>Ga0187893_10015344_pt1 | contig 10280 bp, 3 predicted proteins | sample MA1701074metaG_FD_139574 | JGI IMG/M metagenome (GOLD analysis project Ga0187893, IMG submission 139574) | White microbial mat communities from a basaltic lava cave in the Kipuka Kanohina Cave System on the Island of Hawaii, USA - MA170107-4 metaG ... | reverse complement strand
CGGCCCCCTCGATCATCTCATCCCTCGACTTCCTCTCGACCACCTTCATCCATCTCTGCCTCCCCGCCCCCTACTCACTAAACTATGGCCACCCGATTGTCTCACCGTCATTGGCAGAGAGGGGCGACGCCAACGTCGCATCATCCAGTGCGCCTTCAGACCGCGGTCGAGCTGTGCGCCGCCTGGAGGTAGAGGTCCGCGAAATGCCAGTGCCTGGGATGCCAACGGTGTGGGTCACCCCTCTCGGCCCTACACTCATCCTTGCGCCGGGAACGCCGAAAGACATGCCGATGCCCGAGGCGCTGAAGTTCATTCGTACGCCCGGTGCGAGCTTCAGCGAGCGACGGAATCGAAATCCCACCGAACACGTCTCCTGCAGGGCGTGATCGAAGCAGCGGAACTACGGCACTGATGTGTCCTGACAACTCGTGGGCAACGTACGGGACCCACCGTTGGTCGTGTACCTCCCGCTGACGTCAAACAGGTCGCCACGGCGTGTGCAGGCTGTCCCGTCGATCCCGCAGGAGGAGATGTAGCACATGCTCTGCGGGCTGAGCGCGCCCGCGTACACGAAGCACTCGTCGAGTTGTCCTGTAACTTCTTCTGAACTGTTCGAGACATGGTCGCCAATGATGACGTCGTTCGTCTGTCTGGTCACACGTGTTTCGGAGATCGTCGTTCCGCCGGAGGTGCTGCCGCTGACGTAGGGTTGCATTAGGTTCAACGAGCCGTCGAAGGTACATCCCGCCCATCTCCAAACTGTTGATCGGTGCGGTACTCAATCCCGCCGATACTTGGTTGAACGCCCCCGGGGGGGACTACGATGGGCCAGTCTTGTTGCATGCGGGTAGCGCGCAACTGCCACATGCACTCTGGCGGCCAGAGCTTACATAGTTGCTTGGCGATCCATTCTGGCAGGAGCAGAGCGAACCGTTGATGCCGCACGCGCACACGCGGCAGGCGTCAACTGGGATGAGTAACCGGTCGATGACGAAGCACTCATCGAGTTGCCCCACCCATCGGCTGCTCGCGCCATCTGAGCCGACGAAGAAGTCTTCGGTGGGATTGTTGCGCAACGAGCTGTGAAAGACACCGTCAGTGGCAACCGCGTCCTTGTAAATACCCAGGATCCCGCCGCTGGCGGGATCGACCACGCAGATCGCGTGCATCCAGCTATTTACGGCCGACGACGAGGTACCGCTGCTAACGGTGCGGATGAGGCCGCCGGTAGTTGATGCGCTGCACGTGATGGCGTCGGTCGATCCGTTGCGGCTCATGTCGTACGAGAGGTTGGCAGTGCCCAAGCGCATCGCCGCGAACGTGCCGTCTGTCGTCGGGCGCACGAAACAGCCCCAGGAAATACCCAACGCGGCGACATTCAGCTTTCCAGGATTCGCGGTACAAGTCCCGGCGCTGCAACTCAGGTCGTCCGTCGCTGCGCTACCGCTGAAGCTGGCTGCCGAGTTGCCGAGCACCTTGTTCGTTGCGTCCCTCGCAACAGTGTTGGTGCTCACCAGATCGGCGCTGGAACCGAGCTGCGCAGTTGTCGCGTTCAGTCGCGGCGCGTCCGCGACCTCCTCCATTTCCCAGACGGCCAGAAACGCTGCGCTCCAGTCCGGTGCCAGAATCGGTGGGGCCGTGGGTGTCGGTGTATAAGTCTCCGTCGGCGTTGCCGTCACCGTGCCCGTCGCGGTCGCGGTTGGCGTGTTGGTCACAGTGTTCGTCACGGTCGCGGTCGACGTCGGCGTCGCGGTGGCGGTGAACGTTGGCGTCATCGTGCTGGTCGGTTCCGGTGTCTCCGGCGTCGCGGTCGCCTCCGGTGTCTCCGTTTCGACCGGTGGTCCCGCCTCAACCGCCCAGTGGTGGAAGGGCACTGACCCGTTGGCCGATGACCCGAGCGCACAAGTCATGTACTCGTTCGAGCCGATTGGAACGCTGTCTGCCGTGTCGCTGCACGTTGAGCCGGCATCGTCGAGATCCTCGAATTCGCAGTCGAGCATGGTCGCTGACAATCCGCCGTAGCTCCCGGTCCAAACGGACATGATTTTCCCGCCACTCGCCGGCAATCCGGCCTCGATGCGGTGCACGAAGTTCTTGAGGGTTGCAGCCTGAGCGAACGGGAATTGCAGCCCCTCTACGCCACCCGATCCGCCACCGTTCAGCATGAGCCCGCCGACGACATTGAAGAAGCGTGGCACCGGTAGGCTGCCCGCATACCAACCGTCGAGCGTGTCGGCGATGACCCCACCCGACCCGTCACACGACAGCGACCAGCGGCGCACGCGGCTGTCTCCGGTCGTCCCATTCGTGACCACGCGCAAGACCACGCGGTCACCCTGCGCGACCGCGCAGTTGGTCGTACAGGTCGTGTCGACGGCGAAGCCTTGCGTGTCGTCGATGAGCATCTCTAGGTCGGTGTCATCGGATGTGCCGGAGGCATCAATCCGTTGGACGGTATAAGTCTCGGTCCGACCGCCGAGCAGCGCCTTCTCCACCGTCACCGAAGCACCGGAGAGCGTGCAGTCAGCAGGGATAACCATCGAGCCGTTTGCCTGCGACGTTCCCAAGCACTGCGCGATGTCGAGCGGCGGCAAGGCGTTGCGATTTCGTCGGCCGCAATACTTCGTTGTACCCGGCGTCTGCACGGCGGCAGCCGCGCCATACCCGGCGATCCAGGCGTCTGCCTGTTCCGTGTCCGAGCCGAAGGCGGTGTAGTAGATGCTGCCCTGACACCGGACGTTGTTGTCGCCGCTCGGGGAGTGGATGCGAAACGCGATGCGATCGCCGGCCTCGTAATCCGCTCGGATGCTGCCCAGTCGGCCCTCATCTGACCCAGATGCGATCGTGATCGCCGCGTTAAGGACGCTGTTCTCGTTGCGACGCAACCGAAACGTCGTGGTCGTCTCGAGGTTGCCCTCGCAGCCGATGGAGATCTTCTGGACGCGAATCCCAACGGGGAGGGTTTGCGACGCCTGCCATTCCGACGCAGCGTTGCTCGTATTTACGAACGCAAACACCGGCGTATTGCCGTTGCTCGGACCGACCATGAACGGAATGATGCCCCACTCACCGGTCTCCGGAACCGGCGTATCTGTGGGCGTCACCGTCGGGGTCGGTGTGTCGGTGACGGTGAAGGTGTGCGTCGCAGTGTTCGTCACCGTGGGGGTCGAGGTGACGGTGCGCGTTTGTGTCGGCGTGAACGTCTCGGTCGGCGTCGCGGTCGGTGTCGCGGCCGCGGCGGTGACCTGAACCGGCGTGGCGTTGGTGCTGTCGAGACCGTCGCTGACGGTGAGCGCGATGGCGTAGGTGCCGAGCGCGCCGGGCGTGTACGAGAGCACGCGGCCCCACAGCGTGTCGACCACCTGGTTCGGCCGCGTCACCTGCCAGCGATAGGTAAGCGTCTGCGGGCCGTCGCTGTCGCTGCCGCTGGCGTCGAGCGTGAACGCCTGGCCGAGCGAGACGGTGGCGCCATTGAGCGGTTGATTGATCGCGGCCGTCGGGGCGAGGTTCTGGACCAGCAGGATCGGCACGACGTCGAGCACCGACTGCCGGCCGAACTGATCGCGCGCCTGCACGGCGAGGTCGACCGCGCGCGTGCTTTCGCCGCTGTCGAGCAGCGGCGTCACCCACGTGTAGCCGTAGTGCTCGTTGCCGCTGCCGTCGAGCGTGTGAGTGGTGTCGGTGCCGATCGCGGCGCCGTCGGCGAAGAAGTCGGCCCGATTGACCAGCGCGTTGCCGGCCCGCGCCTCGATGGTGATCGAGGTGCCGGCGAGGAAGCTCGGCGGCATCGGCGGTGCGCTCTCGACGTCGATCCCGTTCACGCGGGTCAGCATCACTCCCGGCGTGCCGTTGACGGTGAGCGTGACGCGCGGCGCGGTGCCGATGTTGCCGCTGGCGTCCTCGGCCTCGACGCTGAGGCGGATGGTCTGCCCCTCCGCCGACGGCGGGATGCGCAGCGTGTGTGGCACGATGGTCGCCCGGCCGGGCGGATCCGGAACGAGACAGCCGCCGACCTCCTCCAGGCAGGTGACCGTGGCAGCCGGCGAGGTGCCGTCGCGGAAGATCTCCCCGCCGGGGGCCGAGAGCGTGATGCGGGTGATCTCATCGGCGTCGGTGGCTTCGACCTCAAGCGGCAGCTCGTCCTCCGGCTCGACCACAAAGCTGCTCGCCAGCGTGGTGACGCGCACCGACGGCTTGACGCCATCCTCGATGGTCACTGCGGGGCTGGCCGTGGCGCTGGCGCCACCGGCGTCGCGCACCGTGACCTCCAACGTGGCGGCGCCGAGCGGCTCGGCCACGCCGATCGGCACGAAGAAGGTGTGCACCACATCCTGCCCGCGTACCGGCGTGGCGAGGCGATGCACGAAGCGCTGGTCGCGCACCTGCAGCTCGATCTCGCGCACGCCGAGGTCGTCGTCGTTCGCCGTAACCGTGACCGGCTCGGTCCGGCCGGTGAGGAACACGCTGTGCGCCGGCGCGACGCTCTCGATCACCGGGTCGGTGTTGGCGACGATGGTTAGCGCCAACGTGAGCGGCGCGCTGTGATTCCCGGACAAGTCGGTGCCGGCAACTTCGAAGCTCACCTGCGCGGGCAGCGGCGAGCCCGCCGGCGCGGCGGCGGTGAAGGCGTGCTCGTAGGGTGCGGTGACGTCCGTGCTGAGCAGCTGGGTACCGTTGGCGCGCACGGCGAAGAAGTCAGCGAGGAGCATGTCGGTGACGTCCATCCCCGGCACCGCCTCGAGCACCACCGGCTGACCCGCCGCTGCCGTGGCCGTGTAGTGGCCGTCGCCTTCGTCGGTCAGCGTCAGGTTGCTGCCCAGCGTGATCACCGGCGGATCCGTATCTGACGACAGCGGCCCCGGCCCGCCGTCGTACGGCTGCTGGAGATTGCCGTAGAGGTCCGTCCAGCCGGAGATCTCCAATGTGTAGTCGTCCTCCGGATCGAGGACGCCTTCGGGCAGCTTGAAGGTCAGCGTGGTGCCGCCGTCGCTCGGCGTCAGCGGCTGGATGGGGCAGTTCACCTCCGTGCCGGCGCTGCGGAAGCAGACGCCGCCCGGTCCGCTCAGCCGAACGACGCCAGAGCCGGAGGTGACCGTCTCGCTCCAGCGCATCACCACCCAGCCGCGCACCAGCTGCGCGGTGAGCACGTGCGGCGGCACGTCGTCGTCGGTCTGGAAGCTGGCGCGCACCGGATCAGCAAGCGAGCGGCCGAGCAGGTCGCGCGCGCCGGTGCTCACCTCGATGGTCACGGTGGCGAAAGTCGGCAGCCCGCCGGGCGCGCTCGGTACCAAGCGCACCTGCGTAAACGCATCCTCGCCGCTGCCGACGTCTTCGATGAACACGTCCAGATCGTCGACGATCGACTCGCCGCCGAGACGGAGCTGCACGCTCGCCGTCAGGCTGGCGTGCTGCATCAACCGATTGAAGGTGACGCGCATCTCGGTGTCGCGCGCGACCCGGCTGCGGTCGTCGGCCGGGACGATGATCGGGGCCGGCGGCTGGTCGTCGAGCACCAGCTCGATGGTCGCCGCCGGCAGATCGCCGTCCAACACCAGATCGCCGAGATCCTTATCCTCGTCGGCGTCGACGTCGTCGTCGCGCTGCGCCACGGCGGCGCCACTCGCATCGGTGGCGCGAATGCGGAACGGGCCGGGCGGCACGGTCTCGAACTCGAACTCACCGAGCGCGTCGGTCAGCCGGCTGAGCCGATACCCGACCCCGAGCCCGGATCGCTCGAGACATCGGTCAGGGTCACGGAGGCGACCCGTCCGAGACCGTCGATCTGCTCGCCGGTCAGCGCGACGGTAGCGGTGACCGGTGTTCCATCCTCTTCGTGCACCACCCCGGTCACGGGGATCAGGCCGCGGAAGACGAGGTCGTGCTCGTGAACCCCGACCGTGGTGACGGCGATGGCGCGCTCCTCGGCACTGTCGCCGCTGCCGTCGGTGGCGCGCAGCAGGTACTGCGGCGAGAACGGTACGTCGCGGAACTGATAGCGGCCCTGGCTGTTGGTCGTGGTGCGCAGGAAGCCGCTGCCGAGCCACAGGAGGACCTCGGCGCCGACCTTCGGCTGGTCGTCGTTGGGCGGCGCCCGAAAGACGGTGCCCATCACGGTGGCGCGACCGTCGAGGCGCAGGGTGACGCCGCGCACGACGCCGCCGGGTGGGCCGATGTCGACCTCGGTGAACGCTTCGCCACGGGTGACCGAATCGTAGGCCTGGAAGCGCTGGCGGCCGACTCCGACATGCTCGATCTGGAAGACGCCGGCGGGGCTGGTGCGCACCAGCGACGTACCGCCCACCACCTCCACGTTGGGGGCCGGCTGGCCGTCGGGATAGAGCACGGTGCCAATCACCGTCGCCGTGCCGGGCAGGATCAGGTTGGCGGCGTTAATCGCTAGAGTCTCGACCGTGATCTTCCGGGTCACCAGCTCGGCCGTGGCACTCCGAACGGCGCGGACGGAATATTCTCCGGGCTCTAGGTCGGCGAAGGCGAAGTGGCCGGCCGGGTCGGTCACCGTCTCGCGCACCACGGTTGGATTTTGCTCGTCGTCGAAGATCGCCACGACGAGCCCGGCACCGGCCGGGACCAACTCGCCCTGGCGCTGTTCGAATACCGTGCCTTCGACGTCGCCGGTGCCGGCGAAGAGCAGCACGTCGACGTCGACCTCGTCCCCCGCCGCCGGGACCGTCTTCGCCACGGAGCCGGCCAGGTTCTGGTAGGTGGCTGACACCTCAACGTTGCCGACCGCGACGTTGCCGAGGGAGAAGCTACCGTCTGGGCGCGAGGTGGTCGAGCGGCGGCTGCCGTCGACCAGACTGCGCACCTCGACCGTTGCCCCGCCAACGGCGACCAGCGGGCCGTTCGGCGCTAGGGTTGCGTCCCAGACCTTCCCCACAACACGTCCGAGCCCGAGCATGCGGAGGTCGACGGTGCGGTGCTGGCCCTCGAAGCTGATCGTGGTGGCGCGCTGGGCGCTCTGCGCCGTATCGGGCGAGGCCGCCAGCACCTTGAAGGCATCGAGCCGGCTCTGGCCGACGAAATCGAATCGGTAGTAGCCGCTGGCGTCGGTGCTGGTACGTCCGGTGATCACTTCAATGGGCAGTCCGGTGATCTGGTCCTCGAATGTCTCGGTCAGCGTCACCGCCGCCAGCGGCAGCGGGTTGGCGTTGCCGTCGCGCACGGTGCCCGAGACGATGCCGCCGACCGGGGTCGGGAAATCGCCCACGACCGGCCGCGTCGCCCATTCGCTGCCGGCGTCGGGCAGCAGCACATGGTTCTCGGGATCCTTGATGGCGCGCAGGCCGAGCTCGTAGGCGAAGAAGCGCGACACCGAGGCGGTGAAGCTGAGCAGGACGATGCGCTGTTGCGGCAGCACGCGGGCGCGCAGCAGCGTGTTGCCGGTGGGGCCGATCGCACGCGCGGCGGCCTGGCCAGGGGCGTAGCGCAGCTCGAAGCCGGCGGCGTCGCTGACCGAGTCGGGATGAACGGCCTGGTCGAAGAGCACGGCCACCACGCGCCCGCGCTCGAGCGCATCGGACTCCGGAATCTGGCGCACGCCGAGCACCGCCGGCGGCGCCGCGCGGGTGAACGGGTCGAGCTCCTCGAGCGTGGCGCCCGGCGCCGAGAGCTCGCCGTTGGAGCCGTACTCGACGGTGATCGGAACCGCGCCGAGCGCCGCGCCGGCGATGCGGGCGCGGCGCACGGTGCCGTCCGGCCCGGGGAACAAGATCTCGACGTCGCTGCTGCCGCTGCCCGAGATCTCGAAGCGCAGCGGCCGCGGTGCCGGCATCTGCCCGATGGTGTGGCTCTGGCCGATGACTGCCCACTCGCCGCCGACGAAGCTGCCGGTGCCGGCGAGATCGAGCAGGCTGGCGAGCGGCACCCCGCGGCCGTTCGGTGCCGAGGTTCCGCACGCGGCGGCGGCGCAAGCGCCGTGCGTGGCGACCTCGCCGGCGCCGCTGCCTTCCAGCACGCGGATGTCGGCCGCGCCGGTGGCGGCCACTGAGACGAAGCCGCCGCGGTAGACCTCGGCGGCGCCGAAGGACGCCTGCAGGTCGAGCACCGAGTCGCCGAGGCATCCCGGCTCGTCCGCCTGACAGGCGGCGAGATCGTGCACTAGGGCCGATTCGAGCTCGCGGCCGGCGCCGGTGGTGCGCATGATGTCGTCGAAGCCGGCATCGGCGCTGGCGTTGCCGAGCCAGTCGAGCCACAGCTCGAGCAGCTCGCGCGGCGTGTCCTGGCCGATGCGGATGCGCGGCCCCGCCTCGGTCAGCTCCTGGGCGCGGGTCTGCACCAGCGCCGGCTTGATGCGGGTGATCTGGCCGGTCGACTGGGCGGCCGGCGTGGTCGCGACGCTGTGCGCCAGGCCCAGCACGCGCAAGGCGACGTCGTGGAAGCGCTCCGGCAGATCGTGCGCGTACGCCGGCAGCACCAACGTGTCGGGCGAGAGCGGAATGCCGCGGTCGCCGACGCCGGTGCGCAGCGCGAAGCCGCCGCTCACCCCCGCCTGCGCCTGAAAGGCGGCGGCGGTGACGCGGCCGCTCTTGCGCGCGATCAGGCGGTACTCGACGGTCACCGTGTCGTCGATCGCGAGGTCGCCGATCGCCGCCGTGCCCGGCGAGATGACCGGCAAGAGCGTCGGGATCGGCTGGTCGAACGTGTTGCTCACGTAGGTGGCGCCGGAGATCTGGGTGGGATCGAGCGCCAAAGTCACCAGCGGGGCGGCGCTCGTGCCGGTGTTGTGCATGGTAATGAAGAGCGAGTAGGTCTCGCCGGCGCGCACCACCTCGGGGTGGCTGATCGACATGCTGACCGAGCGATCGCGCACCAGCACGGTGCCGAGCGCGTTGCCGACTAGCTTCACCGGATCGCCGGTGGTGAGCGTCAGCGTGGCGTGAATCTTCACCCGCAGGCGGTGCGTCCCGACCAGCCGCCCTTCGACCAGCAGCTCGCCCTCGCCCTGCTCGCCCGGACCGAATTCGTCGCGCCCGGCGGCGACGTTGCGCACGCCGGTGCAGAGGCGATCATGCAGCGCCGCGGTCTCGGTGCAGAGCGGATACACCTCCGGCGGGTTCGCGGTCTCGGCCGGCCACAGCGGATCGTCGGAGCTCGGGCTCTCGTAGTCGTGTTGGCCATCATCGCCGAGCGGCAGCTCCAGCACCGCCGCCGCCTCGGTCACCACCAGTTGGCTTGCCGGCGGCGCCACGTTGGAAACCGCTACCAGTACCTGAAAGAAGTCGTTGAGGAAGCCGATGTTGCCGGGAATCAGGATCACGCCCGGAATGGGTGGGAGCTCCACGCCCTCGGGCACCATCGTTTCGGTCTCGAAGAGGAAGCCCTGCACATCTAGGCTCGGCACCTCGAGCCCGGGGATCACCGGCGGCAGCGTCCCCGAACCCGCATCATCCTCTTCGGGCCCGGTCGGAATGATCATGTCGAACGGGATCGGCGCCTGCGGCGACTCGGTCGCGACGCCGAAGGTGAACTCGTAGACCGTGAAGTTGTCCTCGTCGATGACGATGCCGCGCGCCAGGATCTCCTCCAGCGAGAGCGCCCGCGACGACACCGACGTCACCAGCACCCGATCGAGCACCGTGATCACCCCCGGCTCGCCGCGCAGCACGACCGCACCGTTCGCGTCCTCGAGCTGCAGATCCTCGACCGTGTAGCTCCCTGCCCGGGTCAGCGCCCCGACGGCAAACGATGCCCCCGGCACCACCGGCTCGAGCGCCGTCGGGTCCAACCCCGGTCCGCTCAGCGTCGCCGTCACCCGCAGCCCCGCCGCCCAGCTCGCATCGCCGCCGAGCGCCGTGAGGTCGGTCAGCACGACATTGCCCGGCCCCCTCACCGAGGTCGGCAGCCCGAACGGCACATTGATTGGCACCGTCGGCGCCTGCACCTCGAGCCGCACCCCGATCAGCGAAACCGCCGCCGCCCCGACCCCCTGCTGCCCGTGCCCCACCTGCGGCGCGAGCCCCAGCGCGACCGCCAAAAGCACGAAGGCCCAGATCCCCGCGGCTCGTTGTTTCAGCACGGCGTCGCACGAGTGCATCCCTGCCGGTGAATCCATCTGCACGCTTGCTACGATGTTCGAGGTGGCCGGTGATGTCATGCGTCCGTGTCTGTCCGTACCTTCTGGCTCAAGTCATCGACTCACGACGCATCGCGAACACTTGGTTGATCATGTCGCTCCGCCCGGAGAGCAGAATGGTTACTCGCCCGTCGCAGCAATTCATGCTGCCCTCGTTTGAGCTCCTGCATGCAAGCATTCCGAAATT
>Ga0187893_10015342_pt1 | contig 10282 bp, 11 predicted proteins | sample MA1701074metaG_FD_139574 | JGI IMG/M metagenome (GOLD analysis project Ga0187893, IMG submission 139574) | White microbial mat communities from a basaltic lava cave in the Kipuka Kanohina Cave System on the Island of Hawaii, USA - MA170107-4 metaG ... | reverse complement strand
GATCACGATCAGTTCTGGTTTTACGGCCATTTTTCCAATCGTTGAAATCCTTCATTAGAGCGCTGTTCTTGCAAAACAGGGTGTCAAATACCGATGAGTCGAATACAAACCACTCGTACATGTTGGTAATGATGAGATATTTGACATCGATGTTGCCATGCTCCACGCGTTCCTGCAAATAGTAGAGCATCAACTCATGGGTAGCTCTGGTGTTCAGGTTTTCAACCGTTACCATGTCGGGCGATGATGGACGCTTGGCTTCAATGATAACAACTGGCTTCTTGTCCTCATAGATAGCCAAATCAATGCGCCCTTTGGTATTGATTTGATTCTTGCCGTTGCAGTACGTGTCGTATAAAAATTTCGTGACGAGATTCTTTACGTACTCCTCACTTTCCTTTTCGTCAATTCCATCAATAAATTGAATTAGGTTGTTTTTGAACAGCTCAATGTTGGTCCGCGTGACCTTTTCTTTGAGATAGGCTTTGTTGAGAGATTGCTTCGGGGTAAGGACGGTCTTCAGATTCATTCAAAAAAGTAGCTGCTGTAATCGGAGTACAAAATAGGAAATTAGACCTGAAAAGGGTCTAAAATCACTAAAATAAGCGACTTTTAGCTGTTAGTACCCGGACCATCCACTACAAAAAATCGAATTCAAACTTTTCGAAGGCCTTAGCCTTCCGGCTAACCGGTTTTGAAGGCCAGAGTTACCCGACTGACTTCATTCAATAAGTCATCGTAAGCCTCAACGTGCGGGTCGTACCAGTCAGCCTTTTTCCGTGCCCATTCAATCCAATTTCGTAGGTCATCATTAAGCGTATTGTTTTTCCGGGCCGCGTCCTCTTTTGATTGAATATATGCGCGAATGAGTTTCACATCATTCATGACGTTGGGCAGCATTTAACAACAACTTGAAATCGGTCAACTCCTTCTTTTTTCTGGCCAGAATTTCGGCCTCAGCTATTTCCCTTTGTCGCACTGCTTCTTCCCGCCTGTCATTTTCAGCCCATACTCTTAAAAAATACTCGACCTCTAATTCCACTTTGGCAACAGCCCTTGAAATTCTTTCCTCAATTGGCAAACTCTTAGAATCATATATTTCAAATCTAGGATAACCAGCATAAACCTTAAGGCATAAAATATTCGTTGGCCGCTTTTTGCACTCATCAAGCTTCGTCAAATTCTCTCGAATGGAGATTTCATATCTCTGCTTCCCCAAATGCACAGTGCTTCCTTCAAAGAGATGTCCACGAGTCTTAAAAACTTTTATGATAGTATCAAACAATCTCAAAGCACGGTCAACATTATTTGGAGCAACTCTTATCAAAAGTGAACCAGAGTTTGACACGACTCCTTCATTTTTAAGAGACCAACTTGAATGCTCACCATCTTTTGATAGACCTTTTTTAGCCTCCGCTATCAAAGGATCCGGGTTAACAAGTTTTTCAGGAACGGCAGAGGATGAGATTGAAATCAGCATCGACTATGAGACGAATCAGCGTAAGGTAGTCAACGAGCTGCAAGACCTGATAGATGAGCATAACTACGATGAGGATGATGACGAGGACGAAGACCAGGGAGGTTTATTTGACTATTCCAGAAATCGACAATGATGTTCGTGGTATTAACACCAGAATGGGTATGAGGAGAAGCCTGAAGGAAGGTCGGTGGACTGGTGGTGCGCCTACAGGTTATAAAAACGATCGCGATCATTTAAGGAAGCCGATCCTTGTTCCAAGTGACAAGGCTCTTTTAGTCCGAGAATCATTTGAGTTGTTCGCCTCTGGGCTTTATGAAAAGGAAGAACTGCGAAGAATGATGAACAAAAAAGGATTGACTCTCAGTAAAAGTCAATTTCCTAACATGCTGGAGAACGTACTCTATATCGGAAAGATCTTCGTTCCTGAATTTAAAGGTGAAGAAGCACAGGTAGTACAAGGGCTCCACGAGCCAATTGTTCCGGAAGAGTTATTTAACAAGGTTCAGCGAATGCTGAAGTCCAGTCCAAACCAACGCAAGCTGTATGAAAAGTTAAATGACGAAACACCGTTGAGAGCATTAATCACGTGCAGCAAGTGCGGAGGCAAGCTTACAAGTAGTGCCTACAAGGGACGAAGCCGATATTACATTTACTACCATTGCCGGAATGGATGCACTGAAAGAATTCCGGCTGAAACAGCGCATCAGGCTTTGTTAGACTACTTTGACGATGTGGCCGTTAAGCCTGAGATCGAGAAGCTATATCTGGAGGTAATGGGAACCATCTTCAAGGCCAACGAATCGAACCGTGAACAGGAAGTTGGCAAGCTCACGGAAAACCTCGTCAGCGCTGAAAAGAAATTAGCATCACTTGAAGAAAAGTACGTACTGAATGAAATCGAACGTGACAGCTATGCCTTCATGAAACCAAGATTCAAGGAAGAAATTCTAAACCTGAAAGAAAAGTTATCCGACCTCGAATCGAAGGAAACGAATTACACCCGGTACTTGAACTCAGGAATTAACCTCTTGCAGAACCTTCGATATTATTATGAAGCCGCGAGTTTACCGAACAAACAGAAACTCATTGGTTCAATCTTCCCTGAAAATTTTAGCATTGAAAATGGCATTTGTCGAACCGCTAAAGAGAACGCTGTAATCTGCGTTTTGAGAGGATTTGAACGGAATTTTAAGAAGGAAAGCGCGAGTAAAACTCGCACTTTCCTGTCTGGTAGTCCCGGTAGGAATCGAACCTACATCTTGAGAATCGGAATCTCAAATTCTATCCATTGAAATACGGGACCATAAACTTTTGCTCTGCCAGATTTAACACCACCACATTTCTGTCGGGATAAAATTCTATCCATTGAAATACGGAGCCAAAACGCCGGAAACGTTCTTCCGGGAGCGCAAATATAGTCAATGCCGGTTTGCTACGACAACGCCTGGGGCGCGGCCCCTCCTGCCGGCTTAAACTTATCCTTCGGCAGCGGCACAAACTCCTGGTTGTCGGTCGGCGGCAACTGGATTCTTCCAGCTTTCCAGTCTTCCTTGGCTTGCTCAATCCGGTCGCGGCGTGAGGAGACAAAGTTCCACCAGATAAACCGTTCACCAAGCGGCTCCCCTCCCAGCACCATTAATGTGGTCGGCTCTTTTGCGACAATCATCGGCTCCGGGCCTTTCGTGAAAACCAACATTTGACCGGGGGAATACACATTGCCCGAGACTTCGACAGAACCTTTGGCCACATAGATGGCGCACTCGCCGTGTTCATTCGGCAACCCAATCTTTGCTCCTGCTTCAACTTTGGCGTGCAGGTAGCATAGCGGAGAGTGTGTCTTAACACTATTGGACAATCCGTATGCAGAGCCTGCTATGAGGCGCATCCATACACCGGTGTCGGTGTAAACAGGAAGCTGGTCCTTCTTGTAATTGTTGAACGCAGGAAGAGTCTCCTCATCTTTCTCCGGCAGCGCCACCCAGGTCTGGATCATCTCCATCTTTCCTCCTTTCAATACCCGAGGATCCTCAAAGCGTTCGGAGTGCGCAATGCCGCGACCGGCCGTCATCCAGTTTACCTCGCCAGGTGTGATGATTTGTTCCACCCCTGTACTGTCACGGTGCATTACCTCGCCATCAAACAAATAGCTGACAGTCGAAAGCCCAATATGGGGGTGCGGGAGAACGTCCATGTTGGAAAGGTTCTCCGGCGCAACTGTGACAGGCCCCGCATGATCCATGAAGATAAACGGACCCACCATCCGCCGCAGCCTGAACGGAAGTATCCGCCGCACTGCCATGCCGGGCGCAATGGCAGCATCTCGAGCCGAAATGACAAGGTCAAGCATCTTGTAAAGTACCGAAATACCGCGTTGAAATCGTAACCAGACGTTGTGGTCCATCGTCAAAGGTCCGTGATACGAAACCTGATACTTGCCGGGTTGCTGATTGCAGCCACTGCAGGCGTTGTGACGATCGTGCTTTACGATCACCTGACAGGGCAACTGCCCTGGAAAGTTGAAAGCCATGTAGGCTCATCGATGTTATCCATCGATTCCAAAGTGCTTCAGGAGGAAAGAGAGTTCCAGGTTTGGCTGCCCGTGAAATATGACTCAACATTAAAGTATCCGGTCATCTACGCGCTTGATGGCAGCAGCCAGGGGGCAGCATTTGTAAATGCAATTAATGTACTCTCCCTCGGTCAAATCGCTCCTGCCGCCATTGTCGTTGGAATCCCCAACCTGAGTGATGAGACCAGGCAGCGGGATCTCACGCCGCCCATGATGAAGCAGGACGTTGACAAGCCCGACAGTCCCGCAGGTGAAGGTGATAAGTTCCTGCAGTTCATAGAGACGGAATTGATCCCCTATGTCGAAGAAAACTACCCTGCATCAGGCCGGCGCGCGTTCAGCGGAAACTCACGGGGCGGACTCCTTGTCATGCACTCATTAATTACCCATCCGGATCTTTTTCATGCGCGCTTTTGCTTTAGCACACCCTTCTGGCGACAGGAAAACTTGCTGCTTAACGAACTGGATAAATTTCTACAGACACGCGACACCCTGAAGACATTCCTGTATGCGAGTGCCGGTGAAAAAGAGACTGAAAACATCAAACAGGGAGCAAACAGCCTCGTGGGAGTCTTTCAACTCAGGGCACCTTTTGGGCTGTCCTGGCAGGTTGACTCCACACCCGGTGGTGATCACCAAACCAATGCGGAAAGATCCATTCCCGGTGCACTCGCAATGTGGTTGAAGCATCCGGATCCTGACTAGCCAGGCTTTACAGCTTCTTTTCATTGGCTTACCTTGCACAGCAAACGATGAAAGCCTGGCAGATTTACCGAAAAGTTGATCTTGCGCATGAGCGTGAGCCGCTCAGGATGGCTGAACTTCCAACGCCAAAGCCCGGAGCGAACCAGGTACTCATCAAAGTTGCCTGCTGCGGTGTCTGCCACACCGAGCTCGACGAGATTGAAGGCAGAACACCGCCTCCCCGTTACCCTGTGGTTCCCGGCCACCAGGTTATCGGTGTGGTCGAACAAACCGGCGCATCAGTGACACAACACAAGGTCGGCGATCGTGTTGGTGTCGCCTGGATCTATTCCTCATGTGGCAAGTGCTCATATTGCAAAGGTGGGCTGGAGAACTTGTGCCCGGAGTTTCGCGCAACGGGTCGCGATGCCGATGGCGGGTACGCCGAGTATCTCGTCATCCCCGAATCATCTGCTGCACCGATTCCTGGCAGATTCAGCAACGAACAGGCGGCACCGCTCCTTTGTGCCGGTGCCATTGGTTATCGTTCACTCAAACTTGCAGGACTTCAAGCCGGCCAAACATTGGGGCTGACAGGGTTCGGGGCATCCGCTCACCTGGTCATCAAAATGGCCAGGCACCTTTTTCCAGATTCTCCCCTGATCGCCTTTGCCAGGAATGAAGAGGAGCAGTCCTTTGCACGCTCACTCGGCGCAGGCTGGGCAGGAAGTACTACAGACATGCCTCCCAGCAAGGCAGATGCAATTATTGACACTACGCCGGCATGGGCGCCCGCAATCGCTGCACTAAAGCACTTGAAACCAGGAGGGCGGCTGGTCATAAACGCAATCAGAAAGGAAGGAGGCGACAAGAGTGCACTATTAAACCTTGACTACGCCGATCATCTGTGGATGGAAAAGGAAATCAAGAGCGTGGCTAATATCACACTCGCCGATGTGCGCGAATTTCTTGAGTTGGCCGGGCAGGTGCCCATCCTGCCCACCGTGGAGACATACCCGTTCGACAAGGCAAACGAAGCTTTGCTGGACCTGAAGCTAAAGCGCGTTCGGGGGGCCAAGGTGCTGATTGTTCGTTAGCGACTGTCTGGTTTCTCTGCAACTGGTTTTTTAATTTAGGTGGAGCCCGTCCCATGAAAGCTTTTTTTGTCATTGGCTCTCTTTGCCTCCTGCTGTCAGGTTGTTCGCGCATCAAGGCTCCTGCGCCGGCCCGGACTAAACTTGATTCCACGCTTACGGTGCCGCTTTCCACGCTAAATGTTCCCGTGTTTTATGTCATAGCCGACGTCGAAGCAATGGTCAACGAGAAGATCGGCAACCAGCCGCGGGAGGCGCATGTAGCCATCAATCCAAAAAGGGACAGCCTTCACCTCACCATCACAAAGTACGAGCCTGTTACGATCCGGTACGACGGCCGGACAAGTCTTACTATCCGGGTCCCGGTTGATCTGAGTGGTTTCTTTAAGGTAAAGAAACTCGGAATCACAGTTAAGAATGAAACACCCGTGCATGCGCGTGTGGCCCTCACGGTTACTTCAAAACTTTTCCCCGACAAAACATGGAACCTGAGAACGGAGACAAGACTTGACCGCATTGATTGGGTGGAGGAGCCCAAATTGAACGTTGCAGGCGTTAAGGTGAACCTGCGCCCGCCAATGGAATCGGCGCTTAACAAACACAAGGACGACATCATCGCAAAACTCGATGAGTCGGTCGGCGGACTTGTCAAGATGGGGTCATCGATCGAAAAAATATGGCTGGACCTCCAGCGGCCCATCTCGATCAATCGAAAAGTTGTGACCGTGTGGCTCAAGACGGCGGGTAAGAAAATGAACGGCCGGCTGATGTACTCTTCACGCGACACCATTGCCGCCGAAATCGGGTTGGAGACATACATTGAGACGGTACTCGATTCAGCCTCAAATGCGAAGCCATCTATACCCTTGCCTCCCTTCGAACGAAAGGACAGCTTGAGCCCCGGGGTCCATGCGTTTGTCAAGGCCACCATTCCGTTTGAGGTAATGAACAGGGTAATCAGGCAGGTCACTGACACAATGAAATTTATGTACAGCGGCCACGAGGCGCGCATCCGTTCAAGCGAGATCTACGGCACCGACCAGGGAGTGGCTATCGGCCTTTCTCTTGACGGCGACGTGCGTGCAGATGTATACCTCCGCGGTGATATAGGCTTTGACTCTGTCCAGAATCAACTGGTGATCACCAATTTCGTCTTCGATCTTAGCTCGGAGCAATCTCTTATCGCAGCAGCTGAGTGGCTGGCCCACGACCAGATCATAGAACGAATTCAACCATACCTTACGCTCCCCATGGATAACACCTTCAGGGTTGTGCCTTCGCTGATGACGAGGGGTATTGAAAAGGGAAAACTGGGCCGAAAAATCGATGTCACATGGTCAAAATTCGACGTTCGTGTCTTCACACACCTTGTGACACGAGAGAACATCCAGGTTATTCTCGAGGTAGACGGCCACGCCGAGGTCAAGCTGGAGAAGGGACTCCTGGATAAGATGAAGAAACCGGTTTAGTCTAGCACCGGTCGCAGGAAATCTATGATTCGACTTCGCTTCGGCAGGCTGAGGGCAAGCTGCTCATCACGACGCGTTATAGCCTGATACCTGCGCCTCGGCTCCGCCCTGCACAGTTGTCCGCAACGAGCAGCCATAGCCCGGAGACCAGTGACCAGTATCTGTTTTTCGGTATCGGAGGAGGTTCGCATTTTATTTCTTCTCTGAATACTCCAGCAAATCTCCCGGCTGGCACTCCAGCGCCTTGCAAATAGCATCGAGGGTGCTGAATCGAACCGCTTTTGCTTTGCCGGTTTTCAGAATGGACAAGTTAGCGAGCGTGATGTCAACTTTTCCAGACAGCTCGTTCAAGGACATTTTCCTCCTGGCCATCATCACATCGAGGTTTACAATGATCGGCATGGATCAAACGGTTGCTTCATTTTCAGATTGCAGCTCAAGGCCGCGCTTGAATACTTGCGCGATAACAAAGACCAGCCCGGCCATAAACAACGTGTTCACCCCAACCCAATCAGGGTTTTCGTGACCCAGCCATTCAAGGTGGACCGATTGCATGATCGTTACAAACCATATTGCTACCAGATCGTAGCTGATTGACTCAAGATATCGAATGTTTTGCACAGTGAACGGCTTCTGCAAGTTGACCTTCGATAGAATTCGTATCAATACGAGCGCAATCAGTGCTTCCATTGCCGCAACAGCAACACGGAGCAGCGCAGCAATGGAATATTGAAGCGGATCAGACATGCGAATTGCCGACAGGTCCTGCTTTTCGTACAGCAACTGGCCAGCTTTTGGAATCGCCATGCTGATGCCATACGAGACAAGGACGGCTCCTGCCTTCACCATCAATCCGATAAACACCACCCATGCCAGCACGTGCATGATCGACAGAATCGTCTTGGTCTTCGTTCTTTCGCTGTTTTCCATCAGTTATTTATCGTTATAGGATAATTAACGATCAAATATCAACAATGTTTTATTGATTATCAATAAACATACTAATCCATTGAAAATCAGTGAAATCAATCCGCGGAATTTGCGAATCCGCGCTAATCAGTGACCCAGCACTTTGATCAGAACCCTCTGCATGTTCCCGCCGAGGACTTTGGCTACGTCCTGCCAGCCAAGCCCCTTTGCATGGAGCGCGTTGGACCAGTCAGGCAGTTGGGCATACGAACTGAAGACTGGCTTGAAGTTTCCATCCATGTCGGTGCCCAGTCCCACATGGTCAATCCCCGCCGCGTCAATCAGCCGCTTTGTGTTGTCAACAAATTCGTCAAATGAAGCATTAAAGCCGGATGGCCAGGCGCCAATTACACCCCCGGTGCCGGCTACAAGTTTAGCATGGGACGGACTTATGGCGCGAACCGATAGCGGCCGGTCATCATTCATCTTGAGTATGCTATGTGAGAGAATGACCGGTGCAGTGGTCAGGTCTGCAACGGCCTTCACCGTTTCCTCAGAAGCGTGGGCAACATCGATGACCATGCCCAGCTTGTTCATTTTCTTCACGACCTCCTTTCCGACCGTGGATAGGCCATGGTGTTGAGCTTGTGAAGTTTGCAAGTCACCCAGGACATTCGGGGCATAATGCACAAGCTGCACAGAGCGGACGCCATCGGCATACAAATGGTCAAGTTCATCCGGCTTACCCTCCAAAAACTCACTTCCTTCGCAGGCAAGAAAGGCAGCCACTTTCCGGTCATGCCGTGCACGAACAAGATCCGAGGCTTTGGTAGCCACCATGGCGTGCGCACTTCTTAAAAGCTCGCGGATCACCGTGTACTGCCGCCGGTACTCCCGATGGGCGGCCCCCGAGGTGTAATGTCCCTTGGATTTGATGCCGGTTGGCGTCACCTCCAGCAGTGGAGCATCGGCCACCAGGCTGATAAAGGCCCCGGTAAGTTTGCCCTCAGTCATGGCGTGCATGGTTTTTACAAAAGCTGTGTCTCCAGGATAATTGGGATGGCCTTTGTAGAAAAATGCTCCCGGATGGGCATGCATGTCAAATGAAATCGGCGACTCGTGGCCCTGTGCCCCGGCCAAATGAAGAGGGTCAATCAAAGACATCCCTGCCGTAGCAGCAAAACTTTGCCGGATGAAGTGTCGTCTGCTGATCATACTAGAAGCCATCTCAAAAATACCTAGTCAGGATCATAATGCAAGCGAGTTGGACGAATGCCAGGTAGTTTTCGGATTTATACTCGTATCGAGTCACGCATCGTCTAAAATTTTGTATCCAGGCAAATAGTCTTTCAACTTTCCATCTTCGGCAGTACCGTCGCAACTTTCTACCGTCTTGAGTAGGTTGTTTTCTCCTGTTGCTTTTGTGAGGAGCAATTAATTGTATTTTCTTCTTTTTCAATTCCTTATCGAGGGGATCACTGTCATAGGCCAGATCGCCAATGATACGTTGTGGCTTTTCCCTGATAAACCGATTGTGGATCGTCTCTTCGACCAGTTTTACTTCATGGGTGCTTGCTGTTGTGGTCCATACGGAGACAGGAAGGCCAGAAGCGTCTGCGATTGCCATGATCTTGGTGCCCTTGCCTCGTTTAGTTTTTCCAATATTAAGCCCCCTTTTTTGGCACTTGCAAAAGTCCCATCGATGAAGCATTCTGTGATATCCAGTTTGCCGCGATCCCTCAGATCTCTGGCAAGTTCCCATAGAACTTTGTCCCACACTCCCGCCTGAACCCACTTCTGAAAATAACGATGACAGGTCTGATACGGCGGATATTTCCCTGGCATTTCATTCCACTGCGCACCCGTACGACAAACCCAAAGCACCCCATTTAGTACTTCGCGTGGATCCCGGGCCGGCCGACCTCGTTTTCCTGTTTCACTCTTACCTTTGGGTAGCAACTTTGAAATCACAGCCCATTGTTCGTCAGTAATTTTCATAGTATCTGCAAAAAATTTGGTAACAGATACTCAAATATAACTCCCTCCAATTCTGTCTAATAACTCAATTCCCTATTTT
>Ga0187893_10015341_pt1 | contig 10282 bp, 9 predicted proteins | sample MA1701074metaG_FD_139574 | JGI IMG/M metagenome (GOLD analysis project Ga0187893, IMG submission 139574) | White microbial mat communities from a basaltic lava cave in the Kipuka Kanohina Cave System on the Island of Hawaii, USA - MA170107-4 metaG ... | reverse complement strand
TCTTCGGCGACGGCAAGCAGTCGCGCTGCTTCTGCCACGTGGGCGACGTCGTCGACGCCCTCGCGCGTCTCATCGCGCAGCCGAAGGCCTGCGGCCAGATCTTCAACGTCGGCAGCAATCGGGAGATCACGATCCGCGCGCTCGCCGACCTCGTGCGCCGTCGCGTGAACCCGAAGGCGAAGATCAAGCTCGTCCCGTACGCGAAGGCGTACGAGGAGGGGTTCGAGGACATGCGCCGCCGCATCCCGGACGTCTCGCGCGTCCGCAAGCTGATCGGCTGGCGCGCGCGCAGGACGATCGAGGAGATCATCGAGGACGTGGCGGCGTATGAGAGAGCGCAAACGTAGTCCGCGGATGACCGCCCCGCGGCCCGCGATTCGCGATTCGCGATCGAAGCCCCCCCTGCGGCGGTGACATATAAGTAGGTGGTGAACCCGTAGGAGATCCGACGTGTCCATAAGGGTGGTGAAGCGACTGCCGCTCCTGGTCTGTCTCGCGCTCGCGTCCGCGGTCGCCGCGCAGGATCAAAAAGCCAAGCGCAAGATCGCGTGGCTGCTCCCCAAGTCGCGCGTCGCCGAGTACGGGTACCTGGGGGCGGGCGGCAAGCCCGTCGCCGACCGCTCGCTCTGGGTCTTCGGCTCCGAGCTCCGCGGGGACGGATCAAACCGGATCGAGGTCGATCGCTACGCGGACATCCCGATCGCACTCCTCTTCACCCTGCCCGACCGCGAAGTGAAACCGGGCGACGTCTGGGAGTACCAGCGCTACTTCTTCCACGCCGCGCGCTGGGGCGAGAGCGGCGAAGGCACCGGCCCGATCGGCGGCGGCTGGTGGGGCTCCGGCCCCGGCGGCGGCCCGAGCAGCCTCCCGCCCGTATGCGCGAAGGGTCAGTTCCGCCTCGTGAAGTACGAGAAGGACAAGAAGACCGACGAGGAGTGCGCGCTCATCGCGGGCCAGTTCAACCTCTTCGAGATGCGCCAGGAGCGCCCCAACAACGAGCGCAAGCTCGTCATCACGAAGAACGACCTCGGCGACGTGAGCGTCACCGCCTCCGTCGGCATCACCCGCGGCGTGCTCGTCCGCGGCGCGTGGGCCATGAAGTCGCGCTCGTGGGAGCGGCAGGTGACGAAGGAGGAGTCGAAGATCGCCGCGTCGCGCACCACCACGTCCGAGACGATCGAGATCAGGGAGGAGGTGGACCTCGACGCCGAGAAGATGACGAAGGCGATCGAGGCGCAGGTGAAGAAGGCCGTCGAGTGGCTGCGCAAGCAGCAGCAGGCGGGCGGCGACTGGGCCACGATCCCGGCGCTCGAGGACGGGCGCGTCCGGGCGAGCATCGCCGGCCTCTGCGTGCGCGCGCTCCTCGCGGCGGGCGCGAAGCCGGACGACCCGGCCGTCGACCGCGCGATGCGCTGGCTCAAGAGCCAGCCCGCGGGCACGCCGGCCTCCACGTGCGGGCAGGCGACGGCGTTCGTCTATCGCGCGGCTCCGAACGACAAGCCGTTCGCGGAGCTCGACCTCGCGAAGGCGCGCGGCGACCTGCGCAAGGCGATCCCGAAGGGCGACCTCGAGGTCGTGCGCTCGTTCGTCAACGGGCTGCTCTCGCGCCGCGACGCGAAGAACGCGACGTGGGGCACCGACAAGGACTACACGAACATCCTGACGACGCGCCACGCGATCGAGGCGCTCGCGCTCGCGGCCGAGGCGGGCATCGACTCGCCGGTCGACGCCTGGTCGCGACTCCTGGACCTGCTCACCGCGACGATGACGGAGGAGGGCGCCGTCGTCGAGCTCGCGTGGGAGGGCGTGACGTTCCCCGAGCCGGACACGGACACGAACCGGAAGGTCAAGCCCGCGTCCTGGCGCTTCGACATCGCCGACCCGGACGGACGCGCCAGCGGCAACGCGTTCACGACGTGCGCCGCGGCGGAGCTGCTCAAGGCGTGCGAGATCGAGCTGACGCGCCGCGGGGCGCTCAAGGACGCGCAGAAGCGGGCGCTCGACCGCGCGCAGCGGGGCGCGCTCGCGTGGATCCAGTCGCGCCGCTCGTGGCGGACGCCCGTCCCGAGCGAGGCGGACTACTCGGCGCACGTCTTCCAGCACGCGCACGCCGTGATGCGCGCGTGCGCGGTCTACGGCGCGAAGAAGGTCGACGGCGTCGACTGGCACCTCGAGGGCGCCTATCACCTCATGCGCCAGCAATACGAGGACGGCCACTGGGACTGCGGCTACGCGCAGCCGGCCGCGGACACGGCGCACGCGATCCTGTTCCTGACCCGGGCGGTGCTGCGCCCCAGTCCCGAAAAGTGATGCGTCTCCTGACCGTCGCCGCGCTCGCCTGCGCGGGGTGCTCGGGAGCGCCCGTGCTCGCGGGGCCCCTCCCCGCGACGTGGGGCGGCGCGACGGTCCACGACCTCTCGAGGCGCAGCGACGCGGACATCCGCGAGCTGGTCGACGTCGCGGCGCGCGCGAACCTGCGCGTGCTGCGCACGTTCGTGCTTGATGTCGAGGAGCCGCTCGGCCGGTGGAGCGACGGTCCGCTGGAGCGGATCGACGTGCTGCTCGCCGCGGCGGCCAGGCGCGGCGTGAAGGTGATCGTCGTCCTCCACGACGGCCCGCAGCGCGCGGACGCGTACGCGAAGGCGCACCCGGGGGCGGCGTTCTACGCGGAGCCTTCCGCTCGAGCGGCGTTCCGGCGGCGGATCGAGCACGTGCTGAACTACCGCGGACCGTCCACCGGCCGCGCGTGGCGCGAGCTCGGCGACGCGCTCTTCGCGTGGGAGCTCCAGGGCGAATGCCGCTGGTTCCACGCGCCGGAGTGGGTGGACGACATGGCGTTCTACGTGAAGCAGCTCGCGCCGGAGCACAAGGTCGCGTGCGGCGGGCTCGGGCGCGTGACGGAGGGCGACCTCGCGCGCGACACGGTGCGCGCGTCGGCCTCGGTCGACCTCTGGCTCTACCGCCCGTCGAGCGAGCCGGCGGACAAGGCGGCCGCCCTTCTGCGCGCGCTCGGCAGGCCGTGGATCGTCGCCGACTTCGGCGGCGTGCGAGAGGACCCGCACGCGGCACGGAAGTCGATCGAGGCGGGCCTGAAGGCGGCGCGCGAATGCAAGGCGCCGTGGATCTTCTGGTCGCTCGGCCCGGACCGCCGGATCGGCTCGCACGACTTGTGGCCGGGGGACACGCTGTTCGATTCGTTTATCGTCCCGGCCGCATCCGCGGCCGGACGATAGGCGCGGATTGCGGATATCGGAATTTCGGATGTCGGCGGTCGGTCAGCGCATCCGCATGAAGGCGAAGACCCACGCGGCGGCGAGCGCGAGGCTCCCGAAGCAGAGCGCAACCAGCGCACCCACCTGGCGTGCGCGGCTCGACGGAGGGCGGTGAGCTTCCACGGCGTTCACCGTGGCGGCGGGCGCCATCGGCAGCGCCCCGGGATTCCGAATCACGTACGCTTCCCTGGACTTCAGGACGCGAAGCTCGCCGCCGGCCCGCCGAACCGCCACGGCCTCGAGCCGATCGATCCCCTCGCCGCTGTATCGGATTTGGATCGACTGTCCAGGCGCGAGCGTGGAGTCGGCGGCCGACGGGGCGATCCACTGAGGCAAGACGCGGCCGTCGTCGGCCAGCGGGACGACCATGACGGTCTCCGGCGACTCGTTGCGGATGTCCACCGCCGCGCCGCACGCTTCGTACGCGACGACGAGAGGGACGAAAGCGCAGAGCGCGGCGATGGGCGCCGTGATCGTGAGAAGCACACCCCTCATGTACGTTGGACGCCGAGCATCCTCCGCGCCTGAGTCCGGCAGGACGCGCCCCACATCTGTGCCCCATTTTTGGGGCAGATCTGCCCCATCGATCTCGTTCGAGGCGACTACTTGAATATCTGGCGCGTTCTTTTCACTCAAAAGAAAACCCCGCGGAGGTCATCCGCGGGGTTCTCGAAAGATCGACTGTTACCGCTTGTCCGCCGCCTTCATCTTCTCGAAGCCCTTCAGGATCATGCTCCGGAGGGCCTGCGGCTTCTGCTTGCCCGTCAGCTGTCCGAGGACCGCCTTCGAGCCGGCCTCCTTCGTCGGATCGACGACCATCACCGTCGGGGCCGTCGCGGCGCCCCAGCGCTTGCAATCGTCGCTGTCCTTGTTGAAGGCGACCTTGATGAAGACCATCTTGTCGTGGTGCTTGGCGATCGAGCGGTCCTCGAGCGCCTTGGCCGTCTCTTCACTGTCCTTCTTGTCGTCCGTGAAGAGGAAGACCATCAGCTTCTTGGAGTCGCGGGCGCCCGAGACCGTGGCCTCGTCGTACCCGTTCCAGCTGATCTCCTTGTTCCCGTACTTCGTCAGGATCTTGTCCATCGCGCTCTCGACGGACGAGACGTCGGTGACTGGGTAGTGCCCGATCTTCTCGCCGTCGCAGTCGAACGCGATGATCTCGGGAGGATTGCGCGGGCCGACCTGGGTCGCCGTCTTCTTGTCGGCGCAGCGGACCCAGATGAAGTCGTTGGACCTCTTCAGAACCACCTCAGAGCCGAACGCACGGTCCTGCTCGGGTGTGCCCCCTCAGCATCCTCCGCCGTTCTCGTCCACGTTCGAGTAGACGAGGATCGGCTTGCCCGTGGCCGCAGCCATCTGCTTGGCCTGATCGAACTTGACCCATGGCGGACCACCCGCCAGCGCCACCGCCGCGCACGCGACGATGAACGCTCCCGCGAAACTCACCCTACGCGTCATGCCACCTCCCGCAGAAAAGTCTGTTTTCATTTACAGGATTGGACACCGAACATAGTACGATTCCCACGCCGAAAACGGTGCCGGATTCATAATCCATGGCGGTTCGACACTGCGTAAACTGCGGCGACCCGTTCGAGGGCCGGGGCGACCTCTGCGGAGACTGCACCCCCACCACCGAGCGCGAAACCGCGCCGCTCCCGCCGGCCCTCCGCAGCGGCCGGGAACCGCTCCCGCCGCCGATGAGCCGCTCCGCGCGCTGCGCCCACTGCACCGCCGAGGTGACGTGGGACAACGTCCGCCGCTACGAACGGCGGCCCATTCCGGGGCACGTGGAAGTTGTCTACTACTGCCCCGTCTGCCGGTCGGTCCTCGAGTTCGCCGCATGGGTCGAGATCCCGCCGCGCAAGCCCACCGACTCAGAAACGAGACATCGATGATGGCCGATAGCCATCAGCGGATGGCCGTTGGCGACGGCTACTTCGGATGCCTTCGCGTAAACTCCTCCCGCGCCTTCTTCAGCTCCGCGCGGATGTCCTCCGCTTTCGCTTCCTTCTCCACCACGATCCGCGCCAGCGGCGACTCCTGCGGCTTCTCCGCGAGCGGGTCCAGCACCACCCACGTCCGGTCCGCGTCCGCGAGCTTCTTCGACTCGTCGCCGAACGCCCGAAGGCAGAACGCGTAGTCCGTCACCGTGTCCCCGAGCACCGCGTTCACGCGCGACGCCGCCTTCTCGGTCTCGTCGCTCCAGACGACGACGATCGCCAGCCTCCTCGCCGCCCTCGCGCGTTCGAGCAGCGCCTCCACGCCCGGCGCCCACGGCCCGCGATGGCGCGACGCGAGGTCCTCGAGGTGCGCCGCGATGGCGTCCGCCTCCCACTTCCCCTCGTACTCGCCCAGCCGCGCTCCGTCGCGCGCGAGAAAGAGGATCGTCGGCGTGAACCGCACCCCGTACTTCGCCTTCACGCGCGCCGCGTCGCGGTCCACGTCGATCCACACCGGCACGAAATCAGCGGCCGCCGCGACCGCACGCGCGGCCGTCCAGACGTCCGCCTCGAGCGCGATGCTCCGCTTGCACGTCGCCGCGCGGAAGTAGAGGAGCACGGGCTTCCTGTACTCGCGCGCCCGCTGCAGCGCCGCCGCGTGGTCCTTCTCCCAGGAGAGCGGCTCTTGGCACACCAGTGCCGTCACCAGCAGTGCCGCAGTACTCAACGTCACTCCGCAAACGCAAGAAGCGAGAACGCCAAGACGGACGGTGTGCCATCTGAGATGGCGCTCAGTGCGGACCCCAGCATGCACGCGTGGCCGTCATGCCCGCGCCACGCGAGTGCGAACGGATGCAAGGCGGAAACCGTTTCCCTTCGGCGCGAGCCTGCGGCGGTTGGGGTTCTTGGCGCGCTCTCTGCGCGCGCTGGCGCCTGGGCGGCGGGTTCCCTCTGCGGCTGGCGGTTCACCGTCGGCTCGGCGGCTGGATCACGGTTTCGGCTCTATCTTCTCGAACTTTTTCGGGTCGCCCATCAGCTTCTTGTACGCCTCCTCGCCGCGGATGCCGTCGAGGTCCTTGTCCATCTGGATCCAGTCCTTGTCCTTGAACCCGCCCTCGACCGCGCGCTCGAGGTACTCCACCGACTTCGCCTTGTCGCCCGACAACGCGTAGAGGCACGCCACGTTGTAGAGGCCCGCGCCGTAGAGATCGCAGTCCTTCGTCTTCTTGAACTCCTCGATGACTTTCGCGAGCCGCAGGTACGTCTCCAGCGCCCCCTTGTGCTCCCCCACGCGGTTCTGCATGAGCGCCAGCGAGAACAGCTGCTCGAACGCGGGCAGCTTGTCCTCCGCCTTGAGCGCGGTCTCCACCTCCTGCGTCAGCTTGAGCATGAGCGCGTCGTAGAACCCCTTCTCGCCCAGCCGGTGCAGCGCGATCACGTACTCCTCGTACTGCTCGTCGCCGTACTGGTATTTGCGGTCCTTGATCTGCTCCCTGAGCGCCGCGGCCGTCGTCTTGTCGCCGAGCACGCCGCACGCCATGATCGCCAGCTCCTTGAGCGACTTCTCGTTGTGGAATGGCTCGCCCTTCCACTCGGTGATCCGCCACTTGTAGCCGTCGGTCGCCATCTTCACGAGCGCGGGCAGCACCTTGTCCCTCCCGTGCTTCTGGCCGTACGCGTCGAGCTCCGCGAACTGCCCCTCGAAGAACCCGGTGCTGCCCTCCTTCGTCACGAGCTTCTGGAGCAGCAGCTCCACCGCGTCGCGATGGTAGAGCGCGTTGATCGCGTCCTTCGCCTTCTGCTTCATGCCGGACGCGTTCACCGCGTCGATCGCCTTCTCGCCGATCCGGACCAGCGACTCCGTGGCCGCGTCGCGCACCTCGTCCTTCAGGTCGCTCATCAGGTCGATGAGCGGCGCGATCGCCGCCTCGCTCTTCGCGCGCCCGAGCGCCGCGATCGCCCGCTTGCGGATCTCCGCGCTCTCGTCCTTGAGCGCCGCGAGCAGCTCCTTCTCCGCGCGGATCCCCACGCGCTCGAGGTACCGGAACGCGGCCTCGTGCACCTTCGCGTCCTTGTCGGTCCGGTACACCTCCGCGATCTTCTCGAACGGCTTCTCGCTCTGGATCGTGCCGAGCGACTCGATCGCCGACAGCCGCACCGCCGCGTTCCCGTTCGCCAGCGCCTTGACGAACGCGTCCTCCGCCTTGAGCCCGTACTTCTCGAGCGACTCGCGCGCGCCGTTGCGGACCGTCTCGGACGCGTCGTTCTCGAAGAGCCGCGCCAGCGGTTCGAGCGCCGCGTCCAGTTTCCGCTCCTTCAGCCCCTCGATCGACTTCAGCCTCACCCCCTCGCTCGCCGACGCGAGCCCCGCGAGGAAGACCGGGTCCGCCTTCTCGCCCGCCGACTTCAGGAACTCGTACGCCTTCTGGAGCGTCGACGCCTCCGTCTCCTTGACGAAGAGCTTCGACACGGGCTCGAAGAGCTCGTCGCTCGTCGCCCCGATGTTCTGGAGGCCCGTGATCGCGCCCTCGCGCACCTTCGCGTCCTGGCTTTCGAGCAGCTTGAGGAGGAACGGCTGCGCGGGCTTCCCGATGTTCTGGAGGCAGATGAACGCGAGGTCCTTGATCGCCTTGTCCTGCTCCTTGTTGTAGAGATCCGCGACCTTCGCCGCGCACTTCTCGCTCTTGATCTCCTTGAGCGTCTCGAGCGCGTCCCGCCGCCACTTCGCCTCGGCGCTGTCGAGCGCCTCGATGAGCACCTCTTCGGCGGGCTTGCCCGCCATGCGGAGGTAGTCGAAGGCGGCCTGCTTGACAAGCTTCCCCTCCTCGTTGCCGCGGAAGAGCTCCGCCGCGCGCTCGACCGCCTTCGTCGACTTGATCGCCGTCAGCAGCTCGAGGCACCCCTGCTTGATCCGGTGGTCCTCCCGCTTGAGCGCCCTGACGAGGAGGCTCTCCGCCGCCGCGCCGATCTTCTCCAGTTCCTTGCGCGCCGCCACCCGCTCGTCCTCGTAGTCGGCCGCGAGCTGGTCGATCAGCTGCTCGATCTTCTCTTCGTCAGGATCCTGCAGGGCGAGGCAAAGCGCGAACGCGAGCTCAATCATGGAGGTCTCCCGAACCTACAGTTATAGACGGTTGCGCGCGTGCACCGTTCGCTGGGAACGAATACTATAGCCGCCGCGCACGTATTGTATCCATGCGACTCGCCGCGCTGCTCCTCCTGCTCACCGTCGTCCCGCAGGACGCCGTCGAACGCGACCGCTCGCCGCGCGACCTCGCGCTTTCGCCCGGAGGCAAATGGGCGGTCACCGCGAACGCGACCGCCGGCTCCGTCTCGCTCGTCGACCTCGAGAAAGGCGTCGTCGCGACAGAAGTCGCCGTCGGCCGCCGCCCCGAGGGCATCGCCTGGGCGGGCGCGCGCGTCGTCGTCGCGAATCACCTCGCCGATTCGATCACGATCCTCGACGCCGATCCGCCGAAACTGACGGTCGCCGCGACCGTCGAGGTCGGCGACGAGCCGCGCGGCGTCGCGATCGCGGGCGACCAGGCGTTCGTCGTCCTCTCCGGCGAGGACGCCGTCGCGGTCGTCGACCTCGTCGAGCGCAAGGTGACCGCGCGTGTCGCGGTCGGCACCGAGCCGTGGCACGCGACGCTCTCGCCGGACGGCAGACGGCTCGTCGTCGGCAACACGCGCTCGCGCGACGTGAGCGTGATCGACACGGCGAAGCTCGCGGTCGAGCGGACCGTGCGCCTCAACGGGCGCAACGTGCGGCGCGCGGCGGTCTCGCCCGACGGCGCGTCCGCCTACGTCCCGTTCGCCGGCGAGCTCGGCTTCCCGACCGGCAAGGCCGACATCGAGAACGGCTGGGTGATCGCCAACCGGCTCGGCCGCGTCGCGCTCGACCGCGAGGAGCCGCGCACGGCGATCGCCCTCGACGCGCGGAAGGACGCGATGGCGGACCTCGAGGCGGCGGCCGTGTCGCCCGACGGACAGACGATCGCGCTCGCGGCGGGCGGCACGCACGAGCTGATCCTCCTGCGACTGCCGCTGCCCTTCGCCGCGCGGACGCGCGACCACATCGACCCGAAACTTCACGGCGACGCGAAGCGCTTCCGCCGTGTGCCGCTCGGCGGCCGCCCCGTCGCGGTCGCCTTCCAGCCCGACGGCTGGCGCGCGGTCGTCGCGAACTACCTGTCGAACAGCGTGCAGGTCGTGGACGTCGAGAAGGGCGCCGTCGAGAAGACGATCGCGCTCGGCGGTCCCGCGAAGCCGTCGCTCGCGCGCGCGGGCGAGGCGGTCTTCTACGACGGGAGCCGCTCGCTCGGCCACTGGTTCTCGTGCCACTCGTGCCACACGGACGGCCACACGAACGGCGGTCTCTTCGACACGTTCGGCGACAGGGAGTACGGCACGAAGAAGAAGACGCCGACGCTGCGGAACGTCGCGAACACCGGCCCGTGGACCTGGCACGGCATCGAGAAGGACCTGCGCGCGTCGGTGCGCAAGTCGATGGAGAAGACGCTGCAGGGGCCGAAGGCGACGGAGGCGGACCTCGACGCGATCCTGGCGTTCCTCGCGACGCTGGAGCCGGCGTCGCCGCGCCCGCCCGCGGACGCGGAGGCGGTGAAGCGGGGTGACGCGCTCTTCCACGCGAAGCGCTGCCACACGTGCCACGCGCCGCCGCTCTACACGATCGACCGGCTCGAGGACGTCGGCACCGGCACGAAGGACGATCTCTTCGAGGGCTACAACCCGCCGTCGCTCCTCGGCGTGGGACGTCGCGCGCCGTGGCTGCACGACGGCCGCGCGCGGTCGCTCGAGGAGCTGCTGAAGAAGCACCACGCGCCCTCGAAGACGCGCGAGGAGAAGGACTTCACGGACGCGGAGCTGGCGGACGTGATGGCCTTCCTGAAGTCGCTGTAGGTGCCGGTTCGCCCCTCCGCTCACCGCGCCTCTACAACGACGCCCACCAGCCCATTCTGAGCGACAAGCACCCGGCGTCGCTGGCCGCGCCGGCCGCCCACGAGGGCAGCATCGGGAACCGGCTGCCGAGGACGACGCCGAGCATCGTGC
>Ga0187893_10015340_pt1 | contig 10283 bp, 6 predicted proteins | sample MA1701074metaG_FD_139574 | JGI IMG/M metagenome (GOLD analysis project Ga0187893, IMG submission 139574) | White microbial mat communities from a basaltic lava cave in the Kipuka Kanohina Cave System on the Island of Hawaii, USA - MA170107-4 metaG ... | reverse complement strand
CGTGAGATGGGCGCGGATGGAGCGAACTATCGTGTCATTGAGTACGGGGGCGAAACCGTCGAAGGGTTTAACGTTCCCGCCCGGCTGACTCTTACGAACATGAGCGCTGAGATGGGTGCCAAGGCTGCGATTGTGGCTCCCGACGAACAGACGCGCGCCTACTTGAAGGAGAATGACCGGTTAATTGATTTCGAAATGCTGCGCAGCGATGCCGACGCACACTTTGAAAGGGTGTTGAACTTCGATGTTTCACACCTCAAGCCGATGATCGCTTGTCCGCCGGACATCGACAACGACGTGCCTGTCGAAGATCTACAGGCGGAGAAGGTTGTGGTGGATCAGGTCTTCATCGGGTCCTGCACAAACTGCCGGATTGACGATCTGGAAGTGGTTTATCGAATGTGGAAGGGACGTCAGCTGAAAGCGGGCTTGCGCACCATCGTGACACCCGCTTCACGCAAGGTTTATATGCAGGCATTGCAGCGCGGCTACATCGAAGAGTTTGTCAAGATGGGCGCCATTGTTTCGAGCCCGGGCTGCGGACCCTGCCTCGGTCGTGCCGGCGGCGTATTGTACGATAATGAGGTCTGCGTCTCGACTAGCAACCGGAATTTCGAAGGCCGTATGGGCAGCCCCAAGGCGAAGATTTATCTGGCCAGCCCCGCAACCGCGGCAGCGTCGGCGTTGACCGGATACATCACGGATCCAAGAGAATTTGTTGTGTGAAGCCCAGGGCAACCTGCCAGCGGTTGTTCAAATTCGATCGGAGACTCTATGAATTGGAAATTCGGCGACAACATCAACACGGACCTCATTACGCCCGGGCGCTACAACATAACGACGGATCCGCGCGAATTAGCAAAGGCGTGCTTCATTGAATACCGTCCGGAGTTCTCGAAACAGGTCAAGGCGGGCGACTTCGTCATTGCTGGTGAGAACTTCGGTTGCGGCAGTTCCCGTGAAACGGCGCCGGTATCGCTGAAACACTCTGATATCCGTGCCGTCATCGCGAAATCTTACGCCCGGATTTTTTTCCGTAATGCCATCAATCTTGGACTGCTTTGCGTGATCGCCGACACCGACGGAATTGATGAAGCCGATGAACTGGAACTGGACGTGAGATCCCAGACTCTCAGAAACAAAAGCAAGGGTCAGGACGTCAGGATCCACACTCCCAGCATGATGCTGCGGCTTTATCAGGAAGGAGGCATTATTCCTTATCTCAAGAAGCACGGCCTGTCCGCGTTGGGAGACCTCGAGACATTCTAGCCATGAAGGTGGAGACTTCTCCGGATGCGCAAGCCGCAAGCCATTGTTCTAACCGTCAGTGATTCGGCCTCCCGAGGGGAGCGTAGCGACCTGTCTGGTCCGGCCGCACGCGAAGAGCTGCAGCGGCTGGGCTGCGAGGTTGTTGCCGTCATGATCGTGCCGGACGAGGTGGAGACGATCCGGCGGAAGCTTTGGGAAGACTCCGAGTCGGGTGCCTTCGATCTCATCATCACAACCGGCGGCACCGGCCTTGCGCCCCGTGATGTTACTCCGGAAGCCACGCTCGGCGTTATTGAGAAGCTCGTACCGGGCCTCACCGAGCTCATGCGGATGGAAGGAATGAAATCGAATCCGCGCGCAGCCCTATCCAGGGGCGTCGCTGGACTTCGCAAGAAAACACTCATCATCAATCTGCCCGGCAGTGTCCGGGGAGTCCGGGAATCTCTTGCCGCTGTGGCAAACGTCCTGGGCCATGCGCTTGAGGTGGCTTCCGGCAATACGGTGCGTTGCGGAGGTTGAAGGGCGCTGGTTGCAGCGTGGGGCGTCTACCCTACTTGCACATCTGTTGTTCCCACCCGCTCTTAAACATGTTCAGCTTGGCGTCCGGGTTTTCAGGGTGAGCCGCAACGAGCTTTTCGTCGATCTCAACGCCCCAGCCGGGGCCGGTTGGGAGTTCATAGAATCCCTCTTTGACGCGGGGAGTGCCGGGCGTCAGATCGCATCGCCAGGGGACATCATAGTCTTCGAAGGTCTCGAGGATTTGAAAATTAGGAATATTGGCGCAGAGATGCATGGCGATCACGGTACCGAGAGGGCCTCGGCAATTATGAGGCGCGACGCTGATGTAGTGAGTTTCGCCGATCGCGGCGATTTTCTTGGTCTCCATGAAGCCCCCGCAATAGACGATATCCGGCTGAATGACATGGGCGGCCTTGCGGGCGAGCAAGTCTAGAAATCCGAACCGGCTGTACGTGTGTTCGCCCGTGGCGATGCGCAACGGGGAGGCGGCGACGACCTGGGCCATCGATTCGTGGTTGTGGGCAGGAATGGGCTCCTCGCACCAGCCCGGCCGATATGGCACCATGGCGCGGATTGACTCAAGAGCGGTGATTGGACTGAACCTTCCGTGAAACTCCAGTAACAGCTCGACGTCATCACCGACTGCTTTACGGACGGTCTCGACCACCAAACACGACTGTTTGAAGTCCTCACGCGACATCTCACGTCCGCCTGGTCCAAAGGGGTCGAATTTAAGGGCACGGTATCCGCGAGCCACCGCTTCCTGCGCCCGCCCGCTCAGTTTCCCCAAATCCCCATCATAGGCGTACCACCCGTTAGCATAAACCTTCAGTTTGCTCCGCACGCGGCCCCCGACCAGGTTGTATACGGGCTGCCCGGTTGCTTTCCCCACGATGTCCCAAAGTGCCGTTTCGATGCCTGCCATGGCGGCGTACATGATGGGGCCCGTGTTATGTTCGACCTGATAGAGTTGGAACCAGAGGGACTCGATATCGAACGGGTTGTGGCCGATGACGTAGCGGCGTCCCAAGTCGAGAATCAAGTCCCGGACCGTGCTTTCCTTCCACTCCAGCGTGCCATCACCCCAGCCGACGATGCCTTCGTCCGTCGTCAGTTTGACAAACAGGAAGTTTCGCCAAACGGCAGCCGTCAGAAAAACTTCAATCTTCACGACTCTCATAGTTGTTCGAGACCCTCGAGAAGGGATTTAAGTTCCGCGCGGACATCTGCATCCACTGGAGCCAGCGGTTCGCGTGACACACCGACCGGGATGCCGCGCAGCACGGCAGCTTCGCGGCAGACGGCCAGCCAATGCGGATTGCCGTCGTCTGTGCTGAGTGCCCGGTATTCGAGACGAATCAGCGGCAACACGCGATACCAGAGCTTACGCGCTTCCTCCAGATGGTTGTCAACCGTCAGCAATCGGTGCAGTCGCCGCGCCAGGGCCGGAACGATCATCGGCAGCCCGCTAATCCATCCGTCCGCCCCCACGGCCATCGCCTCGAAAGCGATGATATCGATGCCTGCAAAGATCGGGAAGTTGGGTCTGCAGAGAAGACGCGTGTCGTGAACTCTGGAGACTTCCAGATGCGACCACTTCACGGCGTGGACCACATCCTCCTCAGCCAGCATTCGAATCTCTTGCGGCGTAATCTCAGTTCCCGTCAGCAGGGGTACGTTGTACACCATGATGGGGAGACCCACCCGTTCCCGAACGCGACGGAAATGGTTGAGTACGTCCTGTTTAGGGGGGCGGAGAAACCAGGGCGCGATCAGCATTAACCCATCGCATCCAAGGGTTTTGGCGTGGAGGCTCAGCTCAATCGTGGTTGCCGTCCCGTAGTCCCCCGTGCCGGCGTAAATCGGCACCTGGCCGGCGTTCTCTTCCACGATGGCTTCCAGGAGCGACTTCCGCTCGTCGACGGAAAGCGCGACGGGTTCTCCAGCACTGCCGAGCGGGGTTAGACCGTCAACCCCGGAATTGAGCAAGAAACGCACGAACTTGCGGGTTCCTTCCAGAGATATCGAACCGTCAGAATGGTAGCCCGTTATTGTCGGGGCAAAGATACCGGAAAGTTGGCCGCTCTTTTGTAGATTCATGAAGCCACTCCCAATCAAGATGTCCGTGGGTGCCGGCGGGAAGACCTGAGCCGCCTTCGCGAGCTGACTTGTACACAGGCGGCGCGGTTTCTGTCAAGGCAATTCTCGAATCTGCGGATGACTCTCCGTTATACGGATCTGGCGCAAGCTGAGGACGAGGCTTGGTCGAAACGGAAGATCCGGAAAGTGGAATAGCGTCCCCAAAAACCGAATCCTCTCCTTGACATTTCCGGATGCCGGACGTATAAAACGCTTATAAACACGAACGATAGCCAATGGACTTTCGGATCGTTGGTTCCGGGCTTTGAACGCAATGGGTCACCCGATGAAAAAGCGGGCTCAACCGGCAAAGAAGCAGCAGCCAGACAAGAACTACATTGGAGTGACTGCGAAAATATTCGCGGTCTTGGAGTATTTCGTTCAGGAGGGTGCGCAGCAGCAAGCGGTCTCTTTCCAAGAATTGTCCGGCGCATTGCCGTTTGCACGCACCACGGTCCACCGCGTTCTATACTCGTTGGAAAAATTGGGGTACGTGGAGAAGGCTGACGCCAAGGCACATTATCATCTCGGTCCCAAGTTTTTCGCCTTGACGCAATCTGCCGTGCAGTCCCGCCGGCTCCAAGCGGTCGCACACGCCGTGATGTTGGAGCTTCTCGTACGTCATTCCGAGACGGTGAACCTGGGCGTGTTGGACAACGGACAAGTTGCCTATCTTGACGTCGTCCAGAGCCCAAGCGCTCTGCGGATCGCTGCCAATCCTGGAGATCGCAATCCGGTGCATAGCACCTCACTCGGCAAAGTGATACTCGCCTACTCGCCGGAAGCGGAAACCGAAAAGATCCTGAAGCAGTATCCGCTCATTCGCATGACTTCGAAAACGATTACCCACAAGTCACACCTGCTGGAACACCTTGCTGCCGTGCGGGAACAGGGGGTCGCTTTCGACTTGGGCGAAAATGTGGACGGCGTGCTCTGCGTGGCTGCTCCGATTTTCGACCAGAATGGTCGTGCCGTGGCTGGTGTCAGTGTTTCGGGCCCTACCAGCCGCATGGAATCGAAACTCATGGCGATTCGGGACGACGTCCGTAATGCAGGGGTCAAGATTTCGCGGATGCTCGGGCCGCTGTCCTCTTCGGACGATGCCGCCGCTAGAATTGCGGCAAATTTTGCCGAAAGCGCGCCCGCCAGCCAACCCTCCACTCCGACTGAATAGATCACCAACTCCGCGACTCAACTGATTTCACCCTCGCGATGTCCTGTGATATGAACGCGCCCTGAGAGGGAAGCGGTTGTTCTGCCCTGTCCAAACCAGGCCGCTGACGTCGCAGGAATTGTAGGATGGCCGGCTTTTATTCCATTCAATCCGCCATACGGTTCTTCATCCGAGTGACTCGAGCGTTTTAGCGGCGTGCTTATTCTGCAAGGCCTGAAACGGCTGTATCTTGCCGGATGGCGTCGTCGTGCGCAAGAGGCCGCCATCCATGCGGCATTCGGAACGTAAAGCAATAATCTCTATGCCCCTTCCATGCCTTCAAGTTGTCGCTCCGCGGCGAAGTTGCTGACCGGTCCGGCAGCACGTCCCTCAAACCGGTATGAATTGAAGGTGGAAAAGGACAGCTAATCGTTGGTTCTCTGCACAACCCTCGGGACAATCCCGCATGCGCTTCCTAGCAGAGGGTCGCCTGGACCAGAACTCCGGGACTGCGGCAGGGCGCGAAGCTCCTGTCCCGACGGTCAATACCCGACTAAAGGTCGGACCAGCGCAGATCGGGGTCGAACCCGACCGTTTTTGACGCTTCCGTATAGCGGAGTATTTTCCGCTCGCTTTAGGCTTCGGAATGGCCGGCTGAAAAACAGGTATTCCGTTATACGGAGATTAATCCATTTTTTTACTATTTTACTTGACAGCTGTGTGACGATTACCTAGACTCGCGCCAAATTTAGGATGAGCACAGAGAAATGGTTTTGACCTTTGCGGGTAAACGCGCAGGGGATTTGGCTGAACCGTACAGCTCAAGGCTGCCAAGCCTCGGACGAATGAACAGGGATTCAGCGGACATATAAGGAGATGCTTATGTGGAAGTCCAGGCAATCGCGTGCAGTGGTCGTGAGTCTTTTTGCTATTGGCTATGCAGTTGCCGGTCTGTTGTTCGCGCAGAGTGACCGGGGAGTGATCACGGGAACCGTCAGCGATGCGACGGGAGGCGTTGTAGGGGGCGCCACCGTGACAGTGACCAATCAAGCCACCGGAGTCAGCAGTAAGGCGTCAACGAATACCAGTGGAACCTACACCATCCCGTTCCTGCCGCCCGGCGTGTATACGATCACTGCAGAACAGCCCGGGTTCAAGAAACATGTGATTGAAAAAGTGAACGTCGTCCTGGGCGAAAGTACTCGCCAAGACATTTCGCTCCAAGTCGGAGAAATAACTCAGTCTGTCGAGGTTCTGGCAGAGGCTCCGCTATTAAAGGCGGACACCTCTGAATTAGGAACGACCATCACCAATCAGATGGTGCTCGACCTGCCGTTGGCCGGAAACGACGGCGAACAAAGAAATCCGACCGCGTTCATCGTGCTTGCGCCGGGCGTCAACGGTCGGGGTCGCGCCAACAACAACGAGCGGTTCTTTAACACAACCATTAATGGAGCACAGAGCGGGGCGAACGAGTTTGCTGTCGAGGGCGTGCCAATCTTGAACTCCAACGGGCAGGGCGACTTCCGCATCATCGGGTTTCCGCAAGATGCAGTGCAGGAGTTCAAGCTGACCAGCAATGCCTTCTCGGCTGATATCGGTCGACTTGGCGGGGGATGGGTTAACTTCAATCTCAAGTCGGGCACAAATGAGATTCACGGATCTGTTTGGGAATTCCTCCGCAATGACGCCTTGAACGCTAATGGCTTCTTTACGAATCAGGGAGCTCCGGATGTGAGCACGGGAAAGGCCCGCCGGGCAGTGTTGCGGCAGAATGAGTTTGGAGCCACCGCAGGTGGCCCCATCATCAAAGATAAGACTTTTGCGTTTGGTTGGTACAGCGGGTTTCGATTCCGACGGGGTGCCCAAAACAGCATTGTTTCCGTTCCGACCGAAGCGTTCAAAAGGGGAGACTTGTCAGCTCTGCTAGCCAACGGCGTCCAGATCTACGATCCGGCAACCACGCGGGCTGATGGCACCAGAGATCCGTTCCCGGGGAATATCATTCCGGCAAACCGCTTTGATGCAGTTGCCAGAAACATCTTGCCGCTGTGGCCGGCGCCAACATTCCCAGATAGGCTGAGCAATAACTACGTCTCCCAAACGCAGACCGCCTCTCGTACAAACCAGTGGGGCGTGAAGATTGATCATGTGTTCACCGAGAATCACAAGATTGCGGGTTCTTACTTTGATTCCCGCTTCAGTGATGATGGTGCTTCGCCTTACCCTGGCGAGTTGACGACGCGCTTTGAATCTGGAAATCCGATCAAGAATTTCCGACTGAGCTACGATACGGTGATTCGCCCCAATCTTCTCAGCCACGCGGTTTTCGGAGTCAACCGGCACGCCTACCTGTTTGACTCACCGTTTGCGAATGCGGGGATTCCAGCCAAGATTGGACTGAAAGGAGTTCAACAGTCGGGGGCTTTACCTCAGTTGAACGTGATCGGGACGGTGGGCGGAGGAGGACGAAACAGCCAATATAACACCAACTTTGTCGGCCAGGAAAACATCACCTGGCTGAAGGGCCGCCACGCCATCAAGTTCGGGTGGGAGTACCGGCAGCAGGGATACAACCAGTTCGCTCTCAACGAAGAGACTGGCGCCTTTACCTGGAGCAGGAAGCAGACGTCCAACCCGGCGGTTTCCAACTCAGGGCACGAGTGGGCCAGTTTCTTGCTGGGTCACGTGGACAGCGCCCGACTTAACGCCTCCACCGGGCCGACGGGTCAGCGGTATAAGGCCCATGCCGCCTACGTGCAGGATGATTTCAAGCTCAACCCAAGATTGACCTTGAACATGGGGCTTCGCTACGACTTGGCATTCCCTGCCGTGGAAGTCCACAATCAGTTCAGTTGGTTCGACCGAACCATTCCGAATCCCAACGCGGGCGGATTACTTGGAGCTTATCGAGTCGCGACGCCAGACCGGCGCATCGGCATGGACCGCAGTGACAATGATTTTGGTCCCCGGTTCGGTTTTGCCCTTCAGATCAACCCCAAGACTGTGATCCGTGGCGGATACGGAGTCAGCTTTACTCAGATCGCGACCTCCCATCCTTTGGGTTATGTCTACGAAGCATTTAATGCCGCAGTGAACCGAACGGCGCCAACCAGCAATCCGAATTCACCGTTGTTCATCTTTCAAGACGGATTCCCTCAGAGTTTTATTCCGCAACTCCCGGTAAAGGATCCAACAACGATTGGTCTTGGCGCAACCGCGAACGAGATCAGAGCGAAGCAAGGTGAAGCCGGTTACGTTCAGAGCTTTAATTTGAACCTGCAACGGGAAATCAAGGGCGTGTTGTTTGATTTTGCCTGGGCGGCGGCAAAAGGAACTCGGCTGACGAGCCGGCTCGAATGGCCCAATGCGTTGGATCCTCGATTCCTGTCGCTCGGGGACCTGCTGACCAAGAATATTAACTCCCCGGAGGCAAGAGCCGCAGGCATTCGCATCCCTTACGCAGGGTTCGATGGCCCAGTGGTGCAGGCCCTGCGCCCATTCCCAGCCTACGGCGATGTGCGCAGCTGGTACCAGAACGATGGCATGAGCACCTACCACTCGTTCCAGATGAAAATCGACAAGCGCTTCTCGTCAGGCCTTAACTTCTTGGCCTCGTACACCTGGTCCAAGAACCTGACCAATGCCGACTCGCAGTTCGGTGTGTTTTCCGGCATGACTCAGTCCCAATACAACTATGCTGCTGAAAAGTCGTATGGTCTGAATGACATTCCTCACAACTTGGTTCTGAGCTACAGCTATGACATGCCTTTCGGTCCAGGGAAGCGTTTTGTCAATCGTGGTGGCGTAGCAGGAAAAATCCTCGGAGGGTGGAAGGTGTCGGGTGTGCAGCGCTACAATAGCGGCAACCCACTTCAGATCATGCAGAACATGGAAAATTCCGGGCTGTACATTGGTGGATTCGGCGATCCGGGACCAGCAAGCGGCTTCCTGGCTCGGCCTAATGTTGTGGCCGGAGCAGATCCCAGATCAGCGCGATACCACGCTTCTGACTTCGATCCTGCAAAAGACCGAATGTTCAATATTAACGCCTTCAGCGTCGCACCCAGATACACGATCGGAAACGCACCCAGGACATTCGGGAATTTGAGGAATTTCGCATATCTCAACGAGGATTTCGGGATCATCAAACGGACGCAGGTCAATGAGCGGGTTTCGGTGGACTTTCGTGCCGAGTTCTTCAATGCGTTCAATCGCACGGTGTTTGGCTACATTTCGGGCGAGGTTTTTGCAGGCGGGTTTGAAAACAACATCCAAGCGCCTACAGAGTTTGGAAGAATCACCGGAGTTTCCAATAACCCCCGCCAGGTGCAGTTCGGCTTAAGGATTAACTACTGATTCACCCTGCAGGTCTTCGTTTCTAAACTGTCGGACCAGGCCCTGGCTTCGCAAGAACCAGGGCCTTACTGTTTTTGATGACACACCGAAGGCTGCCTGTCTGTGCGATCCTTCCGGCCGAGCGATTGCTTCTCTAACCCTTTGTAGGGTAGGGTTGAGCAGGCGGGTTTGAGATCCAGCGACCCCAGTGGCTTATCGAAGCAGGGAGCAAAGCGATGTCACAGCGAACTCGTGCACAAAAGGTGAACTTTGTTGGGCGGTGTCTCGGAGCCAGCGGTTTCCTTTTGCTCGTCATGAGCTTCCATGCGTGGCCGCTATCTGCCGAGCGCAGCCTCAACGATTATTTCAGCCGGGCAAAGGAGCTCGAAGAGCGCCAGGACTTTGCGGGGGCCCAGAAACTTTACGCTGAAGCGGCGGCGGCTTTCCCGAAGCAACCTGAAGTGCTGAAGCGACTCGGAATCGCCTATCAAACCGAACTTAAGTTTCAAGAATCGATTGAGACGTTTCAGAAGGTCCTCTCCCAGGCTCCCGGGTATCCTGAGGTCAACTTCTATCTCGGGATGTCGTATCTGGGATTGAACCTTTTTGAAAAATCAATCGAAGCTTTCAAGTTGGAATTGGCCGGCAACCCAAAGTACAAACGTGCTCGATACTATTCCGGGCTGTCGTACCAATCTTTGGGGCAGATTCCCGAAGCCATTCAACAGTTCGATTTTCTCGTCAAGCAGGACCCGAAGGATTCCAAGGCTCTTTACCAGCTGGCACGAATCCATCGGGCAGCTTCTCTGGCTGCAATTAAACAGTTGTCGCACGTTGATCCAGATTCCGTGTTATTCAATGTTCT
>Ga0187893_10015339_pt1 | contig 10283 bp, 8 predicted proteins | sample MA1701074metaG_FD_139574 | JGI IMG/M metagenome (GOLD analysis project Ga0187893, IMG submission 139574) | White microbial mat communities from a basaltic lava cave in the Kipuka Kanohina Cave System on the Island of Hawaii, USA - MA170107-4 metaG ... | reverse complement strand
GGTCCAAACCTGTTCAGGACCAAGCTCAGCCCGACGCAGTTCTTCGACGCCGTAGCCAAGGGGCGCAAGGGCACCGTGATGCCGTCATTCAGCTCGCTGCTTACGATCGATCAGATCTGGGAAATCCATGCTCTTGTGGCCTCCCGCGACAGCTTCTGAGGCTGCGAGAAATTCTCCTCTGACTGGGCTGCGCTGTTTCTTAAAATAGGCCCACTTATCTTAGCGAGTTGGCAGTTAGGGTGGAACGCGCGCTGCGCGCGCGTTCGAGCGTGCGCTGGAGCTCCCGATCCACCCAACCAACTGTGCACCCTTCACGGCAAACCGAAGCACAAGATGTTCGATCCCACTGCCAAGGCGACAAACTGTTTCGCACCGATCGAAAAGGTCATCGGAGAGGTCTTGATAGTTTCGTTGGCTGCAAAATGCCATAAGACCTTCCCATCTCGTTCGTCCACGGCAACCAGGTCTCCGCTGGCGTCTCCGTAAAACACCAAACCACCCGCCGTCGCCAGCACACCGGCGTTTCTCTTTCCTTCGGTCACACCCGTTTGCGGATTCTCCCAGGCGATTTTTCCCGTTTCGATGTCGATCGCCTTCAGGATTTTCTTTCCAACCTCTTCCTGCGGCAGGCCCTTTGCACGACTCGCCGACGAAAGCTTCACGACGCATTTCTCATGGGCCATTACGTAGTAGAGGCGCGTCACCGGGCTGAACGCCGTGGCGTTCCAATTCGTCGCGTCTTCAGGACAGCGAATCTCGGGCTCGGGCAACCGCTGCGGACGCCCGTCCGCGCCAATTCCGCTCGCCCAGGTAAGCCGGCTGATGAATTTCTCCGCGAGCAGGAGCTTTCCATCGGTACGGTCGAAAACATAGAAGAAGCCGTTGCGATCCGCGTGCAGCAGAAGTTTGCGGGCCTCTCCCCGATACTGCGTGTCGACCAGGACAGGGGGCTCGGTTGCATCCCAGTCGTAGATATCGTGAGGCGTAAACTGATAATGCCATTTCAACTTTCCGGTATTGGGATCCAGAGCCAGAATGCAATTGGTGAACAGATTGTCTCCGGGACGGTCGCGGTCATCGGAATTGGGAAAGGGATTTCCCGTGGGCCAGAACAACGTGTCCGTGTCAGGGTCGTACGTGCCCGTGAGCCAGGTACTTCCGCCGCCCTCTAGAGGCTCCTTCCCTTTCCAGGTTTCGGAACCCGGTTCGCCCTTGAGGGGGATGGTCCAGAAGCGCCACAAGCGCTCTCCAGTTGACGCCTTGTACGCATCGACGAATCCACGAATGCCCCAATCACCGCCGGCGACTCCGGCAATGATCATGTCCTTAACGGCCAAGGGCGCGACAGTAGACCCGTAGTGTTGCGGCTCGTGCGGCATGACGGCCTCCCACACCGGGTGGCCAGTCGTCCGATTCAGAGCGACGAGGTGGGCATTGTCAGTCACTGTGAACACTTTGTCATCGAGCAGGGCCACGCCGCGATTTGTGCCGAGGGAGGGATCGCTCACCAACCCCGCCGTCCGTGGACGCGAGTAAGTCCAGATCGCCCGGCCGGTAAGCGCATCCAGCGCAGAAACCTGTTGCGGACCGGTCACGTACATGATGCCGTCTGCGACCAGCGGAGTCGTTTCGAGGCCGAAATATCGCATGTTCATCGCGTAGTAGGGCGTGTCCGGAAGCAGTTGCCTCCATAGAGGAACCGAGAAGCTCCATTTCACGACCAGGTTCTTCACGTTCGTCGTGTTGATGCTCTTCAACTCGCTATATCGGTTTCCATTCAACTTGCCGTTGTACGTCAACCACTCACCGGGCTTGGGATTCAAGATCCGCGAGAACTCCAGCCCATCCGCCGCCGGACCTTGCGGCATGGCAGGCTGGCCCGGCTTCACGCCGGTCAGGCGGCTCAGGTAAGCAAGCAGACCTTGAAGCTCTTCCGGATTTGCTTTCGCCGGAGGCATGAGAGATTGGGTTTCACCACGGATGGCAGCAACTTCGTCCTCATGCAGCAGATGGAACTTCCCATCCAGCGCCTGCAAGCGAACGTCAAAGTTACTGCGACTTCGGGCGAAACCTCTTACACTTCGTCCATTCCGCAACTCGACAGTCACGAGCTCGTAGCCAGCGGTGATGCGCGCGCTGGGCTGGAACAGCGCCTCGCGAATCTGTCCGACGGTCATTTCGGCTCCAACATTCGACAGATCCGGTCCGACAGGCTGTCCCTTGCCGTAGACCATATGGCAGGAGGCGCACTGTCCCTGGCCAAGGAAGTATTTTTCACCGGCAATCGGATCCCCGGAAACCCTACCCTCAGCGGCCGGTCCGTTGAGCGAGCGGACCAGCGCGGCCAGTGCGTCCAGTTCCGCTGCAGGCAGATCAAAAGGTGGCATGCCGGTCCCAGGGATTCCTTTCTGAATGATGTCCCGTAACTGCTGCACTGAACGCATCCGCAACCGGCGCACCTCGGCGAGGGCCGGCCCGCGATCACTGCCCCGAGCATCAGGCCCATGACAGCCGCCACAACGAGCCACAAAGATCTGATTGCTCTCAGGGGTTCCGAAAACAGGATTCTGAGCCTGCGTGAACTCTGGGAGAAAAACTGCCAGGAGGCCAATCAGGCAGGCAATTGAACCCAGGTTCAAGATTCTTGCGAATTCAAGTCTAGTCGTCAATTTCATCAGGTTTCCGCATCGGGCAAAGCCACGACGCAACGAGGGCTTGTCTTGTAACCTCTTCACGAACTTATCAACTGCTTTCCTAAGAAGAAGACTTCAACCGTGGTGAGACTTTACAACATTTTCCCTCCTGCCGCGCCGGATGATGTGAGAGCTGCTCCGACATGTCAAACGGCGGCTCACCAGCGTCGCGCTTTCCGACCACCATCCGCTGCCATCGGAAACCCCCAACGGATCGTGGCGCCTTTAAGAAGCGAACCCGGCCTGCGCGCTGTGAAGGATTCGCCGTGTTGCATCTAACCGTCGCGGACGCGCTGCAGCGCGTCCCTAACGGGTTAGCTTTGTGCACCTAAGACGATTCTTCACAGCTTCAGAGATTCTTGTCGAGGGATCCAACGCGCTGGAGGTCTAATCCGAAAACAGGCTGGCTGGCTGAAAGCGGCGCGGACAATTCGTCCGCGCCGCCTGGGAGAAGACGATCACCAAATAAGCTTCAACGCCAGTTGAAGCTGTCGAGCAATATTTACCTGCGATGTGATACGCCCGAAAGCGGCCGTGCCAAAGGCATTGTTGGGACCGCCGAAGTAAGGAGTGTTGAAGGCGTTCAGGGCTTCGAAACGGAACTGCGCGCTCAACCTCTCGTGAATCGGAATGTTCTTGAATAGTGACATGTCCCACTGGGCCAGGCCTGCACCACGCATTTCAAGGATGCGGGCAACATTCCCAAAAGTAAACTGAGGGGCAGTGGAGAAAGCGGCCGGGTTAATGTATCCATTCAACCTGTCATGCAGACTGCCGCTGGTCACAGGTGAAGTACCTGTGGCATTCGGACGTTGGCCCGCGTACCCGTAGGCGCCATTCAGGTTCTGGCTTTGGTTGATTGAGAGGGGAAACCCACTACGCCAGGTGTTGACACCATTGATTTGCCATCCACCGACAACATAGTCCAAAGCCCGACTGCTGTTGGCCCAAGGCTTCCCTTTGCCAAAGGGCAATTCCCACAAGAATGCAGTGGCCAGGGTTCGAACGGGTTGCCAGTTCGATGGCGCATACTCAGCCTCATAGTTAAATGGGTTTTGAAGCCCTGAAGCCCCAGCCACAATGATGTTGCCGCCGCTGGCCAGGTCATAGCTTTTCGCCCAAGTGAAGGTGGAAAGGAAACTGACCCCCTTACTGAACCGCTTTTGACCTTTGATGATCAACGAATCGTAGTGGGAATGGTTGAAGTCTGTGCTCTGGAAGACCACATTACCGTAAGCCGTAAAAGGAAGGAGCAGCCGGAACGCCGGCACGGTCGCCCCTCCAATGACACCTGTTCCCCCCTTTCCGAAGAACGGATTCGCGACCGCTTGGTTCAGGGCTGAGCCTTGTGAAAAATAACTAGGGTCGAGCACGTTTTGGTTTACATCCAAGCCGGCCGCCGAACCTGTAAGGTGTCTTCCCCGTGTTCCAAGGTATCCGACCGAAACAGCAATATTGCCCGGTAGTTCGTGCTGGACGTCGAATGAGAGCTGGTGAATACGCGGAGACTTTGAGAACGGAGCCCAAACGGTGACGCTTTGTCCAATCCCAGTGAGGTCCCCCTGTGATTTACCCAGTGGCGGAATGAGTCCACTCGGAAAAGGATTGGTCAAAATATTAGCCGGCGTGGCGAACCCGTCGTTCGTAGCGATATAGGGTGTTGTGGCGGTATAGCTGGCAGGCGCCAGAGGTGATCCGGGCGTCGAAACGGGCGCCCACATCAAACCGTACCCGCCGCGCACGACGGTCTTGCTTTGGATCTGATAGGCAAAGCCTAGACGGGGTGCCCACCGATTGAGGTTCGGATCGCCAACATAGTTGGGCTCTCCGTTGGCTCCGGCAAACCGAAGCACTCCTTTGGACGTCACACCGGCGCTTGCCGCCAGAGGATTCGCAGCGTTCTTGTCGAAGTCCACGATGAGCCGATCTTCGTTTTCTCTCAGTCCATCCTCCCGGTCCCAGCGGACTCCAAGATTGAGGGTAAGCCTGCTGGTGATTCGGAAATCGTCCTGGAGATAGAACGAATAGTAATTCGTGAAATCCGAAAGTTTCTCCGCCTTGACAGCGAACCCGTCGTTGGGGAAGCCAAGCAACAGGTCTGCGAGGTCCGCACCCGTTCCGGCGACAGGGTTTGTGGGGCTCGACTGGGTGAAGGCTCCATTGAACGAGAACTGACCGGACATTTGCCCGTAGCCAAAGCCTTCCACGCGCAGTCTGCGATAGTCAAATCCCGCTTTGAGGTTGTGGTTGCCAAGACCCTTCGAAAGAACCGCCGAAAAAGTCTTGTTGACATAGTTGTTCCATGAACCGTTCCCATTGCTCAAGCTGTTGCCCGCAAGCGTCGTGTTTCCAGCAATGATAGGGAACTTGCGACCCATGATCTGGCCTGTGAAGTTCGAAGAGAATCCCAAAGTCCCTGGATCGAAGCCATTCACTTCGCTCGTGGTGTAAAAGACATTCGGGAACCGATTAAAGCCATATCGAACAGCCAGCACGGTCGTTGGCGAGAGCGTCAACAGGTTGTTGATCGCCGTCATGTTGATGCTGCGATTCAAACGCCACTGTTCCGGCGAGGCCGGACCGCCAAAGAAGTTGGCGCCTGGTGCTACCGAATAAGACTTCACAAGAGACAACGTAGCACGCCACCAGTTGAATAGTTGGTGGTCGAACTTTCCGATGTACTGCCGAGCGCGCGACACCGACGAGGCGCTCGCCGTGAGGTTCGGATCTCCGAAGAATGCCGCCTGCGAGTCCGGCTGCGGATAGTAGCCTGCGATGTTCAGGCCAACCTGGTTAAGCCTGTCCGTTGGAATGATGCCGTTGGCAAAAGGCGTCCGGGTATAGGTTCCGTCGGCGTTTCGTACGGTGGTCAAGGGATCGTAAATTACGAGCGGAGCTCCGTTCCGTCCCTTCGATTGAGAAAAATCTCCTCTGCGCTCTTGTGCGTTGGGAACAAAGTAGCGTGCGGACGCGGCTACTGAGTTGTTGTAGCCTTCCGCCGCAACGAAGAAGAACGTCCGGTTTCTTCCGTTATAGACTTTGGGAACGTAGATCGGGCCACCAATGCTTCCTGCGAGGGTATCGTCGGGGATCGGACTCAACGGCCTGCCGGCGGCGTTGTTGAAAAACAGGTTCGCGTTCATCCCGGTTCTGCGGAAATGCCCGTAAAGCGTGCCATGCAGATCGTTGCTGCCAGACTTGAGAGTGGTATTGAAGATTCCTCCTCCGGTCCGCCCTAACTCGGAGTCGGAGGCGTGCACCTGAACTTTGAACTCTTCAACTGCCTCCAGAGAAGGCAAAATGATTGGAAGACCGAACCATGCCGTTGCTGGAACTCCATCAATGATGTAGCTGTTCTGCCACAACATGCCACCGGCCACGGTCGTGAGAGCTGTGGCGCTTTGAGTCTGCATATTGTTGGTCGCTGGGTTGCCGACAGGCGTTACGTTCTGGGTAATTCGGGACATCCCATACGGGTTCCGCCCGAAGTTCGGAAGCTCCCTCAATTGTTTGTTGTCCAAAACCTGTCCCTGGGAAGCATTCGAGTATTCGATGAGTGGCACTTCCGTTCTCACTTCCACGGTTTGAGTGATTTCGCCGATCTGAAGCGCGAGGTCGAGAGACACCTGTTGTTGAGTGGCGATGATGACGTCCTTTTGCTCGAACTTCTTGAATCCTGCAGCCTCGGCTGTGATGGAATAGGTGGCCGGAATCACCTGGTTGAAGTAGTAGACACCTTCACCGCTGGAATACGTCACACGTTCGAGACCCGTCGCTTGATCGACCAGCGTCACTTTCCCGTTGGCGATCACACTGCCGTCTGGATCGCGAACGACACCTCGCAGCCCTCCGTAGTAGGACTGGCCAGTCGCGATAGCGGCACTGACAGCTATAGCAAGGCAAACCTTCAACACTGGCACAAGGAACACCAGACCGGTTCGCCAGGAACCCGCCGGTCTGTTTGAGGATGCCCCTGAGAAAACAGAAAACTGTGTCGCCTTAACTATCAACCTACGCATGTCCGGCCTCCTGAACTGAACAAAATTCATCGTGTGTGGCGCGAAGCTACACTTGTTGGTTCCGCGTGTCAATACTGAGGGACCCCATCGATTTTTGAACCCTGAGTTCAATCTCCCTGTCAACTTTCAGCTGACGAGGTTTGAACATCTCTCGTTTTCAAGAAGGAGATCTGAACATTTCTCACAGTCATGTCCCTGCAAGTTGGTGCCACCGGATTGGATTCCCAACGGAAAAGAAGGAAAACTTTGAGAAACCTACAGCTCTTGTCGTTTCGACCGAGCCAGAGCGTAATCTGCAGCGCGGGCCGTGAAGGCCATATAGGTGAGTGAAGGATCCTGGCGGGCAGATGAAACCATAAATGACCCGTCGGTCACAAACAGGTTCTTGATGTCATGACACTGATTCCATCGATCAAGAACAGAGGTTTTGGGGTCGTTTCCCTTCCGGGCAGTTCCCATTTGGTGAATCCCTTTACCAGGTGCCCCAGGCTTGGCGTCTCCCCAGGTCACTACGTTCTTACAGGCTTCCAGCATTTCAGCGGCTTGATGGCGGATCTCGCCATACATCGCCAGTTCATTCTCGTACCACGTCGCGGTGTCGACGCAACCGTTCCGCAACAGCTTGATCTGCTGACTCGCATCAGCGCGCCGGGTTCGTCAGAACCAACCCTGTGATCACCCTGCATCTGGTTTCACGCTCCGCCAGCAAGAGATCGATGAACTGAGGCACCTTGGCAGCCCGGGCGCCCGCGGTTGTTGTTTGAGGAATCACCATCTCACAAACGTTATCGACGGTCTTGAACTGGTGAGGATTGAAAAACAGCAGCTTCGTGGACGCTTCCGCCCGACCTTCTATCAGACCACTGGCGACGTGGCGATGAAGTCGCGTCCCCTGTACCAGGAGAGCCTCTGGAGAACGTCTTCTGAGCCAACCCGCCCCGCAGGTTCCTCCGAGAACCAGAGAGAGCTGAGTGAGTACACGCCGCCGGTCGAGACCCGTTCCCGCTGATTCGCGTCCTGGCGGTGTCTGGTCCTCGCTTAAGTTTTCCGGGGAATCCTCCCCGTTGCCGGACTTCATGAAATTCAACCGCCTTTCAGAGGGCGAGGGCGCCTTGCCAAGGCGCATGATGGGCTCGCCAGCATCCGCCGGCTCTCGCTGAAGACTCCTGCCCACAGACAGTCTTACGACGCGAGCATTGCGTCGACTTCCCGCCTGCTTGGAATTGAGGCCTGCGCTCCAAGACGGGTGACCGACAGCGCCGCGGCGCAGTTTGCAAAGGGAATTGCCATTTCGAACGACCTTCCTTCGGCGAGAGCTGTGGCCAGGGCTCCGTTAAACGTGTCGCCAGCCGCTGTCGTGTCCACGGCATGAACCTTCGGCGCCGGAAAATGCTTACTTTGATTCCGGTCTGCAAACCAGACGCCATGCTGTCCCACTTTCAAGATGACACACGACGGACCCAGAGCCAGAAGTTTCGAGCACACTTCCGCGGCTTGATCCAATGAAATGCTTTCACCCTGGCTTCCGAGCAGAACCAGAGCCTCGCTCTCGTTCGGAGTCAAAACGTCAATACTGTTCAGCAGCAACGGACTCAATGGGACGGCTGGTGTGGGATCCAGGATAACCGACATTCCACGCCGCCTGCCTTGGACCGCGGCAGCTTCAACGGTCGGAAGAGGCGATTCCAGCTGAAGGAGCAGGTACTGAGCCGACGCACGCTCCAATTCGCTGCGAACGTCGTTGGGAGACAATTTCCCGTTCGCTCCTGCAGCAACCACGATCTGGTTCTGGCCTCCAGTTTCCACGAGAATCAGGGCGATGCCCGTTGACTCACCTGGTGTGGATAAGACGCTGTCTACGCTAACGCCAACGGAGGTCAGGCTGGATTTGAGTTGTTCGCCAAACAGGTCATCACCGACGCGACCTATCATGCTTGCGGTTCCGTCGAGTCTCCCAACCGCAAAGGCTTGATTGGCCCCTTTTCCACCTGGCAGCATCTGAAACTGGAATCCGGCGATTGTTTCTCCTCGTTGCGGCAGTCGGGGTACCTGAGCAACCAGATCCATGTTGAGACTGCCGATGACGACCACCTTTTCCATGGAGGATTCAAGCCATTGTGCCGGAGTGAGTCTCCAATCAAGCCGCGAAGGTCCGACAAATTGATACTATTCAGACTTGCAGAATATGTTTGGCGGCACTCTTTGTCGCTCGAAACCCTCGATAGACTTCGGTCCCCCTCACCCCCAGCCCCTCTCCCGCGCTGGGGCGAGAGGAGCCGACGCTCGCGATGGTTCCTTTTCACAGCCCAAATCGGCCTAGCCTTTCGATTTGAACTTCAAGTCCTTCCTGAGTTCAATCCTAAGCAGCGTGCCCTTCTTTAGTTTCAGGTCCTTGCCTCCACCTCCGAAGAAAATCCTTCCAACCCCCTTGATTGCTGCGCCCGCAACGCCGCCCTTCGCGACACCCGCGACTTTTGTCCCGGCACTCCCGATTTTCTTTGCGCCCGATTTGCCTGGAGACTCCAGTTCATTGTCATCAACCTTCACATTTTCAGCATTGACTCCGACGATCCGGGCTTCAATGGACTTCTTGCCGGATGGAGTTCTAATCTCCCTGAACTTTAGTTCAAGGTGCCGCTCATCAGCGTCCTCGACCTTGCCTTTCACTTCGCTGCCGGCAGGAATGATGACCTGTCCATCATCGCCTCTCACTGGCTCCGAGAGATGCGCCTTGAATTCCTTCCCTTTTTTGACTTTCTTCGCCTCCAGTTCCTGGACGAGCGCCAGCGTGAGCACCGTTGTCTTGGGAACCAGAATCTCCCTGGCATTCACTAACGGAGCCAGCCACAGAATCGAAGTGAGCGCGATCAAGCGCATACCGCTACTGTACCTCACTCTAGCTGGATCATGAAATCACAATGGTTCTGTCGCGAAACCGGGCACTAACGCTCCCCTCCTTGGATAAGGAGTGGAAGCCGCGGCTGAGGGCCGCGGCGGGGTGATCCGAACGGTCGCGGGAAAGCGAGATCTCCAGCGGCTCGCAGCAATTCGCACCACGCCAGTGGCGTCCCGCGACGGCCGTAGCTCGGCGACCGATGTCGTTTCGCGACCGCTCTCGCTACGCACCACATCCCCTCATCAGCCGAGGAGGGGAGCTCCTCTACAAATTTTGAGTTTCGCGACAAAAAGTAAGCAAAAAGCCGTGTTGGCACCATGCCCAATGGCGGGCTGACACCGGAGTCCACTTTGTTTATGATGATCGGAGAGGATGTGCAGCAGCATCGGAAGACGCGATGGCTGACTCGTGCGGCAGTAGTTGCTTTGGCAGGTTTGCTGGCTTCCGCGCTAGTTGCTGCTGTCCTTGGCGTTCGCCAACGGAACATCGCCGAGCAAGAGCGCACCTGGGCGCGCCGCCTGGCACAAGATTCAAGTCCTGCGTAGCAGCAAGCACTAGCAGCCTGTCGGACTTTCCGAGCAAGCAAGTAACCGGGAAGAAGAGGGAAACGTAGTTACAGCATGAGCGCACACTTCAAAGCGGTGGACCGAGAAACCCTTTACCTGTTTCCACCCT
>Ga0187893_10015338_pt1 | contig 10283 bp, 22 predicted proteins | sample MA1701074metaG_FD_139574 | JGI IMG/M metagenome (GOLD analysis project Ga0187893, IMG submission 139574) | White microbial mat communities from a basaltic lava cave in the Kipuka Kanohina Cave System on the Island of Hawaii, USA - MA170107-4 metaG ... | reverse complement strand
CGCCGCGGAAACCAACGTCGTGATCTTGGAGCCCGAGGTAGCCAAGGCGTTCCCAACCGATACGGCGGTAAACGAAGCGCTGCGGGGTCTTCTTGAAGTTGCGGAGACCACCGCACGCCTAACACGGCGCTCCACACGGGCGCACCAAAAAGCGGCGCGCCGGTGAGGTTGAGCGTGTGTGCCAGGCATGGCGCAGTACTAGCCTGGAATTCCATGTTAGCTTTTTGAGTTAGCGCCACGCTTGTCAGCGAAAGTCAGACGCAAGTGCTTGCCACCGAGCCAGGGGATAGCGACGTCGGTGGTGGCAAAATCGGCAGCCATCAAAGAAAGATGGACGGAAACCGAAGCGGCCAGACGTTGCGGCGTGACTCAGCCCCGTATGAACGATCTCTTGCGTGGCCGTGTGTCGCGCTTTTCACTGGATGCGCTAGTGAACATGCTACGGCGATTGGCCGCCGGGTGCATATCGAACTCGAAGCCGCTTAGCCTTAGGCTACGATTGAGGCGAAAATCGCCTCGCTAGGCCAAAAGGGTTGTCATACTCGATGACAAACAATCCAGTCCGCGGTGGACGGTAGCCCGTTTCGTGGCTGCCGCAACGTCATCCAGCCACGTGATCCTGTTCGGCTCCTGCGCCCGAGGCACGGCCGATGAAGGGCTCAGATCTTGGCTCAGATCTGCATCTGTGGTCATCGAGCGGGAAATACCCGAAAAGGCTAATGAATACAGGTGATCTGTCCCAATTGATCCTGCATGAGACGGAAACTTGAGCCTTGCCCCTTTGGCCCCTTTATTGATTGGGCCATCCCGCACCTCCGCCACCCTGCGGCTGATCTCTGAGTGCGTTAGCGTGCGGTGGCCGAATGCCTTTTCAAGGCGCGCAGAGAGCGAGAACAGGACCCGGCCGAACTTTGGGGTCGGCAGGTTGCTGTCAGGGAGCAGGGAGGCTGAGAAGGCGATGGCCGATCCCACCCGATGAGTTTCATACTCCAAGAACCGTTGCCCAGATAAAGCGCTCAGGCGATACGGGTTCCGGCAATCATGGCTTTTGGCGATGTGTGCCTCTCTCGAAGAATGAACTCGGGACGTCATACGATTGTGCCCCTCCACGCTCAAGAATTTCGCGAGCCGGGGGGGAATATAGAGTCAGTCCTGGTCAGTCCTTTTTCTTAACTTACCGACGCGATGTATTCCGCGACGCGCCAAGGCCGACATCCGTGCTCGTCGCAGACCAGTACGCTGTCCTGCTCATACCAATCGCCCAGCACGATCCGCTCGGCCGGGGATCCGTCTAGCATAAACCGGTGCACAGCCGGCCTGTGGGTGTGGCCGTGAATAAGCCGATAAACGCCGTGTTGGCGCATGGCGGACTCCACGGCCCCTTGGTCAACGTCCATGATGAGGGGTGTTTTGCCCCGCATCGCGACCACGCTGTCCTTGCGCAACTGATTCGCCATGCCACGGCGCGCGGCAAGCGGTATGGCTAGAGCCTGTGCCTGCCATTCGGGGTTGCGCACCATCTGCCTAAATGCCTGATAGGCAACATCCTTGGTGCACAGGGTATCCCCGTGCAGCAACAGCGTCTGGCTACCACAAAGGTTCACGAGGCTCGCGTCGGGCAGCAGCGTGCCGCCCGTCTTTGCCTCGAAGGCTGCTCCCATGAGGAAGTCCCGGTTCCCATGCATGATGTACAGCGGCACCTTCGCCTCCCGCAGATCGGCGAGGCTTTTCAGGATCGCAGGGACAGGGGGGGTGTCGTCGTCATCGCCTAACCAGACCTCGAAAAGATCGCCCAAGATATAGAGCGCTTCCGATCCGCGCGCGGGCCCTGAGAGAAATTCAAAGAAAAGAGCCAGCTTGTCCGGCCGCTCCTCACTCAGGTGCAGATCGGATATGAACAGGGTGGCCATATCACGGTTTGGTGTCGGCGAGCACGCTCGCGCGCTCAATGATAACCGCCTGCTGTGGTGCGTCTTTTGGAAACGGGCCGCTGCGACCCGTCGGCACGGCTTTGATCCGATCTACCACATCCATTCCCCGGATCACGCGTCCAAACACCGCATATCCCCACCCAGATCCCGTAGCTTCCCGATAGTCCAAGAACGGATTATCCGTTACGTTGATGAAGAACTGCGCCGTAGCCGAATGCGGATCACCGGTGCGGGCCATGGCGACCGATCCCCGGGTGTTCTTCAAGCCGTTAGCCGCTTCGTTGTTGATCGGTGCTTTTGTCTGTTTTTGTTTCCACTCGGCCGTATAACCTCCCCCCTGGATCATGAAGCCATCGATCACGCGGTGGAAAACCGTGCCATCATAAAAGCCCTCCCGAACATAGGCGAGAAAATTGGCGACCGTCTGGGGAGACTTTTCGCTCTCGAGCTCGAGCACGATGGTCCCCCCGTTGGTTTGCAACTCGACTCGAGGCGGTTCACCAGCCTTCACGAACCCAACGCTAATAGCGCAAACAAAAGGAACGAGCGGGATTGTGGTATGTTTTCTCATGGCGACACCTAAACATGAAGTTGGCCTTATAAAATGTACCATAAGCGTGCGGGACGATAACCACTGCAGCGCAAAGGCCATAGAAAAGCCACCAGATAAAACGGCTAGAGACAGGTGATGGTAAGCCAATCTGAGCTTCGGATCTTCAACAGCCTGAGCGGTAAAAAAGAGCTCTTTCGACCCATAGAACCGGGCAAAGTACGCATGTATGTCTGCGGGATGACGGTCTATGACTATTGTCATGTAGGGCACGCGCGGGTCATGGTAGTGTTTGATGTGGTCGCGCGATACCTGCGCGACAAAGGCTTTGATGTCACCTACGTGCGCAATATCACGGACATTGACGATAAGATCATCCGTCGGGCCGAAGAACAAAAAGAAACCATCGCCGAGCTGACGGAGCGATTTATTCGCTACATGAACGAAGACACGGCCGCCTTGGGGATATTGCGCCCTGATCTGGAGCCACGCGCCACGCAACATATCCCTGAAACCATCGCCATGATCGGGCGCTTACAGAAGAACGGTTATGCCTATCAGGCGAACAATGGCGATGTCTACTTCGACGTCAGCCGCTTTGCCTCCTATGGACTTTTGTCCGGAAAGCAACGAGAGGAATTGCGCGCCGGCGCCCGGGTCGAGATCGATGCGGCCAAACGCGATCCACTCGATTTCGTGCTGTGGAAATCCGCGAAACCGGGTGAGCCGAGCTGGGGATCGCCGTGGGGATCCGGCAGACCCGGCTGGCACATCGAATGCTCTGCGATGTCCACCCACTGCTTGGGTAACCACTTCGACATCCACGGAGGGGGCCTAGATCTCCAGTTTCCCCATCACGAAAACGAGATCGCACAGTCCGAGGCGGCAACCGGGGAGCCCTTCGTCAACGTCTGGATGCACAATGGCTTTGTGCGGGTTCTTGATGAAAAGATGTCCAAGTCGTTGGGGAATTTTTTCACCGTGCGCGAAGTTCTCGCCCGTTACCAGCCGGAAGAGATCCGTTACTTCATCTTGTCGAGCCATTACCGTAGTCCGCTAACTTACTCGGACGAAAACTTCCATAGTGCCCGTAACGCGCTAACCCGATTATATCTGGCCTTGCGTGACCTGCCGCACACACACTACCAACCGGGAGCTGCCTACGAAGGGCGCTTTCATGCAGCAATGAACGATGACTTCAACACCCCCGAGGCGCTCGCAATTACTTTCGACCTAGCACGAGAGCTTAACCGAGTGAAGGGACAGGAGCCGGAGCGCGCGGCGGAACTGGCTGCGACGCTTACTCACCTCGGGGGCGTTCTTGGTTTGCTACAACTTGATCCAGAGGAGTACCTCAAGGGGCAGGGCGTTACCTTGACGGTTACGCCGGGTCAGGTCACCGTTGAAGGCGGCGAGCTGAGTGTAGACACGATCAGCGGGCAGGAGATCGATCGCATGCTCCGGCAGCGAGACCTCGCACGCAACGCTAAAGACTATGGTGAAGCGGACCGGATCCGGCAGCATTTGGCCGCTCAAGGCGTGATCCTAGAGGACACTCCTCAGGGCACCACATGGCGTCGGCAGTGATAAGCGTCGTTGTGTCATCCATGGTGGGCGCACCTTGAAACAAACAAGCTTATCTACGCCTGACTCCGGGGCGTCTGCGGCCGCATCAGGGTTTTTCAACGCCCTGCCAGCGACATCCCGGGCAGAATTGACGTAGCGTCACGGCGCCTTTTATCATCCGTATTGTGTTGTAAACTTGCGGTAACGGGGCATGGCGCAGTCTGGTAGCGCACCTGCTTTGGGAGCAGGGGGTCGGGGGTTCAAATCCCTCTGCCCCGACCAATGAAATCAATAACCTACACGTGCCGCGCCGCAACAATTGGTTGTAATGAACCAGTACTTACACAACGGCGTACACAACGGATCCCGCTTTCGGCTGTGGATAAGTGCCACCCCGCATACCCTGCAAAGCTGACAGGTGCGCGGGGGTCGAAACTACTTTAACTAGCGTGTCGGCTCGACTTCAGGCTTTTTCCGATCATAAAGGGAGACCATCGCCGGGGTGCGGTGCCCGCCAGCCGCCTGCTTATCACCGGTGGTATCGCTGATCCCTTTGGCCTTCAGATCGTGGTAGTTGAAGGGCTCGATCCCAGCCGTCTCCTCTTCTTGCCGGGGCGGCGCCATGTAAAGCGCCGCCTCGTAAGCCTCCGCCACGATCGGGTACAGATAGTCGAAGATCGCCTCCCGGATTACATCGGACGGGCTACGGGATCTTTCCGATCGTCGAACTGCCGGAAGAGCAGCGCCAGCCCATCCGGACTGTCGACCTCATACTCGTCCATGGTCACGTACAGGCCTTGCGGGAATTCCCCGTTGAGGCTCGCCAGCATGGTTGAGGAGTGCTGCCCGTTCATGCGCGCCGAACTTTCGCCGCGCGCAGTAGGCGTTGAAAGTGCCCTTGGCGCGCATGTTCCGCAACGCCACGATGACCTGGCGCGCGGGCGCCCATGGCCTCGACGATGGCCTCCTCGGTGTGCCACTTACCATGATCTGTTGACGCTGCTTTTCGTATTCATCCTTTGTCATGTGGTGAATTGGGGTCACGTTCTGAGGCATCTTCCGTCTCCTGCGTTTAGTCTATGAACGCAAGTATATGGTTATATATTTCTTTGTGTCAATAACAAACTCGTCCCAATGGTCAACCGTTTGTTTTTCAAATATCATGGCTAGCTGTGATACCATCTACTGGCATGGCCCAAGACCTAATTACCGCCTCAGAGGCAGCAAGGCGTTTGGGCGTGAGCCGCTCCCGGATCACTGTTCTGTGCCAACAAGGCCGGATCCCAGATGCCCAAAAGGTAGGCACGGTGTGGGTCATTCCGGTCGGCGCTAAGATCCTTCCCCCACCGCCGCGCAAAGCCGCCGGCCCCCCGCTCCGCGCCACCCGCATCCCGGCGAAGAAATAACCGGAGGCTTCCAATGTTTGCGACAAAATCAGATATTGACCGCATGACCCTAGAGATTGAGAAGCTGCGCCAAGACATTGAAACGGCGCTGGCGCAGTGCCACCACTGGGACCAGCAGCAACAACACTGGCGCATCATCGCCTTAATCACCGCGTGCAGCACCGGCGTCACCTTACTGTAATCGCGCTCAAGCTCTTAGGGTGGGCGCCTTGACTCCCCGCCGCGCCACCCGCATCCCGGCGAAGAAATAGGTCGCAATCGTTAGGAGATGGAGAAATGATGAACCTGGTGACGAAAAAGGATCTGGATAAAGCGATATCGGACATGGAGCGGCGCATCGACGGGCGCTTGAGCGTCATCCAATGGATCGGCCTCATCATCCTGGCGTTCAACGCCATGACCTTGAGTGCCTTTCTATGGGCCGTAGCGGCGAAAATCCTATGACGATCACGATCAAACCCCCTCCCCCGCGCAAGAGTCCTGGCCGACCCCTGCGCGCCACCCGCAACCCGGCGAAGAAATGAATGCGATCCCTTTCGATACCTACGCCTACGTGAAGAAGCTCAAAGCGGCGGGGTTCACGGAGGAGCAAGCCGGAGCGCAAGCAGAAGCCTTGGCGGGCGTGGTCGATGCCAATCTCGCCACGAAACACGACATTGCCGCGCTGAGGCGGGACATCGAAGTGCTGCGCGCCGAGGTGGGGAGGGATATCGCCGAGGCCAAAAACAGCACCGTGAAATGGGTGGCGGGTCTCCTGCTCGCCCAAGCGGCGGTTATCACCGCCTTGGACAAGCTTATAAACTAGGCAGGCAGTCATGAGCACTTTAGAGCTTGAAAAGCTGCGCGAAGAGTTGCTGAGCGGGCTTTCTCGCCGCCACAATTGGCAGCAACAAGAGCGTAACTGGGAAGAGCAAGCATATTATTGGCGCTGGCAAAACCGGCTCTTGCTGGGAACGCTTCTCCTGGGCGTTCTTGGCTTGATTTTGAGAGTGTGGCCGTAAAAGGCCTCTCCCCCACGGAAGAGCCCAGGACGCCCGCTGCGCGCCACCCGCAACCAGGCGAAGAACGGCTGACGAGAGGAAACCCAGATGACCGAAACCGAAAATTTAGTGCTGGAGCAGCTCCGCGCGATCCGCGGCAAGCTCGATGAGCATTCGAGCGAATTCCACACGCTGGCGCAGCGCATGACCGCCCTAGAGAAACACATGGCCGCGCTGGTGACGCAACTTCCCGCCGTCTGGGAGGACCTGGCCGGGCTCAAGCGCCGTATCGAGCGCATCGAGCGGCGCTTGGACCTCACCGATACGCCATGAGCCTCCTTCCACGACCACCGCGGAAACCCACCGGCCCCCCGCTGCGCGCCACCTAGCCATGGAAAAGATTTTCGATACCCATGAATACGTCAAGGAGCTGCTCGCGGCGGGCTTCACCGAACGCCAGGCCGAGACCATCGCCCGCACCCAGATCCGGCTGATCGAGTCCCACCTCGCCACCAGCCGCGACTTGAAAGCCGTCGAGGTCGCCTTAAAGCGCGATCTGAAAGACGTCGAGGTCGCCTTGAAGCGCGACCTGCGGGAACTGGAGAATCGCCTGCTGCTGAAACTGGGGGGATACATCGGCATCGTCGCTATCCTCATGAAGCTCATCGCTTAAATGACCGAGACCGAGAATTTAGTGATGATCGCCCGCGCCTTGGTGTATTTAGGATTGGTACTGGCAGCAACCGGACTTGTTTGGTCCACCGTGCGCTTGCTGCGCACCGTGGGCTGGGCGCAGATCAAGAAAACCTTTGTCCAGGATCCGCCGTTCCTGATGATAATGCTGGGTGTCGCGATGACGATTCTGGCCTTGTTGTTGGCATGAACTGGAGGCACACACACCTGGTCATCATTGACGTCTCCGTCTTGCATCTGCGGAGCAAGGTTTATCTCCCACGGAATTGGTATTTTTGAACCCACGACCGATGGATGATGCCACCCTCGATGAACGGGTTATAACTTTCCTTGCGATCGATCCGGTATGGATTTCTGATATTTAAGAACACGGGCATGACATTGCCGCCACTGCGGCTACTTCCCGTATAAGCTGGCGAGCTGGCAAACGAAGGGTCGGCGCTGAAAAAGAAGCTCTTGCCGATTCCGCTCTTACGGGGATCGAATTGCGTGATATCTGCCACCGTCCCGTGGTACACCACCTGCGGCTCGCCGTTCGCATCGAGGACTTGTGATGCCAACTCCGAGAGGTTACCTTGCTTGACAATCTCCGCCAAGCGGCGCACGCTGACTACGTCGGCCTCCGTGGCAGAGGGACGCGCTGCCTTACCAGCAGCAACTCCATTCGTAGCGGGGTCCGCGTCTTTTCGCAGCACCGCCAGTCGTAGAACTTCATGCGTGGCTCCGTTCCTGCCTTGGATTCCCGGATCGTGAGTTTCACCACATAGGTCCTGCCGTTCGCCCGCAGTGGCGCGGCAAGTACATGGAAGAGGTGCGTCTTCCCAGTCTGTGCCGCATCTGGCAACGTCGATTCGATCCGCACTGCCTTTGCGGCCAAGCTGCGCAAGGCTTCCACAACCTGAGCATCGACAGGCTTGCGTACCGGGTGGAATGCTTTGCTTTTGCCTTCCGATGTAAATGCGATATCGCGTCCAAGATCCGCGTTTGGTTGTGAGGTGCCTTGCATTGAATTGGCGTAAATTCGGCGTGCGAGCGCTGTGAGCGTCTTTTCATCGCCCTGCCAGAGCGGACTCTCCAGGGGAGTCACTTCAACATCTGGTTTACTTGGCGGTCGGGGTCTTGTAGTCCTGGATGACGGCGATCTCTTTGGCAGACACCCCGCGCTTGATCAGGCTCTCGCGGATGTGGGTGTAAGCAGAGAAGCCGCGCTTCTCGGCTGCCGAGGGCAGTCCCAAGTCCGAGAAGATGAGTTGGGTGGCGCGCTCGGGCGTGCCCGCCTTCCAGATCTGAAACACCCGTTCGGGCGAAGCGCGCGCGAAGGCGGCAGTGGCTGCGCTCACCCTGGGCGACATAGCGTATTCAGCCGGCTGGGCGGCCGACCGCGGCAGATATGTCATGGAAGCGGGCGTCATGAAGTTCAGCAGTGAGGTCAATCAGCGCCATACCCGGGACGTTGGCTTCACGCTCGATGGCGACAAGTTGACATTCAAGCTCACCTTTCCATTCCCCGTCCAGGAGGAGTGGACGCGCTTCAAGCAGGCGCCGAATTTCCGGACGATCGACATCGACGGAAGGCGCGTACCGCGCAACTTGGCGGGCGTGCTGGCGGTCGCGCTTGTGTCGGAGGCGCGGCCCTGGCGCGAGAACGCCGTGCCGATCTGGATACGCGTCGAGGAGGTCGAGAACGGCCAGTATGCAGCGACGCTGCATTTCTATTCGCCTTCGACCGTTGAGGAGATGCGCATCCGGCTCCACCGCGATCTGGAGTGAGCCATGAAATACCTATGCCTTGTCTACAGTGAAGAGAAGAAGCTGGAAACCATGTCCGATAGCGAGTGTCTGGCCTACGACGAGGCGCTCCGCAAGAGCGGTCACTGCCTTGCCTCGGAGGCCCTCCAGCCCGTTCAGACCGCCACCACCATGCGAGTCCGCAACGGCAAGGTATCCGTTACCGACGGCCCTTTCGCCGAGACCAAGGAGCGGCTGGCCGGGTTTTACCTTACCTTATCGAGGCCAGGGACCTGAACATCCAGGTAGCCTCGAAGATCCCGCTGGCGCGCGTGGGCAGCGTCGAGGTGCGCCCGATCCGGGAACTGGTCGGTCGCAACCGCGGCATAGCCGGCGAAAAGGCTGAGAGGGTCGAGCCGAGCATGTCGATTTGAGGCCCCGTCAAACGACTATTCAGCACCCCTGACCGCCGACCTGGAGCATGCAATGAAGTACTGTGCCTGGCTTACGAGGAAGAAAAGAAGCTCAACGCCCTGTCCCGGAGTGAGTGGGACGCCCAGGGGCGAGACCCTGGCCTACGTCGAGGCCCTGCGGAAGAGCGGTCGCTTGATTATCACGGAGGCCCTGCAAAGCGCTCGGACCGCCGCGACCGTGCGGGTCCGAAACGACAAGGTGTCGGTGACCGATGGCCCCTTCGCCGAGACGAAGGAACAGCTGGGTGGGTTCTTCCTGATCGACGCCGGGGACCTGAACGAAGCCATCCAGGTGGCCTCGCGGTGGCCGTCGGCGCGACTGGGGAGCATCGAGGTGCGGCCGATCGAAGAAGAGCTCAGGCAGGACAGGCGCTACGGGTAAGCACGAGGTGAAGTTCGATGTCTCCAGGATGCATGACATCCATTGCGCTGATGGCCGCTTGCGGCACCACGGCAGCCGAGCTGACCGTACTCGCCATGACGAAACTGTGTGCCAAAACCATCGCGAAGAAAAGCCCCCGATAATCTGATTTAAAGGAGAAGTCATCATGACCGGAAGCAATATCGAATATCCGAGAATCGTGTCCCGAGCCGAGTGGATCGCTGCTCGCAAGGATCTGCTCGTCAAGGAAAAGACATTTACCCGCGAGCGGGACGCGTTGAACGCCGAGCGCCGCAAGCTGCCGATGGTCAGTATGTGTTCGAGGGTCCTGACGGCAAGGTCAGTCTGCTCGATCTGTTCAACGATCGACGCCAGTTGATCGTGTACCACTTCATGTTCGAGCCGAACCACCCACCGTCCGGCAAGATAGAGCCCTGGACCGAGGGTTGCTCAAGCTCATCTTCAACACTCAGGGCCGGTGTAATAGGGAAAACTTCAGTAAAATCAAGGGATGGTTTTGTGCGGTGGCGAAACTGTAGTGCCACGTGTTTGGCACAGAGTGCTTGATATAAGG
>Ga0187893_10015337_pt1 | contig 10284 bp, 5 predicted proteins | sample MA1701074metaG_FD_139574 | JGI IMG/M metagenome (GOLD analysis project Ga0187893, IMG submission 139574) | White microbial mat communities from a basaltic lava cave in the Kipuka Kanohina Cave System on the Island of Hawaii, USA - MA170107-4 metaG ... | reverse complement strand
GAATCGCGACGGACGCAGGAATACCTGCTCCGCATCCTCCAGCAGACCGAGTTCGCCGGAAAGGTCATGGTCTTTAACGGGACGAACACCGACCCGGGATCGAAAGAAATCTACCGCCGCTGGATTGACCGTCATCAGAATACCGACCGAATTTCCGGCTCCCCTGGCGCCGACATGCGGGCCGCACTGGTCGAGCATTTCCGCGACGATGCGGCAATCATGATCGCTACGGAAGCGGCTGCCGAGGGGATCAACCTCCAGTTCTGCAATCTCGTGGTCAACTATGACCTGCCCTGGAATCCACAGCGAATCGAGCAACGCATCGGCCGTTGCCACCGTTATGGCCAGAAGTTCGACGTGGTCGTGGTCAACTTCCTGAACAAGAACAATGCCGCCGACCAACGCGTGTACGAATTACTCGACACCAAGTTCCGCCTTTTCAGCGGCGTGTTCGGGGCGAGTGACGAAGTGCTCGGCGCCGTCGAATCCGGGGTGGACTTCGAGAAACGCATTGCTGCCATCTACCAAAAATGCCGCACGCCGCAGCAGATTCAGTTCGAGTTCGACCAGCTTCAACAGGATTTGGACACCGAGATCACGGCCGGTCAGCAGGACGCCCGCGAAAAGTTGCTCGACAACTTCGATCAGGAAGTCGTGGAAAAAGTCCGCATCCAGAGTACGGGCTTGCTCGACCGCTTCAACGAACGGCTCTGGATCCTCACGCGACACTTGCTCGATGCGTTCGCCCGATTCGACGAAGGCGAGTACAGTTTTTTCCTGACCCGCAACCCGTTCCCTAGCGAAACGATTCACCCCGGCCCGTATCGTCTTGGGAAACGCGTCGAGGACGCCAACACCTATCGAGTCGGACACCCGTTGGCGCAACGTCTCCTCGCCCAGGCCAAGGCGCTCGCCGTATCACCCGCCGAAGTGACCTTCAACTACACGACCGGCGGCAGGAACATCGCCATCCTCGCGTCGCTCGTGGGCAACGCGGGTTGGATGAGGTGCTCGCGCCTCAGCGTTCATTCTCTTGACACCGAGGAGCACCTGATATTCGCCGGCGTTGCGGATAGCGGCGAATCGCTCGACGATGCACAATGTCGGCGGCTTTTTGACTTGCCCGGCCAGGCAGGGAACGCGGTTCACATTCCGCCAGCCGTTCACGCCGGGTTGTCGGATGCCGTCAACCGCCGCCAAAGCGAGCTACTGGCCGCGATGGCGGCGAAGAGCGGCGAGTGGTTCGATGCGGAGATGGACAAGCTCGACCGCTGGGCCGAGGACCGGCGCGTAGCGCTCAAAGCGGAGTTGGACGAACTGGACGACAACATCAAGGAATCAAAGAAGGCCGCCCGGCTCGCCCCGAATCTCCCCGAGAAGCTGGAACTTCAGCGAAAGCTCCGCGGCCTGGAGACCAAACGCGACGATGCGTGGCGTGCCTATGACGCCGCCAGCCGCGAAGTCGATCGACAGAAGGATGCTTTGCTCGACGAGATCGGCCGCCGCCTGGAGCAGAAAACCGAATGCGCCGAATTGTTCACGCTCCGCTGGAGGGTCGCATGAGCAAGCGCAATCTGTCCATCCCCGCCGGCTTCCCGACTCTCTTGAAGGAAATCAAAACCCGGATCCAACAGGCCCAAACCCGGGCGATCCTCAGCGCCAACGCTGAATTGGTCCGGCTCTATTGGGACATCGGCCGGATGATCGATGAGCGCCAGCAGCAGGAAGGTTGGGGCGCGGCCGTGATTCCCCGCCTCGCCCGTGAACTGCGGAACGACCTCTCCAAGGAGAAAGGCTTTTCCGAACGGAACATCAAGCGGATGCTCGCCTTCTACCGAGCCTACCCCGATCCGATCCAATTTTCGCCACCGCCTGTGGCGAAATTGGCTGCCCCTCAATTAGTGCCGCAAGCCGCGGCACATTTGGCTCTGCCCGCAAAAGTGACGCAGGCTGCGGCACAATTGCCGGGTTCAGTTCTCTGGACGATTCCCTGGTTCCACCACATCCTTCTACTTGAAAAGGTCAAGGAACTTCCCGCGCGCCTGTGGTACATGCAGCAGACGTTGGCCAACGGCTGGAGCCGCAGCGTCTTGCTCACGATGATCCAATCCCAGGCCCACCGCAGACAGGGCAAGGCCATCACGAACTTCGACCGGCTCCTGCCACCGGCGCAATCCGACCTCGCCTGCCAAACGCTCAAGGACCCCTACATCTTCGACTTCCTGACGCTTGAAGAACCGTTCCACGAGCGCGAGCTTGAAGTCAACCTCCTCCACCAGCTTGAGCGGTTCCTCTTGGAACTCGGCCAGGGCTTCGCCTTCGTCGGCCGTCAGCTTCACCTGGACATCGGCGACAGCGATTTCTACATCGACCTATTGTTCTACCACTTGAAGCTACGCTGCTTCGTAGTGATCGACTTGAAGACCGGCGCGTTCAGGCCCGAGTACGCCGGGAAGATGAACTTCTACCTGAGCGTGGTGGACGAAAAGCTGCGCCACGCCGACGACAGCCCATCCATCGGCCTGATCCTCTGCCAGGACCGCAACCACATCGTCGCTGAATACGCTCTGCGCGGCGTGAACAAGCCGATCGGCGTCTCGGAATACGAACTGACCCGCGCCTTGCCCCCCAGCCTCCAATCCGCTTTGCCGACCGTGGAGGAAATCGAAGCCGAACTGAGCGAGTCCGCGAGGGAGCAGCGAGCAGGATTGCAGGCCGAGAAGAAGCGCAAGGCGCCGAAGGCATCCAAGCCGGCCCCCAACAAGAAACGACCAAAGACGAGGAAACGCTGACGTGAAGATCAAGTCACTCCGGATTGAGAACTTCCGCAGCTTTCGCGATCAGACCTTCACGCTGAATCGTTATTCCTGCTTCGTTGGTCCAAATGGTGCCGGCAAATCCACGGTGCTATGTGCGCTAAACATTTTCTTCAAAGAGCAAGACTCCAGTGCGACCGATACTTCCAAACTCTGTGACGAAGACTTCTTCTCACGCAACACAGCGCAACCGATCCGAATCACGCTGACGTTCGACGACCTTTCCAACGACGCCCGAACTGTACTCTCCGACTATGTCCGACAGAATGAACTCGTCGTAACCGCCGAAGGTGTGTTCGATGAGCAACAGGGGACTGCGGTTGTCCACCATTTCGGTCAGCGCCTCGGCATGACGCAATTTCGCCCCTTCTTTGAAGCGATGAAAACTGGCGCAAGCGCGGCCAGGCTTACAGAAGTCTTTGACGGGCTAAGGGCCACCTACACAGACCTTGCGAATCCGCGTTCCAAAGACGACAAGGCCAACGCATTGCGCGAGTACGAATCCCAGCACGCGGACCTCTGCGTGCTCATCCCCAGCGAAGACAACTTCTACGGCATCAACAGCACGGGGAAGCTCGCACCGTTCATTCAATGGGTCTACGTGCCCGCCGTCAAAGATGCGGGACAGGAAGGGCTGGAAGCCAAAAACACGGCCTTCGGCAGGTTGATCGCCCGAACGGTTCGGAGCCGCACCAATTTTGACGCCGACCTCGAAACACTCCAGCAGGATACGTTGACAAGGTACAAAGACCTTCTTCAACGAAATCAGGCCAGCCTTACGGAGATTGCCACGTCCTTGCAAAGGCGGCTCTCGTCGTGGGCTCATCCGAACGTTCGGCTCGACATGGCCTGGCTCTCAGATCCGAATAAGTCTGTCACGGTCCAGCAGCCGGTCGCGGGTATCAAGACGGGTGATGGCGACTTTCTTGGCAGTCTCGCCCGAATGGGGCACGGCCTCCAACGGAGTTACTTGCTCGCGCTCTTGCAGGAGCTCGCATCATCAGACGCGCCAAGCGCCCCCACGCTCATCCTTGCCTGTGAGGAACCCGAACTCTACCAGCATCCTCCCCAAGCGCGACACCTTGTTGATGTCTTTTCCGTTCTTGCTCAGGGCAATAACCAGGTGCTTGTGACCACCCACTCTCCCCTTTTCGTAACCGGTGAAGGATTCGAAGACGTTCGCCTCGTGCGAAATCCTAATCCGACGGCCGGGTCCATCGTGTCGAGTCTCACGTTTGATACACTATGCACCCGAATCCGCACTGCATTAGGGGAGAACCCGCCCCGAAGGCTTGAGGGCATGATCGCCAAGATACACCAGGCGCTTCGGCCTCATATTGCCGAAATGTTTTTTGCGAAGGTGCCTGTGCTCGTGGAGGGATTGGAGGACGCATCATACCTCACAACCGAACTTCACCTTTCCAACCAATGGGAGGAGTTTCGCCGTCTCGGTTGCCATATCATCGCCGTCAATGGCAAGGACAAGCTTATCCAGCCACTCGCCATTGCGAAGGAACTTTCCGTCCCAGTTTTCGTCGTTTTCGACGCAGACCGCGACATCACCCGCACGGACCATCGGACCAAGCACGAACGCGACAACAGAGCGCTTCTAACCTTGCTTGGAGCGGCCTGCGGGCCGTTTCCCGCAGCCGACGTGATCGGCACTGACCATGCGGTTTGGAGCACCAACCTGGGAACATCGGTCAAGGCCGACTTCGGCGCGATTCACAGCCAGTACGTCGAAAATGCCAGGACCCACTACGCGCACGAGGGCGACCTTGAAAAGCACGACTTGTTTATCGCCGATTGGCTATCGGCGGCGCGAGGAGCTGGGCACGCATCGCGGACGTTGGCTACGCTATGCACGGCCATCCTGGGGTTCGCTAGAGGAGAGGCGGCAGCATGAATGACCAAACCGAGAAGTTTGATCTCCGCTCCAACGACATTGCGGGCGATCGAGTAGCGGAGCTGTTGCGTCTCTTTCCTGAAATCCGCACCGAGGGCGGCAAGCTCGACTTCGACCGCTTTAAGCTGGCCCTTGGCGAGACCGTGGACGTGGGCAAGGAACGCTATGGCATGAACTGGCCGGGCAAGGCCGAGTGCTTCAAGACCATCCAGACGCCGAGCGTCGCCACGCTCCGCCCGTGCCCGGAGGAGAGCGTCAATTTTGAGACCAGTGAGAACCTCATCATCGAAGGCGACAACCTGGAAGTGCTCAAGCTCTTGCAGAAGTCGTATCTCGGCAAGATCAAGATGATTTACATTGACCCGCCGTACAACACCGGCAACGACTTCATTTACCCGGACGACTACTCCGAGTCGCTGCGCACGTACCTTGAATACACCGGCCAGGTCGATCACGAGGGCAAGAGGTTCGCAACCAATACGGAAGCGGACGGCCGTTTCCACTCCAAGTGGATAAACATGATGTACCCACGCCTTTATCTGGCGCGCAATCTGCTACAGGACGATGGCGTCCTGTTAATTAGTTGCGATGACCACGAAAGTCCCAATCTTCGCAAGCTCTGCGACGAAGTGCTTGGTGAAGAGAACTTCATTGCTCAGTTTGTCTGGAATACAGAGGGTCACACAGACAACCAGTTCGATGTGAAGGTCAACCATGAATACGTGATTCTGTATGCGAAGGATTCTGTCGCCGTTGCCTTGGGGCACGTTGTTGATCCGAACACGCGTGACGACAGCAATCTCTGGAAAGGATTCGCGGAAAACTCTATCACGAAGAATGGGCCAGGCAATCCTCCAAGCGAAATCGCACTCCCCAAAGGATTCCCGTGCCTTGTCTCGGAACTGGAATTGCCGAAGAGCGACCTTGCGTCGGAATTCTTTGAGCGCCTCCGTGGGCGCGGATTCATTTCGCGGGACTTAACCGACGAGTTCTCGGTAACGTACCCCATAAGACTTGATCCAATGCACGTGCAGGCGTCCCGCCTGGTTAGGCCATGTAGAGTGTTTAGCGGATGGGCCAATGCGAACAAACTTCAGGCATTTATCGTCGCCGGATGTGAGGCAATTGAAGATCGTGGCGACCGTCTGTCGTTTTATCTTTCCGACCGCGGTGTCATCTACTACCGCCGCGAACGCGAGAAGGCGAGGAACATACTTTCAGTTCTCCGCAACATGGGGACCACCGAGCGTATGCGGTCCGAGTTAGAGGCACTCGGCATACAGTTTCAATATCCGAAGCCCAAAGAACTGTTGCGGTACTTGTTACAAGTCGGCTTGGATGGCGGCATCGTCCTTGATTTCTTCAGCGGGTCGGGAACCACGGCACATGCGGCGCTAGATCTAAACGCGCAGGATGGTGGGACCCGCAAGTTCATCCTGGTGCAGCTTCCGGAGCCCACTGACCAAGCTGAGTTTCCGACTATCGCGGCCATTTGCAAGGAGCGCGTCCGGCGCGTCATTAAGAAGCTCAACGACGAGGACGCCGGAAAGCTCGACATGCGGAGTGGAGCCACATTAGATCGGGGCTTCCGCGTCTATAAGCTTACCGAGTCGAACTTCACTGAGTGGGATGCTCGCGTCCAGCACGAGGCCGACGCGCTGGAGAAGCAGCTTGAGCTTCACGTCGAGCACATCCGCAATAGCCGGTCCGCTGACGACATCCTGTACGAGCTTCTGCTCAAGAGCGGCTTTCCACTGACGACGCCGGTCGAGAAGAAGACCCTCGCGAACAAGACCGTCTACTCCGTCGCCGGCGGCGCGCTCGTCATTTGCCTGGAGCAGGCGCTCACGCTTGAACTGATCCGCGCGATCGCGGACGCCAAACCAGAGCGAGTTGTCTGCCTGGACGCGGGCTTCGCCGGCAACGACCAGCTCAAGGCAAACGCCGTGCAAACCTTCAAAACCAAGGGTGTTACGAGTTTTAAGACAGTTTGAAGTGTTCAGTGTTCAGTGCTCAGTTTTCAGTGTTCAGTGTTCAGCGGAGAAGGCGGTTGGCGACGCGTGCAAAGGTCGGTATGGGGTTACTGAAACTGCATGACTGAATACTGAAGACTACGAGCGGAGCGAGTCATGGCCTACAGGTCGTTTGAAGAGCTCGAAGTTTGGAAGCGAGCGTGTCAGCTTGCCGTTCAGGTGTACGAGGCCATGAGGGAAAGTCGGGATTTTGCCTTGCGCGATCAGATGCAGCGGGCGGCGGTCTCGATTCCGTCCAACGTTGCTGAAGGCGCCGAACGCGGCGGCAAGGACTTCGCCCGGTTCCTTCGCGTCGCACGCGGCTCGGCGGCGGAGCTTCGCACGCAGTGCTACATCGCCGCAAGAGTCGGCCTGCTGTCGGACGACCAGATGGGCCGGCTCGTGAGCGAGTTGAAGGAAATCGCGAAAATGCTGACGGGCTTGGCGAAGTCGCTGAAAACTGAAGACTGAAAACTGGAAACTATGAAACTCCAATTCGACGCCAATCAACAGTACCAGCTTGACGCCATTGCGGCGCTCGCCGACACGTTCGACGGCCAGCCCCAGGGTGCGCCGGAATACTCCGTGATTCAGATGGGAGAGTGGAGCGGCATATTCGCCGGACAGGAACGCACCGAGCTTGGCGTCGGTAACCAAGTGCTTTTGTCAGACGACAAGCTCATTGACAACGTGCGCGCCATCCAAACCCGCAACGACATCGACGTGACCGATCCGGCCGCCCCATTGGAGGCATGGGACCTTTTCGACGCCGCGGCCAACACCGCCCGGACATGCCCGCACTTTTCCGTTGAAATGGAAACGGGCACAGGCAAGACCTACGTCTACCTTCGCACGATCTTTGAACTATCGCGCCGCTACGGCTTTCGGAAATTCATCATCGTGGTGCCCAGCGTCGCGATCCGCGAGGGTGTGCTGAAAAACATCGAAATCACCGCCGAGCACTTCCGGGCGCTGTACAACAATCTTCCGTTCGAGCACTTCGTTTATGACGCGAAGAAGGTCAATCGGCTTCGACAATTCGCCATTAGCAACACGCTCCAGATTCTCGTGATTAACATCGACGCCTTTCGCAAGAACTTCACCGGCACTGAGACCGAGCAGAAGAGCAACGTTATTTACAAGGAGAGCGACCGCCTTTCCGGTCGGCAGCCGATCGAGTTTGTTCAGGCTGCACGGCCCATCGTCATCATCGACGAGCCGCAGAGCGTCGATTCGACCGAGAAGGCCCAGGACGCTATCCGGGCGCTCAATCCGCTCTGCACGCTGCGGTACTCTGCGACGCACCGGAACCCCTACAATCTTGTATATCGCCTTGACCCCGTGCGAGCCTTCGAGCTTCGCCTCGTCAAGCAGATTGTGGTCGCCAGCGCGATCGCCGACGGCGGCGCCAATGATGCTTTCGTGCGCGTGGAGCAAATCGACTACAAGACCGGCATCAAGGCCAAGCTGCGAATCCACGTCCAGACCCCTGACGGACCGAAAGAGAAGGCCGTCACCGTCAAAAATGGCGCCGACCTGTTCGCGCTCTCCAATGAGCGAGCTTCCTATCGACAGGGCTTTGAGATTGCCGAGATCAACGCCGAGCCGGGCAGCGAGTATCTGCGCTTCACGAGTGGCCGCAGCATGCGACTCGGCGAGGAAATCGGCGGATTGCGGGATGACGTTTGGCGCGCGCAGATCAAGCACACGGTTAGAAAGCACCTGGAGAAAGAGCTTCAGTTGCGCGACCGAGGCGTAAAGGTGCTGAGCCTGTTTTTCATCGACCGCGTCGCCAACTACCGCGACTACAACGAAGGTGGGCAGCCGGTGAAGGGCAAGTTTGCTGTTGCGTTCGAGGAGTCGCTTGCCGAGTTCGCGAAGGATGCACGGTACAAGGATTTGCCGCTGTTCAAGCACCCGGTCGAGAAGCTCCATGACGGCTACTTCGCCCAGGACAAGAAAGGCGTGCTCAAAGACACCCGCGGCGATACCCAGGCCGACGATGAGGTGTACAACCTCATCATGAAGGATAAGGAACGGCTGCTTTCCGAGGAGGAGCCGCTCCGTTTCATATTCAGTCATTCCGCGCTCCGTGAAGGCTGGGACAACCCGAATGTGTTTCAGATTTGCACGCTTAATGAGACCCGCAGCGCGATGAAAAAGCGCCAGGAGATTGGCCGCGGGCTTCGCCTTCCGGTCAACCAACACGGACAGCGAGTCTTCGACGATTCCATCAACAAGCTGTTCGTCATGGCCAACGAGAGCTACGAGGACTTCGCCCGAGCGCTCCAAACCGAATATGAGGAAGACTGCGGCGTCACATTCGGCAAGGTGCCGCTCACCGCAATCGCCAAGGTCACCCACGTGGTGGACGGCCAGGAGGTGCCCATCGGCCGCGAAGCGGCCGAAGCGGTGAAAGCCGCGCTCGTAAACCAGAGAATGATCGACGCCGACGGCCGCTTGCAACCCGCATTCGACCCGAAGCGGCCGGACTTCAAGATCGAGCTCCCCGAGCCGCATGCGGCACTTGCTCCCGCCATCGTGGACTTGCTCGCGTCATACCAGATTGAGCGCCACATCCGGCGAGACAAGCAAGAAGGCCCCAACCGGCTTCGGAAGGAAGTCCAGCTCAGCCCGGAGTTCAATGCGCTTTGGGATCGGATCAAGCCCAAGACCATGTACCGCGTCGAGTTCGAGACCGACGAGCTGGTTCGGCGTGCCGTCGCCACGATCAAGAAGATGCCCAAGATTGAGGCGGCGAAGATTCGCGTCGCCGCAGGGCAAGTAGGCGTCGTGCGCGGGGGCGTCACCACGACCGCGATCAGCGCCGCCGAGGAGCACGTCACTTTCGGCAACCGGCCCGTCCCCGACGTGCTCGCCTACTTGCAGAACGAAACGGAACTGACCCGGTCGACTCTTGTGCGCGTTCTGAAGGAATCCGGCCGGCTCTCCGAGGTTTTCGTTGACCCCCAGCGATTCATGGACGCCGTGGCCGGCATCCTGAAGCACGAACTGCATCGCTTGCTCGTGGATGGGATCAAGTACGAGCGCATCGACGGCCAGGGGCCGGACACCGAATGGGAGATGCTGCTTTTCAAGAACGAGGAGTTGATCAACTATCTGACGGCGCTCCAGGTGAACCATTCGGTCTACGAGTATGTCGTGTACGACTCGGAAGTCGAACGCGAATTCGCGAAGAAGCTCGACGGGCGCGAGGACATCAAGCTCTTCGTCAAGTTGCCCGGCTGGTTCGAGATCGACACTCCGGTCGGCAAGTACAATCCCGATTGGGCAATCCTCAAGCATGACGGCCACGCCCTATACCTCGTGCGTGAGACCAAAGGGACCAAGGACTTCTTGAAGCTCCGGACCAACGAAGCGGACAAGGTCCGCTGCGGCCAGAAGCATTTTGAGACGCTTGGCGTGACGTTTTCGGTGGTCGTGTCGGCCGAGGAGGTCTGACTCGCACGATGCCAGCCCATTTTCTCGACGAGCTTGCCGTTGCTCCTGTGTCTGCGTTCGGTCGAGCGCAGCACGACATAGGGCGCAT
>Ga0187893_10015336_pt1 | contig 10285 bp, 13 predicted proteins | sample MA1701074metaG_FD_139574 | JGI IMG/M metagenome (GOLD analysis project Ga0187893, IMG submission 139574) | White microbial mat communities from a basaltic lava cave in the Kipuka Kanohina Cave System on the Island of Hawaii, USA - MA170107-4 metaG ... | reverse complement strand
TTAGGTGCTGCCGCAATTCCCGTGGTCGTAGGAGCAATTCTGCTCTACTGGGCTTGGCGAATCTATGACAAGCGCCGGATCCTTCGCCTGCTGCGCAGCAGGCGCTTGACGCCGGATGAACTGCGGCTTCGCCTCGCGTCGTCTGATCCGCCGCAAATCGTGGATCTTCGAACAGCGATCGCGTTTGAGGTGACGCGCGAAATCCTACCCGGAGCGATCCGGCGCGACCCTGAGGAACTGGACACGCGGCACACCGACCTTCCCCGTGACTGCGATATTGTGCTGTACTGTACCTGCCCAAATGAAACGACCAGCGCGCGGGTCGCGGTTGCGCTGAAAAAACGCGGCATCGAACGAGTCTTTCCGCTGGAGGGCGGCTTTGAAGCTTGGGCGTCACGCGGCTATCCTGTTGTGGTCGTACCCACTGATCCAGCGCATGCGAACGCTGCAAACCGTGGTTGATCAAACTTGATTCACCAATCCGGCGCCTGCGTTGTCAGTTGTGATGTCCCAATGCTGTCTCAAAACTCTTTTCCACAGAGAGAACTGCTCTGATATCAGTACCGGGATGCTCTTGCTCGAACTGCCAGGCAGTAAGCCGGAGCGTATCGGACCCAGCTTCGCGGAGGCTTGGCTCATCGTGGGGAATATCGATCGGCAGACTGTGTTTCGGCCCGATGGACGTCCACCTACCATCGGTCCTGGCAATGAGCTGACAAGCGCTTCTCCAGACCCGTACACCGAGGATGTTCAGGCGGTAATCGATCTGCTGCGCTTCGCGGTCAATGATGCGGAGGTTTCTCATGCTTTCCCGCCTTCGCGCTGATCGTCGCCGGCCGGCAAATGGCTTCGCAGCAGGAGCACCGATCCGACGATCCCCGCCAAGAACGACGCCGTAAAGATGCCAAGCTTTGCCATGTTCAGCAGCGCCTCTTCCTTAAAGGCAAGTCCGGCGACGAAAATCGACATGGTGAATCCGATCCCGCCGAGCCAGCCGGCGCCATGGATCTGGAGCCACGTGGTCCCGTCCGGCAGAGCACCGACTCGCAGGCGCACCGCCAACCACGACGCGAGTGTGATGCCGATGGGTTTGCCTAAGAGGAGCCCAAGCACGACACCTAGCGGAATTGGCTGCACGACACTCGTGAGAATTCGCTCATCGAAGACAAGCCCCGCGTTTGCGAGTGCGAAAACAGGCATAACGAAGAATGTCACCCAGGGGTGAAGCGCGTGCTCCAGGCGGTGCAACGGAGGCTGCACCTGTTCGCAGGAGTCCTCAAGCGATTCGATCACCGCCTGCTGTTCTTCGTCGTTCATGACCGTCTTTTCCTTTTGGGCCGTGCGCTCAAAGTGGTCGAGCACGGCTCGACTCCGGTGCAGAAACGCGTTGGGATTAAGTTCGGTGCGGGACGGTATGGTCATCGCGAGCAGCACGCCCGCAATGGTGGCGTGCACACCGGATTGCAGAACGGCGCTCCAAAGAAGTAGACCAAGCAGCGCATACGGTAATGGATGGCGCACCCCTAGTCGATTGGCTGCGACGAGCGCCATGAGGCAGAGTGCGGCAATGCCGAGCGCTTCCCAGGAAATCTGACCAGTATAGAAGATCGCAATTACAAGCACCGCCGCGATGTCGTCGACGATAGCGAGGGCTGTTAAGAACACCTTCAGGCTTGTGGGCACACGCGATCCGAGTAATGCCATGACGCCGATGACGAAGGCGATATCGGTAGCCATCGGAATCCCCCAGCCCCGAGCACCCGGACCGCCGACGTTAAGGACAGAGTAAATGGCTGCTGGCACCAAAACGCCGCCGAGAGCGGCGACGATCGGCAGCGCGGCTTGCCGGGGCGAGGCAAGTTCACCGACAAGAAACTCGCGCTTAATCTCAAGACCGACGACGAAGAAGAACAGCGCCATGAGCGCGTCGTTGACCCAGAAGTGAAGATCGTGGGCGACTGTGTTCGCACCGAATCCCAGCGTGACGGTCGTGTGCCACAGGGCGAAATAGCTGTTTGCCCATAGGGAGTTCGCCCACACCAGTGCCAAGAGTGTCGCGAGCAGTAGCAGAATCCCGCCCGAGCTCTCACGAGCGGCAAACGCCTGAAACGGCCGAACGAGCCGCTCGATTGGCCTGCGTGCCGTGTTGTCTGAGCGAGCGATGGCCATGTCAATGACTCTCATAGTCCCGTTTGCTGTTCTATGTGCGAAGGAACCAGACCGAGCAGAATTGAGCTCGTAGATGGAGCCGAGGCGAGTACCGCCGTGCGCAGCGCATATGCTCGGAGGTACGCCATCATCGCTGGGTCGCAGTCGCCTGTCTGTCCGTTAAAGAACCGAATGTCGGCGTAGCGCGCCCCAGTCATCAGAGCCAATAGCAAAAATATGCATGCCGTCAGGAGGACCAAGTTCTGGGGGTACTCCAGCGCCAACTGGATTGAACAGAAGGCAAGGCCGAGACCTACGAAATCCATCGAGAAGAGGCGCAGTAGCAGCGCGATGCGCGAGGAGGTTTCGGGCGCGGGAGGCGAAGTCGCAATGCAAGACGGCTCGGTGGGCTTCATGTCGACGTGTCCAATTCAGAAGACCGAATTGGACAGCGGCCCGACTGTCCAGAAGCCTGCGGCAGACGACTGCCGCACCCATGCCATGTTAACGCTGATTTGCGCGGCTATGCAACACTCTTCGTTTGCAGAAAGCCAGGCGAGGGCGATCTGCGGCGAGGGAGCATTCTTCCGGCTTGTCGGCACAAACATCTTCGCCGTCCATGGCGGACTACCACCCCGCCTGTTGACCACCGACAACGAGAGACCGGCAAGCGATCATCCTCGGCCAAACTCGCGGCACTCGTCGAGGCGCGTTGACCTTCCCGCTCGATGTCTCCCATCGCCAGGGCGCTTGTACGGGCCAATTCGGCGGTTCTCAGGGATGCAGATCCAGCCTGATCGCCCAAGAGCTGGGAGCCAGCGACCCGGGATATTCAGGTAGACTCCGGCGCATCGGCGACGTAGCCGCAGATTCGAGATCAAGTCAGGGAGACTGTCCAGAATGAAGGTCGATGCGCTCAAGGTCCGCCGCCGTGCGCTTCCTCGACGACCTCACGGTGCAACTCCTTCACCTGGGCACGAAGAAAGTCGAGGATCTTCGCCCCGTCCTTCGTGAGCCTGTACTCCTTTCGGGCATGGCCGGACGAGTTGGCGGATTTAATTTTCAGCCATCCATTAGCTTCCATGCGCTTGAGTAGAGGATAAAGGGTCCCCGGACTGATGCTGTAGCCATGGTGCCGAAGTTCTTCCGCAATCCATTGACCGTAGATAGGACCTTCCGCCGCATGATGGAGGATGTGGACTTTCCAGAAGCTGAGAAGAATCTCCCTCGTCACCGAATCGGGCAGCGAAGAACGAGCGGGATTCGTATCGGACTTTGATCTGCTCATTGGTGGTTCCCTCCTCTTATGCCGCGGGCTGCGGAGTTCAGCCATGGCCCTGTACCGCCCGTCGCAGCATGAACACTCCGAGCCCAAAGATCACTACGCCGACAATGCGGGTAAATGTGTGTTCAGGAAGTTTCTGCAGCACTGTTGTACCAAGAAACGTGCCAGTGAGGCACCCGATTGTGCTTAATGCAATCAAGCTGGAAATCGAAAGCATTTCACGTCCGTCTGTCACCAAGTAAACAGGCAGTCGAGCCCCATCAACAAGCAAGGCGATCGCCGTTCCAGTTGCGACGAAAGCCTGCCGTTCGAGACGAAAACCGAGCAAAGCAGCAGAGCGAATCCCGCCCTGGTTTCCCACAAGCCCCCCCAGCATACCCGAGAGCATTCCGGCGATCCAAGCCATCCTGGAACCAAAGCGTATCCTCCGCGCATAGCCCGTCATGGCGCTGAGTCCGGCAAATATCAGCAAGCCTGCAAAGGCAAGGGTTAAGGCCGGACTTGAGACTACGGAATGAAGAAGCGCCCCGGCAAGTCCGCCGATTGCACTCATAATTCCAAACGTAATGAGCACTCGGCGATCCACATCGCGGCGGAGCATCCAAAACCGCACGAAGGTAGCGACGAGGTGGGGTATTGACACAGCCGCAACCGCCAGTTGGGTTCCGAACTTAACGGACAAAATCGGCGTCAAGATACTACCGATGCCAAAGCCCGTCACCGCAGCGATGGCTCCCGCAACAATCGCGGCTAACGCGACCAGAAAGTCGAATATCGTCATGCAGACTCACAGCTCGGATAAAGGTTCATGACGAGTAGCTCTTATGTGCGCCACTCTCGCATCGAGCGAGATCGATCCAGCTCCCACAAGCAGCAAGTACAGGCACCCCAGCAACATTGAGAAGTCGGTTCGAGCTTCGTGAGCCATGGTCCAGAAGCCCGATTTCATCAACATCGGAATCTTCGTTGTGGAAATCGCCACACACATCACGGCGATGAGTGGTATCGCAGTTAGTCTGGTCAGGAGTCCCAGCAATACCAAGAGCCCGCATCCGATTTCAAACGAGGCAACGAAAGGCGCCAACACCTCGGGTGAAGGAATACCGATCTTCTGGAAGCGACCGACACCCAGTTGGTCAGGGAAGAGAAACTTCTGAATCCCTTCCGAAAGAAAGATGCATCCCACGGCAACCCGGATCAGCACGGTTGCCGCGGGAGCGCGGCTCCGCAGCAGTTTCATGATGAAGTTCATCGAATAGCTCTCCGCGACCTATCGAGAGTGCCTTGCGCCGGATACTAAGATCGCAGGCGCACTTGACACATGCTGCCTGGGCATATGATGTTGCTCGACGACACCGTCTATGCCCAGCCAAACGATGTCGCGCCAAGCGTAGCTACCCCTTGACAAGATATTCAATTATTTGCGTGAATAGTTGAATATATGGATCTGGCAGCGAAGCGAATGTTCAAGAGCCAGCTTTTCGAGCAGTTCGCCCGTATCGGCAAGGGACTCTCCAGCGGGCGGCGTCTCGAATTGCTAGAGCTGTTGGCGCAAGGCGATCGAACCGTCGAGGATTTGGCCTCCGAAACTGGAATGTCTGTAGCCAATACCTCGCAGCATCTGAAAGGTCTTCGCGAAGCCCAGCTGGTGGAGGTGCGCCGTGAGGGTTTATACGCCAGGTATCGACTGGCAAACGAGCACGTCTTTGTTCTGTGGCAGGTTCTGCGCGATCTTGGCACCGCCCGTCTGGCCGAGATTCGCCAAATTGTGGCGACATTCCTGGCAGACCGGGAGAGCCTGCGCGGAATTACGTGCGAAGAACTACAACGCCGGCTGGAGGAGCGAAGCGTCGTCCTGCTGGACGTCCGGCCAGATAAGGAATACCGGGCCGGACACGTCCCGGGTGCCCGCTCGATTCCGCTCGCAGAGCTGAAGGCCCAGTTGAAGGCGCTACCTAAGAGAAAAGAGATCGTTGCCTACTGTCGCGGTCCATATTGTGTCTTCGCCGACGAGGCCGTGACGCTGCTGCGTTCGCATGGCAGGAAGGCGACACGATTGGAAATCGGATTTCCGGATTGGAAGGCGCGCGGTTTGCCAGTGGAAACGGCCCCATCCCCGGCACGAGCATAGCCCATGCAGCACATTGAGACTGAGACATTACGGGAATGGCTGGAGAACGGCCGAGCAGTGACCGTCCTGGACATCCGCGCCCCCGAGGACCGGGCGGAGTGGTCGATTCCTGGGAGTATCTACGTAAATGCATACGAGCGGCTGAAGGCGGGCGAGCCGGACGCGTTAACCGGCGTTGCTCTCCCAAGGGACCGTCCCGTCGTGACCATCTGCAATGCTGGCAAGGTTAGCCAAGTGGCCGCCGACCAGCTCAGGCAGCGCGGGACTGATGCGTTTCCACTTGCGGGCGGAATGAAATCATGGAGCGTCGCCTGGAACACTGCAGAATTGGTACTTGGTAATGCCACCGTGGTGCAGGTGCGCCGCACGGGTAAGGGATGCCTCTCCTATGTGGTGGGTTCGAGAGCCGAGGCGGTGGTTATCGATGCCTCCCTCGAACCGGCGGTGTACTCGCGGCTGGCAGACCAGCGCGGATGGAGCATCCGTTACGTGCTCGATACTCACATCCATGCCGACCACCTCTCGCGATCAAGGTTACTGGCTGAATCAGTCGGAGCGAAGCTACTACTCCCCGCCCAAAAGAGAGTCCGATTCACGTTCACTCCGATCGAGGACTCACAGATCATCGCGTTCGGCGACACTCGTATCCAGGCAATATCCACACCGGGTCACACGATGGAAAGCACCTGCTACTGTCTGAACGGCCAAGCGCTCTTCACCGGAGACACACTTTTCATCTCCGGAGTCGGCCGGCCGGACCTGCACTCATCCCCGGATGAGTCCCGCAAGAGGGCGGGAATCCTTTACCGGTCGCTTAAGCACCTGATGGAGTTCCCGCCGGAACTTGTTGTACTCCCTGGCCACGCGTCGCAGCCCGTAGCGTTCGATCGCAAGCCAATAGGTGAACAGCTTGGCCGGATTTCAAGCTCCATCGCCGCGTGGCTCGACAGCGAAGTAGACTTCGTTCGCACGATTCTCGAGCGTATTCCTCCAACACCTCCAAATTTCTCGCGAATCGTCGAACTGAACGAAGTTGGCGTGCTGCCAGACGGCGATCCGACGGATCTGGAGGCAGGCGCTAACCGCTGTGCCGTCGCATAGTACACGCAACACTGAATCCCTCGGTGGTTCTGACTCGGTCCGTCTGGGTCTTCGCGCGAACTGGGAACAATTTTCGCTGCTCGTGGCTGTAAACGCCTTCGTCGGCGCGATGGTCGGAATCGAGCGCGTTATCCTGCCGCTCGTGGCCGAACGCGAGTTCGGACTTGCGTCCCGAGCGGCCATCCTCTCATTTATCGCCAGCTTCGGCCTCGTCAAGGCGATCACCAATCTTTTCGCGGGCCGCATGAGCGAGCGCTGGGGCCGGAAGAAGATACTGGTCGCCGGTTGGCTGTTCGCACTTCCATTGCCGGCGCTGATCCTGTTCGCACCGTCCTGGCACTGGGTGGTTCTGGCCAACGTCCTACTCGGCATCAACCAGGGTCTGTGTTGGTCGACGACCGTCATCATGAAAATCGACCTGGTCGGCTCCGAACGGCGTGGATTTGCGATGGGGCTGAACGAAGCATCGGGCTACTTGGCTGTTTCGGCCGCGGCAATTGCGTCGGGATATATTGCAGGTTGGTTGGGCCTTCGGGAAACTCTTTTCTGGATGGGAGAAATCATTGCCTGTGTCGGCTTGTTCATATCCGTGCTGTTTGTTCGGGAATCGCTTCAGCACGTGCGCCTAGAGGCGCAGCAGTTCAGCGCGGAGAGCGAACGGCGCAGCTTCGCCGAGATATTGCTACTCGCCAGTTGGAAAGATCGCGCGCTATTCTCCGTCAGCCAAGCCGGGATGGTCAACAACCTGAATGATGGCATGGCCTGGGGATTGTTCCCACTCTATTTCGCTTCCAAAGGGCTGTCCCAGGAGCGGATCAGTTTTCTAGCTGCTCTCTATCCAGCCGTTTGGGGAATGACGCAACTGATTACGGGCGGTCTCTCGGATCGGCTTGGGCGGAAGTGGATGATCGCTGCCGGAATGCTCGTACAGTCGGTAGGCATTTTCCTGCTCATCGAATCGGAAACCTTCGTCCTGTGGTCGGTTTCGGCCGTACTGCTCGGACTAGGCACCGCCATGGTGTATCCAACGCTCTTGGCTGCTGTCGGCGATGTGGCACACCCGACATGGAGGGCTTCGGCAGTCGGCGTCTATCGGTTATGGCGCGATGGTGGGTATGCAATCGGACCGCTGCTGGCCGGAGGCGTGGCGGACCTCTTTGGAGTCCGCTGGGCTATTGGGGCAGTGGGAACCTTGACATTTCTGTCTGGATTGATCGTGGCGATCGTCATGTACGAGACACGCCGCCCGCAGTCAGAAATCCGGTGAAGCTGAGACACAAGAAAAATCGCTTACGAAGAATACCTTCCCATTTGGATCGCCTCTCGAGAGTCTAAATCCACACCGGGCTCGCCCCCGCCTTCATACTGTCCGAGCGACTGAACACCTTGAACAATAAGCTCTCATCGGTGAGTGCCAACTGGTCAAGCTGGACGTCGATCCAGCCGCATTGCAAAATCAATGAGTTAGCCACCTGGTACCAGCCAACGGAGGTCACTGTCGATTCCTAATGGAGGGTGTAGAAGTTTGGAGATCTCTATTGCCCGGGCGTTTTAAGCATCAAGGTTTCGACCATGCTCGATGGATGGTCGTTGGCGTACAAATACTGTCCATTTCTGAAGGTACCTTGAAACCACACGAGGCTAAATCAATGGAAATACTGACTAGCTAGGTCGCGAATAGTAGAATCTACCTTCTCACTCTGGATAATCTTTGGCTTGTCGAGAAGTAGTGCTTTTTGTTAAGATTACGATGTGATTTGAGCGGGAGTAATTCAGCTGGTAGAATGCCAGCTTCCCAAGCTGGACGTCGTGGGTTCGAGTCCCATCTCCCGCTCCAACTTTTCAACAACTTAGCGTCCCCTGAATTCAAAGCCTGCTCCAAAATGCTCCAAAACCCCTCCTCACATCACCGGAAGGGCTGATTCGAGCGCATCAACTGCTTTTTTACGCCGTGCCACGGATGCGCGCGTGTAGACGTTCTGGTTGACATCAACGGTGTGGCCGAGCTGGTCGGCGACGAGCTTCGGATCGTCGTGGATTTCGTTCATGAGCGTCGAGTGCGTCCGCCGCATCACGTGAAAATCCACCCAATCAAGTCCCGCCGCTTTGAGATGCGGCCCAATTCTTCGCCGCCAAACGTTATCCCGGCTGAGTGGGGTCTTCCCGGTTTCTGACGGGAACACCCAAGCATCGGCCGAAGAGTCGAGGGAAACTTCCCGCCAGGCCCGAATCTCTTCGATGACGCCTTCGGCGAGTGCTGCTCTTCTAACGGAGTGCGAACTCTTTGGGGAATCGATCACGCCCCGGTACACCCGCTGCTTGATGTGAGCATGGGTGTCCGTGAGGTGTCCCCACTTGAGCCCGAAGATCTCGCCCGGTCGCATGCCGGCGAGGACCGCAAACTTCACCACGAGCCGCTCTCGCCGCTCAAGGACTGCTAAACATTTCTGTACCTCCTCCAGAGTCATCGAGGTGTGCTCCGGCCGCTTTGCCTCCCTCGGAATGAAAAGAAGCTCGGCGGGATTCCGCGGGATGTAGCCCTCCACAACTGCCATTCGAAGAATCTGCCGAAGGTCCCACCTGATGTGAGCAACCAGACTGTAAGAAAGGCCGGCTGCGGCCTTCTCGTCGAGGAGCGCCTGAAGCTCGTCCCGAGAAAAACTCCCGAGAGTGCGCTCCCCGTAAATCGGCGTGAGATGAACACGAAGCCGCTCCTCGTTCGTGGTCGCCGATGAGAGCTTCCACTTCCTCTTGTAGAAGGGCAGATACGTGTTCTTCACGAACTCGCCCCACTTCGCGGAAGGGGAGGGGGCTTCGGCCCGGCTGTTGATAGGAGCAAGGATTGCATCAAGTTCGCGCTGCGCCTGGGCCTTCGGAACCTGAGACACCTTGCCCAGAGTCCGCTTTCTGCGATGCCCGGCCTCGCGCCACTGAGCGATCCATACGCCGTCAACTTTTTTCAAACTTCCTTTCTGATACCGCCTTCGCATGATTTCCTTTCATGCGCCTGCGGCGTCAACGTCTGGCGATGAACGGATCATACCAGTTGAGCCCGCGGCCCGTTCATTCTCTTTCTTCCAGGCTTCAAGCGTGCTTCGTCGAACCAAGCGGCGTCGGCCGATCGAAATTGACGGCAAAGGCGAGACGCCGGCGACAGTTCCGTTGATGGCGTGATAGACATGTGCTTTTGAGCACCGGAGATCTCCTGCTACCTCCTGCACAGTCAGTAGTTCGTCGGACGTCCTGTCCGTGGCCATATCAGCCATAGTTTGCCAGTATCACTCGAAATTCAATGATGTCAGCGGAATGCAGGTGAGGATTACCCGTGAATCACACTCAGGGCACAATCGATCCGCCTCCCGCACCTATCACGAGTCTTCCATCTTGATGCATAAGGGCCGAAGCGGTCGTGGATCGTTCGAGTTTTTGGATGGTTCACAAAATCTACCCGCATGAAGGAGGTTCAGGTGAGTGAAACAGTCCTGAACAGGTACAAAGAGATGGGTGAGTTTCCGGCGAGCATGCGTGACTGCCGCGGGTCGGCCTTGTTAAGTTGAGTCAGTCGCCGGAGGCGACTGATGATGAACCACGGATCGACACACCCCACTCCTGAACCAATC
>Ga0187893_10015335_pt1 | contig 10286 bp, 8 predicted proteins | sample MA1701074metaG_FD_139574 | JGI IMG/M metagenome (GOLD analysis project Ga0187893, IMG submission 139574) | White microbial mat communities from a basaltic lava cave in the Kipuka Kanohina Cave System on the Island of Hawaii, USA - MA170107-4 metaG ... | reverse complement strand
TAAAATTTATTCCTGCATACGCTTCACCATAAATTGTTTCGCGGTTACCGGACGAAAGCTTCCATCGGTACCTGCCTGATGTTCCGGCAAAAAAGTATGAAGCTTTGCTGTTTTCACCTGATTTGAGATTATAACCCATTCCGGCATTTGCCTCGCTGTAATCCATTTCATCAGCAAATCCCATTTTGGGTTGAAAATATTTTCCAGCCGCATTCACACCAGCATTATAGTAGGTTCCCTCTTTTGCCGACCGGAAAACAGCCAGATTGTAAAACGACTGATTCGCGAAATCAGGATATTTTAAATCAATGGATGAATTGGCAAAAGCGCCTGCATACGTAAGATGCGTATTTATTTTTTTCACAAAATCAATTCCGATGCTTTGATCCGAACCGTTGTTTGCGCCTGTATGCAGACGGTTGGTGATAATGCCCCCCACAAAGCTGCCGGTGGAGTCTATATCTTTCCTTGTGCGGAATACAAAAAAATTATGCGGTTCAATTTCAGATGCTGAAACACCTTTGGTTTGCATATCGAGAATTCCCATTTGCCATCCCTGACTTTTTCCGGTAATACGCACCCCGCTGAGAATAGGAACTATTTCATTCTTTTCCCTGCCGATGCTTCGTGATATGAACAATTGGGTTCCGTTGCTGGTTGAAAAGCTCAGGTGATTTCTTGATTCAAGAAAGAAGCTTCTTTTTTCCGGCAGGTTCACTTCATATTTTGTCAGGTTTATGATTCGGTTATCCACCTCTGCCTGTGCAAAATCCGTATTGATGGTAAAGTCGAGCGTAAAATTTTTGCTCAGTCCGTATTTTACATCCATTCCTGCATTGCTGATGATTTTGTCAATAGTTTCATTTTCTGAAAAATTTTTTCGCTGCATAAATTCTTTGTTCCGGATATATGCATCCCCCTCAGGATTCAGCACATATTCTTCTGAAAAATTTGCAATCAGATATGGAACCAGATAAAACGGCTTCCTGCTTTTTAGTCCTGATAAAATCATTTCGCGCGCCAGCGAAACTTTAAAATATGCATCCTCCACTTTTGGATCGCAAGGGGGAAAAATGAGGTATTCGTTTTTTCTTTTAATTAACCGTACCAGCCGGAATCCCATCAATATTTTTTCTTTTGACTCAAACCGCAAAGAAGAAAACGGAATTCGCATTTCTATGGAATAGCCCAGCGAATCAATCAGTGCGGCTGCATCCCAAAAAGTATTGTAAGATGAGTTTTCATTATTGCCGTCTGCAGAAATTTCAGCATCCCATCTGGCGCCAAGCGTATTGGTAGCAAATATTAACCCGGTAGCTTTATCATTGTACGTGTCGAGCACAAATGCGATTCCGTCATCCTGTTCAATGTCATAATCACGTTCAAGTCCCGAACGGATAATTTTATGAGGTTCCGCATCAAAGGCGCGAATTCCGACAAACATGAATTCATCATTGTATAAAATTCTGACTTCTGTTTTTTCTGTGGGAGCTGCTCCTGCGCTCGGATCATATTGCATCCAGTTATCTTCCGGCTTAACCTGATTCCATTCCGGTTCCAATAGTCTTCCATCCAGCATTATGTTTTCACTAATGCGTAATGGTTCATAAGGGTCCGATTGAGCAATAAGAAAACCCGGTATCCATGCGAAGAATGATAAAAGTTTTCGGACAAGCTTCGTTTGCACGGCTTAAAAGTACGCGAAATAAATCCTTCTTCCGTAATAGAACAGTCAGTGGTTCTAATGTACTAAAAGAATTTCAGCAATCAAAGCGGAATAAATCTCATGCGCCTGATTTTACAAACAACCTCCCTCGATTTAATGTCGAATAATACTTCCTGGATGAGCACAGTTATCAAAAAAGAAAAAAAAATAAATCATACGCTTCCGGTTCGCACAAAACATGTAGGTTTGTATCAAAACACAACGAAGATGAAATTCGGAGTAGTCATTTTTCCCGGCAGCAACTGCGACCGTGATGTGATATATGTTCTGAAAAACATATTGAAGAAAAAAGTTGAAGCGCTCTGGCATAAAGATCATGATCTTAAAAATTGTGATATGATCATTTTGCCGGGCGGATTTTCTTTTGGTGATTACCTGCGCTCAGGCGCTATTGCCCGCTTTTCTCCTGTTATGCAGGAAGTAATTGATTTTGCGCATCGCGGTGGACTGGTTTTCGGCATTTGCAATGGTTTTCAGATTTTATGCGAATCGCACCTTCTCCCCGGGGCATTGCTTCCGAATGTACATCACCGGTTTGAGTGTAAAAATATTTATCTCATTGCCGAAACGGATGAATGTCTGATTACTTCAAAATTAACTACCGGCAAGCCATTAAAAATTCCCATTGCCCATGGCGAGGGCAGATACTTTGCACCGGAAGCGATCTTAAAAGATCTGAATCAAAAAAGCCAGGTGCTATTCAGATATTGCGATGTAAATGGAAAGGTTACGGAAGAATCAAATCCCAATGGTTCATTGGAAAACATTGCCGGGATTTGCAATAACACACGCAATGTATTCGGAATGATGCCTCACCCCGAGCGAGCTGCCGATCCTGTGCTCAGCAATACGGACGGACTTGGAATTTTTCAATCCATCCTCCAGTTTGTCGAGGCATAAACTTTAGGTTAATATTTTATTTCCTCCATACCCAGCAGATGATGCAGGTGATGCATCAGGTGTTTTACATAGTCTTCCGCCAGCCATTGAAGGGTGTGAAGCTCTGATGACTGCCTTCCTGTATCGCACATCCTGTTGTAGGCGTTGGCTGGCATTGTCCGCAACACCGATATCAATTTTTTATTCATCAGAATCCAGAGGGATACCAATTCACTGAAATCCGAATTCTGGTAGTCGTTCAACCGGACCCACTCATCGGGTGAATAGACAATCTTTGGATTTTCCAGATACTGTCCGAGCACAAACCGTGTCAGATTATTGTGAGCAGAATCTATTATATGTCCAAGCTCTTCTTTTGGGCTCCATTTATCAGGATTTGCCTTTTTGCCGGCATCCTGTGCGTTAACATCAGACAGTTTTTCTGAATAAGTACTGATAATTTTTTCCAGTTCGCTGATTATGTTTTTCATGATGAATTTAATTAATGATGTTATGGTAAAATTTGATTGCTTTGAAATAATTCGGAAATAGGACAATATTCAAAAAAAAATAATGACTTCAAATCTGAAGAGTTAGGGTTTATTTCCGCTCACTATTGCAGATGAGCAAAAATCCATCCGTTGAGAATCCTCTGATTCATTCATAGCATCCACTTTTGTAAATTTGTACAAATGTAATTCTGAATCTGATTAACGATGAAATTAGTTACCTATTCCGACCGTATTCATGAGCACATCGGTCTATTTATTGATGAAAAGATTTACAACCTTCCCCGGATTGCTTTTCATAAAGGATATAAAGATTTTCCTGATGATATGATCGCCTTGCTCGAAGCAGGCGAAAGCGTCATGGATTTTGCCCGTGAGCTTGATCATCAGATCAAGTCGGGAAAACTGGATTCTGACGGCATTAATCGTTCGGAAGTCATTCTTCTTGCTCCGGTTCCGCGCCCGGCATCGTGCCGTGACGGATATGCATTCAGGCAGCATGTGGAAGCCGCCCGCAGAAACCGCGGTGTTGAAATGATTCCTGAGTTTGATGAATACCCCGTCTTTTATTTTACCAATCACAATGCTATCCAGGGGGAAGGGGACATTCATTGTATGCCCGATCATTTTCATCAGTTGGATTTTGAGCTTGAATGGGCAGCAGTAATCGGCAAAAAAGGAAAAAACATCAGGGCTTACGAAGCCGATTCTTACATTGCCGGATATACTATAATGAATGATATGAGTGCGCGCACCTTACAAATGGAAGAAATGAAGCTGAACCTGGGTCCGGCCAAAGGAAAAGATTTTACTACTGTAGTCGGTCCTTTTTTGGTTACTCCTGATGAGCTTGAGCAATACCGGACCAAACCCAAAGAAAATCATACGGGAACGAATTATAATCTTAAAATGCAATGCCGTGTCAATGGTAAATTGGTTTCTGAAGGCAATGCGGCTGATATGGATTGGACCTTTGCTGAGATCATTGAGCGATGCGCTTATGGAACAGATGTTCTTCCGGGCGACATCATTGGAAGCGGAACTGTTGGAACAGGATGTTTTCTCGAATTGAACGGAACAGGGCGATTGAATAATCCCGCCTATAAACCACAGTGGTTGCAGGAAGGTGATGTTGTTGAAATGGAAATTAAAGGATTAGGGATATTACAAAACAAAATAAAGAAAATTGAAAGTGACTTTTCATTGCTGAAACTGAAAAAGAAAAAAGTGGAAGCTTAAACGAAAACCCACTAAGCGAATGCCCGGAGGCACAGTAAAATTATCAGAATATATTTTTCCTATTCTATTCAACACATGTCCGATATAAAAAAGAATTCATTGCTGGAAGCTGCTGATGAAATTTCAGTCAGCAGCAAAGATTTGCAGGAGGAGAAAAAGGAAATTCTGAAACGGTACCATGCCTTGTTGCGCTCTGTAAAGCCCACACTGAAGGAGTCGGACCGAAAACAGATTCGTCTTGCCTTTAACACTGCCCTCGATGCGCATAAATCCATGCGCAGGCGAACCGGTGAACCGTACATTTATCATCCTCTTGCCGTGGCTCAGATTGTCGCGGAAGAAATCGGACTGGGAACTACCTCCATCGTTTGCGCATTGCTTCATGATACAGTGGAAGATACCCATTTGTCGCTTGAGGATATTGAAGATATTTTCGGTAAAAAAGTAGTCCGGATTATTGACGGGCTTACCAAAATTTCGGGTGTATTCGATAATAAAAGCTCCATTCAGGCGGAAAATTTCAGAAAGATGCTCCTGACCTTATCGGATGATGTGCATGTAATTTTGATCAAGCTTGCTGATCGTTTGCATAACATGCGCACGCTCGATTCCATGCCTCGCGACAAGCAGGTGAAAATTGCAAGTGAATCTGCCTACTTATACGCCCCCCTTGCACACCGCCTGGGATTTTATGCCATCAAAACGGAACTCGATGATCTTGCCCTTAGATATACCGATCCGTCAGTATATAAAATGATTACCAGCAAGCTGCAGGCAACCCGCAAAGAGCGCGAAAAATTTATTAGTGATTTTATTAAGCCGGTGCATGACGAATTCAAAGCTCAAAAGCTGAAATTCGAAATTAAAGGGCGGCAGAAATCCATTCATTCCATTTGGGATAAAATGAGGAGGCAGCAGATACCGTTCGAAGAAGTTTATGATTTATTTGCCGTTCGTATCATCATTGACTCTCCCCCCGATCGCGAAAAGGCAGATTGCTGGAAAGCATATTCTATTGTAACGGATTATTATGTTCCCAATCCCGACCGGTTGCGCGACTGGATATCCACCCCCAAAACAAATGGTTATGAATCGCTGCATACCACTGTGATGAGCGCCACCGGAAAGTGGGTCGAAGTTCAGATTCGCACCAAGCGAATGGATGAAATTGCTGAGAAGGGATATGCTGCTCACTGGAAATATAAAGAATCCGCATCAGAAAATGCAGTGGATGAATGGCTCAATAAGATTCGCGAAATTCTGGAAAATCCAGAAAGCAATGCACTGGATTTTATTGATGATTTTAAGCTTAATTTATTTTCCGAAGAAATTTTTGTCTTTACACCCAAAGGCGATTTGAAAACCCTGCCTGCCGGAAGCACCGCTCTTGATTTTGCTTTCGAAATTCACAGCGACATCGGCTCGCGGTGCATCGGTGCAAAAGTTAATCATAAGCTGGTGCCGATTTCACACAAGCTGAACAGTGGCGACCAGGTGGAAATTCTCACTTCATCAAAACAGTTTCCGAAGGAAGACTGGCTCACTTTTGCCGTAACTGCCAAAGCGAAAACCAAAATCAAAACCAGTATCAAGGAACACCGTAAGCATCTGGCAGAGGAAGGAAAGGAAATATTTGAGCGAAAGCTGAAGCAGCTTAAGTCCGACATTGATAAAGTGAATATGAATGATATTCTGCTTTACTACAAATGTCCGGCAAACGTGGACTTTTATTATAAGATTGCCATTTATGCCATTGATCTGAAGGATTTAAAAGAAGCGCTGTCCGGTGAAAAGAAGCCGCGGCATAAGGTGCATCATAAGGGGGATGGAATATCGTTCGAAGAAATGGTGAAGCAGGTGCGCGGTTCGTCTGATGCGCTTGTGATCGGTGAAAATCTGGAGCGGATTGATTACAAGCTTTCCCCCTGCTGCAATCCCATTCCGGGGGATGATGTATTTGGTTTTATCACCATCAATGAGGGGATTAAAATTCACCGGAGCAATTGTCCGAATGCGATTCAGCTTATGTCGAATTATGCTTACCGCATTGTGAAAGCGAAATGGACCCGGCAAAAACAGATTGCATTTCTTGCTGGAATCCGTATTACAGGTGCGGACGAAGTAGGAGTGGTGAACAACATCACCAAAATTATTTCAAGCGAGCTGAAAGTAAATATGCGTTCAATTAGCATTGACAGCCGCGATGGATTATTTGAAGGAACCATCATGCTTTTTGTTCACGACACCGAACATTTGAAAAAACTGATGCAAAAGCTGCGGCAGCTTAAAGGAATTCTGGGTGTTTCGCGGATTGACTGAACCGGTTCGATATTCAGAATCCATAATCTTCATTGTCTTTTGAAAAAGTATTGGTCGGAAAATCGGGGTTGATGACCAATGAGCTGATCTCGATTTTTGTAAATAATCCTTTATCGTCATACACCTGCTGAACCACAGGCACGAAAGTGTTTTTGTCAATTAGAAAAATAATTTTCTTTCCGAATACATTCGGAATTTTTATTACCTGTCCCGGCTTTACGTCATCAAAATTTCGGACATCTTTGTTTGCCTCCAGGATCATGTAGTCATTCAAAAGTAGCTTGTCAGCAATTGCCGGAAGGTTTTCCCCCGCCTGAATTTGATAATCAGTAAAGGTGAAATCCGGATAATCAATCACCAGTTTGTAATAATTCTTTCCGTTCCATTCTTCATCAGCTTCCCGATAGAGAAATTTGTAAAATGAATCTCCAAACCGGGATTCATAACCTTTCAGAATTTTGCGGACATAACCAAATCCGAACTGCCACAAAGTGAATTGATGATTTTTCCTGAGTATCGTGTGATAGGGACTTAAATGGAGTGTCGGCACATACCAGCGGTTTGCATTAATTACCGCCTTATTGTCATTGGTTCCTTCCACCAGCAATGCTTCGGCACCTGGATTTGGAGTTAAACTATAAACATAAACTTTAAATGGCTTTTCATTTACTTTCAGAATAAACCGATCATGCATCATTTCACCTTTAATTCGTTCATGGAGATCTAAAACAAACCCTGAACCGTTTAATTTATGAAGGGACTCCATCATTTCGAGGTACAATTCTTTTGCAGAAAGACCCGTTTGAGGGTAACCCGGAAATTGCAGCGTGCTTAATACGATAACCGTCAAACAAAAAAACTTCTTCATACTTTTTCAAGAAGGGTTCTGAATGCTACAAACTGATCTTTATAACGCACTGCATGAGCCGCCTGAAGACCCGGAGCAAAAATATCCCTGTAATTTTCATATTCCTTAAAGCTGTTGCAAACATATTGAATCGAGTAAGTGTATTCATCCTCCGGGGTGATGACACGAAACATTTCACATCGAATAAAACATCCGGTGCTCATCACCTCCGGAATGTGAACTTTTTTCATCCACTCAAGCCAATCCTTATGCACCGAACCATTGATGCTTACGGTCACATTGTAAATGATCATTTGATTTCGAAATTTTACCTGCAAAAAAAATCATTTAAAATGATCATAAACAAAAAACCCCTTCCGGTCAAACTGGAAGGGGTTTTTTCTTCTCTCTTTCTTCTTTCTCCCTGATACTTGAAACTTGCTACTCAATTAATAATCCATTCCGCCCATTCCGCCCGGAGGCATCATGGGAGCTGGCTTCTCTTCTTTAATTTCAGAGAGAACGCACTCAGTAGTGAGCAACATTCCGGCAATGGAAGCTGCATTTTCAAGAGCAACGCGGGCAACCTTGGTAGGGTCAATCACACCGGCTTTGTAGAGATTCTCATAGTCATCGGTGCGTGCATTGAATCCGAAATCGTCCTTGCCTTCTTTAACTTTTTGCACCACGATGCTGCCTTCTACTCCTGAATTTTCCACAATCTGACGGAGCGGCTCTTCAAGCGCACGCTTCACAATGGAAATTCCGGTGTTCTCATCTTCGTTGTCGCCCTTCAGTTTTTCCAATGCTTCGATGGAACGGATGTAAGCTACACCGCCACCGGGAATAATTCCTTCTTCAACAGCAGCGCGGGTTGCATGAAGTGCATCATCCACACGGTCTTTCTTCTCTTTCATTTCAACTTCAGTTGGTGCGCCAACATACAGTACAGCAACGCCACCAGCTAATTTAGCCAAACGCTCCTGCAACTTCTCTTTATCATAATCTGAAGTTGTTGTTTCAATCTGCGCCTTTATCTGATTGATGCGTGCGGTGATGTCTGCTTTCTTTCCTGCTCCGCCTACTATAGTTGTGTTGTCTTTGTCAATCGTAATTTTCTCGCAGGTACCGAGATAGCTGAGGTCAGCATTTTCGAGCTTGAAACCTCTTTCTTCAGCAATGAATGTTGCACTGGTGAGCACTGCAATATCTTCCATCATTGCTTTCCTGCGGTCGCCAAAGCCGGGTGACTTCACTGCTGCTACTTTCAATGAGCCACGCAGCTTATTCACTACAAGAGTAGCGAGCGCTTCACCATCAATATCCTCTGCAATAATCAACAATGGTTTGCCGGATTGTACAGATTTTTCAAGCAACGGAAGCAATTCTTTCATGTTGCTGATTTTTTTGTCATACAGCAGGATGTAAGGATTTTCAAGTACAGCTTCCATCTTATCGGCATCGGTTACGAAATAAGGAGAAATGTAACCGCGGTCAAACTGCATACCTTCGACAATTTCTACGGTGGTTTCAGTTCCTTTTGCTTCTTCCACTGTAATTACTCCTTCTTTTTTCACCTTAGCCATTGCCTCAGAAATCAGCTTTCCGATGGAAGAGTCGTTATTTCCGGAAATGGTGGCAACCTGCTCGATTTTCTTATTATCATCGCCTACGGCTTTGGATTGCTTTTTCAAGTGTTCCACAACGGCTACAACGGCTTTGTCAATGCCGCGCTTCAGATCCATCGGGTTTGCACCGGCAGCAACGTTTTTCAATCCGGTGGTGATGATAGACTGAGCAAGCACGGTGGCAGTGGTGGTACCGTCACCGGCAACATCTGAAGTTTTGGAAGCAACTTCCTTCACCATCTGAGCGCCCATGTTTTCAACAGGGTCTTTCAGTTCGATTTCTTTGGCTACCGTAACTCCGTCTTTGGAGATTGTGGGTGCGCCAAATTTTTTGTCAATTATTACATTACGTCCTTTTGGACCAAGCGTAACTTTTACAGCATTCGCCAATGCGTCAACTCCTTTTTTCAATGAGTCGCGCGCGTCAAGATTAAATGATATGTTCTTAGCCATATTAATTGTTGTTTAAATGTTTAAAGTTTAAGATTAAATGATTGCGAAAATGTCGCTTTCGCGCATGATGAGATATTCTTTGCTGTCCACCGAAATTTCGGTGCCGGAATATTTTCCGTATAAAACAGTGTCGCCAACCTTTACAGTCATTGGCTCATCTTTTTTGCCATTGCCAACGGCAACAACTTTACCTTTTTGGGGTTTTTCTTTTGCAGTGTCGGGAATGATAATTCCGCTTGCGGTTTTTTCTTCTGCTGCTGCCACTTCCACGATTACGCGGTCAGCCAGCGGTTTTAAATTGATTTTGCTCATATTTATTTATTGTTTTAAAAGTTTGAATTAAAGATTAGTGTTGAAAATCGAGTGCGGCATATCAGCAATTATGCCACCTGTTTTTTCCTGACAATTTTACACCTTTCACAATTTCAAAAGACAAATTCATTGTCAGCCAGGGCGACAACCTGACAAATTCCAATTAATTTCTGACAGAATAAGGGCTGATTATTCTTGCGGATTAGCCGGCTGAGCCGGTTGCTGCTGTCCGCCAGCTGGAGGCAATTGCGGAACCTGCCCCGTGGGAACGGTTGCCTGGTCAATCTGCTCCTGAATGGCTGATGCCGCTCCGCCAGTTTGTCCTTTGGGGATGAAAAGCGTACTGGCAATGCACAATACAAATATGCTGATGG
>Ga0187893_10015334_pt1 | contig 10287 bp, 6 predicted proteins | sample MA1701074metaG_FD_139574 | JGI IMG/M metagenome (GOLD analysis project Ga0187893, IMG submission 139574) | White microbial mat communities from a basaltic lava cave in the Kipuka Kanohina Cave System on the Island of Hawaii, USA - MA170107-4 metaG ... | reverse complement strand
GAGGCCGTCTCAGTCCGACACCTGCCGCTTGAGCTGGTCGAGCATTTCTCGCAGCTCCGCGGGCACGGCGTCGGCGGGAGGCAGGGCGGCTAGGGTCTCGCGCGCGTCGTCGATCCGGTCGCTGTCGACGTAGATCCGCACCAGCGCGAGCACGAGCGCCAGCCGGTCGCCGGCCTCCGCGGGGAGGCGCCCGCCCGCGCCGCGGGGCCCCACCAGCAGCTCGTGGATCCGCAGCGCGTCGCGCACGGCGCCCTCGGCGTCCCGGCGCGACGCGGCCCGCGCCTTGAGGACGAGCAGCTCGGGGGGGGCGTCGCGCTCGTCGATCTCGCGGTCGAGGAGATCGTAGGCGCTCTCCCACGAGCCGGCGATCAGCCAGAGCGACGCGCAGCGTTTCACCACGTCGGCGCGCGCGGCGGCGGCGAGCGCCGGCGAGGCGAGCGCGCGGGCGCCCTCCGCGGCCGCGTCCGCCGCGTGCAGCGGGCGCGACCGCTCGGCCAGGTCGAGCATCGCGAGGCGCGCCTCGAGCTGCTGCGCGGCGGTCGCCTGCGGATCGTCGACCGCGGCGTCGAGCGCGAGCCAGCCGCGCTCGAGCGTCTCGGGCGCGCGCCCGCGCGCCGCCGCGCGGCCGTAGGCGACGCGGATGGCCACGCGCAGCGCCTCGCACTCGGGGTCGTCGATCCGTTGGAAGAGCTGGCCCGCGAACTGAAGCGCCCACTCCGCCTCCCCCGCGGCGAGGCAGGCGGTGACGACGTCGAGCTGGACCGGGACCCCGGTCCCGCCGGCCTGGGCGCGCCGGATGACGGCCAGCAGGGCGGCGTAGGCCTCTTTTCCCGGAGCGTCGGGCTCGAACGCCGGCCCCCCCTTCGGCAGCGCCGCGACGATGGCCGTGAGCGCCGCCGGGCTTCCGATCTCCTTGAGCGCGCGCAGCAGCACCTCGCGCACGGCCGGCGTCGGCTCGCTCGTCATCAGCACGTCGGCCAGCACCTGCGCGGCCGCCTCCTCCCGTCCAGGCACCCTGCACAGCGCCTTGGCGCACTGCTCGGCGAGGGCGCGATCGCGCCCCGCCGTGCGCAGGGCGACCCGCAGGGCGTCGAAGGCGCGGCCGAGGTTCTCGGCGTCGAGCGCCGCCTCGGCCGGGCCGTCGCGACGGAGCGCGCCGACCGAATCGACCACGAGCGAGAGGCCGAGCGCGGCGCCCTGCCGGACCTCCTCGCTCGCGTCGGACTGCAGAGTCCTGGCCAGCAGGTCGAGCCCGCGGCGCGTGAAGTCGGGATCGCGGCTGCGGCGCGCCAGGCCGGCGACGGCGGCCACCGCCGCCTGCCGGAGCCGGACGCGCGTCCCCCCCTCCGCGGCCAGGAGCAGCACGATCACGGGGAGGGTCGTCTCGTCGCCGACGAAGCGCAGCGCCTCGAGCGCGGCCAGCGCGCCCGGCTCGGCCTCCCCGTCGGTGCCGGCCTGCAGGAGTCGGACCGCCACGGCGGCCACCTCGGGATCGGGCTCGTCTCGCACCATGCGCCGGAGCGCCGCGAGCAGCGAAAGCCGCGTCTCGCGCTCGGACGCGCGATCGAACCAGTCGATCCAGAGCCGCACCACCACCCGGTCGTTCGGCGAGAGCTCCGCGACCAGGGCGGCGTGGAGTCGGAGCTCCTCGGCGGCGAGCGGCGCTGCGGCGGGGTTCGCCGCGGCCGCGGCGGCGAGCCGCGAAAGCGACAGCTCGCGCGCGCGCTCGAGGCTCGGGTCGGGGGCCTCTCCGCGCCGGCGCGCCAGCTCCACCAGCCGGGCGAGCGCGGCGCGGCGCACCTCGGGGGCGCCGTCCCCCATCGCGGCGACGCAGGCGTCGGCGGGCGCCTGCGCGAGACGTCCCGACTCGAGCTCGGTGACGCGCCGCCTCGCCGCGTCGATCGCCGACCGCAGCGCTCGCACCAGCTCTTTCGCGCGCGCCGGATCGGCGGCGAGAACCGCCTCGAGCCGGTCGAGCAGCGCGGGCGCGAGGCTGGCGTCCGCGACGAGTCCCGCGAGGCGCGCGGCGTTGGTGCAGGCGAGCGGCGCCGCGTCGGTGGCGCGCAGCGTCCGTTCGAGGACGTCGATCAGCTCGCGCCTGCCGCGATCGGCGAAGGCGTTCACGATCGCCTCGAGGTGCGCCGCCTCGAGCTGGCGCGCGAGGAGCTTCTGGACGACGTCGCGCCGCTCGCTGACGGTCGCGCCCGCCGTCGCCAGCGCGGAGAGGAGTTGCGTCCGCTCCTCGTCGACCGGCGGAATCGAAGGCACCGGCGGAGCAGGCGGCGCGGCGGGAACGGCCTGGCGCGGGGGCTCGATCACCGCCGGCGGCGGCTCCTGCGGCGCGGTGGCGCACCACGCCACGATCGAGCGTTGCAGCCAGCCGGCGACAGGCGGTCCCACGCGCGACTCCGGTTTCCGATGGGCGGCGGCGAGAGCGTACGAGTCGGGCGCGCGATCCGTTGGTGCGGCCCCACGGAACGCGGCGGAGGGCCGCACTCTACGCCCTGGCGAGGAGCTCGCGCAGCCGCGAATACGTGGCCTCCGCCGACTCATCGGCTCCGACGTCGAGCACGCACGCGGCGCACTCGCGATAGAGCGGGTCGCGGCGCGCGAGGAGGGTGCGCACCTCCTCATCGGGCGGGAGGGTCGTCAGCGCGGGTCGTGCGCCCGCCGCGAGCCGGGCCGTGAGCGCGGCCGCCGGCACGTCGAGATAGACGGCGCGGCAGCGGGTCCGCAGCAGCTCGCGATTCTCCGCGCGCTCGACCACCCCCCCGCCGGGCGCGAGCACGAGGTCGGGCCGCACCGCGATCCCCGCCAGGGTCTCGGCCTCGATGGCGCGGAACGCCGCCTCGCCTTCGGCGCGGAAGATCGCCGCGATCGAGCGGCCCTGCGCCAGCTCGATCTCGCGATCGAGATCGAAGAAGGGGAGCCGCAGGTCGGCGGCGAGCCGTGCCCCGAGCGTGCTCTTGCCGGCGCCGCGGAAGCCGACGAGCGCGACGCAGCGCGAGGCGACGTCGGTTGGTAGCCCCAACGGGATTCGAACCCGTGCTTGATGGCTGAGAACCACCCGTCCTAGACCGGACTAGACTATGGGGCCGTTTCCCGCGTCCGGACGTCCCCTGCGACGCAGCGCGCCGCGCCGGCCGGCCGGATGCGGGCGCGGAAGATACTGAGGACCCATGGCGGAAGGAAGCCCTCTGGCGCGATCGACGGGCAGTGCGGCCTCGCGCGCGATCGGATCGGCTCGCACGCTCGCCGTGGTCGCGCTCGCGGGCGTCGGACTCCTCGCCTGGATCGCGATCTGGATGCTGAGCAGCATGCCCGCCGCGCCGTCGGCGGCCGACGACCGGCGCCCGCGTGAGCCGGGCCCCGGCGCCGACTCCCGCCGGGCGCCCGCGCCGCCGCCGTCCGACGCCGAGCTCCTGGCGCGGATCGGTCGCGAAGCGCAGCGGCTCCGCCGGAGCGTCCGCGTCGTGATCCCGGTCGTCGACCGCCCGGAAGGCCCCGCCGGGGTGCGCGTGCGCGTCGCCGACCCCTGGGGCGCGGAGCCCGGCGCGGCGCCCTCGCCGGCGCCGGAGCGCCTCGCAACGGCGCCGGGTGAGCCGATCACCCTCGAGGTGCCCGGCTGGTGGCCCGAGCTCTCCGAGCTGCAGCTCCTCGCCGAGGGGGCCGCGCCGATCGAACTCGAGCGGATCGTCCTGCCGGGCGTCGGGGTCCGGCTCGACCCGGTCCGCCTCGTCGCCGGCCTGCGGGTGCGGGGACGGGTCCTCGCCCCCGGCGGAGGCGCCGCGCCCCACGTCCAGGTGGCGGCGCTGCCGGTGGGGTCCGACCCGCTGGCCGAGGCGGGCGGGGCGCTCGGCCTCCGATACGGAGAAGCGGGCACCGACTCGCGCGGCGAGTTCGTCCTCGAGCACCTGCCCGCCCGCCGCGTCCGTCTCGAGGTGACGGGGGGGCGGGGCTGGTCGAACGGCGTCGCCGTCGAACACGACGTCACCTCGCCGCCGGCCACGCTCCACCTCGCCCCGGCGGCATCGATCGCGGGCCGGGTGGTCGATCCGGCGGGGCGGCCGCTGGCCGGAAGCCGGGTCTCGGCGCGCATGGCCGGTCCGGACGAGACGTCGGGCGGCATCTCGATCACCGGCGAGGACGGGGGGTTCGTGCTCGCGTCGCTCGCGCCGGGCTACTACGTGGTGTCCGCGGGCGCCGCCGGCCGCGCCCCGATCGTGATCGCGCGCGTCCACACCGACGTCCGCGGCCTGCGCCTCGTCCTCCACGAGCTCGCGACGGCGCGCGTCGACGTGATCGGCGCGCCCGACGACCTCGACGTGCCTGTGACGTGGCGCACCTGGTCGCACAGCGGTGCCCGCCTGCGGCCGACCGGCGCCCGGTCCGTCGCCTGGCTGCGCGGCGGGAGTCTGTCGATGCGCGGCATTCCCGCCGGCGCGCATGCGCTCGAGATCTCCGTGCCGGGCGCGCGATCGTTCCTGACGCCCGTGGTCGAGTTCGCGCTCGACCGGGAGACGGAGGTCGGCTCGTTCACGCTCGCGGCCGGCGCGACGCTCACCGCGACGGTGCGCGATCCCGACGGCCGCCCGCTCCCGGCGCGGGTCGCGCTCGCTTCGCCGCACCACACGGCCATCGCGCGCGAACGCGACCCGTTCGCCCTTCCCGACCGGCTCGAGCGCGTCTGCTCGGAGGAGGGACGCCTCGAGTGGATCGCACTCCCTCCCGGGGAGCGGGTGATCGCGTTCCGCCACGACGGGTCGGCCGACGTGGCGCTCGCCGTGACGATCCCCGACGGCGGCGGGCTCGAGCTCGGCCCCGTCACGCTCGGTCCGGCCGGATCGATCGAGGGGGAGCTGCGCACGCACGGAGGACGCCCGCTCGCCGACGTCGAGATCACGGCGGGCATGGCGGGCGTCCCGGCGCGCTCCGCCGTCACCGCGCTCGACGGCCGCTTCGAGTTCCCGCGCCTCGTCCCCGGCCGCTGGGAGCTCACCGTCCTCGGCGTCGACCAGCCCTCCTCCGCCGATCTCTCGAACGCCTTCACTCCGCGGGAGAACGTGACGCGGCGCGTGGACGTGGCGGCCGGTGAGCGCCGGCGCTGCGACATCGCGATCGAGTCGCCGTGACGCGGCGGGCGGCCGCGCGCGCGCGCGGCGGTCACTTCTGGTACGAGCGCTTCGCCTTCTCGCCGGCCGAGAGGAATCGCGGCAGCACTTCGGCCGGGACCGGGAGGAGGACGCTGTCCCCCGACTTCAGGTCGTCCTTGGCCGGCTCCGGTGAGAGCTTGCGATGGTCGCGCGGCAGCGGGAAGACGCCGATCCGCGCGCCTTTGACCAGCGCCTCCTTCTCGCCCCAGACCAGCAGGATCTGCTCGCCGCCGGCGTAGGCCGCCGAGGTTACGCGACCCATGTAGCGCCCCTTCGCGTCGACCACGGTGTCGCCGGCCCGCGCCGGTCGCGCGGCGGGATCGGTGACGCGGGCCCGGACGATGCGGTGGGTGCGCGCGCGCTCGCGAACGAGGAGCATCTCGCGTCCGACGAAGAACGGCTTGTGGAACTTGACGAACGACGGGTAGCCGGCGCCGTGCGGGCCGATGTCGTGGTCGCCGGCCAGCTCGTGGCCGTAGAGCGGGAAACCCGCCTCGGTGCGCGTCGAGTCGCGCGCTCCCAGCCCGGTCGCGACCACGCCGCGGCCCGCCCCGGCGGCGAGGATCGCCTCCCAGAGCGCGACGGTGCGGTCGGGGTGCACGTAGAGCTCGAAGCCGATCTCCTCCCCCGTGTAGCCGGTGCGGGCGGCGAGGATCGCGTCGCCCTTCAGCATCACCTCCGCGAGGTGGAACCGGCGCAGCGACCGCAGCCGCCGGCGGCTCCCCTCGTCGTCGCACAGCTCGAGCAGGGTCGGTAGCGACGCCGGACCCTGGAACGCGAGGTCGACCCTCATCCCGGTGCCCGCGGCCGGCTCCTTCAGGTTCACGAGCGCGACGTCCACGTCGCAACGGACGGCCGGCCGCCGCTCGTCGAGGGCGTGGCGGCCGGCGAGCGCGCCGCGCCACCAGGCCTCCACCTTCTCCGCGTTGCTCGCGTTCACCACCACCAGGAAGCATCCGGCCGCGCGGCGGTAGATCAGGAGGTCGTCGAGCACGCGGCCGTCGGGGGCGAGCGTGTAGCTGTACTGTCCCTCGCCGTCGCGCAGCCGCAGGACGTAGTTGGTCGTCATCAGGTCGAGGAAGCGGGCAGCCCCCTCGCCGCGCACCTCGAGCACCCCCATGTGGCTGACGTCGAAGAGGCCGGCCGTCGTGCGCACGGCGCGGTGCTCGTCGACGATCGAGGTGTAGAGGACCGGCATCTCCCAGCCGGCGAAGTCGACCAGGTTCCACTTCTTCGTGTGGGCGCGGTGCCAGGGGTTGAGCGCGGTCTTCCTCGGGCCGCCGGCGCTCGCCGGCGCGACGAAGGGCTCCTTTCGGGCGCCGTCGAAGCGGTCTGCGACGACGGCTGCCTGCCCGATGAAGTAGGGCCTGGCGGCGTCCGCCGCGGCCGGCGCGGCGACCACCCCGACGACGGCGGCGCCCTGCCGGCGCCGCCACTCCGAGTACGCCTGCGCCCCCACCGCGCGACCGGAGCGGAGCAGCCGCTTCACGACCTCCTCGGCGGCGGCGGGCGGAGCGACGATCTCGAAGACGCGCGCCCCGCCGGGCAGCTCGTGCGCGAGGAGCAGCACCTCGCCGCCGGCGCCGCTCGCGCGGCGCGTCTCTCCGGGCGCGACCTCGGCCGGAAGTCCGGCGGCGCGCAGCGCCTCGGCCGCCTTCGGCCCTGCCACGGTGACGAGCAGCCGCCGCTGCGCGGGGTCGAGGATCGCGCCAAGGTCCTCGACCACGATCGGCCCGTCGATCTTCCGGAGCAGGTCGTCGTCGAAGGCGACCATCCCGTCGGAGAGGTCGCGCAGCCACTGCGTGAGGTCGAGGGCCGCCTCGGCCTCGCCGATCAGGAGGAAGTGCGCGAAGCCGTGCGCGTCGTCGGCCAGCCGCACGGCGCGGAACTCGCCGATCAGCTTCCCGGCGGGGTCGAGCGCGCGCGTCGACTCGACGCGCCCGGGCGCGAGCCGCAGCAGATCGCCGGCGAGCGCGAGCTGGAGCGCCACGGCGGCCCGCTCGCCGCGGACCTGCACGATCGGCGCGCGGCTGCTCTCCACCACCGCCGCCGCGCTCTCCAGCGGCGCCGGGTCCTCGGCCGCCCCCGCGAGAGCCACGATCCGCTCGCGCCGCGCCGACGCGGGCCCGTCGGGTTCGTAGTGCGGGTAGCTGTAGGCGCCGAACCCGCCGCTCTCGCGGCGCTCGATCAGCCTCTTCACGCGGCGCTGCGCGTCGCGGAGCGCCGTCGCCGGCAGGCGCACCCGGCCGACCAGGCCGGCCGCCGTGTGCACCTGGAACGCCCGCATCGACGTGAGCGTGTCGACGACGATCGCGGCGATCTCCTCCATGTCCTCGGCGTCGAGCCCGCGCTGCGTCACCCAGCAGGTGCCGAAGCGCAGCCCGCTCGGGTGGAGCGGGCGCGTGTCGCCGTGGATCGCGTTCTTGTTGCAGGTGATCCCCACGAGGTCGAGCACGCGCGCCGCCACGTCGGCCGCCACCGGCTCGCCGGTGGAGGACTTGAGCGGGCGCAGATCGACCAGGCAGAGGTGGGTGTCGGTTCCGCCGTAGGCGAGCGTCAGCCCGCCGCGGCTGAAGCCCGCCGCCAGCGCGGCGGCGTTCTCGCGCACGCCGGCCATGAGCCGGCGGAAGTCGTCGCTCGCCGCCAGCTTGAACGTGACGGCCTTCCCGGCGATGCCGTTGACGTGCGGCCCGCCCTGCTCGCCCGGGAAGACGGCGAGGTCGATCCTGCGCGCGATCTCCGGGTCGGTGGTGAGGATCGCCGCCCCGCGCGGCCCGCACAGCGTCTTGTGCGTGGTGAACGAGACGACGTGCGCCAGCCCGATCGGGCTCGGGAACTGCCCGGCGGCCACCAGGCCGGCCGGGTGGGCGATGTCGGCCAGCAGGAACGCGCCGCACTCGTCGGCGATGGCGCGGAAGCGCTGCCAATCGATCGTCCACGGGTAGGCCGAGTAGCCGGCGATGATCAGCCGCGGCCGCTCCCGCAGGGCGTCGGCGCGCAGCCGGTCGAAGTCGATGCGCCCGGAGACCGGATCGACCACGTAGGGAACGATCCGGAAGTGGCGGCCCGATCGGTTGACCGGCGAGCCGTGGGTGAGGTGGCCTCCGGTCGAGAGGTGCATCCCCATCACGGTCGACTCGGCCGGAACGAGCGCCTCGTACACCGCGTTGTTCGCGGCGGCGCCCGACAGCGACTGCACGTTGGCGTGGATCGCGTGCGCCGGCACGTCGGCGGTCGCGAAGAGGTGCGCGACGCGTCGGATCGCCTCCGACTCCACCAGGTTGACGTAGTCGCAGCCCTTGTAGTACCGGCGGTCGCCGTAGCGCCGGTAGAAGCTCAGGTGGCGCGCGTCCCAGTCGAGCAGTTCGCGCTCGTGCAGCGAGGTGCGCGTCGAGGGGTAGCCCTCCGCGTAGAGATTGGTGAACGACGAGGCGACCGCCTCGCGCACCGCCCGAGGACAGAGGCTCTCGGAGGCGATGAAGACCAGCTTCCGGCGCTGTCGCTCGCTCTCGGCGGCGATGAGCCCCGCGATCCGCGGGTCGACGAGGTCGAGCGTCGCCTCGACGGCGGGCGCGGCAGCGGGCGGGCTCCGGCTCTCGGGGCGATCGGCCGGCGCGGAGACGGGCTTGGGATTCATGGGGCGGAGGATCTTAGAGCCTCGGGCGGGAAGCCCTCCCAGGGCCGACGGCGGAAAGCGTGCGCCCCGCCGCGCGGCGGCATTGGGACGAGCAGGAGGCCGCCGTCGGTCCCCCCGCCGCGGGGCGGTCGGACCTGTCGCGATCGCGGCGGCCGGGGATGATGCGGGCGACCGGAGCGCGCGAGGGAAGGAAGAGGGATGGGTGCGAAGGCGGCCTACCGGCCGGCGGAGCCCTGCGGCGAGACGGCGCCGCCCCTCCGCCTGGTCTGGGACGACGGGCTCGAGCGGCGTGCGGCGTCGCTCTTCGAGGAGTTCCGCGTCCACGAGCGCCCCGAGACGTTCCGCGCTCTCTTCGAGGTCGCCGGCCCGGCCCTCCTGCCTCTCGTGCGCATGAAGGTGCGCCGGCAGCGCGGCCGCGTCGACCCGGCCGAGCTCCTCACCGACACCTTCGCGCAGATCTACTGCCACCGCCGCACGTTCCACGATCGCGGGCCCGGCTCGTTCGTGCGCTGGTTCCTGGCGATCGCCGACAATCTGCTGCGGCAGGAGTCGCGCGAGGCGACGCGCCGCGAGCGGCGGGAGCGGCTGGTCGCCCGCAGCATCGAGGATCGCGGCGCCGAACCGATCCTGCACCTGCTCGCCGACGAGGCGCGCGTGATCGCGCGGCTCACCTACGGCGAGCTGCGCGCGCTCGTGCTCGAGGGGTTGCGGCGCCTGCCGGCCCGGCAGGAGCAGGTGCTGCTGCTGCACGCGCAGGAGCGCCTCTCCTACCGCGAGATCGCGCAGCGGCTCGGGATCCGGCCCGGCGCCGTGTCGATGCGGATCCGCCGCGCCCGCCTGCGGATCCTCGACCACGTGCACGGCCGACTCGCCGCGGCGCCGCGGGAGGAGGCGTCGTGAGCGCGCTGGACCGGGTGATCGAGGTCGAGCTGGCGCGCCCGTGCGGAGCCGGCGCCCCGCTCCTGCACCGCCTGGTCGACGGCGAGCTGTCGCGCCGGCAGGAGCGCTGCGCGCGCGCGCACCTGCGCCGTTGCGCTCCCTGCCGCGCCCATCTGCGGCTCATCGAGCTCGAGGAGCAGGCGATCCGCGAGCTCGCCGCCCCGGGTCCGCGGCGCTTCGTCGCGCTGTGGGCCGACCGGCTGCGGCGGAAGACCGCGGCCGTCCTGGCGCAGGAGGCCGGCGCGGCGCTCGCCGGCGGGCGCCCCCTCGCGGCGAAACGGGGGCTCGGGCAGCTCGCGCAGTGGCTGCGCGACGGGCCGGAGCCCGGCGACGCGCCGCCGCGCGAGGGTCAATGCGCGGCGAACGCCGGATCGGCCAGCAGGCGCAGCTCCCGCTCGAGGAGCAGGTCGCCGGCGCGCAGCCGCACGCGGTAGATGCCGGGACGCGCCGGCTCGCCCTCGCGCGGACGCCGCCGGCGTCCGCCGGCCTCCTGCGCGAACGGGGCGTCCATCCCCTCGCCGCCCGGGTCGTAGCTGCGGCGCGGCCGACTCGGCGCTT
>Ga0187893_10015333_pt1 | contig 10287 bp, 12 predicted proteins | sample MA1701074metaG_FD_139574 | JGI IMG/M metagenome (GOLD analysis project Ga0187893, IMG submission 139574) | White microbial mat communities from a basaltic lava cave in the Kipuka Kanohina Cave System on the Island of Hawaii, USA - MA170107-4 metaG ... | reverse complement strand
GCCTGTCACACTGGTTCGTCGCCTGCGACCGGAGGCACGCGCGGCGCCGCGCGCACGTAGCGCAGCAGATCCTTCGGCTTGGCATTGCCAGCGCGCTCCCGGAGGAACTCGGCGGTTGTGCGCAGCACTCCGACTTTTTCGGCCACCGCCGCAGCAATGAACTGATTCAGCGACACGCCCTCTTCGCGCGCAAGCTCAGCCGCCGCGGTCTTGATCGAGCTCGGCAGCTTCAATGGATAGGTGCTCTTGCTCATGGCTTCGGCAACTCCTTCAGCAACTGCGCCGGCGTCAGGATCCGGATTCCGAATCTCACTGACACCGGCTCAAAGTCCGTCACGTTATGCGTCACGATCGCCTCCGCACGGCCGTTCACCGCCGCCTCGAGCATCAGCTCATCGGCCGGGTCGCGCAGCTGCGGACGCCACCGGAAGCTGATCTCGACCGGCTCCGCCGCCGCGGCAAGCGCCCTCAGGAAACCTGAGACGTCCGCCTCGCTCAGGTTCGCCGCCAGACGGTGTTCGGGTCGCAAGAGCACGGCCTCGTACTCCAGGAACACCGCCGTCGTAACCAGCAGCCTGACCCGTCGCCTGGCGATGGCCGCCAGCAACCGGCTGCTGGCACCAAGCTGACTGCGCAGGCCCGCCACCAACACCGAGGTATCGACGACGGTTCGCACGCTGGTATTCTATGTAACATCCCATAGGATGTCTATTTAGGTTACGGCTGATGGCGGCTATTTGAAGAGCCAGGTGACGACGGTCAGGAATACGACATCGAAGCTACGCAACCCTCACTGGAATCCTGAGCGCCTTGATCTTCTCACACCATTCCCTGGGCCCCGCGGCATGCACCGACTCCCCCCGCGCGTCGACCGCGACCGTCACCGGCATGTCCTGCACCTCGAACTCGTAGATCGCCTCCATCCCGAGCTCGGGAAACGCAACCACGCGCGCCTTCCGGATCGCCTTCGACACGAGATAGGCCGCGCCGCCGACGGCGATCAGGTACGCGGCCCCGTGCTTCCTGATCGCCTCGATCGCGACCGGCCCGCGCTCCGCCTTGCCGACCATCGCGAACAATCCGGTCTTTTCCAGCATCAGGTCCGTGAACTTGTCCATGCGCGTGGCCGTCGTCGGCCCCGCGGGCCCCACCGCCTCATCACGCACGGCATCCACCGGCCCGACGTAATAAATGACCCGCCCGCCAAGGTCGACCGGCAAGGTCTCGCCCGACTCGATCATGCCCGCGAGCCGCTTGTGCGCGGCATCGCGCCCCGTGAACATGCGCCCGCTCAGCAACAGCGTCTGCCCCGGCTTCCAGCTGCGGACTTCCTCGCGCGTCAGCGCATCGAGATTCACACGCCGGGAATCCGCGGCCGGCTTCCAGTGGACGTCGGGCCAGAGGTCCAGCGACGGCGGATCGAGCGCGACGGGACCGCTGCCGTCCAGCACGAAATGCGCATGCCGCGTCGCCGCGCAGTTCGGAATCATCGCGACGGGCTTGGACGCCGCGTGCGTCGGGAACGTCAGGATCTTCACGTCGAGCACGGTGGTGAGCCCGCCGAGTCCCTGGGCGCCGATTCCCAAAGCGTTCACCTTTTCATAGATCTCAACGCGAAGCTCCTCGAGCTTCGTCGACGGCCCGCGCGCGAGCAACTCGTGCATGTCGATCGGTTCCATCAGCGATTCCTTGGCGAGCACCATCGCCTTGTCGGCCGTGCCGCCGACGCCGATCCCGAGCATGCCGGGCGGGCACCAGCCCGCGCCCATCTCCGGCACGGTCTCGAGCACCCAGTCGACGAGCGAATCCGAGGGATTCAGCATCGCGAGCGTCGACTTGTTCTCGGAGCCGCCGCCCTTGGCCGCGACGGTGACCTCGACGCGGTCGCCGGCGACCAGCTCGACGTGCACGACGGCCGGCGTGTTGTCGCCGGTGTTCTTCCGGGCGAAGAGGGGATCCGCGACGATCGAGGCGCGCAGGCGGTTCTCGACGAGTCCGTAACCGCGGCGCACGCCCTCGTCGACCATCTCCTGCAGCGAACGCGACGTGTCCCAACGCACGCCGAGCCCCGCCTTCACGAACACGTTGACGATGCCGGTGTCCTGGCAGATCGGGCGCCTGCCCTCGGCGCATAGGCGCGAGTTGGTCAGGATCTGGGCGATGGCGTCCTTCGCGGCGGGGGACTGCTCGCGCTGGTACGCGCGCCCGAGATGCGCGATGTAGTCGGCGGGGTGGTAGTAGGAGATGAACTGCAGCGCGTCGGCGACGCTCTGCACGAAGTCGGCCTCGCGGATCAGCGTAGGAATGCAGCCCCCCGCGTGAGGAACGTGTAGTCGCCCTCGACCGCCATGAAGCCGATCAGGATGAGCAGGCACAGCGGCGGCACCAGGATCGCGAGCTTTAGCGCGAGCCGCTCCCAGGCCATGTGCATGAAGATGGCGACGATCAGGCCGGCCTTCAGCAGCATGAACAGGATGATCAGCGACCAGCGCAGCATACCCTGAACCTTGAAGTAGTCGACCATGTAGGAGAAGGCGCTCAGCACGAACAGGAGCAGCCAGATCCAGAGGTACACCGTGAGCGGGTGCTGCTGGCCTTCTTTAGCGTGAGCGTCGGTCATGCGGCCTCACCACAGATAGAAGAAAGCGAAGATGAACACCCAGACGAGGTCGACGAAGTGCCAGTACAGCCCTGCGACCTCGACCGTCTCGTAGGTGCCGCGCTTGTCGTAGAAGCCCGAGGCGACGCGCTTGGCCGTGACCAGCAGGTAGATGACGCCCGCGGACACGTGGCAACCGTGGAAACCCGTGATCATGAAGAACGCCGAGCCGAACTGCGGCGCGCCCCAGGGATTCTCCCATGGGCGCACATGCTCCATGATGAGCTTGGTCCACTCGAAGGCCTGCATGCCGACGAACGTCGCGCCGAGGACGGCGGTCGCGACCAGGAACCGCACCGTGTTGCGCTTGTCGCGGCGGTAGCCGTAGTTGACGGCCAGCGCCATCGTGCCGCTCGAAGTGATCAGCACGAACGTCATGATCGCGATCAGGAGCAGCGGCACTTCCACGCCGAACATGGTCAGGCCGAACACCTCGCTCGGATTCGGCCAGGTGTCCATCGTGGAGATCCTGACGTTCATGTAGCCGGTCAGGAAGCACGTGAAGATAAAGGTGTCCGAGAGCAGGAAGATCCACATCATCGCCTTGCCCCAGGGCACCGTGAACGACTGCCTGTCGGAGGCGAAGTCCGACACGACTTCACGGAGCGGGGTCATGGTGGCAGCGTCCTTCATAGAAAGAGCAGCACGCCGAACACGACGAGCCACACGAGCAACAGGAAATGCCAGTAGATCGCGCACAGCGACAGGCTCTGGCGCAGGTCGATCAGCTCCGCGCCGCCGGCGAAGCGCAGCGACGCCCGGCCGAGCACGTACAGGCCGCCGAGCAGGTGCAGGCCGTGCGCGATGGTCAGCATGTAGAAGAACGCGATCGCGGGGCTGCCCTGGATGTAATAGAGCGACGGCCCGATCGCCTGCCAGGCGAGCATCTGGCCCGCGAGGAAGGCGATGGAGAGCGCGCCGGCGGCGAGCAGCGCGACCTGTGCGGCTTGCCGGCGGCCGGACGCGACATGGGTGGATGCGAGCTGCATCGCGACGCTGGCGGCGACCAGCACGAGCGTGTTGGCCCAGACGATCGGCGGCAACGTCAGGTGGCACCAGCCGACGCTCTGGTGCATGCGCATCGAGTAGGCGGACAGGAACAGCGAGAACAGCGAGGTCGCGACCGCCATGAAGACCCACAGGCCGATGCGCGCGGGCGCCGCGCGCAGGGCGCCGTAGTCGCCGGGCTGCTCGCGGTTCTCCCAGGGCTTGGCGGTCAGCCGGCTCGCGACCGCGAACCAGACCGCGACGCCGATCAGCAGCGCGACGACGATCGCGGTGTTGCTCAATGGTGGCCCTTGCCGTGGTCGCGTCCCCCGCCGAGCTTCGGGTCGACCGGCACGTTCTGCGGGATGAAGTCGTCCGGCGCGCCGGGCACGCTGTAGTCATAGGCCCAGCGGTGCACCTCGGGCAGCCGCGGGCCCCAGTTGCCGTGCTTCGGCGGCGTGTCGGGCGTTTGCCATTCGAGCGTCGTCGCCTTCCACGGGTTCGGCGGCGCCTTTTCTCCCTTCCAGAGGCTGACGATCATGTTGTACAGGAAGATCGCGACCGAGCCCGCGACGACCAGCGCCGCGATCGTGATCGCCGCGTTGATCGTGTGCACGGACTCGGGCAGGAATTCCGTGTTGCCGAGCGCGTAGTAGCGGCGCGGCACGCCGAGGATGCCGAGGTAGTGCATCGGCAGATAGATCGCGTAGGTGCCGAGGAAGGTCAGCCAGAAATGGATCTTGCCGAGTCTATCGTCGTACAGGCGGCCGGTAATCTTCGGGTACCAGTGGTAGATCGCGCCGAACACGACGAGGATCGGCGACACGCCCATCACCATGTGGAAGTGCCCGACGACGAAGTAGGTGTCGGACAGCGGCAGGTCCACGGTGACGTTGCCGAGGAACAGGCCGGTGAGGCCGCCGTGGATGAACGTGAAGATGAATCCGATCGCGAACAGCATCGGCACGGTCAGGTGGATGTCGCCCTTCCAGAGCGTCAGCACCCAGTTGTAGACCTTGATCGCGGTCGGCACGGCGATGATCAGCGTCGTGGTCGCGAAGAAGAACCCGAAGTACGGGTTCATGCCCGACACGTACATGTGGTGCGCCCAGACGACGAACGACAGCCCGCCGATCGCGAGGATCGCCCAGACCATCATCCGGTAGCCGAAGATGTTCTTGCGCGCGTGCGTCGAGAGCAGGTCCGAGACGATGCCGAAGGCCGGCAGGGCGACGATGTACACCTCCGGATGCCCGAAGAACCAGAACAGGTGCTGGAACAGGAGCGGGCTGCCGCCGGCATGGCCGGGGTCGGCGCCCATCGAGCTGATCGCGGGCATGAAGAAGCTGGTGCCGAGCGTCCCATCGAGCGTCATCATGATCGCGGAGACGAACAGGGCCGGGAAGGCGAGCAGGCCGAGGACCGTCGCCATGAAGATGCCCCAGATCGACAGCGGCATGCGCATCAGCGTCATGCCCTTGCAGCGCGCCTGCAGGATCGTCGTCACGTAGTTGAGGCCGCCCATCGTGAAGGCGACGATGAAGATGCCGAGCGAGACCAGCATCAGGATGATGCCCCAGCCCGCGCCCGGCGTGCCGGGCAGCACCGCCTGCGGCGGGTACAGCGTCCAGCCCGCGCCGGTCGGCCCGCCCGGCACGAAGAAGCTCGCCAGCAGCACGATCACGGCGACCAGGTACACCCAGAAGCTCACCATGTTCATGTACGGGAACACCATGTCCCGCGCGCCGCACATGAGCGGCACGAGATAGTTGCCGAAGCCGCCGAGGAACAGCGCGGTCAGCAGGTAGATCACCATGATCATCCCGTGCATGGTGATGAACTGGTAGTAGCGGCTGGGGTCGACGAAGTGGAACTGGTCCGGGAAGCCGAGCTGCAGGCGCATCAGCGCGGACAGCACGAGCGCGACGAGCCCGACGAAGATCGCGACGATCGAGTACTGGATCGCGATGACCTTGTGGTCCTGGCTCCAGATGTACTTCTCGATGAAGGTGTGGGGGTCGTGGATCGGCGCATCGCGATCCGCGATTGCTACGTATGCCATCAGTCATTCCTCGGATCGAGGCTGTTGATGTAGGCGACCACGTCGGTGATGGAGCGCTCGTCCTTGAGCGAGTCCGCCATCGCCGCCATCTGCCAGCCGTAGTAGTCGCCCTTGTGCCCGCCGCGGACGCCGTGCTGGAAGTTCTGCAGCTGCCGCACCAGGTACCAGTCCGACATGTCCGCGAGCCGCGGCGCGTTCAGCGCCCAAATGCCTTCGCCCTGCCGCCCGTGGCAGGAGGAGCAGGTCTGGTACAGGCGGCCGCCGCGGCCGGCGTCGCCGGTGACGGTCTGCGCGGACCCGTCTCCAGGCAGCGACTCGACGTAGGCCGACAGATTCCTGATCGCCGCTTCGTCCGGCAGCATCGCCGCGAACGCCCGCATCTGCGCGCCGAAGACGTCGCGTTCGTCGGCGCCGCGCAGTCCGTCGCGGAAGTGTTCCAGTTGCCGCGCCACGTATCCGGCATCGAGGCCTGCGATGCGCGGCGCGTTGAGCGCGGGATTGCCTTCGCCCGCCGGCCCGTGGCAGGCGATGCACACGGCATACTGGCCGGCGCCGGCTGCGGGATCCGCCGCGGCCAGCGCCTGCGCCTCGCCGAAGGTCGGCATCGACGCGAGCCAGGCGTCGAACTCGTCGCGCGGCGTGACGACGACGCGGCCGCGCATCGCGAAGTGGCCGATACCGCACAGCTCCTCGCACAGTACCTCGTACGACCCGAGCGCCGTCGGCGTGAGCCACATGTGCGTGATCATTCCCGGGACGAGGTCCATCTTCACGCGGAACTGCGTGACCGTGAAGTTGTGCAGCACGTCCTTGGAGCGCAGCAGCACCTTCACGGGCTCGTCGACGGGCAGGTGCAGCTCCGGCGAGGCGACCAGCACGTCGTCGCGGCCCTTCGGGTCTTCGGGGTCGAGGCCGAACGGGTTGGCCTCCGACACCAGCGCGGCGTCGCTGTGGCCCAGCTCCCCGTCATCTCCCGGGAAGCGGTAGCTCCAGTGCCACTGCTGGCCGATCGCCTCGACGATCGCCGCGTCCTCGGGGACGTCGACGAACTTTCCCCAGACGAACAGGCCCGGCGCCAGCATCGCGGCGACGCCGACCGAGGTGACGACGGTCAGCCACCACTCGAGCTTCTTGTTTTCCGGGTCGTACTCGGCCTTCTGCGCCTTGCGATGCCGGTATTTCCACACGACCCAGGCCAGGAACAGGTTGATCGCGACGAACACGACGCCGGTGACCCAGAACGTCAGCACCACGGTGTCGTCCATGGTGGTCCAGTTCGACGCGATGGGCGTGAACCACCAGGGGCTGGCGAAGTGGAAGATGATGGACCCGATGACGAGGAGCACCAGGACTACTGCGATCGCCATCCGCGGGGTCCCCCTGCCTTACGCGCGCACCCGATCGCCGGGTGTCCGCCGGCGCCTGACGGCCGTGAACGGGTTGACGAAGTGGCTGTCGACGCCCGCGAATTCGGCCTCGGGATGCCGCCGGCTCATCATGTGGCGCACCGTGGATTCCTGGTCGCGGCGCGCGTAGATCAGGATCAGGAACCTGCCCGCCTCGATGTCGTCGTGGAAGCGCGTGAGCTTCTTGTTCTCCTTCTCGACGCCGATCAGCCCGCCTTCCCAGGCCCCGAACAGCGTCGCGACGCCGCACAGCGCGACGTACACGAACCACGGGATGTTCTCGAACGGGCCGAACTGGTCGAGCAGGATGCAGCCGACGACGCCCGCGAACAGGCCGATGGCCGCGCCGAGGAATCCCTCGCGGATGAAGTCGAGCGTCTCGAGGTAGTTGCCGGCGTGGATGTGCCGCTTCTTGAGCCCCGACTCGTCCTTCGCGATGACGTGCACGAAGAAATCGTCGAGGCCTGACTCGTGCAGGTCGTCGGCGATGCGCGACGTGCTGTCCAGCTCGGGTGCGACGTAGTACAGGCACTTCATGCGTTTTTCCCGCGACTTCGGAGTCTCCCACAACCCCCCGGGCTTTGGAAGCCTAGGCGGGCGGCCACAGCCATCCGAAAGCGCCCCCCGTCAGCAGCCCGTAAATCAGCCCGTCGAAGCTGTGCTTCAGCGTCGTCGACCAGGGCCGGTTGTACCAGATCGACTGCTGCCACAGGCCCGCTGCGTACGCGAGGAAAGCCGTGGTGCCGGCGATCCTGAAGACTTGCAGGTAAGCCGCGTCGGGAGCGAGCGTCGCGCTCGCGACGTAGGCGGTGAACGCCGAGGCGACGAGCGTGAAGACGAACCACTGCACCAGCGGCATCGACATCGAGATCGGCCCGTTGCGCAGGACCGTCAGCATCAGCACCGGCCCGCGGTTCAGCTTCGCGACGAACTCGGGCGTGTTGCAGTCCTTCATGACCTTGGGTCGCGGCAGCATGTATTCGCCGGGCCTGAGGTCGAAGGGCCGCAGCGCGTCCTGGATGCGGTCCTGGTCGGGCAGCGGCGGGAGTTCGTTGCGGTGCCACAGCGGCGCCATGTGGATCACGGCGCTCGCGATGAAGACGAGCACCGCGGAGACGAGGATCGGCAGCCAGAGCTCGGCGAGGAAGGTCATATAGCGCTCCTGTGCGTGTCCAGCCGGTGGCCCTTGCGCCCGCCCCGCACCAGGGCGCCCTGGCCGAGCGTGCTTTCGATCATGACGCGCGCCATGTCGGCGGAGCGGCGCACCAGCTCGACCGCCCCGTCGTGCAGGAACCTCGAGTCGCGCACGTACTGCTCGTTGTTCTCCATGTCTTCCGCGCTCCAGCCGCGCGAATGCGCGACGAACGGGAACTGCGGGAACTGGCAGCCGAGCTCGGCGAAGAACGTCAGCACCTGGCCGACGACCGCCTGCACGTTGTCCTGGCCGCCGGTGACGATCAGCGAGACGACCTTGTTGCGCAGCAGGTGGCGGTTCGCGGTGGTTTCCTGGTTCTGGATGCAGTTCATGCGCTCGATCATCTTGTAGTAGAGGCTGCTCGCGCCGCCCCAGCGGATCGGCGTCGCGACCACGATCACGTCGGCCCAGTGCACGACACCTTCGTACACCCGGTCCATCTGGTCGCCCGAATCCATCTGCGTGATGGAGCAGGGCCAGGTGCAGGCACGCGCGGACTTCGAGTAGAAGCCTTCGCAGGCCCGGAAGGACAGCTCGCGCAGCTTGATCAGCAGCGTCTCGCACGCGCACTCGCCGCTCTCGCGCGCGTTGGCGAGCGCGTGCAGCAGCAGATCCTCGGAGGTGCTGTAGCGCGGGCGGCCCTCGGTCATGGAGGTGGTCGACAGGCCGAGGATGCGGATCGGGCCGGGCTCGCGCGCCGGCGCGCGCGCGAGCGGGTGCGGCTCGTGCGGCAGGCGGCCGCGTTTCGTCACCGCCGCCTCGGACACGAGCACACGCCCGTTCTCGACCTTCACCGCGTGCGAGGGCACGCGGTCCGCTTCGTAGCCCGGCTCGCCCTCGCCGGTCCGCCAGTGGAACTTGTAGTAGTGCCAGGGACAGACGACGAAGTCGCCCTCGAGCTCGCCCTTTCCGAGCGGTCCGCCCACGTGATTGCAGACGCCCGATATCGCGCCGAACTCCCCGTCGCGGTGTACGAGCGCGATGCGCTTCGCTCCGAGGCGCACCTCCTGGACGGAGCTCCGCGAGAGATCGGCGCTCGTGCCGACGTAGATCCAGCTATCGCCGCCGGTCACCGTCCCTGGCCGCGGTAGAGGAACGCGACGACCGCGCCGAGCACGAGCGTCAGGATCGTGTCGAGCACGATCTGCTTGATCGCGAGCTCGCCGGGCGTCGGCTGCACGACGTAATAGATGATGTAGATGGGCGTGACGAGGACCACGACCGCGAGGCCGTAGCGCAGGCCCTGGCCGAGCCATGGCTTGTTCTCGACGCCGCGCGCGTAGATCCACACGAACGCACCTGCCATCAGCACGTGCGCGAGGATCATCAGGTGCATCAGCTTCTGCGCCTCCGCCTCGGCCCGCATTAGGCCGGTGGCCATGTAGTCGTCGCCGAGGATCACGCCGTGGACGAGGATGCCACCCGCCATGTACAGCACGAACAGCACGATCCAGGCGATCAGGAATTTCTTGTTCATGGTTACCCTCCTTGGCGCGGATCTTACGCTTCCGCCCGATGAGGTCCCACTTGTTTCCATAGAGGTCGAGGAAGACGGCGACCGTCCCGTAGTCCTCGTGGCGCGGTTCCTCCAGGAAGCGCACTCCCTGCGAGCGCATGTGCGCGTAGTCGCCCGCGAAGTCGCCGGTCTCGAGGAACATGAAGACGCGCCCGCCGGACTGGTTGCCGACGAACCGTTCCTGTTCGGGCGTCGCGGCCCGGGCGAGGAGCAGCGCGCCGCCGGCTCCGCCCGCCGGCGCCACGCGGACCCAGCGCTTGCCGTCAGCAAGCCTGCTGTCCTCGAGCAGCTCGAACCGGAGCGCGCGCGTGAAGAACCCGATCGCCTCGTCGTACTCGCGGACGAGCAGGGCGACCTGCGAGATGAAGCGGCTCATCGCTGCCCGAAGCCGAGCCGCAGGCCGAGCGCGACGAGGATCGTGCCGCAGAGCGCATCCATCCAGCGCCGGAGCATTGGGCGCAG
>Ga0187893_10015332_pt1 | contig 10288 bp, 7 predicted proteins | sample MA1701074metaG_FD_139574 | JGI IMG/M metagenome (GOLD analysis project Ga0187893, IMG submission 139574) | White microbial mat communities from a basaltic lava cave in the Kipuka Kanohina Cave System on the Island of Hawaii, USA - MA170107-4 metaG ... | reverse complement strand
TTAAGAAATCGAGGATCCGCGATCCGAAGGATCGGGACGGTTTATGGAACACAATAATAAAAGTGTAATATGTCAAAACTGCAAGAGCTCTTTTATTATTGATGTAGACGATTTTAATTTTTACGAGAAAATCAAAGTCCCGCCGCCGACCTGGTGCCCGGAATGTAGGACCGTAAGGCGTTTATGCTGGCGTAATGAGATGTCTCTATTCAAAAGGAAATGTGACGCACCGGGCCATGACGAAATACTCATTTCTTTTTTGCCCCCTGAAGAAAAACTTACGGTATATGATTCTAACGCTTGGTGGGGAGATATTTGGGACCCACTTTCATATGGCAAGGAGTATGATTTCTCAAAATCTTTTTTTGAACAATGGAAAGAATTAAGGGATCATATTCCTCTGCAAGCTCTTTCTAACATTAAAGCTACCAACAGTGACTACTGCAATGTTGCAGAAGGGAGTAAGGACAGTTATATGTGTTCAGGGAGTTGGAAAGTAGAGAGAACTTTGTACGCAAACCGAATTTCAGAGACGAAGGATTGTTCGGATCTTTATATTGTTCATCGTTCAGAACTTTGTTACGAAGATGTGGTTTGTTCAGATAGTTATCACTTACTGTATTCTTTCAATTGTAAAAGCTGTGTTGATTCTTACTTTCTGTATGATTGTATAGGTTGTACAAATTGCTTTGGCTGCAGTAATCTGCGCAACAAGTCATATTGCATGTGGAATGAGCAACTCTCTAGGGAAGAATATGAAAAACGCTTAAAGACCTACGATCTAAAAGATTATAAAATTATTGCCGAGCTCAAGAAAAAATTCAAAGAGATTTATCTAAACGCACTCCACCGTTTTGCTTTACAGATAAAAGTTGTCAACTCTACTGGCGACAATTTGGAAGGCTCGAAGAATTGCAAAATATGTTTTGATGTTACTGGTAAAGTAGAAGATGCCAAAAATTCTCATTGGATGGCAGTTAGCGCTAAAGACGTATACGATTCTGGGCCAGGTATAGGATTAGCAGAGCTTGTCTACGAGTCTTTTGACACAGGAGTAGGAAATTACCGTAGCCTTTTTACAAGTGTAGTCTATGGCTCTAATGACATGGAGTACTCCTTCAATTGTCACGGGAGCTCTGACTTATTTGGCTGTATTGGTGTTCGAAGTAAAAAATACTGTATTTTGAATAAACAATATTCTAAAGAAGAATATGAAAAGCTGATCCCTAAAATTAAAGAACAGATGAACGAAGTGCCCTATGTTGACAAAAGAGGTCTTACATATAGATATGGAGAATTTTTTCCCGCAGAGCTTTCTACATTTTGCTACAATGAAACTCAAGCTCAGGATTATTTTCCAATTTCAAAAGAGCAGGCGATCAAAATGGGCTACAGGTGGCGGGAGAAGAAAGAGCATGAATATAGGCCAACGATTTTATCTGAAAATCTGCCAGAAAATTTAAAAGATACTCCCGATTCGATAACCCAGGAAGTTATCGGATGCGAGAATAAGGATAAATCTAGCAACTATTGTAGGGGAGCTTACAAGATAACTCCAGATGAATTAAATCTGTATCGTAAAGTAGGGGTGCCTTTACCTCGGTTCTGCTTTTTTTGTCGTCACGAAAATAGATTAAAAATGCGAAATCCAATGAAACTCTGGCACAGAGAGTGCATGTGCAGAGTAGAGAAGCACGGGCACATAGGCCAATGTCCTAATGAATTCGAGACGGCATATGCACCCGAGCGGCCAGAGATTATTTACTGCGAACGCTGTTACCAATTAGAAGTATATTGATATCAGTCCCGACGCTTCGGCCGGGATCCTCGATTTTGATAAATCAAAATCGGGACAAGAGGTGTACTGACCTCACCCTAGCCCTCTCCTTGCCAAGGAGAGGGGAAAGAAAGGGGTGAGGTGAATCCATGAACTTCAGAATCGAAAAGAAAATAAAAAATGCATTAGGACGTGCAGCAATACTCGAGACTGCGCATGGGCTAGTTCATACGCCCGCCTTCGTGCCGGTCGGAACCAAGGCCTCGGTCAAGGCCCTTACGCCGGAGATGGTGCGCGATCTCGGCGCGGAAATAGTGCTTGGGAACACTTATCATCTCTATCTTCAACCCGGAGACGAGGTGGTGCGCGATGCCGGCGGAATAGGGAAGTTTATGGGTTGGCGGCGAAGCGATGGAACTACAGCGCCAACCATGACCGACTCGGGCGGCTTCCAAGTTTTCTCTCTCGGCGCCGCGTATGGCAAAGGTGTCTCAAAAGTTGCTCGAGCCCAAGAAAATTCTCGCGGCTTTACCCGTCAAAATCCGACGGGCTCCGACACCGACGAGAATTTCCTTGGGGCTCTCGCTAAGGTAGACGAGAACGGCGTGTCCTTCAAGTCCCACCTCGACGGCTCGCTCCATTACATTACTCCGGAGAAGTCGATAGAGATCCAGCACAACTTAGGCGCGGACATAATTTTCGCATTCGATGAAGCTACTTCGCCAGAAGAAAGCTTTAGATATCAGGAGGAGGCGCTTGAGCGCACCCACCGCTGGGCCCGCCGCTCATTGGAGTACCATGAGCAGTCGGGCAAGCGGAGAGAACAAGCATTGTTCGGCATTGTGCAGGGCGGGCTGGATCCGGAACTGCGCAAGCGTTCCGCGAAATTTATTTCGAGCTTGGATTTTGACGGCTTCGGCATCGGCGGCTCTTATACCAAGGAGCATATCGCGAAGACTACGCATTTAGTAAACGAGATCCTGCCGGAGAGTAAACCCCGGCATCTCCTCGGCATCGGCGAGCCGGAAGATCTCTTCGTGGGCGTCGCGAACGGGGTGGACCTCTTCGATTGCGTCGCACCCACCCGCGCGGGCCGTAACGGCACCCTCTACACTAAGGGGGGGAAAATAAATATAGTGAACGCGAAATTCGTACGAGATTTTTCCCCACCCGAAGAAGATTGCGGCTGTTATACTTGTTCTAACTTCTCCCGTGCCTACCTAGCCCATCTATTCAGGGGGAAAGAGATGCTCGCCGGCACTCTGGCCACGGTCCACAATCTTTACTTTATTGTGAATTTAGTCAAAAGGATCCGGGAATCTATCCTTCGCGATAACTTCTTTGAATTCCAGGAGGGATTTGTTAACATGTATCGTACTCAAGATATCTAAGTGAAAGACTTGACCCAAGCAATGGAAGCTACAAAAAATATTTTTCGCGGAGCATTGGTCCTCGCGATTTTAGGCGGAATCCTTTTTATATTGGAGAGCACGGCGAAGCCGATTCCGGACGAGATTATTGTGGCAAGTACGAACAGTGACGCGGAGATTAAGTCGGTTACAATCGGGGGACAGGAAGTCAAGGTGGACCTCGCACTTACGCCTCTCTCACAGGGAGAGGGGCTCTCCCGGCGAGAGAAACTTAAGGAGAACGAAGGCATGCTCTTCGTCTTCGCTAAGACCGGCAGGTATTATTTCTGGATGAAAGAAATGAAGTTTACGATCGACATCATTTGGTTTGATGAGGGCAAGAGGATAGTTTATATGAAAAAAGACGCTCGACCGGATTCCTATCCCGACCTCTTTGGTTCTGATGTGGAAGCTAAGTATGTGCTTGAGGTCAATTCCGGGTTTGCGGATAAAAATAATCTCAAGGTGGGGGATCTGGTGGAATTCAGGTACTGACTTGATTTTTTCCTTCTTTAGAATATAATATTTCAGGTTTTGTGCGGTGATGGCTGCCCCGATGCTTGCTTAAAGTTGTCAGGGAGGAAAGTCCGAACACGCATTACAACGCAAGTTGGAATAAACGTAGCGGGTAACGCCCGCCTGGCGCAAGCCGCGAGGTGCGAACAGAGACGAGTCCCGCCTTTGGCGGGAGTGAAACGGCTAAATCCTTACGCGCGTGCAAGATCGTGTCCCGACACATTAGTGTCGCGGAAGAATCGCTTGACCCCGAGAGTAATCGAGGGGCTAGATAAATAGCTATCTTCTTGCTTCGGCAAGGGAACAGAATTCGGCTTACAAGCACAAAACCAAAAACATGAAAAATCCCCTCGAAAGAGGGGATTTTTCTGCAAAAAGAGCTACAGAGTTGCATTTTTCACTCAAATATGCTATACTCCCTCTGTGAGTGTGTGGCAATCAACAATTTTATTGTCACAACATAAGTGCCGTCCCGCCCCCTCCTCGGAGGGGGTTTGGATTTTTAGGCCGAGTCTCCGTTTTCGCTAATTTAATCAACGAAAATAAGTGTTTTCTACGCTTGACAAATGCTCATAAAATATGCTATAATATAGAGGAATACCAGTACCATATGCGTTTATAGTAGGTTGTTGGAAAACTAACCCGCGGTAGGCAGGGCTGTGCCCTGCAGAATAGGAATTACCGAGATGCGCCGTTTCACCGCTTTGATCACCCTTCTCAGTGTCGCTGCTTGTTCCAAGGGCGGCAACGACGAGATTCTCCCCGAGGATTCCGCTGTTGTCGCGGCTCCACCTCTCGCCGACACTATGGCGCCCGTCGTCATCCGGCCGGAGACCGGACCACCTCGCTGCACTCCGAAGTTGGGTACCTACCAAGGCTCCCTCACTTTCGACTCGCTCGAGGTCTTCATCAGGAAAGTGCGGGAGTGCGATCCCCTCAAGGCGTATTTCACCACCGAGGGGCGCGTGACCGACGATGACCGGGATGGTACGCACTACCTGGCGCATCTACACCCGAGCGCTCGGATGCTGGACAATGTCCAGAGCATCGCGGGTTACTTCGCGCCTCTCAAGGCCGCGTTCGAAAACCTCGCCATTCTCCAGCGGCGTGAGATTCTGCGGCCGGCGATAAAGCTGGTTGTGCCGATGGTCGTCGAGTATGTCCATCGGAACTACCTGGACGACTTTCTCCTCAAGCTCGACTGGCAGAGGGACATCGCCTGGGTGGATCCGGCGTGGTACGAAGGGACGAACTGGCCGGAAAATCGCTTCGAATCCACAGTACCCACGTTGAGAAAGTCCGTGGGCGAGGATTCAATCGCGTATATCCCGGCAACGCCAGCCCGGAAGCTCTCCAAGGTGGATCTGTGGATCAGGATGTTCTGGCTACGCCGAGGAGAGCTCATCTTCCGGACCGCCCAGGAGGAAGTCAAGGCGGCCCTCATCAAGAAGTAACGGCGGCCACAACCTTTAGCCGAAACCCGGGTGCGCTGAAAATCGCGCGCTCGGGTTTCACTATTTTTATTCGATAAAATTACAGGACAGAATTTTTTTTTGAAAATATTGACGGAAATCAAGAAAATATTAAAATTACTTAATGCAAAACAAGAACGTTTGGTGGATTGTCGGGGGGATAGTTTTAATAGCAGTTCTCGCGATCGTGCTCCGGGGAGATAAAGGCGTACCGCGGCAAGAGGGCCTGCCCGAGGCAGTAGAAACCAAGCGCCAGGCGATCTATGCGGCCGCCGCAAGAAAGGATTACGAACATCTGGAGACCTTGATCGGCTCGCCCTTCCGATACTCTTTCGGCGGGGAGAACCCGGGAGGATTTGACGAGTTTCTGAAAGTTACAAGCGAAAATCTTCCAAACCAAGAAAGCAAGCAGAAAGACATCTTCGCCGTAATCCGGAAAATCCTAGCCCTGCCCTATGGAGTGCAGGGCGACATCTATGTCTGGCCGGCCGTTTTCGCGAAGGGCGCGGGGGATTGGACGGAAGAGGACCTCGCCCAAATGCGGGAGCTTTTCTCGGAGGAACTTATCGAGAGTTATCGGCAGTTCGGCGGCTACGCTTACTATCGAGCGGGCATCAATTCCGCGGGCGAGTGGGTGTACTTTATCGCCGGCGACTAGAGGAGGGCAATAAGCCCGAGGAGAGCGAAAATCCCGAGGGTGTTGAGGACGTACGAAAGTACGGCGAAACGTCTTGGAGAAATGTTCGAAATGCCCATAAGCGTCACCCCGAGCTCGTCCGGGAGCGGAGAGGCGACGATGAGCGCGCCGAGGACCGGCAGCGTCCAGCGGAGGTACACCTTGTGTAATATCTGGGTCAAATTTTCCCCGCCCAGGCGCTCGTAGAGCGGCCGGAGTTCCTCAAGGAGCCGGTCGCGGATGAACCGGAAGATGATAAGGTCGCCGAGGAGACTCCCGAGCCCGGCAACTACGGCAATGGCCCAGACGGGATGAACTTCGCCGAGACTGGCAAGTATAACCGCGCCCAAGGCCACGGTAAAGGTAAAGACGAAAAGAATACCGCCGATGAAGGCACCCAGAAGTCCCAAAGCCCGGAGATCAAAGAGAAGTTCCTGGAAGGGCGGCCAATTGGCGAGGAGATATACCGCAAGGAAGGAGAGAAGGAGCAGGGTCAAGTTTTTATATTTAAGTTTTTGCCAGTATTTCATTTGAAGAATCTTTTCGCGATCTCGATGAGTGCGATGTTGGCGATGCCCACACCGCAGACCCCGAGAGCCCAACCGAGCGGCAGAGCCACCGTGCCGAATAGGGATTGGAGCGGGGGGAGATACACGGCGGCAGCCATAAGAATGAGGCCCAAAAGAACGCCCAGGTTAAGATAGCGGTTGCCGAAGGGCGGATAGGCGAAGATGCTCTTCTCCAAGCTCCGGATCGAGAAGGCGAGGAGAAGGGTATAAGAGCCGAAGGCGGCGAAGATAAATGTCCGGACCAGCGTCTCTTCGTAGCCGGCCCGGAGAAGAATGTAGTAAAGAACGAAGAGAAGGATGCTGGTTAGGAGTCCGATGATCAGTATAAGAAATTTCATGAGCGGATCGAAGAGGAGGAGCTTGCGATGGGGCTTCCCGGAGAGCCCGCCGCCGTCGCGCTCGAAGGCGAACGCGACAGCAGGGAAGCTGTCGGAGAAGAAGTTGACCCAGAGGATTTGGAGCGCATTGAGCGGCAGCGGCACTCCGAAGACGATTGCGCCGCCGATAAGAATGAGCCCGTCGGCAACGTTGGAGAGAAGATAGACCAGGACTTTCTTAATATTTCGGAGAATTTGCCGGCCCTCATCAATCGCGGCGACTATGGTCTCGAAGTTGTCGTCCAGGAGCACGAGATCCGCGACGCTCTGCGCGACTTCCGTGCCGCTCCCCATGGCGACGCCCACGTCCGCTTGCTTTAGCGCCGGCGCGTCGTTCACGCCGTCGCCCGTCATGGCCACGATTTCGCCGCGCTCCTGGAACATCTTCGCGATGCGGAGTTTGTCCACCGGGGTTACTCGCGAGATCACTGAAAGCCGGGGCAGGCGTTCCCGGAGAGCGCCTTCCGGGAGGACGGCAAGTTCGGAAGCGTCCAGGACGCTCTCCGGAGAGGCGGGTAGGCCGATTTCCCTAGCCACCGAGACCGCGGTGCCGCGATGGTCACCGGTTAAGATCACCGTTTTGATTCCCGCGTCGGCTACTTCTCTGATAGCCGTTTTGATCCCCGGGCGGACCGGATCCCGGAAAGAAATGAGACCGCTAAACAAGAGCCCAGAGAGCTCCAAGTCTCGGGAGAAAGAGAAGTTCTCCGCGTGAGGGACTTCCTTGGTCGCCAGCCCGAGCACGCGCTCCCCGGAAGAAGCGAGTGACTCTATTTCTTCCAAGGCTTCCTCCTTCTTCCCGGGAGGGAGATTTGAGGCGAGGAGTAGAATGTCCGGCGCACCGAGGAAAACTAGCGTATGCAAACTCCCGCGGCGAAGAAGCGTGGCGGAAAATTTCTGAACCGCGTTGAAGGGCATGGTCTGGAGGACATTCTTTTTGTCCGTTATCTCCGAAAGCGGCATGCCGCGGAGCGCCGCCGCGCGCGTGAGCGCGACTTCCATAATTCTCCCGTTCATTCGCCAGGAGCCGGGAGCATCGCCTGGATTCTCAATGAGCACGTTCGCGTTGAGGAGCGCGAGGGCCAGGAACTTCTCTTCGCTTTCGGATCTAGGCAGGATCTGGGACAGGGTCATTTCTGCTCGGGTGAGCGTTCCCGTTTTGTCCGTCAGGATAAGAGTGGTGCTCCCGAGGGCCTCGGCGGCGATGAGCTTACGCACCACGCCCCTGCGCTTGGCCATGCGCTCCACCCCGACCGCGAGAATGACCGTCATCGCGACCGGTAAGCCCTCGGGGATGGCGGAAACGGCGATGGCGATCGAGGTCAAGAACATTGGGAGTGCGCCTTCCCCGGAGGCGGTTCCGATAATGAACACAAGTGCGGTCAAGACAGCGAGAAGGAGACTAAGCTCCACACTGAACCGCGCCACCGCTCTCTGGAGCGGTGTCTTCTCGTTACCGGAGGTAGCCAGGAGCGCGGCGATCTTCCCGAGCTCGGTATCGGAGTCGGTCCGGCAGATGAGCGCGCTACCCACCCCCTGGGTGACCAGCGTGCCCGCGAAGGCGATGGAGGACTGATCGCCGAGCGCGCGGGAATCCGGCACGGGTTCCGCGGATTTCGCGACCGGGAGCGACTCGCCGGTCAGGACCGCTTCGTCGAGGAGAAGATCGTTCGCGTAGGTGACGCGCGCATCCGCCGGCACCCGGTCGCCCTGGGCGAAGCGGATTATGTCGCCCGGCACCAACTCTTCCGCGTCAACTTCTTTCTCCACTGTGCCGCGAATGACCCGGGCGCGGGGTTTAAGATATGTCCGAAGTTCCGCGAGCGCTCGCTCCGCCTTGTTCTCCTGCCAGAACCCGAGAACTGAATTTACTATGACCGCGATCAAGATAAACGCGGTGTCGCGGTAGTGTCCGATTAAGAAGGTGACTACCGCCGCGAGGATGAGAACTAGAATGAGAGGGGAAAGGAGCTGCCGGAGAAAAATTCCGAACGCGGAGGCGCCGCCCGCGGACTCGATGGTGTTTCGGCCGTAAGTTTCGAGCCGCCGCTTTGCTTCTTCTTCCGAAAGCCCCTTCTCCAGATCGCTCCCAAGAACCGCGGCGCATTCCACTGTCGGCATGCTCCAGAATTTTTTCTCCGCAACTGCTTCCATCATGAGTCCAGGAAATTATAACATCGGGGACTAGAAACCAAAAACCGCCTTGTCGAAGGGCGGTTTTGGATTTCCTAGCTACTAACCTCTTTACATGTCGTTCAAGAAGACTGCGTCAGTCTTCATGTTATCCAAGTTAAAGGTGTAGTAGTTGGCATTGGTGTCGTTCTGGGCGGTGCCCCAGTTGACTGAAGCGACCGACATCTCCACGAAGCTGTCCTCGTCGGGGGTTACGATCACCGTAAGAGTGAACGTGCGGTTTGAACCCTCATCCACCTCGAAGGTGTTCGCCGTGTCTTCCGTGTCGGAAGAAGACGAGCTCAGAATACAACTTATTGACCAACCCGCCGTGTCCGCGGCGCTAATGGTCAAGTCGTACTCTACGCCCTGACCCGGAGCATCCGCGTCGTCGGCTTCACAAGAGCGGTCGATGCGCATGTCGGCATCGAAGGCCGTAGCTCGGAAGGTGACCTTGAATTGGCCGGTATCCGACTCGCCGGCTTCATCCGCGGCAGAAGTGATCTGCTGCGAAGAGCTGACGAAGGTGAGCATTATACCCTCATCGTAGAGAGCGTGGGCCTCGCCGATGGCGGTCCCGGTGCGGTCGCCCAGAGCGAGTTCTTCACCGGACTCATCCTCGACGTCAATATTGCCGCGTTCCGTGGCGCTAAGCTGCGCCGAGATGGTGTCGCCATTGGCAATGCCGTCCGCGAGAGAGTTAAGATCAACCCGGACAATGAACTCATATTCCTTGCCGGCCTTGAGGTCGAGATCCAAGTCGTTGAAGACAATGGTCTCGTCCGTTCCGGCGCCGTTCGGCATGTTTTCACTGCCGACTTCGTCGCCGTCCATAAGGAGACTCACGGAACTGACCGCGTCTTCCAAGTTCACGCCGACCGAGTCGAAGTTGATCGGAATGTCGTCCACCAGAAGATCAGAGTTGCCTCGGACCGTGAGAGTGAAGGCCAGAACCGGAACATTGTCCGTGTCGCTGGTGTCGTCGATGTTGATGACATGAGCCTCATTGATCTCGTCTTCGTCGTCGGTGAGCGAAACTCGGAGTTCCGCGTCCGCTGCAGTCGCGAAGAATTCGACACTGAAGGTCCTAGCTGCAGTGCCCGGATCTTCAGAGATGACCGTGCCCTGCGCGTCTCGGAAACGGATCTGGCGGAAGTCTACCGTCCAGGTTTCGCCCTCGTCACCGGAGTCCAGATTGCCTACGCCGGTAACCGCGACCACAAGTTCACAAGTGTCGCCCCGGTTGCAGATGGCCCCGCTATCGAGCGGGATAGTCCGCGTGTAGTTATTGTCTTCGTGGAATCGGTCCGCGTCCACCCG
>Ga0187893_10015329_pt1 | contig 10289 bp, 9 predicted proteins | sample MA1701074metaG_FD_139574 | JGI IMG/M metagenome (GOLD analysis project Ga0187893, IMG submission 139574) | White microbial mat communities from a basaltic lava cave in the Kipuka Kanohina Cave System on the Island of Hawaii, USA - MA170107-4 metaG ... | reverse complement strand
CCTTTCGAGGTGTTGCCGTTCTCAACCGGAGTGATCGGCGAGCCTTTACCGCTGGATAGATTCCAGAGCGCCATCCCCCAAGCGTGCGCCGCCTTGTCAGCCGATGGGTGGTTTGCCGCCGCCCAGGCCATCATGACCACAGACACCCGCCCGAAAGGGGCATCCGCGCAGATCTCCATCCAAGAGCAATCGATCCGCATCACCGGGATCGCCAAAGGGGCGGGCATGATCTGCCCTAACATGGCGACCATGTTGGCTTTTATCGCCACCGACGCCGCCGTCGAAGCCCGCTTGCTGCAACGCTGCCTCGAGCGAGCCGTATCCCGCTCGTTTAACCGCATCACCGTAGATGGAGACACCTCCACCAACGACGCCTGTGTCCTGATGGCGACCGGCTGTTCACCTCTGCCCCGCATCGAGCGTGAAGGAGAGGACTCCCAGGCGCTGACGGAGGGAGTGATCGCCGTGTGCGAAGCGCTTGCCAAGGCCATCGTGCGCGATGGGGAAGGGGCGACGAAGTTCATCACCCTAGAAGTGACGGGTGGGTCCAGCGAGGTGGAATGTCTTCAGGTTGCGTATTGCGCTGCCCATTCGCCCTTGGTCAAGACCGCGTTTTTCGCCTCCGATCCTAATTGGGGAAGGCTGCTTGCGGCCGTGGGCCGTGCCGGTCTGCCCGGTCTGGCTGTACAGGAGGTCGCGATCGCCATCGGGGACTTGTGGGTGGTGCGCCATGGCACGTTGGCACGCGAGTACACGGAAGCCGCCGGGTGTGCTGCAATGGCGGCGCCGGAGATAACAGTACGCATCGAGCTGGGCCGCGGTACCTTCCAGGCTAAGATCTGGACCTGTGATCTCTCCTTCGACTACGTGAAGATCAACGCGGAATACCGCAGCTAAGCACGCAGGGCAAATCATGAATGTGGGCACTCGAGATCCCATGCTGCATGTCGCCGTGGCCGTGGTTAGCGATGAGCAGGGTCGCGTCTTGATCTGCCAAAGGCCGCGCCACAAACACTTGGGAGGGCTTTGGGAGTTCCCAGGAGGTAAGGTTAAACCCGAGGAAGAGGTGCTCGCGGCACTGCGCCGTGAGTTGAGGGAAGAGACCGGGATAGAAGGAGAGCCTTCGCGGCCCTTTATTCAGATCCAACACCGCTACCCGGATCGCGACGTGTTTCTGGATGTGTGGCGCGTGGATCGTTGGCGTGGCAACGCGCAGCCCTTGGAGGGACAACGCATTCAATGGGCCAGTCCCGGGGAGCTCGACCTGCAACAGTTTCCGGCCGCCGACCTTCCCATCATCAAGGCATTGGGGCTGCCGACCCTTTATCTCATCAGTCCAGAACCCGGTCCAATAGCGCCATTCCTCGCCAAGCTGGCGCAATGTCTGGAAGCGGGGGTGCGTTTGCTGCAACTGCGGGCCAAACACCTGGCACCGGGGGATCTTCGCCAGTTAGCTGCTCAAAGTGTCGCGCTCTGTGCTTCCTACGGCGCGCGACTGTTGCTGAACGCCGACCCTGTGCCTGCGATCAGCCTAGGCGCCGCAGGCGTACATCTCACCGCCGCCCGATTATTGCAGCTTAAGCAGCGACCGCTCGGTCACCGGTTCTTAGTCGCCGCTTCCTGTCACAATGCCCTAGAGCTGGAACACGCCTGCCGCATAGACGTGGATTTCGTCGTGCTGGGGCCGGTGCACCCAACGCCAAGCCATCCCCACGCCAAAGCGCTCGGCTGGCGGCGATTCCTTGATCTCGCGCGCGCAAGCCAAGTACCCGTGTTCGCCTTGGGCGGATTAGAGCCCAAACACATGGCACAAGCTTGGCGCTGTGGCGCCCAGGGGATAGCAGCGATACGGGGCGTGTGGCGTGCGCCCGATCCCGCAGCCGCGGTGCGTGCGTGCCTTGAAAGCGGGGGATGTGGTGTTGGGCTCGAATGATTGGCAGCCGCTTATGCGATAGACTAGCGCCAAAGACTCGCCCTGGAACGGGGTGTCAACTATAAATGGGAAGCGAGAGGGCGCTTCATGGCGAAAGCCAAGTCCATTGCGGCAGCGCTAGGCACGGTCGGCCTCACTGCCTTGTCAAGCAGCGTCATCGCAGGCGGTTTTGCGATTTTCGAACAGAGCGTCAAAGGCCTTGGCAACGCCTTCGCAGGCAGCGCGGTCGTGGCCGAGGACGCCGCTACCTTGTTCTTCAACCCCGCAGGCCTGACCCGGCTCCATGGTAGAGAGATCGACGCTGCGGGTCATTTAATCATCCCGAGCCTCGGCTTCCAAGACCGCGGCTCGCACCTGAACCGCGCCGTCGGCGGCGCACCGATCAGCGCTAGCGACGATGGCGATGGCGCCCACCTCGCCTTGATCCCCAATCTGTATTACGCTCATAGCTATGACGAGCGCCTCAAATTCGGCGCCGCCGTGAATGTCCCTTTCGCTTTCTTGACCGATTACGAGGCCGGCTGGCAGGGGCGCTACCATGCGCTGCGCTCGGACGGCGAGGCGATCAACCTGAATGCCTCAGCGGCGTACCGGTTCAACGAGCTGTTATCGATAGGCGTCGGTTTTAACGCCCAGTACATCGACGCCACCTTCAGCAACGCCTTGGATTTCAGCACTCTGTGCCTGGGTAACCCGGCCTCGGCCCCGACCTGCAGGGCCTTTGGCCTGACCACCCCGGGCCAGCCGGCCACAGATGGCCACGTGGAGTTCTCCGGCAACGACTGGAGCTATGGCTATAACGTCGGCCTATTGCTGGAGCCCGCGAACACCACGCGGATCGGCGTGCACTATCGTTCCCACATCGAACACGATGTCAGTGGCGAGGCGGACTTCACCGTCCCCGCGCCGGCGTTTGCGTCAGCCACCGGCGCCTTCCAGAACACCGGCGCCAGCGCCACCTTGGACCTGCCCGACAGCCTGACCTTGAGCGCCTATCATCAGCTCGATGAGCGCTGGGCGGTGCTGGGCGATATCAACTGGACCCATTGGAGCCGCTTCGATCAGGTCGTGCTGCGCTTCGACAACCCGCGACAGCCGCCCCTAGTGACGCCCCAAGACTGGGAAGACACCTTTCGCTATGCCGTAGGGATCACCTACCGCCCCGAAAGGCGTTTGATCCTACGCTCAGGGCTTGCCTACGACGAGACCCCGATCCCCAACCCGCGCCTGCGCTCGCCCCGTATCCCCGACCAGGACCGCGTGTGGCTCACATTTGGGGCGAGCTATCAGCACTCGGAGGCCATCTCAATCGACGTCGGCTATGCGCATCTGTTCATCGGTGATGCCGCCACCGATAACACGGAGGTCATCACCGGGCATGTCCTGACCGGCGAGTTCGAGGGCGAGGTCGATATCCTCGCCGCGCAGTTGGTTTGGCACATGCGGTAGCTTCTAAGGACGGATGATAAAAAAACAGTGGAGACTCGCAAAGAAGTTAGCTACGCTCCGGCGAACAGCGGTGCCGGGCACAAGCCCTCGCCCAAGCTTGCGAAGCTGACCCGACCGCAGGCATCCAACGCCGTTCTCCGAGATCGGCTGTTCAAGAGCCTGGACGAGGCTCAAAAGCGGCCGATTGTGTGGATCCATGGCCCGCCGGGCGCGGGCAAGACCACACTTCTTGCGAGCTATCTCGCTGCCCGGAAACGCTCCGGCGTTTGGTATCAGATCGATGGCGACGACGGTGATCCGGCGAGCTTCTTCTATTACCTCGGGCTGGCGGCAGCGGCCAAAGCACCACGCAAGCGCCGACCGATGCCGTTGCTGACCCCCGAATACTTACTCGATATCGAAGGATTCACCCGCCGCTTTTTTCGGGAGCTCTGTGCAAGGTTAGGCGATACCGCCGTCCTCGTTTTCGATAACTACCAAGAAGTGGCGGCGCCGTCCGTTTTCCACAAGGTCATTGCGTGCGCCCTGTCTGATCTGGCCCCAGGCATATGCGTGATCGTGCTGAGCCGTAGCGAGCCACCGCCCGAGTGCGCCCGGCATCTGGCTAATAGTCTCATCGCGCAGATCGCTTGGGAGGATCTGCGCCTGACCTTGGACGAGACCCGCCTCATCGCCACCGCAAGACAGCCGGTCCATGCAGAGCTCTTGCAGACCCTGCACGAGCAGTCCGATGGCTGGGCGGCGGGGCTGGTCCTGATGCTGGAGCGGCTCAAGCACACCGGCGCGGTGGACCACGCGGCCCAGCCCGATCGGCTCGAGACCGTGTTCAGGTATTTTGCCGGAGAGATCTTCGAACAACTGGGGGCGAGCACGCGTGAGTTTTTGATCCGAACGTCCATGGTGCCCCAGGTTACGGCCGAGTTAGCGAACGCACTCATCGGGCGCTCGGATGCGGCGAGCGTGCTGGCGAATTTGCATAAACGCCAATTGTTCATCGATCGGCGGGTGGGCGAGACGATCACCTACCAATACCACGCCTTGTTCCGCCTATTTCTCCAGGCACAGGCGAAGAAGTCCCAGACGGAAGCCGAGTGGAACGCGCTCGTGGTCGCTTCCGCGGAGGCGCTCGCAACCCATGGGCAGGTGGAAGAGGCCGTCCCGCTCTTCATTGCGGGCCAGGCGTGGGAGCCTGCGATCCGTCTGATCGTGACGCACGCGCAGGCGCTACTCGCACTCGGGCGGTGGCAGACGGTGCACCAGTGGATCGAGTCGCTGCCCGAAGCCATCCGCACCACGACACCTTGGCTAAGGTTCTGGCTGGGGATGTGCCGTTTGCGGGTGGATCCGGCCGAGGCGCGCCTCGACCTTGAGCCGGCATTTGCGTTGTTCGAACGAACAGACGACACGCTCGGCCAAGCGCTCGCGGCCACCGCCATCAACAAAGCGCATATGGTGGAGTGGGTGGACTATCGCCGTCTCGATCCCTGGATTGCAGCACTCGAAGCGATATTGAACCGTCGCGATGTCGCATTACCGTCCTTGGATACGGAGCTCGCGGTGCGCGCGAGCCTGTTCACGGCGATCGTGCTGCGGCAGACCTACCGCGAGGACATTCCACACCTCGCTCGGCAGCTTGCAGATATGCTGCGCCACGACCTGGACCCCCACTATAAGTTGCTGGCGGCGCGGGGGATCTTCGTCTACGGTGCGTACAGCGGCGACTTTGTGTTAACCGACGAAGTGATCCGCTATACGGAGTCCGCTTTTTACGCGCCTGGTGCCTCGGCCTTGAATTGTGCCTGGTATGCCACGCGTCTTGGCTTTGCCTTGCGCTACGTGAGGGGTTCCCGCGATAAAGCGCGCGCGTGGTTTCTGAAGGCACGAGAGATTGTGCGCGAGCATGGGCTGCGCTTCGTCGAGGCGCCCATTGCGATGTTTTGGGCGCAGGCCGAAGAAGTCTTCGGCGAGACTGCGGACATCGAGCGCGAGTTGGCAATCGCCGAGGCACACCTCAATCCTTCGAGCCGCTTCGAAGCGGCGTTCCGTCAAAGGACAATGGTGTTCCTTTTCGCTCGCCAAAACGACCTTGATGCGGCGGTAGCCCACATGGGTAGAGCCATTTCCTTTTTCGAGCAAAGCGGATATCCGCTGGCGCAACTAACGGGATGTGTTGGCCTAACAGGTCTGCGTTTGCGCGCCAATGACTTTAGCGGCGCGCGAGAGGCACTGGACCAGACATTGAGGCTGATGTTTCCCTGCGTATTCCGCAGCTACGCGGAGGGAATGTTGAGCGCCGGGATCGCTCTGGGGCTAATGGACGAAGAGCGTGCTAAAACCGAGCTACGACGGGCCCTGGCATTAGGGGCCAAGCACGGCCTCGAGAATACCCTCTCGGAGCATTTGTTTCACCGAACGACGGCCGCGCTTTGCGCCTATGCACTCAGGCACGGCATCGAACCGGACTACGTGAAGAAGATCATTCACGCGCAGCACTTGGCGGCACCCTCCCCTGAGCTCGAGGATTGGCCCTGGCCCGTGCGGATCCGTGCGCTCGGGGGGTTTTCGCTGGAGATCGAAGACCGTCCGGTTTCCTTCTCGGGCAAGGCACCGAAGAAACCGCTTGAGCTGCTCAAGGCGCTGGTGGGCACGGGGGGAACAGAGGTAGATATCGGTTGGCTCGGTGAGCAGCTCTGGCCGGACGCCGAAGGGGATGCCGCCCGTGCTGTGTTTAACGTGACCCACTCCCGACTGCGCAAGCTCCTGCCGATGGACGAGGTGCTTATGCTCAGTGAAAGCAAATTGCGCTTGAATCCTGCACACGTGTGGACCGTGTATGGGCGTTCGAGCGGGTGGCAAGGGACTGTCTGGAAACGCTGCGGCGGCACGCGGACAGTTTAGACATCGAATCCGCCAGCGAGACGCTGCTCTCGCTCTATGCAGGGGATCTCCTTAAAGGCGAGCCGGATGCGCCCTGGCTCATCGCGGCGCGCGATCGCCTAAGAAGCAAGTTCCTGCGGACCCTCAAAGCGCTCGGTGGTTTTTGGGAGGCCAAGGAGGCGTGGGACCAAGCTCAGAGTCTCTATGAGCGCGTGCTCGAGATCGACAACGTGGCCGAGGAAGTCTATCGGCGCTTGATCGGCTGTTACGCCCGAGCCGGCCGTCCCGCGGAAGCGCTGCGCGTCTATCGCCGTTGCCGACAGATGCTCTCCCTGGTGCTCGGGATCGCGCCCTCGGCGGAGACTGAGACGTTGTGCCGGCGCATAGCCCAGGCTCAATAAAACGGACGGAGCGCATTGTTCTGCAAGCGGGCACAACCTGCGCTTTTGTTCCGCTTATCGCCTTTGAATTGCATACGACCTAATTAATTCCGAGAAGTGTCGTTCCGGCAGGGATTGCCGGAACCCAGAGCACAAGGACGTGTGGGCAAGCGCGCCTCCCTGGGCACTGGATGCCGGCAATCCCTGCCGGCATGACGGGTAGCCGCAATACGTCCAAGTGGCTGCGATAATTCAAGCGTGACCGCGCACGGTAATTCCGTGCCCGGAGTTGCCCGTCCTTGTCCCCATCTGTTAGCGGTCTGTAAGCGGACTCTTGGTACGTTTGGCCACGGACTTACGGTGGAAACCTACCGTGGTGACCCTTTGGGGCGAAGAGCGCTTTGGCAACGCATGATCGACGATGACCTCCTAGCGGGTGAATACAGGCTCCGACTGCGTGGCCCCATCAGCGTGGATTATCTGGGCCGGACCACCGGGCAAGAAATGGCGATCCCCGGTGGCGGGAGACGGTTGGTGTTCTGGGCGCCCGAGACGCTGGTGAAGCTCGCGATCCCCAAAAAGATAGCGCTCGGCGCCGCGATGGTGCGCTCCCTCGATCAGGTGATCGACGCTGAGACCGGGCGGGTGTCGGGTATTGGCACCGCCATCGTGATGCGACGGGAAGGATTGGATCAAGAGCTTTATGTGCAATTACTTTCGGGGACCTTGGATCTCGACTCCCACACGCCGCTCACCGGGCGCCTCCGATGCGAGCTTACGAATGCCAAGGGTGAGCCGCTTGAACTGGATCTGTGCTTTCGTGAGATAGGCAATGCGTGCTGAACCCGTGCGCAACCCAACGGCCGGTGAGCCCCAAGCCGTGTTTTGTTAAAAACATCACACCCGCCATCGCCGTGCGAATCTGTTAGTCATCTGTTAGCGCTCTCGTCGTATGCTGGTCGCGACCATGAGGCACGCTCCCGCTCCACCGAACAGGCGGGGCGTATTGTTCTTATTCTGAGGTATCGAGTTTTGAGTCGACGCTCGTAAATTCGCGTCGGCTCTTGGGAAGAGATGTCCCGGTAAGGGCTGCGGGGCGTTTCTCGAGGAGCCATCAGCCCGTGCACGTGGACCTTGGGAGACGAGGCATTACGATGATGTTTACTGCGAGCACTCCACACACCGTTCAGGTTTTCGTTTCAACGCAGTCCAACGGCCCCGGCGGCCAGGGTTGGCTTGGCGAAAAGCTCGCTGGTCATCATGCAATAGAGAGCCGTGTGGCTCAGAATGGCCTCCGTTTCCAAGCTGGGAAACGGAGGCTCTAGTAGAGCTAGCGATTATCCGGGCATGATAGCATCAGGCCTGCTTACATCGAGGCCTGGAATGAAGTTAAAGGGGCCAGGCTCGAAATACTTTTTCTCATTCCAGCGTTGCTCGAACACTTCAACGACTAATCGGTTATTGGGGTCTAATGTTGTCGACAACATTAGACCCCCTATGTGGCCTCCATAGTTATGTGGCGCCCAGGGTTTAACTCAGCCCACTACCGGCATCCAAGGCATCTGAACGCCACATAACGTTTCGTCCATTGATGGGTCGGACCGTTCCCTTTATTCCTTTGGAGGTCCGACCATGTTCGATCAACTTTTCAAATCCCGCCGGGTAATCGATCGTCATTTAACCGGCGCGTGTAGGATGCCACCGGGGGCAACTCCATCGTTCCCGTCATTGCCCGCTGGTCGCGATGCCCGCAGCGTTAGCGCCACCCCAATCCTGCGTGTATACCCCTTGTCGCAGATAGTAGCCGTAGGGTGCGCTGTGCGCACGCGGCTCATTCCTCAAGCTCGCCAAATTCATCGCCGGCATCTTCAACACCGCCACCGGCCCAATCGGGGGGGTAAAGACCCAAACGCACAAAGCGATGAAAGGTCGAATGCGGCCAATCACACACGCGGCGGACCAGCCCATGCTTGACCGGGTTGTAATGCGCGTAGTCCACATGACGCGCGTAATCGACCTCGTCGCGGATCTGATGCTCCCAAAACCGGCGTTGCCAAAGCCCCAGTTCACCCCGCATGTGCCTCGATGCGGATTGCGGTTCCTGGAGCCGATGCCGCACGCGCTGGGATACATAGCGCTTGAGCAAGCCCCATCGAATGGAATAGTCCGCATCGTTGGGCGGTAATGTCCACACCGCGTGGAGATGATCCGCTATTACGACCATGGCATCGAGCTGAAACGGGTGTTCGGCCCGAATCAAACGCGTCGCCTCCCGCAGAGCGTATAATACCTCGCTGTCGGTGAGCAACCTCTGCCGTCGATAGGTGTTGACCGTGAAGAAATAGGTCGCCCCCGGTGTGCGGGCGCGTCGATAACGAGACATCCGTCAAGCATAGCCACTCCATCCGCGTGCGCACAGCGCACCCTACACTTGCTGAAATGTGCGTAATACCCTGTGTCCATGAAGACCCTGACTGTAAGATTGCCGGAACTCCTGGTCGCGGAGATCGAAGCGGAGTCGCGTGAGCGCCGGATCTCAAAGTCTGATGTGGTTCGCGAGCGGTTGCAGCATGCCATCGGACCAACGCAACGACCGGCTGTGGCGCTCGCTGCCATCGCCGATCTCATCGGCTCGGTGGACGGCTTGCCGACCGATCTGAGCGCCCGCAAGAAGCACTACTTGAAGGCCACGGGCTAGGGCCGGAAACGTGCTCCTTGACGCCGGCTTTGTAGTGGCGCTGCTCAGCCGCCGCGACTCCCACCACCACTGGACGGTGGCGCCTGGCGCCGCCTTGGAGCACGTGCGAAGCCGTTTTGTCCGAGGCCTTCCATTTTCTGGGAACGCGTGGCGCACCCGGACTCAGTGCACTACTTCGCCGCCGTGCCGTGCTCGTCGCCTTCAATCTCGCCAACGAACTGGAGCCCGTGCTAAAGCTCACGCGAAAGTACGCAAACGTCCCTATGAGTCTCGCCGACGCGTGCCTGGTACGCATGAGCGAAATACTCCCCGACCCGGTCATTCTCACTACCGATACCGACTTTCGCATCTACCGCCGCCACGGCCGCCACGTTGTTCCGGCCGTAACGCCAACCTGATCGGAGCGCCACCACCAGGAGCGGGCACAGTGCTTTCCCGCATTGTTCGAATGGCTTCGGATCCTACGATGCGCTGAATGGGGGCTCCTCTTGAGGCGTGCCAGATGAGGCGGCCAGCGCGTCGCGACCCTCGTCACGACCGAGGCATAGCCGGCGCCAGCTAGCCCGCTTATCACCCGTGCGCAGACTCTAAGACCGCGCGCCTTCGCGTCCTTGTCGATAGCGCTTGCCATGTGGTGCCGCGCCAGCCGGAGTTCGTAGGCTGTTTGTAGATTCATTCAAAAAAGATCGGGCCAGGCGCAGGACGGTGTCTGCGGTAACACATCGCTTGCCCGCCAGGATGTCGTTGACACGGTTCGTGGCTGCGAGAGGGATTTCTAACGGTAGCCGCGGTAGATCAAGCCGCCTTTTCGACGGTCAGCGAGACATGGCGGCCCACAGTGGCCAGCATGTTCACGAGCCGATCAATGGTGCACTTCTCGATCCGGCCCTGGACGATGTCGTTGATCCTCGGCTGCGTGGTCCGCATGCGCTTGGCCGCCTCGGCCTGGGTG
>Ga0187893_10015328_pt1 | contig 10290 bp, 16 predicted proteins | sample MA1701074metaG_FD_139574 | JGI IMG/M metagenome (GOLD analysis project Ga0187893, IMG submission 139574) | White microbial mat communities from a basaltic lava cave in the Kipuka Kanohina Cave System on the Island of Hawaii, USA - MA170107-4 metaG ... | reverse complement strand
TAAGGAGGATGAGAATTAGGCCCAGGCACATAATAATTGCCATATTGGCCGCTGGGGCGGTTTTATTTTTCCGTTACGTGGTTTTTCCGCCCAAATTTTTATCCGGGTATTTTATTGACGCCCGTCTAAAAGGCGCCGCCATCGCGGAGAATATTGTCGTCCTTTCACGGGAAAACTTGAGTAACTTGAATAAAGCTTCCGAGTTTGATCGCCAGCGAAATTACCCTGAGGCGCTGATCGCGATTTCCAACGCGGTTATCGCGACGCGGCAAATTCAAAATGAAGCCTTGCGGCTATCGTCTCAACTTGCAACGATGGCCGAATATATTTCCGGTATCCGGCCAACTCGGGCGCGGGATTTGGCAACCGAGGCGGTCACTGCCCAAGTAGCCTTAGTAAACCGGCTTTTGAATCACAATAGCTATATGAATGAACTTTTTGAAAAACTCAAAGTCAAATTTGAAAAGCCCTGGGTTGCCTATCTGGACGGGCAGGTCAACGATTTGGTCAACAGAATCAACGATGAGGTGCAAGAAATCAACGAATTGAATAAAAAAGCCGTTCAAGCGTTGGTGGAGCTGGATACAATTTTTTCCAAATAGCACGGCTTAGCCGCGCTGAATTTTACTTGTTTCAACTGGTCGGGGAGCCGGGAATTGAACCCGGTCTACGTGTTCCCAAAACACGCGTACTGCCGGTATACTACTCCCCGATGGTGCCCCCGGAGGGAATCGAACCCCCATCAAGGCCTTAGAAGAGCCCTGCTTTATCCATTAAGCTACGGAGGCCTGGCCTGGCTTGACTCATTATAAAATAAAAATAACGTCCGGTCTAGGGCGTTATTATTTTTTGGTAAAGGTGGCGTCCATTTGGGCTGTCGGTGGCGGTGGCAATCAGATTAAAACCCATCCGTTCATACATTGCGTTGGCAAGTTGCTGATCCGGCCGGCTTTTAAGATAGACCTCAATCGGTTGTTTGTATCTGCCGGTGGCCCAGCACTGGAGAGTATCAAAGATAAATTTTGCCAATGTTCGTCCGTAACGGAGGCCGCGGAAGCGTTTATCAACCACTACATCCTCAATTTTAGCGACCCAACCGTCCAACAGGCGCGTCATTACCAAGGTTGCCGTGCCGATAACGCCGTCATTTTCCGGGACTCGGAAATCTCGGATGATGTAAGGGATGACGGTTCTCTCCTGCCGGTAGGTAATATCATAAAAATCATGTTCGGTGACCGGCTGGTAATCGCGGCCGGAATTTTCAAGGAACTGCGCCATCAGTTTATTAACGGCCGGCAGAAAATTGCGGTCCCCCCAGGAAAGCGATTGAATATGGACATGCGCGCTCGCCTCGGGTTCTAAAATATCCTTGCGATCCGTCATACAGGCCTCCTGAAAGAGCCGCAATTATACTAATAAAAAAAGCCCTTTATGACAAGCCGGGCAGTGAATTTATATGCAAATGCCCCGCTTTGAGGCGAGGCAGGGCGGAAAACGGGAGCGCCGGATCTACTGACCCGGCAAGGGCTTCACATGCTTGCGGAAAAGGTCGGTTCCGGTTTCCGAGGCCGCTTGGGAAATAATTTCAAATCCGAGCTTCTGGTAGATTTTTCTTGCCGCTTGGCGTTCGGGAGTCGGGCGGCTGGTCAGCTCTATCGTGATTGGTTCGCCGAGCCAATCCGAATTTTTCTGGGCGGCGTCCAGTAAGGCTTTCACCAATTGTTCGCCGATCCTTTTTCCGCGGTAGCTGCTGTCCAGGACCACATCGTCTATGTGCGCCATCATCGGGCTGAAAAGCCGATCTTGAAAAAAAATCGTCGCTAAGCCGACAATCTGATGATTCTTGTCTTCGTCCACCGCCGCCATCAGATGAAAATTAGTATTGCTTAGCAAGATGTCTAATTTCCCATGAACGCTTTCTCTGGGCTTGCCGGAGCGGGAAAGTTGGTAAGCAAGTTTATTAAGAGCTTCAACTTCCACCTCGCCAATCATTGGCAAGCGTAGCCGCTTGATTGAGACCGGCATTTATAACCTCAAAAAAAGAGCCAACTGCATTATACTTGACCGCGAATAATTTTTCCAGTATCCTGATGGTGGAAATTTGATAAGGAACGGCGGATGGCCAAAATCACTTTGTCGGTGATTAAGGCGGACGTTGGGAGCATCGGCGGACATACCAAGCCGAGTGAAAAAATGCTGGCGGAAGCGCGGAGGAGAATTGATGTCGCTTGTCGGGGTCATTGGGACGGTGAGTGGGGCGAGAAAGCGCTTTTGAAGGATGGCATGGTTACTTACACTGGCGACGACATCGCTTTTATTATGAGTCATGAGTATAAAACAGGCGCCGATAAGATTCATAAATTCGCCTGGGATTGCTTTATGGCTGCGACCGAAATCGCTAGGGAACAGGGTTGTTATGCCGCTGGACAGGACCTGCTGAAGGACGCGCCTTCCGGCAATTTGCGTGGCGCTGGTCCGGGAGTGGCGGAGATTGAATTTGAGCTTCTGCCCAAGCATCGCCTCGCTGAGGCTTTCCTGGTATTCGCGGCCGACAAATGCGGTCCGGGAGCTTTCAATAAGCCGCTTTACGAAATCTTTTGCAACGGAATCTTGAATACCGGGCTCCTCTTGTCCCCGAAGCTGCGCGCCGGTTTTACGTTTGAAATTATTGACATGGATCATCAGAGTAACGACAGCGATCGGATCATCCGGATCAACACTGCCGACCCAAATTCCCCTCATCTGGACATTTTAGCGCTCTTGAGCGACATAGACCGTTACGCCGTTGAGTCAGTGTATTCCAACGCGTATCCGGACGAGAAGATCGTGTCTGTTGCGGCGACCCGTTTGCATAACATTGCCGGCAAGTATACCGGCAAAGACGATCCGGTGATGATTTTCAGGACGCAAGGTATTTTTCCGGCGCCGGAGGAATGTCTGGACGCTTTTGTTGAGTCAATCGTTGTTACCGGTGATTGCCGCGGCAGCCACAATCGGCCGCTTTTGCCGGTAGCGATCAACACGCCGGTCAATGGCGCCAAGTGCCACCCATTAGTCAGCTGTCTTGGCTTTTCCATGAATGCGGAAGGCGCGTTTGCCAACGAGTTTGTGGATATGTTCCAGGGGCCAGCTTGGGATCAATCCCGAGCCGAATCACTGCGAGACGCCAAGATCTTCCGCCGCCAGGGACCTTTTAGCGTCGGCTTTGCCTCCCGCAAGGAGCTGGCCTACACCGGCCTTGTGGAAACTGAGAAACGCTTGGACGAAAGGTTCACCGTCAGAAAGAATTAAAAAACGCCCCCCGCTATGACGCGTCATAGCGGGGGGATTTTGTTTACCGAAGTTGTCCGAAAATTCGGAGCGCCTTGGTCGCGTATTCTGAAGCGATATTAAGATCAAGATTGTCTTCGGAATCGCGGAGTCGGCTTTCGGCATCAATGCTTAAATCGGGGAATTCCTCCACCAGCGGCCGGATAAGATCCAGCGTCTCCGGACTCAGTCCGCCGGCGATTACCGGTTTCACGCGCAGATCTCTCGCGTAAAGTTCCGAGAGATATTCCCGCAACTTCCCAACGTCCATCAGCTTTCCATAACCGCCGCTTGGATCCAATATCAGATAGTCCACCCCGGGGTACTCTCTCCGGATTTTATCGGCCAATTTCTGCGGTGAGTGGCCAATCATCTCAAAAGCGCGCTCGCTGACTTGAAGCACGATGCGCCGCTTGAGCGAATTTTCGGAATAAAGATCCAGCTGGCAGGGATCCGGCCAGACGAAGTTAAGCTGAAAACCGTGGAAATACGGCCCGGCGATTTGAACAATGTCCAGCAATTGCCGGCAGAGCGTTTCCGGTTCTTTGGTATTATAATGAACAAGGTTCAGCGCCAGCGGGTGATCGGGGAAAATTTTTTTGACTTTATCCGGCTCCGGATAACGGTTCGTCCGCCTGTTCTTAATGCCGCGCATTGTTTTCTGGCTTGCCAAAACGCCGACCATCATAGCGTATTTGGAAGTTAGCGGAAAGCGATTCAAGATATGCTCCGCTTCACGCAGTTTCATAAATCCCGTAACGCCGATATAGGGTCGCGCCATGCTACAGCTCCTTTAAAGAACAGGATATAACTATAAATTAGAGAAACTAAAGAATCCAGTCCCTGTTTGGCCGAACCTTCACAGGGGGATTTCTGTAGTACAATATACCTATGCCGCGCGGTAAACCCAATAAAGAATTACGCGAAAAATTTAATCATTTGAGGAAGGCGGGGAAAACCTATTAAAGGAAATTAATCGTAATACAAAGAAATTAATGTTGGCAATTTTGTATCTTGGGGAGGAACAAAATACACAGGCCATAGCGGCCTAGTTTTAGGCAGTTCTGATCCAGGCATCATAAAGCTTTTTATTCAACTACTGCGAGATTGTTACGGTATGTCTTTAGAAGAATTGCGTTGCCGAGTTTCCTACAGGGCGGACCAGGACATCACTGCCTTAAATAGGTATTGGTCTAGTGTGTCCGGTATTAAACTTGTCAATTTTTATAAATCAGTGCCTGATCCGAGAACAGTTGGCAAAAAAACAATAAATTCGGGTTACAAAGGTGTTTGCGTAGTAAGCTGCTTGAAAAGTACGAAAATTCAGTTAGAGTTAGGAGCAATCGCCGACATTGTTATTGAAGGGGTGTAGGGGCCGGTAGCTCAGCGGCAGAGCGCTCCGATGGCATCGGAGAGGTCGTGGGTTCAATCCCCATCCGGTCCACAGCGAAAAACCCCGCTCAATGAGCGGGGTTTTTGCCTAAAGTGTGCCCTCGGACTGAATCTAACAGTCATTTGCTCGCTAGGAGTGAGCCGTGGCACTTGCCCCGCGCTTAAATGATGGTGTCCCCGGTAGGAATCGAACCTACATTTTTTCCTTAGGACGGAATCGTTCTGTCCATTGAACTACGGGGACGTATTAAATTTTAGTGCGGGGTCCATTGCCGCCTCATTTTGAGGCGAGTCCTGCTAATTATATTAGCGGGAGCTACGAGGGCAAGCTTTGACCTTATTTTAGCGACTCTGGCTTTATTAAGCAAATTATGCTATAATGGACACATAAGCTTACTTGGCTTAAACGCCAGGCTTAAAAGGTCAAAATAAATAAACTTAAAGAACAATGGCCGAATATACTGGTTATTGCGTTAAGTGTAAGGAAAAAGATCGGAAGATGGTGAACGCGCAGGAGGTGGATATGCCCGGAAAGGGCGGAAAGACCCGTAAAGCCGCTACCGGCACCTGCGAAGTCTGCGGCACCAAGATGTTCAAGATCTTGCCGAATGCTCCTAAGTAGTATTTGTTAAGGCCTTAACAAATATAAGCAAAACGCCTAGTGTAAAACTAGGCGTTTTGCTAGGGAGGCGTGCCTGAGTGGTTGAAGGGGCCGCACTCGAAATGCGGTATACCCGAAAGGGTATCGAAGGTTCGAATCCTTCCGCCTCCGCGGACATAATAAAATATCCTATTAAATAGGATATTTTATTATGCTTTCTGCGAAGCAGGAAAAGGATTCGAAGACCGCAGTCCCGATTTTCAGCAGAAAATCGCGGACGAGGGGCGGGCCGCGAAAAATTTCCCGCAGGAAATTTATTTGTGGCCGAATCTAAGCCTGCGAAGCAGGCCGTCTTACGTCGCCTCCGCATCTGAAAATAAACTACCGCCTTGTGTGGTAGTTTATTTTCAGCATATGATAAGTGGAAGGTGAGAAGCCCGGAGCGCGACGGCGCGAGGGCGGGCTGTCCGATTCGCTAGCAAGCGAATACGGATAGCCGAATCCCACCCGCTGTCAGGCGGGCATAACGTCTTCCGGCTTTGCTAAGTCAAACTCGGCTTTGCAACCAAAAAGAAACTGCCCTTGTGGGCATTTTTCTTTTTGGCTATTATTGGATGGATTCGAACCAAGCCGCACCCTCGCCTCGCTAAAGCTATGGCGGAGCGGGCCGTATCAGGAAGATCCGAGCGACCTGCCTACCGGCAGGTAGGAGCGAGGGTAAGAAACCGAAGGTGTCTTAAGTGGGGGTCGGGGTGCGGCGAAATGGTTCGGTGAGTGAGCGGGCTATCCAGCCGCGAGCGAAACTTTAAATCCTTCCGCCTCCGCCAGTTAGGAAATGAAGTCATTGGCTCGCCCGCTCCCACTTCGCCCTTCGGGCTACGAGGGACAAGTACGCGGGCTCGCCAACCGTTTTTCGGGGAAAATTCAAGCCGTTTTGAATGAAGTCAAGGCCAGAAGCGGGCTTTTCTTTACGGAATCAAAATTTTTGATATCATGATCTTGAAAGCATAACCTATGCTTTGATGGTATCAAAGTTTTGAAACTATGGCAACAATCGGCGAGAATATCAAAAAATACCGCAACAAACTTGGTATGACACAAGACGATTTAGTGAGAAAGTCCGGTGTAAAGCACACCACTCTTACAAAAATCGAGGGCGACTTTGTACAAAAACCAAGTGTTCAGGTGATAGCGAAAATCGCTAAAGCGCTGGGTGTGCAAATGGAAGATTTATTGAAATAAAATTATGGCTATACAAAGAAAACATTTTAAAAATGTAGATGAGTTTATCAATAGTTTTTCTGCAGACGTACAGAAAATTTTAGAAAGATTGAGAAAAACGATCCAAGAAGAAGCGCCGGAAGCCGAAGAAGCGATTGCCTACGGCATACCTACATTCAAGCTCGGCGGGAAAAACCTGGTGCACTTCTCGGCGTTTGAAAGGCATATTGGCTTTTATCCAACACCTTCGGCGATAGAAGCATTTAAGAAAAAATTATCGATATATAAAGGAGCGAAAGGCTCTGTCCAGTTTCCGCTTAACAAACCGATTCCATACGATCTAGTAAGAAAGATTGTCGCTTTTAGAGTCAAAGAGATTTTAAAAAGCGGCAAAATATAGAACGAAAATTTTGATAAAATAGCCCTTATGAAAGCCATAAAAATACAAGACGAGCAAAAACCTGCTGCTGGCCAGGTTGTCCTCACCACCGACCCAAGGCGAAAAAATGGTTTAAAAATTAGTCTCTATGAAATTATAAAAACAATATGAAGAAATATTGGTTCAAAGAATGGGGTTTGATTTATTACCCAATCAGCGGGCAAGGATTTATTCTGACAATTCTCGCTTTGGTTTTTTGCGTCCAAATATTTTTAGCTGTTGATAGAAATTCGCATTCTGTCAGTGATACTTTATACGGTGTTTTTCCTTTTATAGTTCCAACACTTCTTACCCTTGGCTGGATCGCGTCAAAAACAAGTAATAAGTAAGGAATTTGAAATCGCCGCTTATGGTTACCTACAAACATACGCAAATTGGTTATCTGATGCTCTCTATCACGCTAATCGTGCTAATATTTTTTGCTTGGATGCAGATTACGGCCCGGGCTGAACCTCCTTCGTACAATTCTGGAACAAATTTTGCCGTTACCGCGGTAATGGCAATAATTCTGTTTATCCTCGCGTCGTTTTCCACGCTTACCGTCTTTATTGACGGAGAGTTTTTGAAAATCCGTTTTGGCTGGGGTATTTTTCGCAAAAAATTAGCGACGAGTGAAATTGCGTCAGTGGCACAGGTGAAAAATCATTGGTATTACGGCTGGGGAATACGGCTATGGTTTTGGCCATATATGTGGATTTTTAATGTTTCTGGTTTTGATGCGGTTGAAGTTCGAATGAAGAGCGGAAAAATTTACCGCATCGGAACCGACGAGCCGGAAAAGTTGGAGATGGTTATCAGGCAAGCGGCGCGTCTATAAATTAGCCCCGCAAAAAAATTGCTATGAAAATACTTTACATCACAATCCTCACAATGATTGCCGGAGGAGTCGGCACGCTCACCGGCTTTGGCACATCAACGATTATGGTGCCGGTGTTGCTTTTGTTTTTCCCACTCGCGCCCACGCTTTTATTGGTAGGGATAATTCATTGGTTTGGCGACATCTGGAAAATTGCGCTATTTCGGCAGGGCGTACGCTGGCGACTCATTCTGCTTTTCGGTGTGCCTGGCGTTATTCTCACTTTTCTCGGCGCTCGGTTGATATTTTCAGTTTCGGAGACACTTCTCTCACAAATCCTTGGTGGTTTTCTTGTCGCCTATGTCGCTTTTCTTTTTTTCAATCCTTCTTTCAAATTCAAGCAAAATGCGTTCACTGCAACAACGGGTGGCGCGCTTTCAGGATTCTTTGCAGGAATTTTTGGCGTTGGCGGCGCAATCCGTGGCGCATTTCTAACTGCTTTTGACTTGCCAAAGGCGGTATACATTGCCACTGCAGGAGCAATTGGTCTTGCGATAGATACCACGCGCATTGGAACGTACATCACAGGAGGCACGGCACTCCCAACGAATCTTTTGTGGGGATTATTACTTTTCATTCCAGCCTCGTTTGTAGGAGCGCATTTTGCAAAAAAGATAGTTGATAAAATACCGCAGAAACAATTCCGAATGGTTGTTGCTGTATTTCTTTTGCTTGTTGGGATAAAACTGTTAGTATTTCCGTCATAACCCACCCGCCACCCTTTGATTTCGTAGCCCCGCAAAAAAATTTCAGGGCGAAGCCTCCTCCGTCGCTAAAGCTCTGGCGGACAGGCAAGCAGGCGGGCAAAAAGGAAGGGGGTTGGGGGGAAGGAATTTTTGCCCGCCTGCTTTTGAGCGGAGGCATGGCGGAAAGGGGGTTTGGGGGGGGAATTCCGCCATGCCGGAGCGAATACAAAAAGAGGCCGCACCCGCCGCCTGCTCTGTTAGGAGCAGAAGACAGCAAAAAAGTTTCCTTTTCCTTTTAGAAGAAAAAATCGCGCGCCAAATCAAAAAATGCAGAGAAAACTTTTTTGCTGGTTGGCGAGCGAAACTTTAAATCCTTCCGCCTCCGCGGAAATAGTAAAACACCACGGCCATAAGGCCGTGGTGTTTTACTATTTTGATTAATCATTGCTTTCTTTGCTCTTTGTTTTTTTCTCCTTTAATTGCCATTCCCCATCTTCATATACTAAATATTTAGATCCGGTCCCTAAATTTTTTATTTCTTCTAATGTTGCCGGTCTTAATCCTCGTTTATGTAATTCTTCTAAAACTTCTTCTGACGGTGTTGGTGATAGAGATTCAAATGGCACTACCGGCATCTCTTCTTTTTTATTTAGAAATTTTTCTTTACTCATAATTATGATTATACAAAATTTTAATTCATCTTGCAAGCCGAGCCGCCTTTGTGGGAAAGTCAAAAAGATGTTAAAATATCCTGTAATGAAGGGGCCTAACAAAAATCATGCCTATATTGACGGTTCTAACCTCCATAAAGGAGTTGAAAATTTAGGTTGGCAGTTAGATTATAAAAAATTTCGCATTTGGTTAAGCGATAAGTATAATGTTGGGAAGGCTTATCTTTTTCTCGGTCTCATTCCCAAAAATAAAGATTTATATGCCAGCTTGCAGGAGGCCGGGTTTACTCTAATTTTCAAGGAAGTTGTTTATGACAACGAAGGAAAACCAAAGGGGAATTGCGATGCCGATTTGGTATTAAGAGCGACGCGGGATGCGTATGAAAATTCATTTGACACAGCGGTGCTGGTTTCCAGCGACGGCGACTACGCCGGTTTGGTCAAATTTTTACAGGAAAAGAACAAATTCCTTACCATTATTTCACCCGCTGCACCTAATAAGTGCTCTATTTTGTTAAAACGCACTAGCGCTAAGATTACGTATATTAACGACCAGAAATCATTACTAGCGGCCTAAAAAGAAAAAGCCCCCGGCGGGGACGAGCCCCGCAAGGGTCCTTTTCGTGGTGATGCTTATATATTAGCAAGCCGCTTGCTAAAAGTCAAAGAGTTATCCCCAGACCGAGACGCCTTTGTGGGACAGCCCCAAAAATGCTAGAATTCCCCTTAAAGGGGCGGTTCCCGCCCGCTGGGCGAGGCTCGCCAAAGGCGGCTAGACCGAGACTGACCCGCACCGTGCTATGCTCTGGTTCGGGGCAGCTCTATTTATGAATCGAATCCCACCCTTTCCGCCGGGCCTATAGCTCAGTGGTAGAGCTCATCATTTGTCCCTACGCGCGATTTATTTAAAGATAAAGAAGTCGGGATCTCGCATGATTTTGGTGGGCCCGTAGCTTAGTGGTAGAGCATCCGGTTTGCATCCGGAAGATGAGGGTTCGATTCCCTCCGGGTCCACAAGATGACGCTAAATTGAATACGGGGTATCGGCTGATTTTCTTTTGGCAGATATAATCGAGCGGCTCATTTAAAATTGCTTGAGTTATTTGTTTATCCTT
>Ga0187893_10015326_pt1 | contig 10291 bp, 6 predicted proteins | sample MA1701074metaG_FD_139574 | JGI IMG/M metagenome (GOLD analysis project Ga0187893, IMG submission 139574) | White microbial mat communities from a basaltic lava cave in the Kipuka Kanohina Cave System on the Island of Hawaii, USA - MA170107-4 metaG ... | reverse complement strand
GAAATCGCTGCGGGGACGCGACATGCCCGCTCTTGCGGGCATGCCGCGTTCCTCGCGATTTCCAAGGCGGCGCTCCGCGCCGCAGCCGAAAAAATCGTGACGGGCTGTCAAGAAACTCAGGAACGTAGATCAGACGCATCGAGACCGGGGCCTCCGGAGGTCTCCACGTCCCGGATCGCACCGGGATCACGTGATCCGATAGGCCTCGGGATCCGGCTTGAACGGCCTCTGCAGCCACAGCGGCCGTCTGAGTCCGCCCGGCCCCGGCGCCGGCTTCGTCATCGCGAGCCACTGCTTGTACACCTCGTGCGCCTTCGCCGTGTCGACCGCCACGTCCCCGTAACGGTCGTCCGGGCCCGCCTTCGACACGCGCACCTTCTGGTGCCAGCAGTGCATGCCGGAGACCGGATCCGGATGCACGGCGAACGTCAGGTTCTGGTGCACGCCGACTTCGCGCCACCAGATCCGTTGCGAGTCCGGGTCGGCGCTCGCGAACGGCTTCACGCCCTCGAGCTGGCGGAGGCGGTGGCGGGTTCCGTCCGACTCGATCTTCACCAGCGCGCTCATCCACCGCTCGCCCGCGTTCTCGTCGGCCATCCGCCAGCGGCCGAAGTGGTGCGAGCATCCGATGACCCCCGGCATGATCCCCTCGGTCACCATCGCGCGGTTCACGAAGTGGCCGATCTCCGTCTCCACGCGGAGGAGCTCGCCGCTCTTCACGCCGAGCCGCCGCGCGTCCTTCGTGTGGATCCACACCGGGTTCGCGTGCGACAGCTCCGCGAGCCACTTCGAGTTCGCGCCGCGCGTATGGATCTGCGTCGGGAGACGGAACGTCGGGAGCAGGCACATGTCGCCCTTCGACGCGTCCATGCCGTCGCGGTGCACGTGGCTCTTCGCGTAGGTCGGCAGCGAGTACTCCTTCCACCCCCACTCCGCGAGCGTCTTCGAGAAGAACTCGAGCTTCTTCGACGGCGTCGGGAAGCCCGCGCGCGCCACGCCGTCGACCACCACGCCGTCCGCCTTCTCCTTCTCGTAAAGCGCGTACTCGTTCTTCGCGACCTCGAACGCGCCGTACTTCCTCATGTACTCGAGCGCGGTGAGGCCCTCCGTCTTCGCCTTCTCGGGCAGCCCCGGCACGCCGTTCTCGAACGTCCACCCGAAGAACTCGTCGAGCGTCATCTTCTCGCCCGGGCGGTACGGCGACTCGAAGTGCCTGCGGATGCCGAGCGATCCGTCCGGGTCGATCCGCCACGAGAGCTCGATCCAGAACTCGTCCTCCTCCCACACCTCGCCCGGGTTGACGCCCAGGGTGCTCCCGACCTTCTTCCCCGCCCGCTCCATCGCCACCCGCCGCACGGGCTGGCGGAACGTGATCCACTTCGACGCGTGCGTCTCGAACGACATCGTGTCGTGGCGCTCCGGCCCGAGCCCCATCGGGAGCGCGTAGTCGGCGAACCACGCCGTCTCGCTCCACATCGGCGTGAGGCACGCGTGGACGCCGATCTTCGACTCGTCCTTCAGCACCTCCATCCACGTGAACCCGTCCGGGTTCGTCCAGAGCGGGTTGTAGACGCGCGTGAAGTACACCTCGAGCCTCCCGCGCCCCTGCTTGAGGAGGTGCGGGAGCAGGATCGACATCTCGTGGTGCGCGAGCGGGTATTCGCGCGGCCAGAGCAGCTCGCTCCACACCCTCTGCGGCGGCGGCGGGAGCGGCATCTTCGGGACGAACTTGTTCCACGAGTTGGGGAGGACGCCGCCCGGAGTGCCGACCGCGCCGACGAGCACGTTGAGGAAGAAGATCGCGCGCGCGACGAGCCAGCCGTGGAGGTTCCCCGACGTCGCGTTCCGCCAGACGTGCGACGCGAACGCGCGGCCCGCCTTCGCGATCTCGAGCGCGACCGCCTCGATCTTCGCCGCCGCGAGCCCCGACTCCCTCTCCGCGTACTCGAGCGTATAGGACGAGTAGAGCTTCTTGAGGTCCGCGACGAACGCTTCGAAGGTCGCCCCCGGCATCCACTCGTCCCAGTTCGTCCAGCGGCGCAGGAACTCGCGATCGAAGAGGTCGCGCTGGAGGAGGACGTTCGCCATCGCCAGCAGCACCGCCGCCTCCGTCCCCGGGTAGGTCGGCAGCCACCAGTTGGCCATCGACGCCGTGTTCGAGAGCCGCGTGTCCATCGCGGCGACTTTCGCGCCGCCCTGCCTGGCCTCCATGATCCGCTGCGCGTGCGGGTTGAAGAAGTGCCCGGTCTCGAGGTGGCTCGAGAGGAGCAGGATGAAGCGCGCGTTCGCGAAGTCGGGCGACGGGCGGTCGTTCCCCATCCAGAGGTCGTAGCCGAGGCGCGCGCTCGACGAGCAGACGTTCGTGTGGCTGTTGTGCGCGTCGAGGCCCCACCCCTGGAACGTGCGCTGCATCCAGCCGTCCTCGCCCGGGCGGCCGACGTGGTACATGACCTCGTTGCGCCGGCCGTCGACGATCGCCTTCCGGACGCGCGCGGCGATGTCGGTCATCGCCTCGTCCCACGTGGTGCGCTTCCACTGGCCGCTCCCGCGCGGGCCGTCGCGCTTCATCGGGTGGAGGATGCGCTCGGGGTCCTTCACCTGCGCGAGCGAGGCGGGCCCCTTGGCGCACGTGCGGCCGCGCGAGTTCGGGTTGAAGGGGTTCCCCTCGAGTTTCCGGATCTCGAGCGTGTCCTTCTCGACGTAGGCGAGGAGGCCGCACGACGCCTCGCAGTTGAAGCAGACGGTCGGGACGATGGTGTAGCGGCGCTCGCGCCGGCGCGAGTCGAGCTCGGTCCAGTCGTTCCACTGCTCCGGCGGAGGGAAGGCCTGGAGTCTCATGAGAGTCTCGGCTTCTGGCCCGCGACGATCCACAGCCGGCCGTACTCGAGCGCGCCCGCGAGGGCGAGCACGGAGGCGGCGAGGGCGAGCGCGGGCGGGCCGCCCGCGACCCGCGCGACGAGAAGCCCCATCGGCGCGAGCGAGCCCGCCACGATCACGACGGCCCAGAACGACGGCGCCTTCGTGATCGCGTGCGACGCGCGGCGGACGTCGATGTTGCTCTGGCGCTCGACGAGCTCCGCGCCGATGAGCGCCGTCTGGAGCGCGAGCGACGCGAGGAACGTCACCGTGAGCGCGCGCTCCGGGCCGCACCGCGCGAGAAGGAGCACGGCCGCGCCGCAGACGAGCGCCTCGAGGAGCAGGTGCCAGAGCAGCTTCGGCGACTGCCAGAAGTCGCGGCCCTCGGCCTGGTTGAAGAGGAACGCGGTGTACCCCGCGGCGGCCGCGCCGAGGAGGATCGCGATCGCGAAACCGGCGCGCGTGTGCTCGATGTGCAGGAGCTCGCCCGCGATCCAGGCCGCCGAGATCGCGCCGAACGCGCCGAGGATGTAGCCGCCCCAGACGAGCCACGACCTGAAGTTCGGGCGCACGAGCATGAGCCAGAAGCGCTCGGGCCGCTTGAGGTCGAAGACGAGGAGCGCCGCCGTGATCGTGATGAACGCGAGCGCGATCGCCGGCGGGAGCAGGCCCGGGTTCTCGCGCGTCGTGAGCGCGAAGAGCGCCGCGAGCATGAGCACGCCCGCCGCGATCGACTTCGTCCAGAGGTACGCCCAGACCTTCCAGCCCCAGGGCGTCGCGTGCGGCGCGTCGTACACTTCGCGCACCGGGCCGACGTCGGCCTTGAGGTCCCCCGGGTCCGTGAACATGGGCGACACGTCGCGATCGATGCGCGGGTCGAGGAGCGTCGCGTCGGCGCCGACGTAGAAGACCTTCGGAAGCGTCCCCTGGTCCGGCTTGCGGACGGCGACCGGCTCGCGCGACGCGATCTTCGCGACGGGGCTTTCCGGGTCGTCGAAGTCGCCGCTCATGATCGCCTGCGTGGGACACACGATCTCGCACGCGGGCAGGAGGCCGCGGTCGACGCGGTGCGAGCACAGGTTGCACTTGGCCGCCGTGTGCGACGACGGGTCGATGTAGAGCGCGTCGTACGGGCACGCCTGCATGCACGACTTGCAGCCGATGCACGCGTTCGAGTCGAAGTCGACGATCCCGTCCGGCCGGCGGTAGAGCGCGCGCGTCGGGCAGATCGTGGCGCACGGCGCGTCGTCGCACTGGTTGCAGCGGAGGACGGCGAAGTGCCGCCGCGTGTCGGGGAAGACGCCCTTCTCGACGTACTTCACCCACGTCCGGAAGACGCCGATCGGCACGTCGTTCTCGGACTTGCAGGCGACGGTGCACGCGTGGCATCCGATGCACTTGGTCTGGTCGAGGACGAACCCGAGGCGCACGAGCCTAGTCTAGGATTCACTCCTTGAGCGCGTCGAGCGTCATCACGACTTTCGGCTCGCCCGCCTTCGGCTTCTCGACGAGGTCCACGCGTTTCTTGTCGCGCGGCACGACGACGATCAGCGCGGCCTTCCCCATCATCATCGGGTGGCCGTGCATGTCGTTGTCGCAGCGGCCCGGCCTGATCTCCGCGATCACGCGGAGTGCCTCCTTCGTCTCGCGCACGTCGAGCGACACGAGCTCGGGCGGGATGCACCCGAACGCCATCGGCCGCGGGAAGACGACCACCATGTGCTTCGTGAAGTCGACGGCGGGCGGCTTCACGCCCTTCGTCTCCTTGTGCCGGTCCCACAACTCCTTCCACGCGGCTTCGTCGCGGATGCGGAGCGCGTCGTCCTTCTTCACGCGGGACTCCGCGAACCACTTCTGGACCGGCGTGACGGCGTCGCCGTCCTTGAGCGGGTCCTCCTGGAGGAAGAGCATCAGGCAGAAGGTGATCATGCCGCTTGGACGCGGCGCGATCGCATGGGGTTCCTGCTCAGCGCAGCGAGCCGATGAACAGCCTCAACTCGTCTTCCATCTTCTTCAGGTCGAGCTTCCCGAAGACCGCATCGAAGGCGCCCTTGCGGTCCTCCTCCTTGCACAGGAAGCGGAAGTACTCCAGGAGGAGCTTCTGGTACTTGCCGCCCTGGCCGTGCACGAGGAAGTACACGATGGCCCAGGCCTCCGCGTAGTTCTCGGCCCTCTCGTCCGGGTCGTACATCTCGTCGCGCGTCATGAGCATGAGCCGCCGCAGGCCCTTGTACGACTTCACCTGCCCGAGGCGCCAGCGGTTGGGGCGGATCTCCACGCGCCTCGTCGCCTCGTCGACCTGCGCCCCGGCGAAGTAGTCCGCGAGGCCCTCGTTGAACCACTCCGGGGCGTGGTCGAGGAAGCTGGCGAGGTACTGGTGGAACGTCTCGTGATAGAGCACCAGGAGCGTGTCCTCGTTCTTCTTCTGCTCCCAGAAGGCGAGCTTCTTCGTGAGGTCGTGGTAGTAGCCGGCGGTCCTGGGCGGACCGCCGTCGTCCAGGTACTCCTGCTCCCGCTCGAAGAGGATCACGCGGCACTTGTCCCTGGATTTCGGCCCGTCCGGAAACACCGCCTGGTACTTCGCGGTGATGAGCTCGATGTGGCGCCCGATGTAGTCCGTGAACCCCTGCGTCACGTTCGAGACGATGACGAAGTGCGCCGTCTCCCTGCGGTACTCCTGCTTGAACTGCGGTCCCGCGATCTCCCGCTCGGCGATCTTCCTGTACGAGGCCGCCGACGCGTCGTTCGGATCGAGCTTCACCGCCTCGTCGAAGCACTTCAGGGCCGCGGCGAAGTCGGTCGTCTTCAGGTACACCACGCCCTTGCCGCGGTGATAGGCGCTCAAGGGCTTCGTCGCGATCGCCCGGTCGTACATCTTGAGCGCCGCGTCGGGGCTCCTCAGCCGCGCGTGCGTGTCGGCGAGCCACGACATCGCCTCGTGAAAGGCGGGATTCAGCTCCAGGCACCGCTCCAGCTTGCGCCGCGCTTCGCGGAAATCGTCGTTGCGATGGAGCGCGATGCCGAGGCAGTACGTGGCGAGCGCGAACGGCTTCCCCGCGACGCGTTCCGCCTTCTGGAACTCCTCGATGGCGCGGTCGAGCGTGGATCGGTCCTTGAGCCGGTCGTACTCGTCGAGGAGCTTCAATCCGAAGCGGTAGGCCTCGAGGGCGGCCGCCGCCACGTCCGGCGGCGGCTTGAGATTGGAGTCGGCGTCCTGGGCTGCCGCGACAAGCGGCAGGCAGAGAAGGAAGATGGCGGCCGCACGCACATGAACAGCTTAGGCTATTTCTTCGGCAGCGCCAGGTTCGGGCGCTTCGACTCGTCGGGCGCGAGCGGCTTGTGCTTCCTGAGCAGTTCGAGCGCGGTCGCGATGCCTCTCTCGAGCTGCGGATCGCGCCCCGCCGCGTAGTCGTGCGGGAGGATGTCGACGTCGATGTCCGGATCCGTGCCGTAGTTCTCGACGCCGAAGCCGACGTCCTTGAACCAGAACGAGAACTCCGGCTGCGTCGTCACCGAGCCGTCGGCCATGAGGTGCCGCGGCCAGATGCCGATGACGCCCCCCCACGTGCGGCGGCCGATGAGCGGGCCGAGCCCGAAGAGCTTGAAGCAGTGGCTGAAGATGTCGCCGTCCGAGCCCGCGTTCTCGTTCGTGAGCGCGACGAGGGGCCCCGCGGGCGAGTCGCTCGGGTAGGGCGACCAGTCGCGCCAACGTGAGACGTCGAAGCCGACGCGCTTGCGCGCCAGCTTCTCGAGGAGGAGCTGCGACACGTGGCCGCCGCCGTTGTTGCGCACGTCGACGATCATCGCCTCGCGCGCGACCTCCGCGTAGTAGCCGCGGTGGAACTCGGCGAAGCCGGCCGGGCCCATGTCGGGCACGTGGACGTAGCCGACGCGGCCCTTCGTCTTCTCGTGCACGGCGCGGCGGTTCGTCTCCACCCACTCGCGGTAGCGCGCGCGCATCTCGTCGCGGAGCGTCCGAACCGTGACGGTGCGCTTGCTCGCGAGCGTGAGGGCGACCTCCTGGTCGGCGCGGTTGAGGAGCATCTCGTTCGGCGTGACGTCCTTCGCGCACGCGCGGCCGTTGATCGCGACGATCACGTCGCCGGCCTTGACGCCGACGCCCGGCGCGGAGAGCGGCGACGTCCCGCGCTCGTCCCACGCGTCGCCCGCGACGACGCGCGCGACCCGCCAACCCTTCTTGTCCCACGCGAACTCCGCGCCGAGGAGGCCCACGTCGTAGCGCGGCTCGGGCCGGTAATCTCCGCCGAATTCGTAACAGTGCGACGTGGCGAGCTCGCCCTGCATCTCCCACACGAGGTCGCTGAACTCGCTGCGCGAACCCACACGGTCGACGAGCGGCCGGTAGCGCTTCCAGACGAGGCCCCAGTCGACCTTCGACATGTCGGCGACCCAGAAGTGGTCGCGCATGAGGCGCCACGCCTCGCGCAGGATCTGCGCCCACTCGACGGGCGGTTCGACGAGCGGCTTGAGGCGGGAGAGGTCGATCCAGCCGGAGTCGCGGCCCGGCGGGTCCTTCTCCGACTTCTCGTCCGGCTTCTCGCCCGCCTTGACCCAGCGGAGCTTCGAGTTCGAGCGGTAGACCATCGTCCTGCCGCCGACGCGGAAGCTCGACACGCCGTTGACGAGCGTCTCCTTCTTGCGCTTGGCGAAGTCCCACTTCTCGAGGAGGCCGCGCGGCGGCTGCTCGCCCGGGAGCCAGGTCTGATTGAGCGCGCCATCGACCGGCCAGATCGTCCAGAGCGCGGCGCCGGGGACGGCGTCGATCGACCCGTAGCGGCCTTCGGGGACCGGGAACGCGATCACGCGCGACTCGATCCCGTCGAGGTCGATCCGGAACTTGTCCTTCTTCTTCGCCTTCTCGTTTTTCGGCGGCTCGGGCGGGTCGTTCGTGAACGGCGACTTCTGGTCCGCGCGCAGCGTCACGAGGTACGGGCGCGCGCCGCGCGGGAAGCCGAGGTCGAAGCCGACGTTGTCGTAGACCGGGTCGAACTCGCGCCAGCCGAGGAAGTAGAGGTAGCGGCCCTCGGGATCGAAGACGGGCGCGACGTCGCGCAGGAGAGGGCGCATGACGGCGCGCGACTTCCCCGACTTCACGTCGACGAGCTTGAGCGTGTACGTGTTGATCGTGTCGTTGAGGCTGTAGGCGATCGCGCTTCCGTCGGGCGACCACGAGAAGCCCGCGATGCGGTCCCAGCGGCTCGTGTCGAGGACGCGCGTCCTGCCGCTCTTGAGGTCGACGACGACGAGCTCCTGGCGGTGGTTCGCGACGGCGAGGCGGTCGCCCGCGGGCGACGGCTTCATGTCGATCGCGCGCCCGATGTCGCGCTTGAGCTTGACGCGCTGGCCACCCGGGTGCACGACGAGCGACTCCTCGCCGCCCTGGTCCGTCACGGCGATGAGGCGGTTGCCGTCGTTCGTCCAGCGCGCCAGGCGCATGCGCGGCGTGCCGAGCTCGTCGACGGGCCCGTCGAACGGCGCGAACTTGAAGAGGCGGCCGCGGCTGACGACCGCGAGCGCCTTGTCGTGCGGCGCGTAGTCCTCGAGGAAACGGCCCGCGTCGGCGAATCGGCGCTTGCGCTGGACGCGCGGGCTCGGGAGGTCGATCTCGATCGTGCGCGACGACTTGCCGTCGAAGAGCCAGACGTCGCCGCCCGCGTGGTAGACGATGCGCTTGCCATCGGTCGTCGCGTGCCGCGCGTAGTGGTCGACGTGCCGCGTGTGGCGCTTGAGGTCGCGGCCCTCCGGCGTGCACGAGTAGAGGTTCGCGACGCCCTCGTGGTCGGAGAGGAAGTGGACGCGCGCGCCGATCCACATGGGATTCGTGAGCGTGCCGTTGAGCTCGATGAGGCGCCGCCACTTTCCCTTGCCGCCGGGGTCGATGTAGAGCGCGCCCATGCGGCCGCCGCGATAGCGCTTCCACCAGGCGGGTTCCTGGCCGAAACGCTGGAGGACGCGCGCGCGCCTGGGGCCGTAGGCGATCGTGATCGCGGGTCCGAGGCGCAGCTCCTCCGGGAGGCCGCCGGCGGCGGGCACGCGCACGAGGCGTACCATGCGGAAGTGGTACTGCTGGGCGCTCGAGGCGACGACGAGTCCGCCGTCGACCCACGCGGCGGGCTTGGCGAACATGCCGCCCATGTACGTGAGGCGCTTCGCCGGGCCGCCGCCGGCGGGCATCGTGTAGATGTCGACGGGCCCCTCCTCCTTGCTCGCGAAGGCGATCGTCCTGCCGTCGGGCGAGAGGAGCGGGTGGGAGACTTCGCCGAGGTTGGCGGTGAGGCGGCGGGCGGTGCCGCCTGAAGCCGGCACGCTCCAGAGGTCGTCCTCGGTGACGAAGACGACGGTGTCGCCGGTGATCGTGGGGTGGCGGTAGTAGCCCGCGGGCATGAGGCGCGATTATAGAACCGCGACTTTGGTGCCGTCGACCCAAAGGATGCGCGATCCGAGCGACGTCCCGGACCCGCGAGCACCTTTCCGGAAGTGGCCCGCCGGTTTCCGTCCCTGCGGACCGGTGCGGTTCGACGGATCTTGTGGTAGGGTCGCGGGCGATGAACCCGTTCGTCGCGGGCCGGGCGCCCTTCATGGTGATCGGCCACCGCGGGTGCGCGCACGCGCCCGAGAACACGATCGAGGCGTTCGCGAAGGGGCTCTCGCTCGGCGCGACGATGATCGAGTTCGACGTGCGCGAGCGGCTCGTCGTGTCGCACGATCCCACCCGCAGGACGTCTCCGACGCTCGACGATGCGCTGCGTTACCTCAAGACGACCGGCGCGTTCGTGAACGTCGAGATCAAGGTGGACGGGATCGCGCGCGAGGCCGTACTGTGCGTGCGCAAGCACGGCCTGGTCGAGCGGACGGTGATCTCGAGCTTCCGCCACGACCAGGTGGCGCTCGCGAAACGGCTCGAGCGCGGGATCGCCGGCGGCGTCCTCTGCCAGGACCGGCACGTCGACCCCGCGCGCTACGTGCGGGGCGTCGTCGGCGCGGACATCTACGCGTGTTCTCTGGACGCCTTCGTGCCCGCGAAGGGCGTGGGCGTCCACGTCTACACGGTGAACGACCCGCGCGAGATGAAGCGGCTGATCGCGGCGGGCGCGACGGGGGTCTTCACGGACTATCCGGAAAGGCTGGTGCGGGTTGCGCGCGCTCGTTAGACCGCCGTCGGACGCGTACGCGCGCTGCCTGCGCACCGACGCGGCGCGCGTCATCGACGTGGCGAGCGCCCGCGAGCAACACGCGGCGTACTGCGAGATCCTCCGGCGCGCGTGCGCCGTCGAGGTCGTCGCGCTCGCGCCCGAGCCGGACCTGCCGGACGCCTGCTTCGTCGAGGACACCGCGGTCGTCGTCGGGCGTCGCGTCGTCATCACGCGGCCGGGGGCGCCGTCGCGGCGGCCCGAGACGGCCTCGGTCGAGCGCG
>Ga0187893_10015325_pt1 | contig 10291 bp, 8 predicted proteins | sample MA1701074metaG_FD_139574 | JGI IMG/M metagenome (GOLD analysis project Ga0187893, IMG submission 139574) | White microbial mat communities from a basaltic lava cave in the Kipuka Kanohina Cave System on the Island of Hawaii, USA - MA170107-4 metaG ... | reverse complement strand
CCGGCGATCGCGACGACGTCGCCATCCGGCGCTACGCGGACGGACGGTGGGGCAACATTCAGTGGCTGCCGGGCACGAGCGGCGATAACTGGCTTCCGCAGATAGCCGTCGATGCGGGCAATCGCGTGTGGGTCGTATGGTCTGCGATGACGGCGGGGAACTGGGATCTGTTCGCCCGAAGCCTCGATCCCGTGAGGCAGGAGTGGGGCGCCATTGAGCGGCTTACCAACGATCCCATGCCTGATGTGAATCCGCGGCTCGCCTCCGACGGGAAAGGGCGGTTTGCTCTCGTTTGGCAGGGTTTTCGCGGCAAGAACAGCAACATCTTTGTCCGGATGTTCGAAGGCGGCAAGTGGTCGCCGGCGGTTCGCGTCACCAATCGTGCGGCCAATGACTGGGAGCCCGCCGCGGCGTTTGATCGCGACGGCAATGTCTGGGTCGCCTACGACTCTTACAAGAACGGCAACTACGATGTGTATCTGACGCGCGTCTCGGGCGGGGCTGCCGGTACTGAATGGACGGTCGCCGCCACACCGCGTTTCGAGAGTCGCGCGACGGTGGCGGTGGATCTTTCTGGTCGCGTGTGGGTTGCCTACGAAGCGGGGATGCAGAACTGGGGCAAGGACCAGGGCTATATTCTCCGCGACCGGCGGGTCGGGGTGCCGCTCGGCGGCATCCGCGAGCCGAGGATTCGGTGCTATGAGAACGGCGCCTGGCGCGACCTTAGTGCTCCGCTGAAATCGGCGTTTAGTCCGGGCAACACCTACCAGCCGCACGTTTTTACGGATCAGACTGGGTCGGTTTGGGTGGCGGCAAAAACGCGGATGATGCGGCAGGTAGAAGGCCAGCAGTTTCCCAACCGGGGCTTCTGGGAGTACGGGCTCACCAGGCTCGAAGCAAAAGGGTGGACCGCCGCGACGCCGCTGCCGAACAGCAAAGGCAGATCGAGCACGCGCGTATCGGCGGCATCCGTCGACGGATCGCTCTGGATGGCCTGGAGCACCGACAATCGCGGCGAGGCGTTCTATCACCGGCCGATGCGGCAACAAGTGTTCGCGGGCCGCATCGCGACTGTCGGGGCGTCCGCCCAGCCGGCCTGGAGTACGCCGCCGGAGGAGACACTGCCTGTGACGGCGAAGGGCCATGACAATGAAGCAGGCGACGTCAAGGCAATCCGCGAATATATCGCGGTGGTTGACGGCAGAAAGCTGCACATCGTGAGAGGCGATTTCCACCGGCATACGGAGCTGAGTTGGGACGGCGGCGGTACGGCCGACGGTTCGCTCCAGGATTTCTATCGATACATGTTCGATGCGGCGGCGATGGATTTTGGCGCGTCCACGGATCATCAGGGTGGCGCTTGGCCTTACTGGTGGTGGTACACGCAAAAGATGACCGACATGTACCACGTGCCCGGCGCTTTCGTGCCGATCTTTGGCTACGAGCGTAGCGCGGTCTTTCCCAACGGGCACCGTAACGTGTTCTTCGCCCGGCGAGTGGATTCGCGGGTAACGCCATTTAATCTTCGGGCTGGAGTTCCCGCCTTCGCGTTGAGCGCTCATCCGATGGGCGATGAACCGGGAGTAGGCAGTGGTGATCTCGTGGCCAACGACACTAAACTGCTGTACGACGATATTCGCGGGCGCGGCGCGATCGCAATTTCTCACACGTCGGGGACAAGAATGGGCACCGACTGGCGCGACAATGACCCGGCGCTAGAGCCGGTCGTGGAGATCTACCAGGGCGCCCGCACGAATTACGAACAACTCGGAGCTCCCTACGTCGCCGAGGATCCAAGAGACGCGGCGCACATGAAGACGGCTGGTTATTTTCCGGAGGGTATGGTTTCGAACGCCTGGGCGAAGGGCTACAAGCTCGGCATTATCACGAGTTCGGACCACGGCTCAACGCACATCTCCTACGCGATGGTCTATACCGATGACGCGAGCCGTCAGGGAGTACTGAACGCGATCCGCAAGCGCCAGACCTATGGGGCGACCGACAACATCATCCTCGACGTGCGCATGGGCCAGCATTTCATGGGCGAGGAGTTCAAGCTGACGGCGCCGGCTCCGATCCGCGTAAGGGCGCGCGGGACGGGCCCGGTCGCCAAGGTAGAGGTCATCAAGGACAGCACCGTCATCTACACCGCGGAGCCGAAACAGCAGTCCGTGGATTTCTCCTACCTCGATAAGGGTGGTGTCGCGGGACGGCATTATTACTATGTACGATTAATGCAGAGCGATGGTATGATCGCGTGGTCAAGCCCGTTCTTCGTGAATTATCCGTAGGAGGTCCTTATGGTGACGCGACGCAGTGTTCTGGCGGGAGCGGCGGCTGTTCCGGTGATGTCGTTCGGCGCAAATGACGCCGCAGGCGGTGACGATCTAAAACTAGGAGTGGCATCCTATTCGTTGCGCAACCTGCCGCGTGCCCGCGCGATCGGCGTGATCCAGACGCTCGGAACGCCTTACGTCAACATCAAAGAATCCCATCTTCGATACACGTCAACGCTGGAGGAGATCGCCGCCGCGCGGAAGGACTTCGCCGATGCCAAGATAACCGTGCTCGGCGGCGGAAACATTTCGCTGCGCGAAAACACCGTCGACGGCATGCGAAAGTGGTTCGACTACGCGCGAGCCAGCGGATTCCCGTTGATCGTCTGCGCTCCGACGCCGGACAACGTGGGTGTCGTTGAGACTCTCGTCAAGGAGTACAACATCAAGGCCGCCATTCACAATCACGGCCCCGAAGACAAGTTCTTTCCTACGCCTCAAAGCGTGCTGAAGGCGATCAAAGGCATGGATCCTCGGGTGGGGCTTTGTATCGATATCGGCCACACCGCGCGATCGGGCGTGGATGTCGTGAAATCGATCCGCGAGGCGGGCCCGAGGCTGCTCGACATGCACGTGAAGGACCTGCGAGATTTTTCTACTTCCAAGAGCCAGTGCGCGGTGGGCGACGGGATCATGCCGATGGTGGCTATCTTCAAAGAGCTGAAGCGTATGAAGTTCCACGGCGGAGTGATGCTGGAGTACGAGATCAATGCTGATAATCCGGAGCCGGGGATGGTGAAGTCCTTCGCCTACATGCGCGGGGTCCTGGGAGGGCTGCGAGGGTAGATCGCGCAGTCCGGGACCCATGCGTCGGTGTGCTATTGTGGTGGGTGAAGCCGGTGTAGCTCAGGTGGTTAGAGCGACGGTCTCATAATCCGTAGGTCGCAGGTTCAACTCCTGCCGCCGGCACCAAACCTCTCTTCATTCTACTATTGTAGCAAATATTCTTTGGAGCTCTTCCTGAGAGTAATAGTCGATCTCTATCTTACCTCTTTGCTCAGACTTAGCAACGACTCGCACTCTCGTACCCAACACTCGTTCGAGCTCATCAACAGCAGCCCGGACGTTAGCGTCAGGCTCTTCCGTAAGAGTCTCCGGCTCCCTTGGCTCCGACATTCGTCGTACTAAACGCTCTACCTGCCGAACCGACATACCTTGGGAAGTGGTCTTCTCGGCTACCTGTCTTTGAAGTTCCGGAGTGGGCAGCCCGAGAATGGCACGTGCGTGGCCCATGGAGAGCCTGTGCTCGGCAACCAGAAGCTGGATGTCGCTCGGCAGTCGGAGGAGCCGGAGCATGTTCGTCACGGTGGATCGGTCTTTCCCCGTACGGCTGGCGATGTCATCGTGGCTCAGGCCGTGCTGTCGCGTTAGTCGATCGAACGCTTGGGCCACTTCGATCGGATTCAGGTCCTCGCGCTGGATGTTCTCGATGAGCGACATTTCGAGAACACGATCACTGGAGACATCCTGGATGACGGCCGGTACCCGCGACAGTTCCGCCTGGCGTGCGGCCCGCCAGCGTCTCTCTCCGGCGATAAGCTCAAAGCGTTCGCCGTTGCGGCGCACGAGCAGTGGTTGTAGGACGCCATTGCTCTTGATCGACTGCGCCAGTTCCTGAAGCCGCTCAGGCTGGAATACCGTGCGTGGTTGGACGGGGTTCGGATCGATCGCGTCGATGGGGATCTCGGCGATCTGATGTGCCGCTGAGTCGGCGGGTGAAGGCAACGGGGCCTTCGACGGAATAAGGGAAGATAGCCCTCGACCGAGGGCTCGGCGCGGGCTATCGGTCGTCTTGGTCATGGAGCGGGGCTCCCGTGAGCGGCGGCCGTTTTATCGTGGGCAAGAATTTCCTTCGCCAGCTTGATATAACTCTCGGCGCCGCGTGAGCGCACATCGTAGAGGAGGATCGGTTTGCCGAAGCTCGGCGCCTCGGCGAGTCGTATGCTGCGCGGGATGACCGTCCGCAAGACTTCTTCAGCAAAGAACTCCCGGAGGTCCGAGGCAACCTGACGGCCGAGATTGGTTCGATCGTCGAACATGGTCAGGAGAATACCCTCAATGGTGATGGGGTGCTCGAATGAGTTCTGAACTCGCTCGATCGTGTCCATGAGCTGCGAAATACCCTCCAGGGCAAAGAACTCGCACTGTATCGGGATCAGGACCGAGTCGGCGGCGAGAAGCGCGTTCAGGGTGAGTAGATCCAGGGCGGGCGGGCAGTCGATCAGGACATACCGATAGTTGCCCCGGCACGACTCGAGCTTATCGCGAAGTCGAAACTCGCGGCGCGGGGCGTCGACCAGTTCGATATTGCATCCGACCAGGTTCCGGTCGCCGGGAGCCACTTCGAGGCCATCCATCACGGTTTTCTGGATTATAGACTCGAGCTTGGCGTCGGCGGTGAGGACGTCATAGAGACTCTGCGAATCCGGTTCCTTTTCCACCCCGAGGCCGCTCGTTGCGTTGCCCTGGGCGTCGGCATCGATCACCAGTACGCTCATGTCGTTAGCTGCGAGCGAGGCCGCCAGGTTGATGGCGGTCGTGGTCTTACCTACGCCGCCCTTCTGGTTTGCGATCGCGATGACCTTGCCCATGGCGATGAAGAGGACATCGTATCACGTTTCACGAGACGCGTTGGTTTCACGTGGAACATCGGTCATCATGATCGCCCTGGAGCGGCCCCAAGGCAGCTTGACGACTCGAGGGGTGTCTGGAAAACCCGAGTCAACGGTGCTCAGAACAGCGACATGGTTCGCCAACCGGCCAGCCAGCGCGAGAACCTCACGAAGGCTCACAGCGCGGGAAACAAGCCAGTCGAACCGATCTGTCAGAGATTCGGCACGACAAGCAAGGACGCGCACATTGCTCAGGTCTCGTGACACTTCGCGAAGAAAAACCGCCTTCCTCACACGCGATTCTACCAGGGTGACCTGGCACTCCGGCCGTCGGACGGCAACTGGAAACCCAGGGAATCCGGCGCCGGAGCCCATGTCGACTATGCGAAGTACTCCGCGGGGAAGCTCCTCCGCCAGGGCCAGGGATTCACAATAATGGTATTTGACCAAGTCCTCGACACCCGTGACGGACGTCAGGTTGAGCCGGCGGTTCCATCGAATAAGGAGATCATAATGGCGCTCCAGCATCTCAGCCTGCTCGGCAGTAGCCAGTCCCGTGCCGAACCGCGTGAGGGCGTCGCGAAACGGGCTCATGCAGGCTGCCGGGCAAGGCTCAAATAACAGTCGAGCACGGAAACGGCCGCGGGCGTGACTCCGGGAATCCGGGCGGCCTGGCCCAGCGTTTCCGGGCGGACGCGATGCAACTTTTCCAGAATCTCACGCGACAGCCCCGGCACATCCTGATAACTGAAGTCAGCAGGAATGGTGCGGCGATCCGATGACTTGAGTCGTTCGATCTGCCGGCTCTGTTGCCCTATATACCCCTCGTACTTGATCTCCGTCTCGACATTGTCCAGAAGGCCATGAACAGGGTCCTCCTCCAACGTCGACCGGATTTGCGGCTCAATGCATCTGATCCTGGCTTCCGGTCGCTTGAGCCAAATAGCGAGTGTCGCGCCCGACTCGTGCGTGCTCTTGTACAGCATTTCCAATAACCTGGCGCGCTGCCGCTCCTTGCGTTCATACTGATTCCATCGATCCTCGCTCACAAGCCCGCACCTCCGCCCAACAGGTGTCAGACGCCGGTCCGCATTGTCGATTCGCAGGTGCAGCCGGAACTCGGCGCGCGACGTGAACATGCGATACGGCTCGTCGGCTCCTTTAGTTATCAGGTCGTCAATCAGGATCCCGATGTACCCTTCGGTTCGCGAGATCATGATTGGATCCTCACCGCCGACACTCCTGCCGGCGTTAATTCCGGCGACCAGGCCTTGGCACGCCGCCTCCTCGTATCCCGACGTGCCGTTGATCTGCCCGGCAAGGAAAAGCCCCCGAATCGACTTCACCTCCAGCGAGTGACTCAACTCGCGTGGATCGATTGCGTCGTACTCAATCGCGTAGCCAGGCCGGATCATTTCGGCCTGATCGAGGCCCGGGATTGACGCCACAACCGCCGCCTGCACGTCGATCGGCATGCTCGTGGACATACCGTTGACGTAAACCTCGTAAGTATCCAGGCCCTCGGGCTCGAGGAAAATCTGGTGTCTGGCCTTGTCCGGAAACTTCACGAACTTATCTTCGATCGACGGGCAGTAGCGCGGACCAATGCCCTCGATCTGCCCGCTATAGAGCGGAGAGCGGGCTATGCTGTCGGAAATTATCTGCTTTGTTTTCTCCGTAGTATAAGCGATATGACACGGGACCTGCGGCCGTTCGATCTTTGCCGTCATGAACGAAAACGGGGTCGGGTTCGAGTCGCCTTCCTGCGGTTCGAAGCGGGCCCAGTCGACCGTTCTGCCGTCCAGTCGAGGGGGCGTGCCGGTCTTTAACCGCGTCCAGGCGAGCCCGAGGGTACGCAGATGATCGCCCAACAGGTTTGACGGCGCCTCTCCGTTGCGGCCGCACGCGTAGGTCATCTCGCCCACATGCGCCAAGCCATTCAGGAATGTGCCGGTTGTGACGGCCACCGCTCGAGTGTCTAGCCGGCGGCCGTCCCGCAGATCGACGCCGAGAACCCGGCCACCCTCGATGACCAGTCGCGCCACCTCCGCCTGCAGGATCCGGAGGTTTGGCTCCCTCTCGATGACCTCACGCATCTTCAATCGGTATGCCTTCTTGTCGCACTGGGCTCTTGGCGACCACACGGCCGGGCCCCGGCTCGTGTTTAGCAGGCGAAACTGGATTCCAACGGCGTCCGTTATCTCGCCCATCACACCGCCGAGTGCGTCGATCTCCCGGACCAAGTGACCCTTCGCGATGCCGCCAACCGCAGGATTACACGACATCTGGGCAATCAAATCAAGGTTCATCGTAACCATCGCGGTTCTGCACCCGAGCCGGGCGCACGCTCGCGCCGCCTCGCAGCCCGCGTGGCCGGCTCCGATCACGACAACATCGAAGGAGCCTCGCATTGGTATTATTGTAGCCTTGTAGACTTGTGAATCTGCTGATCATTGGAGGTGGGGGCCGGGAGCACGCGCTGGCTTGGAAGCTTTCGCAAAGTTCTCTGCTGGACAGAGTCTATGCCTGTCCCGGAAACCCAGGTATCGCCGAACTGGGTACCTGTGTGCCGCTCACGGACACCGACATCGACGGCTTTGTCCGCCTGGCGGAGGAGGTATCGGCGGGGTTAACTGTCGTCGGGCCCGAAGGACCTCTGGTGAACGGAATTGTCGATGCATTCCGGGCCCGAAACCTGCCCATTGTGGGCCCGCCGGCTGCGGCAGCACTCATAGAGGGCAGTAAGGCTTTCGCCAAAGAGATCATGGCTCGTGCCGGCGTGCCTACGGCGCGCCACCACACGTCCCACGACGCCGCGGAAGCGGCCAGGGCGCTCGACATGTTCGGATTCCCGCTCGTCATCAAGGCCGATGGCCTGGCGGCGGGCAAGGGTGTGGTCGTCGTAGAGGACCGCGCGACGGCTTTGGAGGCACTGGCGACTCTTCCGCCAGGACTCTTCATTGTGGAAGAGTTTCTTAGCGGGGAAGAAGTCAGTTTCATCGTGTTTGTGAATGGTGAGCGCGTCATTCCTCTTGCTCCCACCCAGGATCATAAGAGGGTCAGGGACAATGACACCGGTCCGAATACCGGGGGTATGGGAGCCTACTGCGATAGACGTATTCTCAATCGCGATCAGGTGGAACAGATCCTTCGGCTGGTAATCCATCCGATTCTCGAAACGCTGCGCGCCGATGGAACTCCTTTCACGGGATTCCTTTACGCGGGACTGATGCTCACGTCGGAAGGCCCCAAGGTTCTGGAGTTCAACGCGAGGCTTGGCGATCCTGAAACCCAGGCGCTCATGATGACGATGGAAAGTGACTTCGCCGGCACGCTGCTTGAAGGCGAGACGCCGCGCTGGAAACCGGGAGCCGCGGTATGCGTCGTTCTGGCGGCCTCCGGATATCCGGGCGCCGTGCGAACCGGAGACGTGATCACCGGCATCGAAGATTGCGGCGAGACGGTGTTTCACGCGGGCACGAGACTAACGGGGCGTGGCGTCGAAACAGCAGGCGGGCGAGTGCTCGGAGTGACTGCGCGCGGCGAATCGCTTCAACAGGCGATTGACAAAGCTTACGCGGCTGTGGCACACATTCGATTTGACGACATGCACTACCGCCGCGACATCGGCAGAAAAGGGCTGGCCCGCTGGTAGAATAAGTAATATCGTTGCGGGGAACGTAGCTCAGTTGGATAGAGCGGCCGCCTCCTCAGCGGGTTTCGGCGTTCCACCGCGTACGCTCTTTCGTTCCGCGTTTCAGTCCTTCCAATAACTTGGGGAATCTGCTTGTCGCTCAATCAGCATCCCGTTTGATTCCGATAGATGGGGTTTTGATACAGTTCTGGTGCAGTAGCTGACAGTCTCCAGAGTGGCGAAGTGACGGTTACACTGGCTCGGAACGGTGGTGCCTGCGACTCGCAACGGAATCTTCCGATCCTGTGATTACTGCGGATACACCCATCATTGTGGACAGGAAAGCTCCGACACTGCAGGCGGCTCTCGACGATCCACAGACCCTATTCTTCTTCCCCCTATGCTGGCAGGCATGCTTGATCGGAGGCCTCGCCTACTTTGATGTGGAACTCGACAGCTTCCATCCATCTGACTTGAGAAGGTTCCGGTCGCGGTATCTCGGCGCAGATTGCCGGTTTGCGTACTCTCCGACGCGCGTTTCGATATAAAACCAGACCACCTGTTGTCGCATCAAAGGCTTCGGAGGTCCTTACCTGAGCCAGCACGATTTCAACTGGTGAGGGCTCAGTTTGGATCACAACGGGAGCCAGCGGAGAAGGTTCCGCCACTCATCGGCTTCGGACACCTGCCAGATCAGCAGAATCTCTTCAATCGCTTGCGCAATCGGCATGGACCTCGGAACGAGAAGTACGCCGGCAGATTCATTGCCGGCGACGAAGTCTCCGAAATGCCGTGGCATCGTACGGACATCGTGGGTTACCAAGATCCGGCCTAGGGATGCAGCGACCGCGAGAACCTGCGGATCTTTCATGCCCTCGGGGATGAGGCGCTGGGGTAATTCAAAATCGATCCTAGCTTCGCGGCGGACAACGCCGGCGACTAAGTTCTGGTCGAGATTGGCGTCAGCGAGGAAACGGACTTGCGCCATCTACCTCGAAGGGGTTTCTGCACGCGCTTGCCGCAGCTTCTCCGCCAGGCTGTCCGGGAGTGGCTTCTGCTTAGCGGCCGATTCCTTAGACAACTGCTCCTGTTCGTAAAGGTAGGCCTCAACGGCTCCTTTGTTCGCCAAGTAAAAGGTGATAGCCCCGTAGACCTTTTCCAGCGAACCGATCAAAGGTAACGCCTTCAGAATACTCTCGGGCGAAGCGCCCTCCTTGAAGGGTATGACGACACTGTCCAATGAAATTCGGGTGTCCGCGATGTAGTAGCCGCCTTCCCGCATTTCGACGTATGGCTTCATCAAGACGTCCACCTCCAGTGTATGCGGACATGGCGCTTCGCCGCAATCTGAACATACCCGCTCCGCTTATGCAGCGAGAGCTGCTGCTTTTCAGTTAGGCGCCCAGGGCTGAGAATGTAACCGATCAAGTTCAACGTGTGCGGATCTCTTTGATTTGCCGGGCACAAGGATCGTGAACGAGTTTTGATACAGTTCGCGGCGAGTAGGGGTTATGATACAGTTTTGGTACACGCGGAGCTTCCTTGAAGCGGAAGTGACCTGGAATCAATCGGGGACGTAGCTCAGTTGGATAGAGCGGCCGCCTCCTAAGCGGCAGGCCGGCAGTTCGAATCTGCCCGTCCCTACCATACAATTGACAACCTCCGCTTGCTCCCGACCGTTGTAGAACGTAGAATCAAGGTCACCAGTT
>Ga0187893_10015324_pt1 | contig 10291 bp, 7 predicted proteins | sample MA1701074metaG_FD_139574 | JGI IMG/M metagenome (GOLD analysis project Ga0187893, IMG submission 139574) | White microbial mat communities from a basaltic lava cave in the Kipuka Kanohina Cave System on the Island of Hawaii, USA - MA170107-4 metaG ... | reverse complement strand
GACGACGTTGGCTCTCAACTGTTTCGCGCAGGCCCAAAAGCAGGAAGCGGCGCTGGATTGGATTGATCAATGGAAAAACGTGACGAAGCTCTTGATCGGCGTGGCTGAAACTATGCCGGCTGAGAAATACGGTTACAAACCGACCAAAGAGGTGGACAATTTCGGCGACCAGCTCAAACACGCTTGCATGGCTTCAAGAATTCTGCTCGCCAACGCAGAAGGAAAACACCTTCAACTCAAAGACGTGAGCCTGGACAAATTGAAAACCAAAGAAGAGATCGTCGCCGAGTTGCGCAAGCTCGCCGATGAAGGCGCCGCCGTGATCAACCGTGTCGCGGGCAAGAACGACGGCGAGGTCGTCGAATCGCAGTTCTTCGGCAAAACCACGCGCCGCTTCCTGCTCATCCAGGCCATCGGGCACAGCTTCAACCATTACGGGCAGATGGTCTTTTACCTCAGATTGAATGGGATTACGCCGCCTGCGAGCAGAGGGTAACTATCTCGAACGTTTAATAGTCAGAGCAATTGGCCGGTGATCAGAAACTCTTTCTTCCTCGTTTTCTTCTGGGAGTTGGAGAACCTTCAAATCGCAACTCCATTGCTTGGAGTCCAACCCCTTAACGAAGGCGTGGTCAATGAGGATGCCATGTTTCAAATGGCTGTGCGGCCACCCTTGCTCATCTTCACGTTTTTCGTAGTTTGGAGTGTCAACTTTTGGGGAGCCGAACGCGTGCGACTCGCCCCACGTGTTGGCGCCAGGTGAAAGAGGGATATTTTCCGAGAGAACTTGAAGGAATCCATGCTTCTCGCAGAGATAGTCAAGCTCCTTCGAGCCAGGGCGAGCGTTGAAGTCACCTAACAAAATTACCGGTCGTCCTTCGTTGAGTCTGAGATGACTACAAAGCGTTTCAATTTGCGCAATTCGGTGCCCCACGCCCCGGCTATTCTCCAGCTCTTCCTTTGTACCTACCCGTTTGTCCTGACTATTCGTCTCAAGCTGGCAAAAAACGAGGTCAGCCATGAGATCATCCGCCACACTTAACTCCCGAATCGCAATTGCGGATCGTGGTTCAGAGTCCCGGTTCCCTCTGTATTCCAATGGATCGTCGGTTGTGGTTAGGAGCGGAGATTCTCCGGCAGGACGTAGTTGAAGCCCTTCACAGGATTTATAACCTGCAAACAGCAGGACTCCCGTGCCCTGGTGGACATCACGCGAAAGCCTAAACTCACCAGCGATACGCCTCGAAGCTCTGTTACCACTCCATTTCTCCTCGACGGCAATCGGATGGCGATGATCGCGGGAATTAACATGGGAGAGATAGTACCTTGTTGAATCGTCAGGGTTGAACCCAGTCTGAAAGGCGGCTAAGTCGTCCAAACAGATTTTAGGCTCGTATGGCGAAAGCAGTTCCAAGCTTCCCTGATTGGCGCACCGCGGCAAACTTCGGACACTGACAATAACTTCGGATAATCCAACAGCAACTATCCCATCAAGGAACTTTTCCTCAGTCAAGAATTCATTCAGGTACTGACCAAGTTGCTCTGGGTTACTCTGCTCGCCGCGAGCTGCCCCTGCGCAGTTCGCAAATACGATGGTCGCACTTTTGTTTCTGCTTAGTATAAGAATCCCCTCTACCCCGACAGTCTAACGGGAGTCAGATTCGCGTTGAATATACTTCCGCGTTTCTTCGAAATAGTTTGGGTGGCAGGCCAGCACGGCATCTGCCGGCTTTTGTAACTTTACGATGTCGTCAGCCGACACAGGCTTGCCAGAAAGATAATAGAGGTTGCCACCGGCGGACCACAGAATGATGGCAGCCGCGGCGATATCGTAGAAATGAAACCGTGTGAGCATCGCTGCCTGGAGCGCTCCCGACGCGACCGAGATGACGTGAAAACCCGAAACCCCAAAAGCGCGAATCTTGCCCGGGTACTGCCCCAGGTTCCATCGGTGGGCGTCTGAGGAGACGCCCAAATAAGAGGTCGGTGGAATCGGGATCTCCGAAGGAGGTACCGTTATGGCTTTGCCATTCCATTGAGATCCTTTCCCGAACTCACCCAGGAAAAGGTGATTTGCCGCAGGCATGCTGAATATGCCAAGCCACGGTTGTCCTTCGTGAAAAATAGCTACCGAAACTCCCCAAATGGGAATCCGATCTCGAAACGGTCCCGTACCCTCAATGGGGTCAATGATGACGACATAGGGCGCCGACTTATTCCCAGTCCATTTCTTTTCTTCGCCAAAGATGTAGGCCTCGGCGAGAGAATGGCATTCATAACGGATGAAGTCCTCAATTCGAGTATCGGCACGGGTAGCCCAAGTACCGTCCGCTTTAAGTTGTCCACGTTCTCGACCATATAGCGCCGTGGCTATCTGACCAGCGGTATTGATAATCTCTGTGACCTGATCAAGTGTCATAATTTCCTCCTGCCCGGATCATATTCAATATTAGACTCAGAGCCGTTTGCCAAAATAGCAGGAGCCGCGATTTCGCAGATCACAAGGCTCCATATTGTCATTTGCAAACCGCCATAAGATCGAATTGAAACAGCGACACATCATATTCCAGATCGGCCCGGTACGTCGCAGAATTGGCTGTCAATGCTGAGGCCGCGGCATGAGGAAATCGCCCTCACGCCGCGGCACCTGCATCGGCTCAAGCTAAAACGTGCATCGTAGCGCTATGCCGAAATGGACTGAGCGGCCGATCTGCACAGAGCCTTCAAGGCGAACTTTAGAGTCCAGTAAGAACCCGATCTTCGGACCGACACTGGGAACGGTCTGAGTGACTGAGCTCTGGGCTTGATCCTCGCCCCAACGATCCCAACCGCTCTCGATTGAAACGACAGACAATTGGCCTTCCGCGCCGAGTGAGATTTTCTTCACGTCGTAGGTGAAGCCCACAGCGCTATACAGGCCGTAGGTCGGCTTGGAATAGATGAAAGCACCCTGGGCATCAGGGCGGGAATCATTCTCGTTCTTCTTCCTGAAGCTGCTGTGGCCGGGGCGCGGCTCGGTGTTGATGCCTACCAACAACCCGGCATCGAACGTTAAAGAGACCGCCGAGAATTTTTGCAAGTATCCCGTGCCGAACAAAGCCCAGTGAGTAGTCTTGAGCTCCGTCGTGCCGGCTGAGCCGGGCTGGTTGGCGCGCGGGAGGAAGCCGTCGTCGACATGCGTGTCGTGCCGGAACGTATGGTCAGCGATATCAATGAACCGATATCCGGCCAGAAATCCGAACCCGCTCCTAGGCTCATCCGCAGCATCTGCTTGTTTCGGATTTTCATCCTCTCGGGTGAGCGCTGATGCCGCCCTTGGTGAAAAGAGGGGTTTCATCCGAACCAGGACGTGGCGGGCCGACGACGGCGTGTTTTTAGCAGGCACATCTTCGGACTGGCTCTGGGAGTAAGCCAGAGATGGCGACAGGACTACCAATATCGTGTTGATGAAGATTCGTTTCATTGTGTTTTCTCCTTCCAGTTGACCTGGTTTTAGTTGATGGTTTTGTCGAGTGGCGGCTTAGTTCGGCTAACTCAGTTCGGAATGATAATCTCCACCCGGCGATTCCGCTCGCGGCCTTCAAGTGTGCCGTTCGACGCAATTGGGCGGCTCGCCCCGAAACCGCGCGCCAACATCCACTCCCGGCTCACGCCCGCTGCCGCCAAAGCGTCCGCCGCGCGCGCCGCGCGCTCTTCTGAGAGCTTCAGGTTCACGACTGCCAGGCCCGTCGAATCGGTATGGCCCTCAACTCGGATGATCTTCCCCGGCGCGAGTTGATTGAGCAGGCGAGCGATCCGGCTGATTTCTTCACTGGCCTCGGGCTTCAGTTCCGCCTGACCGGGCTGAAAGAGAAGGTCCGACAAGGTGGTCACTGATCCCCCATCCTTTGGCTGAAACTTCTGCTTGAATTCATCGAGGAGCTGTTTGTTCCGCTCAATCTCATCCTTCTGCCGGTCAATCACCTGCTGCTTCATCCCAGCCTCGATGTTGGCTTCGGCCAATTTTACCAGAGCCTCGAGGCGATGCTGCTGCGCCTCTTTGAGCGCTTGCCGGAGCTTGCCCATCCGCTCTTCAGGATTCGGGAATTGCTCTGCCCAACTCATGAGCGCTTGCAGCTTCTTCTCCGCAAGCTGTCGGCGACAGCCGGCAGAGGTTTTGCGCCGCAGCCGCTCTTCAACGGTTTGCACGATGTGACTGTAAGCTTCGGCTGACTCCAGCGTCCGGATCTGAGCCAGGCAATCCTGGCAGTCATAGAAGAACTCGCCGAGCGCGGTGCGTGAGGCCAGGGAGAACGCCGCCGCGAGCAAGACCAGCGAGGCGATTCCTTTCAATGCTCCGATGAAGAACTTACGTACCAACGGATCTTCGTTTGTTACGGTGATGTCTTCCTTTTCCTCTTCCTCTTCCTCTGCCCTCCATTTCCGTACCCACCAGGCGATCAGCTCACAGGCCAACAGCAGCGGTAAGCCAACCACGAAATGAAAAAGATCATGCCAGCCGAACAAAACCGCACCAAACACAATGCAAGAAATCACAATCAGCGTTTTCATACTTCATCCCCGTTGAAAAACGTGGCGCAACCCGAGGGCTTGCGCCACGCGCCCTTAAGCGATGACCTCAACCGTATCCGACCGAAGCGCGCCCAGGCCATTCAAACCAGGGTTCATCCTGGCCCCAGCGTAGAGTTGCGTGATGACGTCTTCGCGTTTCGCCACCGGGAAGAACGAGAGCCGAACGATGCAGCAGCCAGCGGCTACCGAATCCGCCGTAGCAAGCGTCGCTGTAAAGCCAAGCTCTTGCGCGGCGCGTTCCAGATCCGCCAAGTCGCCGGCAGCCAACGGCGGGAAGACCACAAAGCGGTGGCGCGGCGGCGCGTAAATGATCCCGCCGCCCCAAGGCGGAGAACCCCAGGTGAAGCTCTCTTCTTCGAGCTTGCCGATAATCGCTTGCGGATCGGCTTCTGTTCCGAGCATCTGGCCGAGGCCCTTGAGCGTGACCTGCGAGACCGCACGCAGGAGCAGCGGTTGCATCAACTCGTTCGCGCCGCGCAGCGCCACATCGAGCAGCATTGGGTAGATATCGTCCAACGACGCGAACTTCACGGTATCGAGGAAGGCCAAACGATTGCCAATGGCTTCTTCTAACGGCTGTCCGATGCGTCCGATCCACAGTTCCTCGTAGCTCGCCAGATCGGTCCGCGCCTGCCGGAGCGCCCTGGCCATCGCCTCGGCCTTCGCATGCCATTCGCTCGCACGCCGATGCGCGTCGCAGAAGGCCTTCAGGATCGCCTGTCGGCTTTGCCGGACCTGCTTGCGCGAGCGGATGATCTCCGCCACAAGCGTGGGGATAGCTCCAAGGCTCTTGCTCTCTCTCGCCAACTTACGGCGCTGTCGTTCGAGTTGCGCGCCGGCTTCTTGTTGCTCCTGCTCCGCCGCGCGGTGGGCTTGTTCCAGGTGAGCGATCACGCCGCGCCAGCGCTGGCTGTAGGCGCGCACCTCGGTCAGACTCTGCGGACGATCAGGTGTCCCGCCCAAAGCCTGATCCATCGTTATTAGTTGATCCTGCGGGGTTTTCAGCCGCACCGCGCCAGTGAATCGCTGGAGCGGCGCTTTGACCATTTGTTCCAAGACCGCAGGAGCGGCAGCGCGGTTCTGGTTGATTGTATGCATCACCGCCTCCACGCTTGGCAGAGGCGAATCCTGATCGCTCAACTCAACCGTTGCCTCAACCGCCACCGTCAGGTCCGGCGGCTCAGGCTGTTCGCGGAGCGCCTTGAGCGTGTTGCGGAAGTGCGTGGCGGCGGCGCGCTTCAGCGCTTCCTGGTCAATAAACTCCGACCAGTCGGCTTGGACTCGATGCACGCCGCCCAGCGGGTGAGTGGTCTTGAAATTGACCTCGCTCGCATCCACTAACAGTGTGACCTTCTTGGAGAAGCGCGCCTGGATCAAAGCGCCCGTCAGCGCAGCGCGCAATTCACGGTTATCGCGCAGCGGCAAACCAGCCTCGTTACGCAGCGGCAACTCGGCGAGCTCCAGGCTATAGGTGCGCCGCGGGTCAGCGCACTCCAGCGCCGAGTTCAAATTCGACTCTATCCTCTCAGCCGCATTGCCAATGGCCCGCTTTGCAATGGTGGCATGCCCAAGACCGCCGAAACGGAACATCCGGTGCTCAAACTTAGCCTCCGTGCGCACAGCGGCCCACCGGATGAAAAGTTCGCCCACCTCAGGCGCGCCACCGCTGCCCATGCCGCCGGCATTGCTGTTCAGCTCACGCACTTCGATGAGTTCCAACTGACCATTGGTGACCTCCAGCATACGCTTGAGGATCTCCTCAAAGACCGGATCAAGCTCACCTCGTAACCACAGATCCTTCACGGCCAGCCGCCCTAGCCGTGGGTCTTGCGCCATGCCGTCGCTCAAATGGACGTTAGGCACTTTGTGGTACTCTTCCAATAGCGCCCGCGCCTCCGGGCATTTATCCTGTGATCGCTCCAGGAGCGTGAGGACCGTGTCTTGCTCGCCACACGCCACCTTGATAAGGTTTGGCATATCAGGCGCCTGTTGCAACTCGCTGCTGGCGTCAATGGCCAGAATAACGTGCGCATTCGACGCCCGCACAGCCGCGAGACCGGAGCCGCCCACGGCGATCTCAATCACGACTCGTTTCTTTTTCTTTTCCGACATTTGACCTCCTTGCTTGCGATAGCCTTGTGAATCACCTGAGCAACAGCAATATTGGCCTCTTGGTTGAAGAAAGTTTCTCACTTTCCTCCATTAAGCCCTTCACTGAATTTCGGGTTCAAAAATGAATTACACTAAATATTAGTGTAATTCATTTTAATTGTGCCATCAAGAGAAAAACAAAAATACAATTGTGCAAGTTGTGGTATATGTTGTACAAAGAAACAGCGCAACAATACAAGTATTGACAATCTAAAATCTCCAATATATTGTTGTTCCGCTTCATTGTACAAACCGGGCACAATATCTTAGAGGAGGACATTGTTTATGAATAGTAATTCCCTGCGTCGGATTCGGAAAAGACTGGGCCTCAAACAAGGAGAGCTTGCGGAAAAGCTGGGTGTTACTCAGCAGGCTCTTTCAAGCGCCGAAAGAAGCACTAGCCTCCCACGGGATTATCGTGAAAAGCTTCTCGAGGTCTTTCCGGAAAAGAGGGACCTGATCCTGGAAACCTTTGAAAGCAGCATTCCTAGGCTCACTGGCGGGTTCCTCGAACAAGCCGCTCGCCAACCGCAGGAACCTGTACCTGAACTTTCTCCCATCGAAGACAAGGCGCTGCCCTGGGCTGTCACCTTTCGCTCGCGCCCTCTTCTTGACAGATTAGCCTATCTTGCACGATGCGCAGGGCTTCAATCGAAACCCCTGGAGAAGCTTCCTTATGGCCTTCTATTCACTGAAGGCGAGAGTCAGCCGGGCGAGGCTAAACTTGGCGACATCTTATTTCCTTCCTCAGGAACATTCAGTCTTAAAACAGGAACTGTGATTCTTCTAGGATCCCCTTATAGGCACCCTGCCGCCCTCCCCCTGCTGGAGGTGCTCCTGGGAGAAATCAAAGTTCAGTTAGAGTTCCACCGATCCAAAAGCAACCACTTCTTCTATTTCGGATACCCAACAACGTTTGTTGACATAGAGATAGAAGGGGAATTGTACCGCCCTAGCCGATATGTGGATGAGCAAGATAACGTTTACTACGAAGATTATGGGGTGATCTTGCATGCTCCGACAAAGCGATTTGTAGAAGAAGGAGAGTTTCCGTTTGGAAAAGAAGCCATCCATGCTGTGCTAGTCGCCGGATCTCATCGGCTTGCTACGGGCACGGGGGCCCGGCTGCTCGAGGACCCAAATTTACAGACGCTTATGCTGGAAGAAGGGGACGATTTTGAAGGTGTGGGGATGCTGGCCTATCGTGTTGTAGTTCGGAGTGGAAAGTTCTCAGCAGTTGAAGAATTATCGCGGATCAAGCGGTGGAAGGAGTCATCTGCCAAATAGCTCAATGACATCCCCGTTACTTCCCCCTCGTCGGGCCAAGCTCCTCGAACAACTCAAGCAAAGCCTCCGCCGTCCGGGCAGGATCGTGGCGAACCAGAGAAGTTGCTGACATAACATCTCCGGGCTTAACCAACTTAACTCCCAGGCGATAGAGGCCGTCAGCGTCTATCCCCACCTGCCGGGCCTTTTCCTCCTCATACTTCAAGGCCAGTTCTTTGGGAATAGTCCCTTGATGGACGAGGACTGCGTCGGGAACTCGATCCACATAGCGCACGATCTGGGCTACGTGTTGAGAAGCTGTGTAGTCGTCAGTCTCGCCATATTTCGTCATCAGGTTGAGCACGTAGATTATTGGCGCTCGCGCCTGCCGGAGGGCTTCAGGGATTCCCTTTACCAGCAAGTTAGGGATCGTGGAAGTGAAGAGGTCTCCGGGCGCGAAGACGATGAAGTCGCTTGCCAGGATGGCTTCGACCGCCTCTGGATTGGCCCGCGCCTCCGGGTCCAGATAGACGCGTCGGATTGGGATGGTCGCGTCGTGCTCGGGCACATTGATGTTCGCCTCGCCAGCCACCAGCGTCCCATCGGCCAATTCGGCGTACAGGTGCGCGTGATCCCAGGTGACGGCGATCACCTGGCCGCGAATCTTGAGGATGCGGCTGATGGCTTCGATGGCCTCTTTCTCCGAGCCGAGCATTTTAGTCAGCGCCAGGAAGAACAGGTTGCCGAAGCTCCGATCTTTGAGCGGAGGGTCGAGGAAACGGAACGAGAACAAATCCCGCAGAAGCTCGCTCTCTTCCGACAGAGCTACCAGACAGCGACGCACATCTCCGGGAGGAAGCACTCCGAATTCATCGCGCAGCCGGCCTGAATCTCCGCCCGAATCCATCATCGTCACGATGGATCTGATCCAGAGGTTTTCGTATGGATTGAGGCCCGACAGGACGTTGAAAGACCCAGTCCCGCCTCCGATGACTGTAACAGCATATTTCATGATCGATCTTTCGTTAGTATTTCGCTGTTGCGGATTTGCTCTGACAGGCGCTACTTCTATGCGCCAATGATTGGGGCCTATCTTTGTTTCGCCCAGTTTTCCAATTCCCTGAACAATGGCTTGGAGCCGTATTCTCCGGCCCAGCGGTCGCAAAGATAGGCCAGCGGAGCTTTCAAGGCGGGCAACGGATCAGCTCCTGGTGTCATTGCGGCAGCTTCTTCACGTAACCAGGCAAGCAGATCATCCAGACGGGTGAAGGTCTCTTTCGTCAGAGCCTCACGTAACTGCGGTACGGTCTGCTGCTCAAAAATTTGCTTACGGTCGAGATCAACAATGTCGGGCAATAGCAATCCCACTTCGCCCAACGAAAGGCCAATTCGAGCCAGCAACTCTTTGTACACCGCTCGGGCTATCGGTTCGGCTTTGGCTCGCACTTCCTGCAACAATTCCACCCCCCGGGCCGGCGAGGGTTCTCCGTGCGGCAGCAGTTGGCAATAAAACTTCAGCTTAGGTTCAGTTCCCGATGGACGCACGGTGACGATGAAGGCGTCCGTGGAAATCTGGATGACATTTCTGGGAAGCTTATCGGTCTCGCTGACGAACGGACCGAACGTCTCGGGATTCTGATCCCAGAAGTCTACGATCTTGCGCACGCCGTGACCGCACAACGTTTCGGGCGGTGACTTCCGCAGCGAGTCCATGATCCGATCCCTTTTCGCTACTCCCTCGGCTCCAACCATCATGATCGAGCGGTTGACATCGTCGTAGCCGCCCAGTTCCTCCAGGATGCGGATGTAGTAATCCAGAAGGGTTTGATTCTGCTTGCGCAACCTTTGGTGGAGAGCAGCGAGGTACATGCAGGCGGGCGTGCTGTCTTTGTCGAGAATGGTGGGTACCATCACGACGCCGTGGCTCTCTTCAGTCGCCAGGACGAGTTGGTCGGGCGAACAGGTCAACGCCGCGTAGCGTGGCTTGCGCTGCGCAGCGGGCTTCGCCAATTCTTTCAGCGCGTCGGCGACATATTTAAACCCGACCAGCAGATCATCTATCAGCCACGAATCGCCGGCTTTTTCGACAATCTTGCCCAGAATCCGGGTGGTGACCAATGTTTCGATGACCAGTCCTCGACGCTGCGGGCCGAGCGGGTCGAGCATGAGGTAATAACAAAGGACAGCGGCGATCTGGTTGCCATCGAAGTGATACCAGGAACCGTCGGCCAGCCTGATCTCCAAGCCAACCCGATCCGCGTCCGGGTCGCTCGACAAAACGATCTCTGCGCCTTTCGATTCG
>Ga0187893_10015323_pt1 | contig 10291 bp, 14 predicted proteins | sample MA1701074metaG_FD_139574 | JGI IMG/M metagenome (GOLD analysis project Ga0187893, IMG submission 139574) | White microbial mat communities from a basaltic lava cave in the Kipuka Kanohina Cave System on the Island of Hawaii, USA - MA170107-4 metaG ... | reverse complement strand
GCATTGTCAAAAAAAACTCCAGGCGAGATACTGGATTGCGACGAAAAGAGCAGGGCAAGCAAAAGATTTAAGATAAGTGTGGTCAAAAAAAACTCCAGGCGAGATACTGGATTGCGACTTGCGTGGCGCCGTTCCCGCCGTTACCCCGAATCATTAAGGTCAAAAAAAACTCCAGGCGAGATACTGGATTGCGACAGGGATACTGGCTGGCGCCTGCACCAGACAATACCTGGTAAAGTCAAAAAAAACTCCAGGCGAGATACTGGATTGCGACAAAGAAAATCACTTCCAACAAAATTACGATCCCCCGTCAAAAAAAACTCCAGGCGAGATACTGGATTGCGACATGCTGTCGCCGTTGGGGGGATGGGGGTTACCACGGTTGGTCAAAAAAAACTCCAGGCGAGATACTGGATTGCGACACCGGAAAAACGACGCGTTAAACTGCCGCCAAGCTCCATGGAAGTCAAAAAAAACTCCAGGCGAGATACTGGATTGCGACGCTTGGTGATATCGTCCGCGCGGCTGGCGGTGATTTCACCGGTCAAAAAAAACTCCAGGCGAGATACTGGATTGCGACCTGCAAGCGTAATGAACTGCTGTTTTTCTTGTGGCAGTTGAAAACGTCAAAAAAAACTCCAGGCGAGATACTGGATTGCGACCCGACTACGTAATTGTTCCAGATGCTAATGCCGAGATTCAGGTCAAAAAAAACTCCAGGCGAGATACTGGATTGCGACACACAGTAGTCCCCGTGCTTTCTCAGCATCGGTGACCATGGTCAAAAAAAACTCCAGGCGAGATACTGGATTGCGACAATGTTGAAGCAGCACTGCTGGCTTGGATAAATAGGAAAGTCAAAAAAAACTCCAGGCGAGATACTGGATTGCGACCACTCCATTCCCCGTGCTTTCTCAGCGACGGGGACCATTTTGTTGTCAAAAAAAACTCCAGGCGAGATACTGGATTGCGACCGCAATTCAAATTTTCAAAGAACAACGTGTCCCGCCACAAGGGTCAAAAAAAACTCCAGGCGAGATACTGGATTGCGACACCTGGCCACTGCTTCTGCAGCAGCCTTATTTTGCTGCCGGAGTCAAAAAAAACTCCAGGCGAGATACTGGATTGCGACACAACGGTGCCGTTCGGGTTGCGGATTTCGTAGTCGGATGGTCAAAAAAAACTCCAGGCGAGATACTGGATTGCGACACGACTTCATCAGTTTATCTCCTTCTCAGGTTATCGGTTCAGTCAAAAAAAACTCCAGGCGAGATACTGGATTGCGACATTCTCTGCCGTCAAACTGCGTGAGTAGGTGGACGCGAACTGGTCAAAAAAAACTCCAGGCGAGATACTGGATTGCGACAATACTCCGCCGGCATTAGGTTGCGGCGCCGGCACTTTCGAAGTCAAAAAAAACTCCAGGCGAGATACTGGATTGCGACACAAACACAACCGAGTCTGTGCTCTGACTGCGGATCTCAATCCTGGTCAAAAAAAACTCCAGGCGAGATACTGGATTGCGACGAACATCTGCCACAGCACTGTCACGTTTTGAGACAGACACAGTCAAAAAAAACTCCAGGCGAGATACTGGATTGCGACGTCGGCTCCACACTCACCACCGTCATCGTCGCTGTGTATACGGTCAAAAAAAACTCCAGGCGAGATACTGGATTGCGACAATTCTGCGTAGTTGATGTGTTGCCATCTCCGAAGTTCCAATTGTCAAAAAAAACTCCAGGCGAGATACTGGATTGCGACACTAACAACGACGTATTTCAGTGGCGGATTCTTCTTCAGTCAAAAAAAACTCCAGGCGAGATACTGGATTGCGACACCGCGTAGTGTAGCATTCCGGGAATTTGGATTACGCTTTCCAGTCAAAAAAAACTCCAGGCGAGATACTGGATTGCGACAGCACCACTCCCTCCTCGACTTTCGGACCGGCGAGTTTATGTCAAAAAAAACTCCAGGCGAGATACTGGATTGCGACACACTTTGGCGTGTCGGGTCGCCGAACTGCACGACCCGGTCAAAAAAAACTCCAGGCGAGATACTGGATTGCGACTCCTCCATCTCCCACGCGGTCTCGATGGCGTAGTCGAGGTCAAAAAAAACTCCAGGCGAGATACTGGATTGCGACAATCGTTTGTGAGCCGGTGATCACGATCACCGATTTAACGATGTCAAAAAAAACTCCAGGCGAGATACTGGATTGCGACACTGTGCCACAATTGTTGCACGTCCAATACGACAAAAACTTGTCAAAAAAAACTCCAGGCGAGATACTGGATTGCGACACCAGTTCACCTCGCCGAACATCAACACTTCAACTTCCTTGTCAAAAAAAACTCCAGGCGAGATACTGGATTGCGACATTTCACAACCGTAGGCTTGTCGGTGATTTCGTGTCGCACGACGTCAAAAAAAACTCCAGGCGAGATACTGGATTGCGACTACATTGCACTCTCCAGGTTATGGAAGCTCCTTTACTGTCAAAAAAAACTCCAGGCGAGATACTGGATTGCGACGTTGAATGACGATTTCGGCGTAATTCAAAGAGTCAACACGCTGAAGTCAAAAAAAACTCCAGGCGAGATACTGGATTGCGACACCTGTCCGCTCGCAATCGTGAAGACTTGGTACGACTTGGTCAAAAAAAACTCCAGGCGAGATACTGGATTGCGACCATTACTTTCCTCCGTTTCTTGCTCTTGGCGTGTTAGCCGTGTCAAAAAAAACTCCAGGCGAGATACTGGATTGCGACACCAGGTTAAACGTTACGGTCAGTGCGGAAAAAAGTTTGTCAAAAAAAACTCCAGGCGAGATACTGGATTGCGACCTGCCACGCATTTTCTGATGGGACAAGGTTCCCTGGTCAAAAAAAACTCCAGGCGAGATACTGGATTGCGACATACGATACTGACCCGGAGGTCAGCAATCGCCCCCATCGGTCAAAAAAAACTCCAGGCGAGATACTGGATTGCGACATGAAGACAACGGCTTCGGACGACACTTCCACCGCGCAGTCAAAAAAAACTCCAGGCGAGATACTGGATTGCGACAAGATGGATACCACAGTTATTATAAACAACTGTGCATCTTGTCAAAAAAAACTCCAGGCGAGATACTGGATTGCGACTTGCCCGCCACCACCGTCTCCGCCGAAGCGGGACAGCAGCAACGGTCAAAAAAAACTCCAGGCGAGATACTGGATTGCGACGTTGATCGTACAGTTGCAGTTTCGGTCTTTTTGGATCGTCAAAAAAAACTCCAGGCGAGATACTGGATTGCGACGAAATGCAATTTCGCCCCGCCACGACTGGTTACGTGACAAGTCAAAAAAAACTCCAGGCGAGATACTGGATTGCGACAAAATGGTGATAATGGTGCACGATTACCACCGTGGTGTCGTCAAAAAAAACTCCAGGCGAGATACTGGATTGCGACCTTATGAGAGCTTGAGGGATATACTACAGACAGTTCAATACGGTCAAAAAAAACTCCAGGCGAGATACTGGATTGCGACTGTTTTTGTTGTTTTGTTGCCTTCCAAGCCTTATTTGTCAAAAAAAACTCCAGGCGAGATACTGGATTGCGACCCTTAACTTTTCCGCTGTCGAGGTTTCTTTCGTAGCTCGTGTCGAGTCAAAAAAAACTCCAGGCGAGATACTGGATTGCGACAGAATAGCGCTTCTTCATGATGTTTTCCCTCCGGGCCCTAGTCAAAAAAAACTCCAGGCGAGATACTGGATTGCGACATTTTCCGGAGACTGAATGGCCAGTACGAGCTCACCGTCAAAAAAAACTCCAGGCGAGATACTGGATTGCGACGCTTTCAGGTAGGTTTTCCCTGCCACGTTCCCCATATTTCCGCGGTCAAAAAAAACTCCAGGCGAGATACTGGATTGCGACAGTATCAACTCTGGCGGGGGCGGAGAGATGTCCATTCGTAGTCAAAAAAAACTCCAGGCGAGATACTGGATTGCGACTAAAATCCATCGCCCCAGTATTTCAGGGTCAACGAAATGTCAAAAAAAACTCCAGGCGAGATACTGGATTGCGACAGTCCCATCATGGCCATTCGTCGAATCGAAGCTTGCCAGTTGGTCAAAAAAAACTCCAGGCGAGATACTGGATTGCGACCAATAAACTGCATAAACACGAACATTTCCGGACTTTAAAGTCAAAAAAAACTCCAGGCGAGATACTGGATTGCGACATTGAACGGCGCCAGGTTTTTCGGGTCGAATGTTGACCGTGTCAAAAAAAACTCCAGGCGAGATACTGGATTGCGACGTTTTTCATAAGCTTTCAGGCCGCATTTCTGCGACCTGTCCTGTCAAAAAAAACTCCAGGCGAGATACTGGATTGCGACTGTACGTGCCAAACTCCACCTCCTTCTGGAGTTTTTTTGCGCCGGTCAAAAAAAACTCCAGGCGAGATACTGGATTGCGACTGTCATCACATGTTATAGCCAAGGAGAATTCAATCTCCGTCAAAAAAAACTCCAGGCGAGATACTGGATTGCGACACACTGTGGGGCGGCGTCGGTTGGCGGCAATTCTCAGCGTCAAAAAAAACTCCAGGCGAGATACTGGATTGCGACTATTAAAAGGGAAAGGAGAAGAAAAGGTTTCTTCATTTTTGTCAAAAAAAACTCCAGGCGAGATACTGGATTGCGACTCGTAAATTGCTACGTTTGCGATATCGCCCTGAAAACGTCAAAAAAAACTCCAGGCGAGATACTGGATTGCGACCGAACCACGCACTTCGTGTTGGTCAAGCAGCATCCATTTCAGTCAAAAAAAACTCCAGGCGAGATACTGGATTGCGACGCCCGACAGAGAGAATCGGCAAATGGGGGAAGTCTCCCGCGCGTCAAAAAAAACTCCAGGCGAGATACTGGATTGCGACAAATTACTCTTGAAGGTTGATGTAAGACCGCGGGTGACCGAGTCAAAAAAAACTCCAGGCGAGATACTGGATTGCGACAGCATGGTGCTGAAGGGTGGATTGTGGACGAGCTCAATCAGGTCAAAAAAAACTCCAGGCGAGATACTGGATTGCGACCTTTCGTCCATCGTACTAACGAGCCAGCGAGGCGGAACGAAATGGTCAAAAAAAACTCCAGGCGAGATACTGGATTGCGACTCTTTTTTTTATTAAAATCACCTCCTTTCTCTGCGAGACGTGGGTCAAAAAAAACTCCAGGCGAGATACTGGATTGCGACACCACTTGTCGGTGAAGCCGGGATTCGCCAGCTCGCGCAGTCAAAAAAAACTCCAGGCGAGATACTGGATTGCGACGTTTTTTCTGCATCGCGTGATCACGGGCACACAGCAAACAGTCAAAAAAAACTCCAGGCGAGATACTGGATTGCGACCTCCGGCTACGGCTACGGTGATTAAACAAGAACGTTTACTGCTGTCAAAAAAAACTCCAGGCGAGATACTGGATTGCGACCCAGTGAAGTAAAAAATGTCCTGGAAACGCGTTAAAACAGGTGTCAAAAAAAACTCCAGGCGAGATACTGGATTGCGACCCTTGCGTTGTCCTTGCTTCACGATCCTGTCCGTGGGAAGCGGTCAAAAAAAACTCCAGGCGAGATACTGGATTGCGACCCTTTTATGACGGTGTTGTTGCTACGGTACTCAGTGACTTTGGTCAAAAAAAACTCCAGGCGAGATACTGGATTGCGACGCTAAGAAGATGGAGATGGTGGGGGTGTTGGTGGGGTCTCGGTGTCAAAAAAAACTCCAGGCGAGATACTGGATTGCGACAGGACACTCCTTGTTTTGAGTTAACTGCTTGTCCAACGTCAAAAAAAACTCCAGGCGAGATACTGGATTGCGACCGGTCGAGCTACTGTTTCCAACCACGTCTACGGCCTTGTTGTCAAAAAAAACTCCAGGCGAGATACTGGATTGCGACACCGGGTCGTTTGAAATCCCCGCTGGAACCGACGACGATTGAGGGGTCAAAAAAAACTCCAGGCGAGATACTGGATTGCGACATTTTTTTTTGACATGGCTGTGCTACATGCCAACATCAGGGTCAAAAAAAACTCCAGGCGAGATACTGGATTGCGACAATTACTCTTGAAGGTTGATGTAAGACCGCGGGTGACCGTCAAAAAAAACTCCAGGCGAGATACTGGATTGCGACAGGGCGTGGCGGTACCGCCAGCCGCCGTCAACTGCTTCGGCGGAAAAGTCAAAAAAAACTCCAGGCGAGATACTGGATTGCGACACCCTTTACCAAGACTCAAGCGTTTATTTGCAATAACCGCAAGGTCAAAAAAAACTCCAGGCGAGATACTGGATTGCGACCGGTGTCGGCGGTGAGACTCACGCCTACCAGGGACGGCTTAGTCAAAAAAAACTCCAGGCGAGATACTGGATTGCGACAGTGTTGTTCGGCAGGGTCAGCGAGGTCGGATTAGCACTGGCGTGTCAAAAAAAACTCCAGGCGAGATACTGGATTGCGACCGTTGCAGTTTCAGCGTCGTCGCTCGATTCGTGTTGCCAGGAGTCAAAAAAAACTCCAGGCGAGATACTGGATTGCGACGCCTTGGGGTCCAACACCTCCCCACTATCGTCATATTTTGGCGTCAAAAAAAACTCCAGGCGAGATACTGGATTGCGACGTTCAACAACGAGTCGGTTTTTTCAGCCAAGTCGGTTGAAACATGTCAAAAAAAACTCCAGGCGAGATACTGGATTGCGACGGACCGAGAGCAACAACCAATTTTTCGCTTTCATAGACCAGTCAAAAAAAACTCCAGGCGAGATACTGGATTGCGACGGTTCTTGCGGCTTCGGCTTGACGGTGATGGTGACATTGTGTCAAAAAAAACTCCAGGCGAGATACTGGATTGCGACATTGTTTTGGCCGATGACATACACTTGGAGCTGTGTGGGCAGGTCAAAAAAAACTCCAGGCGAGATACTGGATTGCGACAATGACGTTCTTTGTTTTCTTGATTTTTCACGCACGTAGTCAAAAAAAACTCCAGGCGAGATACTGGATTGCGACATTTACCACTTTCTGGGTCGGATGCCACAACCTTGATGTGGGTCAAAAAAAACTCCAGGCGAGATACTGGATTGCGACACATGGTAGCCATGATATTTTGCACGGGAAAATCGAGTCAAAAAAAACTCCAGGCGAGATACTGGATTGCGACATTGCAAAGCCGCGAAACCGCCGTACTTATCCCAATACCCAGTCAAAAAAAACTCCAGGCGAGATACTGGATTGCGACACGGATCGCCTACAACAAACTGAATGTGGGACCCATCCGTAAAAGTCAAAAAAAACTCCAGGCGAGATACTGGATTGCGACGCTGCGAGCAACGTGCACATACGGGCTTGGGTTTGCGTCAAAAAAAACTCCAGGCGAGATACTGGATTGCGACTCACTAATCCAGGACGATGTTGCTGGTCCTGGATGATAGTCAAAAAAAACTCCAGGCGAGATACTGGATTGCGACCGCTTTCGTCAATAACTGTGTTCGGTGGTACTGCTTGCAACGTGTCAAAAAAAACTCCAGGCGAGATACTGGATTGCGACTCTTTAAAACCCCCAACTCGACCTGGTCTTTCTTCTGCGGACCCAGTCAAAAAAAACTCCAGGCGAGATACTGGATTGCGACCGTAGCCGACGTTTTCACGTGGAATTCCTAATCTTGGTCAAAAAAAACTCCAGGCGAGATACTGGATTGCGACCCAAGAACACGAAGTTTCGTGTCCGATTCGGGCTTGCACTGTCAAAAAAAACTCCAGGCGAGATACTGGATTGCGACACCATGAAGCTACTCCTTCGAAAAGATGAATAAATTAAACAGTCAAAAAAAACTCCAGGCGAGATACTGGATTGCGACTCGGGATATCCCCGTCTCGGCTCCGTGCCAAATTGAAACTGTCAAAAAAAACTCCAGGCGAGATACTGGATTGCGACACACCTCACCCCCACTGGGGTGAACCAGCCCTCGCCAGTTCGTCAAAAAAAACTCCAGGCGAGATACTGGATTGCGACGTACAACAACATCAATTTCCTTGCTTTCATTGACGGGTCTCCTAGTCAAAAAAAACTCCAGGCGAGATACTGGATTGCGACAGCCTCTTCGTTCTCGCCGCCGCACCCACAACTCCTAATCGTCAAAAAAAACTCCAGGCGAGATACTGGATTGCGACCACTCCACCGTTCACGAACACCGCCAAAATCGTTGAAGTCAAAAAAAACTCCAGGCGAGATACTGGATTGCGACCGTGATCGTAACGGGAGCATGGGGGGCGGTGCCATTGCTGGCAACCGCCTTGCTGTTGCCACTATCTCCGCCTAAGCGGGGTCAAAAAAAACTCCAGGCGAGATACTGGATTGCGACAGTACTACCCCGTCGGTATTCTGACGGGGACCCGGCTGGTGCAGTCAAAAAAAACTCCAGGCGAGATACTGGATTGCGACAGCGCGATGAGCTGCGTCTTCTTGGCGTAGGGGCTCAGGTCAAAAAAAACTCCAGGCGAGATACTGGATTGCGACGACATCGGGGCCGGTGCATTCGGCGCGGGGGTCACGGCGCGTCAAAAAAAACTCCAGGCGAGATACTGGATTGCGACAATTGTGATGCCGGTGCCGCCGGTGGTCGCCGTCGCGTTGGTCAAAAAAAACTCCAGGCGAGATACTGGATTGCGACACCATGCATCGGTCCGGGCCGTCGCCTTGGTGCGCGTCTCGTCAAAAAAAACTCCAGGCGAGATACTGGATTGCGACACTGGACTTCGTTCGTCCTCGTCGTGTCAATCGAAAAACCGGGTCAAAAAAAACTCCAGGCGAGATACTGGATTGCGACCGTGCTGGGGCGGGGTGCCGGGGTCGAACTGCGACCGGCTTGTCAAAAAAAACTCCAGGCGAGATACTGGATTGCGACTATTCCAACGTACGTGGTCCAACAACCCCCCGGTCGCATCCTGGTCAAAAAAAACTCCAGGCGAGATACTGGATTGCGACAGGCTTCTTGCATGGCTTTCAACGTGGCGGCGTCGCCGTCGGCGATGTCAAAAAAAACTCCAGGCGAGATACTGGATTGCGACCTGATCGAGCCTCATCCATTTAACACCGCCTTGGAGTCAAAAAAAACTCCAGGCGAGATACTGGATTGCGACACCGCACCTCATAATCACCCCACACGTCCTCCGGTGCCAAATAGTCAAAAAAAACTCCAGGCGAGATACTGGATTGCGACCTGCTTCTTGGCCAAGCTCGACGCCCATGACTTCTGGGTCAAAAAAAACTCCAGGCGAGATACTGGATTGCGACAATGCGGCCACCGGTCGTGTCCGAGTAAAACACGGCGAGGAGTCAAAAAAAACTCCAGGCGAGATACTGGATTGCGACATAAAATTTTCTTGTCATTTTTGCCCCAGGCGATGAATTGCCCGTCAAAAAAAACTCCAGGCGAGATACTGGATTGCGACACTCCGCCTGGACCTGATTGCGTCCGCGTTCAGTCGCGAGAGCAGTCAAAAAAAACTCCAGGCGAGATACTGGATTGCGACAAGCGGATCCGATCGTCAGGACGACCAGAAGGGTGGCAAGGGTCAAAAAAAACTCCAGGCGAGATACTGGATTGCGACCGAATCGTTGCTGGTCACGATGGTTTTCGGCCGGTAGGGCGCCGTGTCAAAAAAAACTCCAGGCGAGATACTGGATTGCGACCGGCGTTGATGCTGATCTGGTACATTTCGATCTCCTTTTTCGTCAAAAAAAACTCCAGGCGAGATACTGGATTGCGACGTGATGGTTGCTCCAAAATCGAGTACTTCGTCGCGGAAATCAGTCAAAAAAAACTCCAGGCGAGATACTGGATTGCGACCGTTTGAGCAGAGAGTCCGTAAGAACTTCTGCTCGTAGTGAGTCAAAAAAAACTCCAGGCGAGATACTGGATTGCGACACCTTTGATGCGTGAAGTTCAGGTCGGTTTCGTGCCCAAGTCAAAAAAAACTCCAGGCGAGATACTGGATTGCGACGGTTGTTCTTTTTTGATACGGCCTCCATACTCCCTACCAGTATTAAGTCAAAAAAAACTCCAGGCGAGATACTGGATTGCGACAGCACCGCCGTCAGCGCATTTTGCGGCGATATTGCAGGGGTGGGTCAAAAAAAACTCCAGGCGAGATACTGGATTGCGACATCGTAGCCGATACCAAATCCTCCACCCCATACATTTTCCCAAGTCAAAAAAAACTCCAGGCGAGATACTGGATTGCGACCGGAGATTTCCG
>Ga0187893_10015322_pt1 | contig 10292 bp, 9 predicted proteins | sample MA1701074metaG_FD_139574 | JGI IMG/M metagenome (GOLD analysis project Ga0187893, IMG submission 139574) | White microbial mat communities from a basaltic lava cave in the Kipuka Kanohina Cave System on the Island of Hawaii, USA - MA170107-4 metaG ... | reverse complement strand
CGCCGCTTTACTCCGGTCCTTGCGAACCGTTTCTCGCTCGACTTGCATGCCTAATCCACGCCGCCAGCGTTCGTTCTGAGCCAGGATCAAACCCTTCAATTGGAATTTTCGGGGCTCGGTTCCCGGAGTTCACACGCGCTGTGCACGTGGAGCTTCAGAAACGCGGGCCCCCCGTCCCCGCAAGCCGCCCCTGGTGGGCCGCCCGCGGTTCATTGTCGGGTGGATAAAGAGTCGCTCCCCGTAGAGAGCGCTCTGCCGCGTCTCCGTCGCTCCGGCTGTTAAATTTTCAAAGATCCGGCCGCGTTCGGAACGGATCGATCGTCCCCGGTTTCAGCCTTGTTTCGCGCGGGTGGGACCCGTGGACTCGGCTAAAGGACGCTTCTCCGCCCTCGGCGGAAGGAAGCTTTTATCTTCGGCGCCCCACCCTGTCAAGAGGGGGCGAGGAGGTTATCGGTTTTTTCCGCGCGCTTCTTGACCCCTCACTCGATCGGCGAGAGCGGCGGCGGCGGACCGGCCTGGCCGCGCACGATGATGCCCGAGCGCACGTACTCGCGACGCTTGCCGCCGGCCTCGTTCTCGTAGTCGCGCCAGCGGCGCTCGAGCTCGTCGGCGCGCAACGTCCCGAGCGTCCCGAGGAGCGAGGGGTCCTCGATCAGGAAGACGTCGCCCTCGTATCCGACGACGACGCCGTAGTGCCCGTCCTCCCACTCGCGCGAGTAGTCGTGATTCGCCTCGCCGTTCCACGCCTGGAAGTCGACGATCACCGGGACGCCCTCGTCGACGTGGCGCCGCAGGTCCTCGGTCGTCAGGCCCTCGACCACGCGGGCGTCGAGCCCGCGCCTGCGCAGGCACGCGACCATGCTCGCCGGGTTCGTGCCCTCCTCGGGCGAGGTCCCCATTTCCTTCGCGTACCCGTCCTGGTATCCCCAGTGGCCGTAGTACTGGAGGACGGCCTGGACGGCGCCCACGCCGCAGGAGTAGCTATTGCTCTGGATGGTGTCCGGGAAGCGCTCGATGCGCCCGGAGGGCGTGCAGCCGGCGAGGAGCAGCACGATGGCGACCTTGGTCCGCATGATCCCGGGGCGCAGTATAGGAAAAGTCGCGCTCGCCATCTCGCTCCTCGCGGCGACGGCGGCGGCGGCGGGCGCGCAGGAGCCGGAGCCGCGGATCGCCTTCACCCGGCCGGCGACGGACCACGGCCATCTGGGCGACCTCTGGCTGCTCGAGCCGGGCCGCGCCGTGCGTCGGCTCACCGCGACGGGCAAGGACGGCCTCGCCGATCGAGGGCGAGAACGTCCGCACCGGCGTCACGTGCGTCCTGCCGCGCGGGATCGACGGCACGGTCGAGGACTCCGTGTTCGCGGGCTTCTTCGCCCTGAACGGCAACGGCGAGATGACGGGCACGGCGTGGGTGAAGGAGTCGGGCTTCCTCGAAGGGCCCGTGCTGCTCACGAACACGCACAGCGTCGGCGTCGCGCGCGACGCGGCGATCGCGTGGCGCGTGCGGCGCGCGCCGGCGGACGCGCTCGGGTACTACTGGTCGCTGCCGGTCGTCGCCGAGACGTGGGACGGCGACCTCAACGACATCAACGGCTTCCACGTGAAGGAGCGCCACGTCTTCGAGGCGATCGAGGGCGCGCGCGCCGGCGCGCCGGTCGCCGAGGGCGACGTCGGCGCCGGCACCGGCACGAGCGCCTTCGGGTGGAAGGCCGGGATCGGGACGGCGTCGCGGCGGCTCGCGGCGGACGACGGCGCCTACACCGTCGGCGCGCTCGTCCAGGCGAACTGCGGGCGGCTCGACCAGCTCACGATCGCGGGCGTGCCCGTCGGGCGCGAGCTCGCGGGCGAGCGAAAGGGGAAGAGGGAGGGCGGCTCGATCGTCGTCGTCATCGCGACCGACGCGCCGCTGCTGCCGCACCAGCTCGAGCGGCTCGCGCGGCGCGGCGCCCTCGGGCTCGCGCGCACGGGGGCGACCTCGGGCGACGGCTCGGGCGACCTCTTCATCGCCTTCTCGACCGCGAACCCGGGCGTGTGGGGCGCGGAGGCGGCCGCGACCTTGCGCGCGCTCCCGAACGCGCGCCTCGACCCGGTCTTGGACGCGACCGTCCAGGCGACCGAGGAGGCGATCATAAACGCGCTCGTCGCCGCCGAGACCCTGACCGGCATGGGTGGGCGGACGGTCGAGGCCCTGCCGCACGATCGCCTGCGGGCGGTCCTCAAGCGCTACGGGAGGCTCGTCGAGTGAACCGGCGCGAGTTCCTGAAGGCGGCCGGGGCGGCGGCGGCGGCGCTCGCCGCCGGCTGCAACGGCCTCGAGACGGCGGAGAAGCCGCCGCCCGCGCCCCCGCCTCGGTCGGCCGGCTACGGCGGCCCGATCTTCGACGCGCACACGCACGTCGTCGTCGGCGTGCCCGGCACGGCGGGCAGCGTCGAGCGCCTGCGCGAGTCGATGAAGGCCGCCAACGTCGACGGGGCGCTCGTCATGGCCTCGACCCTCCTCGAGGCGGCGATCCCGTATGCCGAGGAGCGGACGACGCCGATCGGCCTCTCCGGCCTCGAGAAGATCGCCGAGCACCTCGCGCCGCGCGGCCCGCTCGTCCCGTTCGCCTTCGTGAACCCGCACCGCGCCGACGCGGCCGCCCTCGCCCGCACGCGCGACGCCGCCAGGCGCGGGCTCCTGCGCGGCTTGAAGATCGGCCTCGGCTACTACCGGGTGTGGGCCGCCGACGACCGCTACCGCCCGTTCTACAAGCTCGCGGACGACCTCGGGCTCCCCGTCATGTTTCACACGGGGGATGTGTACGACAAGAAGGGGCACCTGAAGTACGCGCAGCCTCTCACGGTGGACGAGGTCGCCGTCGAGTTCCCGTCCGTGCGCTTCATCCTCGCCCACCTCGGCAACCCCTGGACGCTCGAGGCGGCCGAGGTGGTCTACAAGAACGAGAACGTGTACGCCGACATCTCGGCCTTTGCCGTCGGCGACGAGGACTACTTCCGCTCGCCCGAGAAGCGGGAGGTCCTCGACGACGTCGTCGCCCGCGTGCGCCAGGCCTTCCTCTACGCCGAGGCGCCCGGCCGCTTCCTCCACGGCTCCGACTGGCCGCTCGTGCCGATGGGGCCCTACGCCGACCTCATGCGCCGCGCGATCCCCGAGGGGCACCACGCCGCGGTCTTCCGGGAGAACGCGCGCAAGCTGTTCGGCGTGTGATCCGGCGGGCTACCGCAGCCGCGGCGGCGCGCGCGGCGGGTCGCGCGGCGCCGCGAACACGCCCTTGTGGACGCGGTAGACGCGGGCCAGCTCGCGGATCGGCTCGGGGTGGTCGTCGACGCGGATGTCGCGGTAGCGGTCGTTGAAGCCGCCGTACCCGCCCCTCTCGCGGACGATGAGGAGCGCCGCCGACTGCATGCCGCGCCGGTCGCCGCCCGCCGCCTGGCCGGCCTCGAGCGCGGCGATGAGCCGCTCGCCCAGGTCCCCTTCGGCCTCCGCGAACGCCCGCGCCATCTCCTTCACGACCGGCTCGCCGGCGAGGATGTTCCCCTGGACGCAGAACCGCTCGCCGACGATCCCGCCCGCCCACTCGAGACACTGCTTGCCGCTGTACGTGGCGGCCCGGCCCGTCGCGTCGACGATCCCGACCTGACGGCGCTCGCGGTCCGCGTCCTTCTCCGTGAGCCGCTTCACGACCTCTTCCGGCGCGAGGCCGGTCGCGAGGAGGTCGAGCCCCTCGGGCCCGTACGACGGGTTCGCGAGGGCCTGGGTCGCGACCGCGCCCACGCCCGCGCGCGCCCAGGGGACGACGGCGCCGACGGCCGGAACGCGCGACTGCACGGCGATCCCGAGCTCGCCCGTCTCGAGGTCGCAGGCGACGATCGAGAACGTCGCCACGGTCGGCGCGCCGACCGGATCGACGAGGGCGAATGCCCGAGGACGGGGCGGCGACGGCGCGACCGCCAGCAAGCCCGCCAGTGCCAGAGGCACCACCATGGCGAATACTCTTCTCATGAGAGCATGCTACCGTCCCGCCGCCGCGGTCGTCATCCCCCTCTTCGCGCTGGCCATCGGGGGCTGCGGGGGCGGGGGCGGCGGGGGCGGCGGAGGCGGCGGAGGCGGCGGAGGCGGCGGCGCGGGGGGCGGGGGCAGCGGCTCGCCCGCCGACCCGGGCCTCCCGCCCGCGCCGCCCGTGCCGACGTTCGCGGCCACGCTCGCGATCGTCGACGAGACGGGCCTCGCCGTCTCGGGCGCGACCGCGACGCTCGCCGCCTCGGGCCTCGCGCTCCCCGTGCCCGCGGACGGCCGGCTCCGGCTCGACGGTCTCGACGGGCCGGCCCTCGCGGTCGTCGAGGCGCCGGGCTTCCTCCCCGAGCCCGTCGTCGTCGGCCGCGAGCACGGCGGCGGCGACGTCGCCGTCCGCCTCCTGGCCGCGAGCGGACCGGGCGGCGACCGGCTCGTCCTCCACTTCGCCGGCGACTTCATGCTCGCTCGCCGCTACCTCGCCCCCACGTCCGAGGGGACGGCCGTCGTCGTCCCGGGCGACGGCGGCGCGAGCGCCCGGGCCGTGGTCGCGTCGATCGCCCCGCTCTTCCGCGCCGCTCACGTCCGCTCGCTCAACGTCGAGACCGTGATCGGGACGCTCCCGCGCGCGGCCGCCTACCCGAAGAAGCGCTTCCTGCTTCAATCTCCGCCCGAGGCGCTGGCCGCGCTGGACGAGCTCGGGACGAGCGTCGCCGTCCTCGGCAACAACCACGCCCGCGACTGGCTCGACCCGGGAATCGCCTCGACGCTCGCGCTCCTCGACGGGGCCCGCCTCACCCACTGCGGCGCCGGCCTCGACGAGGCCCGGGCGGGGGACCCTGCGATCGTGGACGCCGCCGGCTTCCGGATCGGCTTCCTCTCCTACACGACCGTCGACGGCAGCGTCGTGAACGACAGCCTGCCCGGCGAGTCGGTGCCCGTCCCGTCCCCCCTCGACCCGGCCGGGTCGTGGCCGTACGAGTCGCGCGCCTTCGGCTTCACCGGGGCGACGGTCTCGATCCCGACCGCGAGCCGGCGGATCGGCACCGCCTGGCGCCTGATCGAGCCGGCCGACGGGCCGGCGACGCACTCCGTCGCCCTCGCGGCCCGGCTCGACGGGGGCGGGACGCCGTTCGTGCGCCTCGACGTCTACCACTTCGACGACTCGAACCCGACCGAGGACCCGGAGTCCACGCTCTTCCGCCAGGTCGAGCTGCCGCTCGCCGTGCCGCCCGACGGGGTGTGGCGCGAGGCGCTCGTCGACATCCCGGCGACGGCCCTGCTCCCGTCCGTTCGCGGCGCGCCCGCCAACGCGGTGCTCTTCTACGTCGGGCTGCCGGCTCGACGAGCCTGCTCGTGGACGACGTCCGCTTCTACGAGTGGCGCGAGGCCGGCGACCAGCCGGATGCCTTCCTCGCCGTGGACGCCGTGCGCGCGCTCGGCGCGCCCGTGACGCGCACGCTCGAGCGCACGGCGGACTGAAGCGGGCCCCGGCGAGGCGGGCCCGTCAGTCGAGCTTGATCTTCGGGTTCCGGATCTCGACCAGGTTGCCCCCGCGGAAGCACTGGAACCCGACCCCGTCCACGCGCTCGAAGCGCTGGCCGCGGGCGGAGCCCAGGTCCTTGCGCGCGACCGAGAAGACCTTCTGCCCGCCGACGAAGGCCTCGAGCGAGCGCTCGTCGATCTTCACGGTCAGGGTCTGCCACATCCCCTCCTGGAGGCGCGACAGGAAGCGCACGTTGTCCGCGCCCTCGAGCCGCATCTCCCGGTCGGTGAAGACCCACGCGAGCGCCTCGCCGCCCGCCGGGAAGGAGACCGAGAAGTACGGCTCGCGGCCGGCGAGCCGGCCCATGCGGCCCCCCGGGCCGCCCGGTCCGCCGGGCCCGCCCGGACCGCCGGGGCCGCCCGGACCGGCGGCCCCGGGGACGACGACCTTGACGTCGAGGGTGAGCGTGTAGCCGTCGAGCGGCCGGCCCTCGAGGTCGATCGAGACGAGCGACGACGGCGCCTCCTCGGCCCGGAGCGTGTCGCCGGCGGCCGTCCAGCGGCCCCGCACGCGCCAGGCCTCGAGACCGGTCTTCTGGAGCGGGATCCACACCTTCCGCGGGAGCGGGGCCTTGACCACGGCCGCGCCGGCCGGCGGCGTCGGGGCCGGACCCTCGACGACCAGGAGGTCGAGCTCGACCTTGCCGGACGAGAAGAGGAGGCCGGGACGCAGCGCCGGGGCGGTCGCCGGCGCGGCGGGCGCCGGCGCCGCGACGACCGCGCGCGGCCCGTCCTTCGTGAAGGCGTGGGCGCGCACCGCGCCGCCGCGCCGCTCGACCTCGACGATCCACGGCTGCGTCGCCTGGAAGGTGGACGCCCTCGGCTCCTCGGCCTGGGCGACGACCTCCTTCACGTCCCGGCGGAGCGTGAGCTTGAGGGTGCGCGCCGACGAGTCGAGCTCGAGGGCGAGCCCGCGCTCGGGCGCGGCCGGCTCGGTCGACTCGCCCTCGAGCGAGAGGGCGAGCCTCCCGAAGCCGCGGGCCTCGACGCGCAGGGCGAAGTCGGCCCCGGCCCCGACCGCGATCCGGTGCCGCAGGGTGCCATCGCCCTTGTCGGCGACCAGGCGCCCGTTCTCGACCTTGGGCGTGCCCTTCGGCGCGGCGTCGAAGTCCCCGAGCTGCTCGACGACGTCGAAGTCGTAGGTGAGGCGGACGACCCCCTCCGCCGGGAGCACGGCCGTCCCGCGGAACGCGCCCTTGTGGGGCCAGGCGGCGGTCCGCACCTTCGTCTCGAGGGCCTCGATCTCGGCCCGCTTCTCGGCGAAGAAGCGCGAGCCGCCGTACTCCTTGCGGAGCGTGTCGAGCCTCTCCTTCGCCTTGTCCGGCTGCTTCTCCTCGAGCGCCTTCGCCCGCTCGAAGAGCTGGGCGGCGGCGCCGTCCTCGGCCTTGCGGTAGTCGGCCTCGATCTCGGCCGCGTGCTCCTTCGCGTAGGGGCACTCGCCGAGCTCCGTCCGCACGTACTTGAGGTAGGCGAGCGCCTGGTTCCAGGACGAGGACTGGATGCTGACGCGCGCCGCCACGTGCAGCCGCATGGCGTGCTCGTTGGGGTCGATCCCGTCCGCCGGCGGCGGGGCGACGGGCGGCTCCGGCGTGTCCGGGGCCGGGGGCGTCTCCTGGGCGGAGGCCGGCGCGATCGCGAGGGCGCCCGCGACCGTCGAGAGAAACAGCACGAGCAGGGCGTGGCGCAACGAGAGCATGGGATCCCTCCGGCGAACGCGTTCCAGCATCCCAGGAACGCTCCCCGCGGTCGAGGAGTTTCGCTCCCGAGTAAAATGACGGGATGACCATGCACATCGCATCCGTCGAATGTGCGCTCCCGCCGCACCGCTACACGCAGGAGCAGATCCTGGCGGCCTTTCGGTCCGTCTGGGGGGCGCGGCACGCGAACGCCGACCGGGTCGACCGCCTCCACCGGGCCGTCCTGGTGGGGGCGCGGAACCTCGCCCTCCCGCTCGAGGCCTACCCCGCCCTGCGCGGCTTCGGCGAGGCGAACGCCGCCTGGACGCGCGTGGCGACGGAGCTCGGGGAGGCGGCGGCGCGCCGCGCCATCGACGAGGCCGGCCTCTCGGCGCGCGACGTCGACGCGATCTACTTCACGACCGTGACGGGCGTGGCGGCGCCGTCGGTCGACGCCCGGCTCGTCGCCCGCCTGGGGCTGCGCGAGGACGTGAAGCGCGTGCCGATCTTCGGGCTCGGCTGCGTCGCCGGCGCGGCCGCGACCGCCCGCGTGGCCGAGTACCTGCGCGCCTTCCCGGGTGACGTGGCCCTGCTCGTGGCCGTCGAGCTCTGCTCGTTGACCGTCCAGCGCGGCGACGTCGGGGTCGCGAACCTGATCGCCACGGGCCTCTTCGGCGACGGGGCGGCCGCCCTCGTCGGCGTCGGGGCCGAGCGGGCGCTCTCGCTGCGGCTCGCGGACGAGGCCGGGGCGGCGCGCCCGCGCGTCGTCGGCAGCCGGAGCCGGCTCTACCCGGAGACCGAGGACGTCATGGGCTGGGACGTCGGCGACTCGGGCTTCCGCGTCGTCCTCGCGGCGAGCGTGCCCGACGTCGTGCGCCGCTACATCCGCGAGGACGTCGACGCCTTCCTCGCCGCCGGCGGCCTCGCGCGCCGCGACATCGCCGCCTGGATCTGCCACCCGGGCGGGCCGAAGGTGATCGAGGCCGTCGGCGAGTCCCTCGAGCTCGACGCCGACGCGCTCGCTCCCGCCTGGCGCTCGCTCGCCGAGGTGGGCAACCTCTCGGGGGCGTCCGTCCTCTTCGTCCTGCGGGACGTGCTGGCGCGCCGCCCGGCGCCCCCGCCCGGCGCCTTCGGGCTCATGCTCGCGCTCGGACCCGGCTTCTGCTCGGAGCTCGTGCTCCTGCAATGGTGACGGGAACGTGACGACGTCGCAGGTCCTCTATCTCGGGCTCATCGCGGCCACGGCCGGGGAACGCCTCGCCGAGCTGGCCATCTCGCGCCGCAACGCGGCCTGGAGCTTCGAGCGCGGCGGGCGCGAGCACGGGCGCTCCCACTTCCCGTTCCTCGTCGTCCTCCACGGCGGCCTGCTCGCCGGCGCGCCGGCCGAGGTCCTCCTCCTCGACCGCCCGTTCGCGCCGGCGAGCGGCTGGCCGGCGTTCGCGGCGGCGCTGCTCGCGCAGGCGCTCCGCTGGTGGTGCATCGCCACGCTCGGGCGCCGGTGGAACACGCGGGTGATCGCGATCCCGGGGATGCCGCTGGTGACGGGCGGCCCGTACCGCTTCCCCTGGCTCCGGCACCCGAACTACGTGGCGGTCGTGGTCGAGGGGATCGCGCTGCCGCTCGTGCACGGGGCGTGGATCACGGCGGCCGCGTTCACGGGGCTGAACGCCGTCGCCCTGGCGGTGCGGATCCGGGTCGAGGAGCGCGCGCTCGCGGAGGCATCGGCCCCGCCGTGACGGACGACGAGATCCGCGCCGAGGTGACGGCGCTCGCGCGCCGCGAGCTGAAGCTGCCCGGGCCGCTGCCGGCGGCCGGCGACCTGGCGGAGCACCTGGACAGCGTCCAGCGGCTGACGCTCATCGTCGCGATCGAGGACCGCTTCGAGATCGCGTTCGATCCGGACGATGAGGAGGGCGTGCGGACGCTCGACGACGTCGTCCGCCTGATCCGGCGCAAGCGGGGCCGAGATGGCTGAGGCGACGCTGCTCACGGCGCTCGATCGGGCGGCGCGGGTGGCCGAGGCGCGGGACGCGATCTCGTTCCTTGACCGCGACGAGCGCGAGACGCGGTTGACGTTCGCCGAGGTCCGGGCGCGCGCGGTCCGCGCGGGCGCGGCCCTGCGGGCGGCCGGCGTGGGGCCGGGCGACCGCGTCGCGATCGTCCTCCCGACGGCGCCCGGCTTCCTCGACGCCTTCTTCGGCGCGCAGGCCGCGGGCGCCGTGCCCGTGCCGCTCTACCCGCCGGTGCGGCTCGGACGGCTCGACGAGTACCACGAGCGGACGGCGGCGATGCTGCGGGCCGTGGGCGCGGCGGCGGTCGTCACGGACGGGCGCGTGCGCCTGCTCCTCGGGAAGACGGTCGCGGCGGCGCGCCCGCGCCTGGGCGCGATCGCGGTCGACGACCTGGCGCGCGAGGGGGCGGCGGGAACGCCCGCCGCGCCGGGGCCGCCGGCCTCGCCCGGCCCGGACGACCTCGCCTTCATCCAGTTCTCGTCGGGGACGACGGTGGACCCGAAGCCGGTCGCCCTCACGCACCGCGCCGTTCTCGCCAACGTCGGCCTCATCGGCCGCTGGTTTCCGCTCGACGAGCCGCACGCGGGCGTCTCGTGGCTGCCGCTCTACCACGACATGGGGCTCATCGGCTGCATCTTCCCGGCGGTCCTCCGGCCCGGGCCGCTGACGCTGATCCCGCCCGAGCTGTTCCTCGCCCGGCCCGCGATCTGGCTGCGCGCGATCTCGCGGGCGCGGGCGACGGTGTCCCCCGCCCCGAACTTCGCCTACGCGCTCGCCGCCGAGCGCGTCCGCGACGAGGACTTGGCCGGCGTCGACCTCTCGTGCTGGCGCCTCGCGCTCTGCGGCGCCGAGCCGATCGCGGCCGCGACCCTGCGCCGGTTCGCGGCCCGCTTCGCCCCGTACGGACTCAAGGAGGAGGCGCTGACGCCGGCCTACGGGCTCGCCGAGGCGACGCTCATGGTCACGGTCGGCGACCCGCGGCGGCCCTTCCGGGCGGAGCGGTTCGAGCGGGAGGCGCTGGGGAGGGGGCGGGCGGTGCGGGTGGGCG
>Ga0187893_10015321_pt1 | contig 10293 bp, 11 predicted proteins | sample MA1701074metaG_FD_139574 | JGI IMG/M metagenome (GOLD analysis project Ga0187893, IMG submission 139574) | White microbial mat communities from a basaltic lava cave in the Kipuka Kanohina Cave System on the Island of Hawaii, USA - MA170107-4 metaG ... | reverse complement strand
GGTGTGTGGAGCATCCGCGACGCCTACGTCGTGAATGCTCCACACACCCCGGCGGCCGGCGGGGCTGGGCCGCCCGACCTTGCCTTCGGGCACGCCGATCTGGAACGCAGCGGGCATCTGCCCTTGTCCGGTGACATGCCGGTGTCACGCTCCTGGTCACAGGCCCGCCAACGTCCCTTCAAGAGAGCCGCACCCTTATCAAATACGGGCCGTCGCGGGATGGCGCCAAGGGCTTGACCCCGACGCTGAGCAACGCCCCGAGCGTGTAGTCGCGGTCGTAGACGACGATGCGCTGCGGGTCGGCCGGGACGCGCGTCTCGCCGAGCTCATGGCGGACCAGGCGAGTCGAAGGGCCCGTGGCCGCCTCGCTCTCACCACCGCGGCCGGCCAGCCCCAATGCGAGCAGGCCAGCCGCGCCGGTGAGGAGCTGCCGGCGGGTGGCGGCCTCGGTCGGGGCGGGAGGGTCGAGCAGTGCGATCGTCATGGCGGGTTCCTTTCAAGAAGCGAAGGCCGTGAGGCCGGCGATGATCTCGTCGAGGATGATCTCGAGCGCGGGGAGCGAGTACTGGCTGCCCCAGGGAGTGTCGTCGACGAGGCGCACGTTGCCGTTACGCACCGCGGCGAGTGACGCCCACAGCGGGTTGCGTTCCAGAACGGCCAGCGCCGCCTGGGGTCCTTGGGCGCCGCTCACCCAGATGAGGTCGGCGTCGGCCTCGCCAAGCTGCTCGAGGGAGAGCCGCTCGCCGAACTCGGGGAACGGCGGGGTGGTGCGGACCAGCCCGATCTCGTCGAAGAACGGGAAGGCCTGGCTGGAGATCTCGGCGGCGCTGAAGACGCGCGGGGCGGCCACCGACGGCGCGGGGTCGGGCAGCAGCGCCGCCGCGCCGCCGCGGCGGCGCGGGCGGTGTCGGCGAGCAGGCGCATGTACTCGTCGAGGGTGGTGTAGCCGTTGAACACCGCGAACACCGGCACGCCCAGCTTGCTCATGGTGTCGTGGAGGTCCCGCCAGACGTCCTGGCCGGGGATGGCGAGCAGCAAGATGAGGTCGAGGCGGGCGGCGGCGATCCTCTCGAGGTTGGGCTCGAACAGCTCGCCCACGTTGGGGAACCGCGCCAGGTTGGCGAACGCGTCGAGGTAGGAATGGGCCTGGGGGCCGCTCGCCCCAAACGCCACCCCGGCGATGCGGTCCGGAGGGAACCCGAGCGCCAGCAGCGTGCCGAACGTCGTCGCGTCCATCGCGACGACCCGCCGTGGGCCCACCGGCACCTCCACCTCACCGTAGGCGTCCCGGACCGTCTTGCGCTGGGGGTGCTCCGCGCCGCTTGCCGCGGTGGCGCTACCCGCTGCCGGCGGGTCGCGGCGTCGATGCCGCGCCGTTGCCCAACTGTCATCCGGTAGCCCGCGTCGCTCATCCCCACCCCGCCCATCGCTCGGAGTTAAGTGTTGCAACCCTTATGTGGAGTAGCAAGGCCGTCGTGCTGGTCAGGTGAGGCGGGATGCTGCCCAGGTGGTCCATAGCTGGGCGTAAGGGCCGCCGAGGGCGAGGAGCTCGGCGTGGGGGCCTTGCTCGACGACGCGGCCGCCGTCGACGTGCACCACGAGATCGGCGGTGGAGGCGATCGACAGGCGGTGCCCGACCGCGATCACCGTCCGGCCGTGGAGGGCGGCGGCGATCCGTCGCTCAAGATGGCCAGCCGCGGCGGCGTCGAGACTGGCCGTGGCTTCGTCGAGCACGACGATCGCGGGGTCGGCGAGGACGACGCGGGCCAGGGCGAGCTGCTGGGCCTGCGGGGGGCTGAGCCGGTGGTGGCCGGAGGAGACCACGGTGTCCAGGCCTTGGGGAAGGCGGTCGGCCCAGGCGCTGGCGCCGACCGCGGCCAGGGCCGCCGACAGCTCGTCCGGGCTGGCGCCGGGGCGGGCCAGGCGCAGGTTCTCGGCGAGGGTGCCGGTCAAGACATGGGTCTCTTGGACCACCAGCGCGACGGTCCGGCGCCTGGCGGCGGGGTCGAGATCGGCGAGGTCGGCGCCGCCAACCTCCACGACCCCCGCGGCGGGCGCGTGCACGCCCGCGATCAGCTTGGCCAGCGTCGACTTCCCCGCTCCGCTGGGCCCGACGACCGCCACGCGCGTACCCGCGGCGATGTCCAGGTCGATGCCGTGCAGGATCTGGAGGTCAGGCCGGTAGCCGAACCGCACGCCGCGCAGGCGCAGGTGCGATCCGGCCGGCCGGGCCGTACCACCACGCCCGTCGGGCTGGGTGTCGAGCAGCCCAGCCACGCGTGCGAGCGAGGCCCCGGCCAGCTGCAGCTCGTCGAGCCATTCCAGCGCGATGCCGAGCGGCTCGACCAGGCGCAACACGTACAGCGCGGCGGCAGTGACCACGCCTACCGTGACCTGACCGCCAGCTACCAGCGCCGCCCCCGCGGCGAGGACGGCGGCCAGGCCGGTGAACTGGGTCGCGGTGACCGCCGAGCGGAGGTGGTTGCGGGCGCGGATGCCGTCCCGGTGGGAGTCCAGCCGGGTTTCGGACGCCTGCCGGATCCTGGCCAGATGGGTGGGCTCGCGGCGCAACGCCCGGATGGTGCGCGCTCCCTCGAACGCCTCGTGCAGCCCGGTGACGAGCCGCGCGTGGCGCGCCCGGTAGTCGCGGTAGACGCCGGGAGAGACGCGCAGGTATCGCCGCCCGGCGAGCAGCGCCAGGGGCAGCCCGACCAGTGCGACCGCTGCGAGCGGAGGGGACAGCAGCACGAGCGCGCCCGCCGTGAGCGCCAGCGTGACAAGGCTGAGCGTGACGTCGGGAACCGCGTAGCGCACCGCGTCGGACAGCTCTTCGACATCGCCGGTCAGCCGCGACAGCAGCTGCCCAACCCCCACCCGCTCGGCAGTGGCCAGCGGCAGGTCGACCGCGTGGTCGAGCGTGCGCTCTCGCAGGTCGCGCAGCACGTCCTCGCCCACGGTCGCCGCACGCACCGCGGCCAGCCACGCCAGCAAGACCCCGACGACGGTGACCGCGAGGTAGGCGCCAGCCAACCGATCGATCCGGCGGACCGGACCGCCGCTGGTCACGACGTCGACGATCGCGCCGAGCAGCGGGGGTCCGGTAAGCGTGACCGCGGTCTCGGCGGCGAACAGGATCGTCACCCCGGCCAGCGACCATCCACGGGGACGCGCCAGCGCGGCGAGCATCCGCCCGGTCCTCGCCCACGAGGCGGTCGGCAGCGTGGTCACGAGGTCTCCCCAGGCTTGGTGGCAAGGACGGCGGCGCGATAGGCAGGGGCGTGCGCCAGCAGGTGGGTGTGGCTGCCCCGGGCGGCGACGCGGCCGGCGTCGATCCAGACGGCCTCGTCGAGCGCGGCCAGCAGCGCGGGACTGCTGGTCAGCAGGATGGTCGTCCGACCGCGGCGCGCGGCGAGTAGCCCGGCGACGAGGCGCTGCTCGGTGACCGCGTCGACCGCGCTGGCGGGATCCTCTAGCACGAGGACCGGCGCGTCCGTCAGGACCGTGCGCGCGAGCGCGACCCGCTGCCGCTGGCCGCCGGACAGGCTGCGGCCGCGCTCGGCGACAACCAGCTCCAAGCCCTCAACCGCAGCGATGTCCTGCGCGGCCGCGGCGGCGAGCGCGGCGTCGACCTCGCTGGGGTTGGCGCGTGGCCGGGCGGCGCGCAGGTTGTCCTCGAGCGTGCCGGTGAACAGGAACGCCTCCCGGTCACCGACTACCATTACGGCGCGGAGCCGGTCGAGCCGCAGCGCGCGGACGTCGATGCCGTCCACCCGCACCGCGCCCTGGTCGGGGTCGCGGTCGCGGGCGAGTAGGTCGACGATCCCTCCTTGCGCGTCCGGGTCGGCACACACGATCCCAACCCGCCGCCCGCCCTGCACCTGCAGGTCGACGTGGTCGAGCAGCGGCCGGGCGCTACCCGCGTCGGCCAGCGACACGCCGGCAAGCTCGATGCTCGGCGCGGCCGCGCTGACCCTTGCGCCGTCAGTGCCCTCTGCCACCGCCGGGGGTAGTGCGAGCATGTCCGCGACTCGCCTCGCCGAGGCGATGCCCCGTGCCCATACCCGTCCGAGCTCTGCGAAGGTCGCGATGGGCTCGACGAGGAAGGTCGCATAGCCGAGGAAGGCGACCAGCTCGCCCGGGCTGATCCGCCCCTCCAGCGCAAGCCGCCCGCCCAGCCACGCGATCGCGGCGAGGAACAGCCCGGGAACGGCGACGCGCAGGCCGTCCCAGCCGGCGGACAGCCGCGCGACCCGCATCGCTGCGTGGCGGACACCGGCCGTGCCGGCCCGGTAGCGGGCCTTGACGGCATCCTCGATGCCCAGGCCCTTCACCGTGCCGAGCCCGGCGACCGTGTCGGCGGCCAGCGTGGTCGCCGCGGCCAGCGTGGCCTGCTGCTCGCCGGCCCGGCGGTCCAGCGGGCGCCACAACGGCACCATGACGAGCAGCAGCGGTGGCAGCCCGACCACGATCAGCAGTCCTAGAGGCGGCGAGGTCACGACCATCGCCACCGCCACGCCGATGAACACCACGACCGCCGCGCTGCCCCGGCACATCAGGTCCACCGGGCCGCCGATCCACTCAGCGTCGCTGGTCGCGCGGCTGACCGCCTCGCCGCTCGGCAGGTGGCGCTCGAGGCCGCCGGTCGGCTCCAACCCGCGCGCCGCGACGAGATGGGTGACGGCCAGGCCTGACCGCGCCCCGATCAGCGTGGCATGCCAGTGCCGCACGACCGCCGCGCTCGCCTGCAAGACGGCGAGCATCGCCAGCACGACCAGCCACCACAACAGGCCAGACGCATCCCCCGCGCCAATCGCGTCGATCGCCCGGCCAAGCACTGGTGGGACCGCCGCGATCGACCCCATCCATAGGACCGCGGAGGTCATCCCGATCGCGATCGTCGCCCGCTGATGGCGCAGCAGCCAGCGCAACAGCGTGCCCGTGGTCGGTGGCCCGGCTGGCGGCTGCGCGTCGACCCAGGCCGTCGTGTCCCCGATCGGCGCGCGCGTCAACCGACCTGTCCGGCGATGCGCTCGATGTCGTCGAGCCTCGCCAGCCGGGACAGCGCGGTGTCCTGATACCACACGTCGCTGTCGACCTCGATCACCGCGCCCGCGGCGACCGCTGGCAGGTTGGCCCACAGGGGTTGATCCTCGATCGGCGTGGTCCCGCCGAAGGCAGGGAAGGTGTGCTGGATGATCAGCTCAGCAGGGGCGAGCACGTCGAGCCGCTCGATCGAAAGGTCGCTGCCGAAGGCGTAGTCGTCGCCATCGGATCGACCGCCCGGGTCGATCACGCCCCCGACACCGACCGCGACAAGCGTGCGACCTCCGTAGGAGGAGGGCCCGAAGGCGTCGAACATGCCGTCGTACGCGGTGGAGCTGACGACGCCGACCGGCATGGTCGCCAGGCGGCTGCCGGCCACGACCTCCGCGACCTCGGCGACGCGGGTCTCGTGCTGGGCGATGAGCCGCTCGGCCTCCTCGGACCGGCCGAGGAGGCGCCCCACCAGGCGCAGGTGCTCGTCGACGGTCAGGCCGTAGCGGTCGATCAGCACGGTCGGCGCGATCGCCGATAGGTCGGCGTAGCGCTCGACGTCGTACTCGGCGCTCAGGATCAGGTCCGGCCGGGCGGCGGCGATCAGCTCGAGGTTCTCCACGCCGCGATCCTCGACTTGGCCGATGCCGTCGAGCCGCCCGGCTAGGAACCCCTCGGCGAGCCGAGCGCCCACGCCAGCCAGCACCGGGTCGACTCCGAGGGCCAGCAGCGTCTGCAGGTCGACATAGCCGTCCAAGGCGGCGATCCGCTCAGGTGCGACCGGCACCTCGGTGACCCCGCCATCATGCTCGACGGTGACCGTGCCGGCTTGCGCGGCGCCCTGGGCCTCCCGCCGGCCGCACGCGGCCGCCGCCAGCAGCGCGGTCACCCCGGCGATGAGCTCCCGCCGGGTGACGTCTTCGATGGTCGTGATGGTCATCGTGCGTTCCTTGCGTTAGGGCACCAGGTAGCGCTCGACGTCGTCGAGGGCCAGGGGGACGCCGACGGGTGTCCAGCTGATCCAGGCGCCGGAGGAGACGCGGTGCGCGCGGCCGGCCTGTACAGCCGGGTGGCTCTGCCATAGGGGGTTGGTTTGCAGGTCCTCCCATCCGGCGGCGCCGTCGCCGGTCTGGTCGACTGCGGCGAAGATGACGTCGGCGTCGAGGTCGCCGAGCTGCTCAACGGACAGGTCGATACAGCAGGGATCGCCGTCGGGGTCCAGCGCGAGCTGGGCGGGAGTGCCCAGGCCGAGGTCGTCGATCAGGTCTGCCGGGTAGAAGCCGGGGTAGGCGCCCAGGCCGCCGACGCCGACGCGGAGCACGGCAAGGCTGGTGCCGGCGGGGATGCGGTCGCGGAGGCCGGCGATGCGTCGGTCGATCCCGGCGACGATCCGCTCGCCCTCGGCCGTGGCGCCGACGAGGTCCGCGGCGTCGACGAAGTACTCGCGCCACGAGAAGCCGTCGCGGTAGGTGACCGATGCGGCGGGGGCGATCGCTGAGAGCTGGTCGAAGATCTCCGATTCGGTAAACGTGATGATCAGGTCGGGACGTTGCGCGGCGATCAGCTCGATGTTGGGGTCGGACTCGCGGCCCGCTTCCACCGAGCCGGCGGGCCACTCGAACACACCGGCCTCCAGGTTCTGGTCGCTGCGCAGGTGCAAGACGATCCGCTCGCCCCGGCCGGCCTGGACGATCATCATCCCGGCGACCACGTCGAGCGCCGCGATCCGCTGGGGATCGGCCGGGATCTGCAGGATGCTGCCGTCGGGTTGGCGCCACTCGCGTGTGCCGCCGGCCGCCGCGCCGCTGCCTTGGGTGCCGCAGCCGGCGGCGAGCAACGCGGCCACCGACGCGCCGCCGACGACAAACTCGCGGCGGGTCACCGCGCCGACGCCCCACGCGAACGGACGGGTCGACTCCAGCACAGCCCGCATCCTCAGCCTCCAGATCCGTGGGACCAGCCTCCCGCTGGCATTGAGATCGCAACTCGCCGCAATGTCTCCTGCCGCCCGCATGGACTAAGGCCGCCCGAATTAAGGATCGCCTAACTCACCGACCTGGTCAAGAGGCGGTGTCATCGTCCCCGGTCCTGCCGCGCCAATTGCATACGATTAGATGCGGAAGTATGCTCATTCTATGCGTACGAGGTTGACGTAACGGTAGACGCCGACACGGTGGCCTTCGCCGAGGCGGAGGTCGCCGCTGGTCGGGCGCGGTCAGTGAGCGCGTGGGTGGCCGAGATCCGCGCCGAGCTTGGCCCAGCGACCGAAGAGGAGACCGCGTGGGCGCGCAGCGTCCTCGGCCTGTAGTCCTCGACGCGGGGGGCTTGATCGCGATCGAGCGGGCCGATCGCCGGATCGTGCGTCTGCTGGAGCTCGCCGAGCAGGTGTTTGTGCCGGGTGCGGTCGTCGCGCAGGTGTGGCGCAACCCGGCTCGCCAGGTCCGCCTGGTGCGTGTATTGAGGGCCGATCCGGTGGTGATCGCCGCGCTCGACGGGACGGAGGCTCGTGCGGTCGGGCACCTGTGCGGCGCCTCAGGCACCACCGACATCGCCGACGCGTCCGTAGTAGTGCTCGCTCGTCGCGTCAACGGCCTCACCGTGACCAGCAACCCCGACGACCTGCGCCGCCTCGATCCAAGCCTGGACCTGGTGATCTGCTGAAGCCCCCTCGCGGAGGCAAGCGCGGATGAGGATCACGGGCGTTTATGGCTCGTGAACACGGTGCGCCCACGCCAGTCCTCTTGCTGGGGATGGGCCGCCAACGCGGCTTCGACCGCGCGCAGCACTGCGCCGATCGCGCCATGGTCGATGCCGGGGATCAGGATGCATCCCGCATGAACCCTGCCGCTTTCGGCCCAGCGGCGGGTGATGCGCGCGAAGTCCTTGACGTCGCAGGTCACCAGGATCCGTCCTTCGCCCGAGGTCAGCTCAAGGATCGACTCGTCGGCGCAGCCGTCCAGCGCGCGCTCTTCGTCGGCCGACCGCACGTCGTGGCCGCGGTCACGCAGCGCGGTGGCGATCCGTCGACCCGACAGATGCGCGTCGAGGAACAGGCGCATAGCCGAGTCAGCCGTCGAGTTGGATCAGCCCAATTGTGGGAAACGCGCGGCGCCACTCGTCGATCGACCGGCGGTTGTCCGCGATCGCTTCGTCGACCTCGTCGGGAAACCGCTCGTAGTAGGCCTGTGCGATCCTGGCGTGGCGTTCCTCGACATCGGTCTCGGCGGCCAAGCGCTCGACCGAGCCGAAGTCGCGCAGCCCCTCGACGATCTGCCAGACGTCGAGCGCGGTCCCGATGACCCACGGCCTGCGCTCGTAGTCATCACCACGAAACGCGATCCCCGGGACCAAGCGCATTCGCAACGCCTCCTCAGCCAGCGCGGCGACCACCGCGCCCTTGCTTCGCCTGGTCCGCCGCGCTTCCTCGGTGACAAGGTCGTCGGTGGCGGACGGCAGTCGCATGCTGAACGGCGCGGACTTCGTAGCCATGGTCACTAGCGTAGCGGAACATGACACTGTCATCTTCGTGCCTAGTGCCGCGAGCGGCGGGCGCTACGGTCAATCGAGGGGCTCCTCGGTCAGGGCGTCGTTCATCAGCGCATCGATGACGGCGGTCATCACTCGGGAGAAGCGGGCGTCGAAGTCGCCGGTGAACTCGCCGATCACCTCCCGTAACAGCGGCAGGTGCCGTGAATAGGCGGCGCCGCGGGCCGCGAGGGTGCGGGCGGCCTCGGTCCCGCCACCGGTGCGGTCCAGCTGGGTCTGCTTGGAGACGTCGGCGGCCAGGGTGCTCATCAGCCAGTCGTATGCCCAGGCGATCTGTCTCGGCGTGCGTCCCGTTCCGGCCAGCGCCGTGCAGACCTGGTTCATCACCGCGAGCGAGTGCGGTCCCGTGGGGCCGTGCAGCAGGGGCCGACCAGATCGTGGTCCTCGACCGGGGCCGGATCGTTGAAAAGGGCCGTCACCATCAGCTGCTGTCCCACGGCGGGCGTTACCGGCAGCTGTGGGACCTTCACCAGCGGGGTCGGAAGTGGCGGCCTCACGACCACGCCGCGCGGCAGGGGGCGGCGTCGTGATCCGAGCCTTGCTGCGGGTGCTCGGCGCCGAGGGGCGCCCCATGCGCCACCTGCTGGCGGGCCTCGTGGCTGGCGGCGTGCTCCAGGGGGCCGGCTTCGTGCTGTTGGTGCCGCTGCTAAGCGCGCTGCTCTCCGGCGACGTCGCGGGGGCGTGGCGGTGGCTGGCCGTGGAGGCCGCGGTCGTGATGGCCTACGCCGGGGTGCACTACTGGGCGCAGATGACCGGGTACCTCACCGCGATCGCGCTTTCCGACAGCCTGTTCGAGCGGCTGGGCGACCACGTCGCTTCCCGAGCCGGCCGGGATCCCCCCGGCCCCCTCGACGGATCGGTCGAGCTGCGAGATGTCTGTTTCAGCTACGACGAGCGTCCCGTCCTTCGCAATGTCCGCGTGCGCGTTCCGCCGAGGTCTATGACCGCGCTCGTCGGTCCCTCCGGATCAGGCAAGACCACCATCACATGGCTCATCGCCCGCTTCTGGGACGTCGACGAGGGCGCGGTTCTGGTGGGCGGCCACGACGTCAGGCAGCTGACCACCGCCACGTTGATGCGCCAGCTGTCGTTCGTGTTCCAAGACGTCTACCTGTTCGACGGCACCATCGAGCAGAACGTACGGATGGGCCGGCCCGGCGCGACCGAGGCCGAGCTGACCGAAGCGGTCCGGCTGGCCCGGGTAGACGAGATCGCCGAACGGCTACCCGACGGGCTGGCCACGCGGGTGGGGGAGGGCGGCGCCACGCTATCCGGGGGCGAGCGCCAGCGGGTCTCGATCGCCCGCGCGATTCTGAAGGATGCCCCGATCGTCCTGCTGGATGAGGCCACCTCGGCACTCGACCCGGAGAACGAGGCGCTGGTCCAGCAGGCGTTGTCGGCGCTGGTCGCCGAGCGCACGCTGATCGTGATCGCTCACCGCCTCCAGACCGTCCTCTCTGGTGAGGGCGAGATCGCCGAGGTGGGGACCCATGACGATCTGATGGCGAGGAACGGCCATTATGCTGCTTTTGGGCGGGGCGAAGTCGTGCGGAGGGGTGGCGGTTGATCGGCTCCGGCGCGTGAGGACCAGGGAGGGCGGTGCCGTTGACCAGGCTGTTTTTTGTTGGGTAAGGTGAGGTTGGCCTGTTCTGAGGCCGCGCGGTGGTGGGCGGGTCTCGGTGACACAAGGCGGGTGGTCCTGCCGGCGCCCAT
>Ga0187893_10015320_pt1 | contig 10293 bp, 10 predicted proteins | sample MA1701074metaG_FD_139574 | JGI IMG/M metagenome (GOLD analysis project Ga0187893, IMG submission 139574) | White microbial mat communities from a basaltic lava cave in the Kipuka Kanohina Cave System on the Island of Hawaii, USA - MA170107-4 metaG ... | reverse complement strand
CTGGCGCAGTCCAGGACGCTGGCGCGACTTTGTATGCCCCGCGGCGAAGGCGAAGTGTGTGGTGCGCGAACCTCGCGAAGCGTCGTGGAGTGCGCCAGTCCTCTGGCGCTCCCCCACGGCAGGCGCGCGCCCGAAAGCGCCAGAGGGCTGGCGCAGTCCAGGACGCTGGCGCGCGGCGGGAGAAGGCCGCTCATCCAAGGCTTGTCAGGGAACTTCAAAAAACATTGGCAAGCGGGGCGGGGCACGGCAAGAATCCCTGTCTTATGACCATGCAGCACAGCAACGCCGGGGACTTCTCGCGGCGGGATTTCATCCGCGGCGGATCGATGGCGGCGCTCCTGGGGCTGGCGGGGGCGGTCGAGTTGCGCGCCGCCGCGCCGAAGAACGCGGAGGGCAAGGAACTCACCGGCCCGAAGGTGAAGGTGGGCGTCATCGGCCTGGGCCCGCAGGGGCGGGACATCATCAGCACGCTGCAACTCAACCCGACGGCGGAGATTGCGGCGGTTTGCGACCATTATCCGGTGCGGCTCCGCCGGTCGGCCACGAATTGTCCGGGGGCGAAGGCGACGGACGATTACAAAACGATCATCGCGGACAAGGAGGTCAAGGCGGTCATCGTGGCCACGCCGTCGCATTTGCACCGGCACATCGCCATCGAGGCGTTGCAGGCGGGCAAGCATGTGTATTGCGAGGCGCCGATGGCGAGCACGATTGAGGACGTGAAGGCGATGGCGGTCGCGGCGCGGGAGGCGGTGGGCCAGGTCTTCCAGCCGGGGTTGTCGTTGCGCGCGGACCCGCAGCGGCATTTCCTGTTGCAGTTCGTGCGGAGCAACGCGGCGGGCCGGACGGTGGCGATGCGGGCGCAATGGCACAAGAAGCAAAGCTGGCGTCAACCGGCGGGGGACCCGGAGCGGGAGAAGGAATTGAACTGGCGGCTGGACAGCCGGATTTCGCCGGGGCTGGCGGGGGAAATCGGGATTCACCAGATGGACATGATGACGTGGCTCATCAAGGAGCGCCCCAAGGCCGTGACGGGTTTCGGCGGAGTGATGCACTGGCAGGACGGGCGCGACGTGGCGGACACGGCACAGTTCGTGATCGAGTATCCGGGCGGCGCGCAGGGAATCTTCGAGTGCACGCTGGCGAACTCATTCGACGGGGAGTATGAAATGCTCTACGGCGACCTGGCGGCGATCATGCTGCGGGGAAACAAGGCGTGGATGTTCAAGGAAGTGGATTCGCCGCTGCTGGGTTGGGAAGTGTACGCGCGAAGGGACGTGTTCTACAAGGAGGCGGGCATTGCGCTGGTGATGAACGCGACGAAGCTGGTGGCGCAGGGGGACAATCCGGTGGAGGACGCGCCGTTCGCGAACACGCCGTTGTCCTTCGCGCTGGAGGCGTTCCTCAACAACGTGAACGACGTGGGCAGCGCGGTGGAGGACGCGCGGGACACGTTCGGCACGGACGACAAGCGGAAGCTGGCGAAGCACCTGGCGACGTTGAAGCTGGCGCCGGCGGCGACGTGGAAGGAAGGGCTGGAGGCGGCGGTGGTGGCGATCAAGGCCAACGAGGCGTTGACGAGCGGGAGGAGGGTGACGTTTGAGAAGGGGTGGTTCGAACTGGCGTGAAGCGGGCGTGAAGAGTTTTCAGCGCGGGGCGTCGAAGCTTTCGCGCAGTGACTTCGTGAATTTGAAAAAGTGCGAGACATGAGAACGATACTTGTGGCGGCGGGATTGAGCGTGGGGATGGCGTTGAACGCGGCGGAGACGGCGCGTTACGAATCGCAGCCGGGTGGCGGGAAGATGAGGATTGATGGCACCGCGACCGTGAAGGAATGGACGGTGGAGTGCGCGGCCATCGGCGGGTTCATCGAGGCGGACGCGGACTTTCCGGGCGGCACGGGCAAGCCGAAGGTGGAGATCAACATCCCCGTGCGGCAGATCAAGAGCGGCAACAAGGACATGGACGCCGTGATGCACGATGCGATGAAGCAGCAGGCTCATCCGAGGATTCAATTCCGGATGACGGAGTTGAAGGCGAAGGGCGTGGCGACGGGCGGAAAGGGCGAGTTCGACGCGACCGGCACGCTCATGGTGGCCGGCGTGACGCGCACGAACACGATGCCCGTGACCATCGAGCGCGTCAGCAGCACGAAATTGAAAGTGACCGGCACGGCGACGGTGAAAATGACGGACTTCGGCATCAAGCCGCCGTCGCCGGACATTCCCGGCGGCGGGATCATCAAGACCGGCGACGACGTGAAGATGACGTTCGAGTGGACGCCTGAGGTGGAGAAGCCGTAGCCGGGAACGCCCCGCCGCGCTGCGATCCGTCACGGCACGAGCACCCGCAGCTTCTTCCCGTCGAGCAAAAGCGTCGCCGGAAGCTGTCCGACGTTCTCGCCGTCGAGTTCGAGCGAGACGGGACTCTGGCTGGTGAGCGTGACGGAGGGGGCCTGAAAGGTGTGACAGCCGGCGCAGGAGTGGATTTGATCGACGAGCCAGCCCCAGCCGAAGCGCAGGAGGGTTTCCCAATCGACGCGCGGGAACACGGTGATGTCGAGCAGACCGTCGGAGAGTTCGGCCTTGGGGAAGAGATTGAATTGCCCGCCGTAATAGCGGCCGTTGCCGATGAGGATGAGTTCGCCCTGCGCGCCCGCGCCGGCAGACGAGGCGATGACGGGAGGCTTCTTTTCGGCCAGCGCCTTGAAGCCGGCCACGACGTAGGCGAGCGGGCCGAAGGATTTTTTCTGTTCCAGATCGACGAGTTCGATGGCGCGGGAATCGAGTCCGGCGCCGGCCAGTTGCGCGAAAAGGCGGCGCGCGGGTCGGCCTTCCGCGGTGAAGTCCGCCTCGGGCAAATCGATGAACGCCTCGCGGCCCTGTTGGATGACGCGCCACGCCGCCTCGAAGTGCAGCGGGACGCGCAACTCGCGCGCGAAGACGTTGACGGTGCCGAGGGGCAGCAGTCCAAGCCGCGCGCGGGCCAGTCCATCGGGCGCGTCGCCGATGCCGTTGAGGACTTCGTTCAACGTGCCGTCGCCGCCCGCCGCCACAATGGTGTCGAAGTCTTCCTCGACGGCCTGCGTCGCCAGCGGACGGCCGGAACCGGCGGCATAAGTGGGCTTGAGCGCCGCCTCAGTGGAGAGCCGCGCAAGCTGTTCGCGGAAGTGCTTCGCCTTTTCGCCGCGGGCCGCGGGATTGAAGATGACGCACGCGCGCATGGCTCACCGATTACTCCCGGTCACAGCGGGCGGCTCGTGATACGCCTTGCCCGCGCGATACAGATCGATCAACTGGCGGTTCCGCTCGACGACATTGATTTGCCCCATCGCACTGGCCTCCGTGATCGCCTGCTGCGCCGTGCGAATGGCGTCTTCAAAGCGGCCGGCTTCCGCGTAGGCGGCGGCGAGCGTGCCGAGCAGCAACGCCTGTCGGCGGCCGGTCAGTTCGCAAGCGCGTTCGGCGAGGCGCACGGCTTCGGCGCCGTTGCGGACGGCGGCGTCGGCGTTCGCGGCCAGCAGCCACGCGAAGTCGTTCAGAATGTACGGGAGGTCGGGTTGTCGGCGAAGAATCTCGCGATATTGCTCCGCGGCTTCCGCAGCGCGCCCGCGTGCCGCCAGCAGCGAAGCCAGCAGGCTCCGCGCCTCGACATCCGCCGGCATCTCTGTCACGGAGGCGAACAGCATCGCAATGGCGGGATCGAGATTCGACGGCTCGCCGCTGACCATCGCAAGCCGCGCGTTGAAGAGGGCGAGATTCCGGAACACACCCGGAGCATCCGGCCGCGAGCGGAGGGCGCGGTCGAAGTGCTGGCGCGCCTCCTCCGGATTGTTCTCTGCCAGCGCGATCATCCCCAGTTGGGCGTGTTGCTCGACGAACACGGGTCGGATGCGCACGGCTTCGTTCGCATGATGCCGCGCGCGTTCGAAGTTTTTCGACACAAGGTAAGTCACCGAAAGATTCCCGTGCGCCAGATAGTTGTTCGGGTTGATGGCAAGCGCGCGCGTCCAAAGGGTTTCGCTGTTGCGCCAATGGCCGGTTTGGAAGTTCGACACGATCGCGTAAGCCGTGATGGCCGCTGCTGCCGTTGCCGCCGCAGCGACTGTCTTGCGCGGCGGGCCGATGAACCAATCCGCCGCCGTCCACACGACCATCACGAGCAGCCCTATGAGCGGAAGGTAGGCGAAGCGGTCGGCCATCGCATGAACGCCGGCCTGGCGAAGACCAATCATCGGCACCAGCACGCCGAGGAACCACAGCCAGCCCACGCACAGATGCGGCCGCGTGCGCGCGGAGCGCAGGACGATCAACGTGATCACCAACAGCACGAATGCGGAAAGCGTGACCGTCTTGTTCGGCCATTCGCCAGGATGCAGGTAAAGGACGGTCAGCTTCGACGGCCAGATGGCGTTGTCGATGTAGCGGACGTAGGAGACGAGCGCATTCTGGATTTTCAGTCCGAGCGTCAGGCCGAAGACATCTTCGCGAATGCCCAGCCGGTTGTGCGCCGCCAGCGTGACGAGACTTGAAGCGAGCGACAGCACAAGCAGAGGAACTTTCTCCAGCAACAGACGACGCAACGAAACCGGGACGAACGGCGGCGTCGCCGACTCAGCCGTCTTCTCCCATGAGCGCGGCTTCCACCGCTTCAACGGCCAGAAGTCCAGCAACAACAACCCGCACGGCAGCGTGACCAGCACCGGCTTGCACATCAGCCCCAGCGCCATGCCGAGCGGCACGAGCAGGTATCGGGCGAGCGTTGGCTTCGCCGCGTAACGCAAGTAGGCCGCCATCGTTAGCAGCCAGAACAGCGCGGCTAATTCATTCTTCCGTTCCGTGACCCACGCCACCGTGTCCACCTGCAATGGATGTACCGCCCACAATGCCGCGACGATGGCGCTGCGCCAGCGCGCGCCGGTCATCCGTTCAAGCACGAGGAACAGCAACAGGACGTTGAGCGTGTGGAAGAGCAGGCTCATCGCGTGATGGCCCGCCGGCTTCAACCCGAACAACTCCACGTCCGCCATGTGCGACAGCCATGTCAGCGGATGCCAGTACGTCTTCGGCCCGTGCAGGTTCCCAAACGCCCACGCGACGCCCTCCTTTGTCAATCCCTGATGCACGACGGGATTCGCCGTCACGTAATCGTTGTCGTCGTAATTGACGAAGTCGTTTTGCAGCACGCGCCAGTGCGCGGAGAACGTGACCAGCGCGAGGGCGAGAAGGACGAGGAGCTTCTGGCGCATGGCGTGAAAGTTCAAAGTTCAAAGTCTAAAGCTCAAGGGAAATTCAAAGCCCCAAACTCAAATCCGAACGGGATTAGTGCTTTAACTTTTGAGCTTCCCTTAGGCTTTGAACTTTGAACCTGCTTTACAACGAAATCGTCTGCTCCCGCGCCGGACCCACCGACACGATGGCCAGCTTCGCCCCGGTGAACTTCGCGATCGCCTGCAAGTACCCACGGCAGCGCGCCGGCAAGTCGCGCCACTTTCGCACGCGCATCGTCGGCTCCTTCCAGCCGGGGAAATCGACGTAGATCGGTTCGCAGCGCGCCAGCAACTCCGCGTCGCTCGGCACGTAATTGAACGTCTCCCGTCCCGCCCGGTAGCCCACGCACACGCGGATGCGGTCGAGCGAATCCAGCCCGTCCACGTTCGTCACCGCCAGTTCGTCGATGCCGTTCACCATCGTCGCGTGGCGCGTCGCCACCGTGTCGAACCACCCGCAGCGTCGCGCCCGGCCCGTCGTCGCGCCGAACTCCCTGCCCATGTTGTGCAGCAAGTCGGAAATCTCCGGGCTTTCTGTCGGCAACGGTCCTTCGCCCACGCGCGTCGTATAGGCCTTCATCACGCCGATCACCGTGTCCATGCGATGCGGCGGCACGCCCGAACCCGTGCAGGCCCCGCCCGCCGTCGTGTTCGACGACGTGACGAACGGATACGTCCCGTGATCGATGTCCAGAAACGTCCCTTGCGCGCCCTCGAATAAAATGTGCTTCCCCTTGCGCATCGCCTCGTGGAGATAAATCACCGTGTTCGTTACGAACGGCTTGAGCGCCTTCCCCGCGGCCTTGTAGTCGGCGAGAACCTTCTTGAACGGAAGCGGCTTCGCCCCGAACGCCTTGAGCACTTCGTTGTTCTCCCTGATCTTCAGCGCCAGCTTCTCCTCGAAACGCTCCGGGTTCACCAAATCGATCACGCGCAAACCCACGCGCGCCGCCTTGTCGCCGTACGCCGGCCCGATGCCGCGCTTGGTCGTGCCGATGCGGTTCTTCCCCTTGAGAATCTCCCGCTGCGCGTCCAACTCGCGATGATACGGGAAGACGACGTGTGCCGTCTCGCTCAACACCAGATTGTTCTTCACCTGGATGCCGAGCCGGCCCAGCCCGTGAATCTCCTCCACGAGACTGACCGGATCGACGACCACGCCGTTGCCGATGACGCAAACCTTGCCGCGCCGCAGGATGCCCGACGGGATCAGATGCAGCACAAACTTCTTCTTCCCCAGAAAGACGGTGTGCCCCGCGTTGTTGCCGCCCTGCGTGCGGACGACGACATCCGCGTGGCCGGTGAGCACGTCGATGATTTTGCCTTTGCCTTCGTCGCCCCACTGGGCGCCGACGAGAATCGTGTTAGCCATGTCTTTGATGGGCGCGGTGCAAAGAAAAACCCCGAAGTGCAAATTCGGGGCAACAGCGCGCGCTCTTGCGGGCAGAAAGTAGGAAGGGCCGCAGGACCTGTCAATGCCGGTTTGCACCGGATATGGGAAAGGCTTGGGTAGTTCGTGATCAGCCTGTGGTGAAGATCAACTTCGCAGGTGGTTCCCGTAACGCCTCCCATTTTTCGGTTTCGAGATCCTTTTCCTTCCAGACCTCGAAACCGCCTTCCATTTCCATCACCGGATAGCCCAGGCTGGCGAAATCGTGCGCCGCGCTGCCCGCCATGCAAAGCGAGGATCACCCCCACGCTACGCGGACCAGAGGGCCACGGATTTCGCGGATGGCACAGATGAGGAATGAACCGAAGCCAACGTGTTTCGGTTTGTTCTGAGCGTTCGCCTCTTTCCTATCCGTGTTATCCGTGAAATCCGTGGTCTATTCGCGATTCAAGCTTTCTTGCAGGATTGTCACCGAATTCCCGCCCTCCTCCGCGCGTCCAAATCGCCAACTGAATCACACCATGAAAACCATCGCCTCATTCCTCACTGCATTCGCCCTCTCCACCGTCGTCGCGCTTGCCCAGGCCGACATCGGCAAGCCCGCGCCGGATTTCTCCGCGAAAGACATCGAAGGCAAGACCCACAAGCTGTCCGACTACAAGGGCAAGATCGTCGTGCTTGAGTCGTACAATCTCGACTGCCCGTTCGTCGCGAATCATTTCAAGTCGGGCGCCATGCAGGACCTCCAAAAAGACATGACCGCAAGGGAAGTCGTCTGGCTCGTGGTGAACTCGTCGAATCCGAAAAGCCCCAGCTACCGCAACGCCGCCGCCGCAAAGAAGGAATGGAGTGCTCAAAAAATGAAGGCGACCGCGTGGCTCGACGACAGCGACGGCAAAGTGGGCAAGGCCTACGGTCTCAAGACCACGCCGCACATGATCGTCATCGATAAGTCCGGCAACGTGGCGTACAACGGCGCCATCGACGACAAGGCCGTATCCGAAGGCGACCCTCGCAAGGCCCGCAACTACGTCCGCGAAGCCGCCACTGCGCTGCTCGATGGCAAGCCCGTCGCCGTCACCCGCACGAAACCGTACGGCTGCGGCGTGAAGTATTGAGCAGACTGGATAGTTGTCGTAGCCGCCGACGCTCCTCCCCGTCGGCGGCTGTTCGTTTCACCCAACCGCCAAATGCCGCCCGGCGGGCAACCGCCCAAGGTGGTAGATGAGGAATCCGTGCAGGAACTGCCGCAGTTCCGCCGTCTGCGCGACGCTGAGTTTCAGATGCGCGAGCAGGCTCCAGTCGGCGCTCGAAAGCCGGTGAAGAATCTCCCGTGTGCCAGGACGAAGATTCGTCCGCGTTGTGTCGGGTTGAAGTCCTGTTGCGGCCAGCAGTTTCATCTCGAACGCGAACACCGGCAGCGGACTCGCCGCGTGCTTCGGCAGGAAAGCGAGGAGACCCAGCATGAGCGGATAGATTTCAGGCAGCGGCGTGTCTGTTTCGGTCGCCTGCTCGACAAGTTGTGCGCAATAGGCGGCTTGCTGGAGCAGATGCAGGTCTTCGCGCAACGCGCGATTGGTTTCGCGCAAGGTGACTTCGCGCAGGATGTGCAGTTCCGAACGCCGGCTGTGCAGGAAGCTCAAGTCCGCGAGATGAAACAGGTCGAGCTTGCCGCGGAAGGGCGACTTGGGCCTGCGCGCGCCTTTCGCGACCGTGGTGACGCGACCCAAGTCCGCCGTAAGCCAGTGGACGATGAGGCTCGTCTCCGTGAGCGGGCGCGTGCGGAGAATCAAACCGGTGGTTTTCTCATCCATGCTGAAACTCAACGAAACTCAACGTCGCGCCAGCCGGCTCAAAGAAAACTCCCGCGCCGCGAGTCGAAGAAGCCGGCCTTCTTCGCGCTTCATCCTGCGCCGTTGCGCTGCGGTTCGATCATCCAAGCCGCGCAGGTGCAGCAGTCCGTGCAGCAGGTAACGGACGAGTTCGCTCTGCCAGTTTGTTCCGAACGCGCGTGCCTGCGCCACCGCGTCGTCGAGGGAGATGAAGATATCGCCGTGAAGCGTGCGCTCGCTTCTCGCCCTCACCTCCGCAGGCGGCCCGTCTCCCTCTCCTCCTTCCGAGAGAGGAGAGGGCCGGGGAGACGAGGGCCTTTGCTTTGAACGGCGTCTTTCAATGAGCGCCCCCTCTCCCCCGCTCCGAGCGGGGGAGAGGGAGTTACCACCACGAGCAGGCATCGTTTTCTCTTCCGCGTAATCAAAAGTAATCACATCCGTCGAGCCTTCGTGATCGAGGAAGGTTTCGTTCACGCCGGCCATTTCACCGGCTGTGACGAGGTGGATGCCCAGTTCGTAGTCGGTGGCGCGGAGTTGTTCCTCCAGCGCCCACGCGGCGATGCGGCGGAGCAAGCGGGTGTTCACGGGGCGCACGCGCTGGCGGTTGCGAAGCGCGAGGACGCGGCTCATTGCTTTGTGCCGCGGTGCTCCTCGTACGCGGCGATGATGCGCTGCACGAGCGGGTGCCGCACCACGTCGCGCCGGCCGAACTCGACGATGGCGATGCCGTCCGTGCGCGTGAGGGCAGTGCGCGCCTCGACCAGACCGGAGCGTTTGTGCGGTGGCAAATCGATCTGCGTGATGTCGCCCGTGATGACCGCCTTCGAGCCGAAACCCAGGCGCGTGAGGAACATGAACATCTGCTCGGTCGTCGCGTTCTGCGCCTCATCGAGGATGATGAAGGCGTTGTTGAGCGTGCGCCCGCGCATGTAGGCCAACGGCGCGATCTCGATGACGCCGCGCTCGCGGTGCTTCTCGATTTCGTCGGCGGGCAACATGTCGTGCAGCGCGTCGTGAAGCGGGCGCAGGTAAGGATCAATCTTCTCGTAAAGATCGCCCGGCAGAAAGCCGAGCGCCTCTCCGGCCTCGACCGCGGGCCGCGTGAGAATGATGCGCGCGGCCTTCTCCTCGCGCAGCGCGCTGACGGCCATCGCCATCGCGAGATAGGTCTTGCCCGTGCCGGCGGGCCCGATGCCGAACGTGACGTCGTGTGTGCGGATGGCATCGACATAGCGCTTCTGCCCGGCGGTCTTCGGCGTGACCTGCGCCTTCTTCGCGGAGGTCTGGATGCGCTGCGAGTACATCTCCTTGAGCGCGCCGACGCCTTCGCTTTGCACCACGTCCAGCACGTGGGAAAAATCGCGTCCGCGCACCGGCGTGCCGGATTTGGCGGCGGTTTCGAGAAGCTGGAAGAATTGTTTCGCCCGCTCCAAGCCCTCGTTTTCCCCTTCGAGTTTGATCCAACCATCGCGCGCCGTGGCCTTCACACCGAGGATTCCCTCGACGGCGCGGAGGTTCTGCGAATCGTTGCCAAGGAGTTGCTGGACGAAGCGGGCGTTGTCGAAGTGGAGGGTTTCAGTCGGCATGGCGACGCCGGGCAGGATCTACGTTTTACGTTTCACGTTTACGCGGCTCGCATCGTAAAACGTAAAACGTGAAACGTAAAGCAACGGAGTGAATCACTCTGCGAGGGCGGAGCGAAGCCGCACGGCGAGTTCCTGGAGCGCTTGAGGCACGACAGTCGTCTGGCCGAGGACGGGCATGAAGTTCGTGTCGCCGTTCCAGCGGGGGACGACATGGAT
>Ga0187893_10015319_pt1 | contig 10293 bp, 8 predicted proteins | sample MA1701074metaG_FD_139574 | JGI IMG/M metagenome (GOLD analysis project Ga0187893, IMG submission 139574) | White microbial mat communities from a basaltic lava cave in the Kipuka Kanohina Cave System on the Island of Hawaii, USA - MA170107-4 metaG ... | reverse complement strand
AACTTGTTGGCTAAAGAACTTCTTGACAATCCTGAGAACTTAAACCCGTTGCGTCCTGCTCCGAACCCGAACGCAACACCGGCGGCATCGGCAACACCGGCGCCGACCACAGCGCCGGCGACATCTCCGTCAGCGTCGCCAAAGACGGCGGCAAGCCCCGCGGCAAAGGCTTCTCCGAATAAATAGAAAGATAAAGAATAAGGAGAAGGGGAGAAAGGGAGAAAGGGAGAAAGGGAGAAAGGGAGATATTTGTCATTTTCCATTGTTCATTTGTCATTTATCAACTGTTTCGTTTTCGTCTTTCAACGGTAAATGACAATTGATAATGACCGATGGAAAATCTTTTCCCCCTACTCCCTTTCTCCCCTTCTCCCCTTCTGTTTTATGTTGTTTCGTCTTTCAGATGTTCAAAAATCTTACGGCACGCAGGATGTTTTGCGTGGTGCTTCGTTTCAGGTAAACGAGGGCGAGCATATAGGGCTTGTCGGTCGTAACGGCGCGGGCAAGACAACTATCTTTCGTCTGATTCGAGGCGAAGAATCTGCTGACGAAGGCGACGTGGTTAAAACGCGCGGGCTTCGTCTGGGCGTTTTAGACCAGCATGTTCATTTTGAAAAAGGCTCAACGGTTCACGAATCTGCATTGGCGGCGTTCGGGCGTCTTCAACAGATTGAACACGAGATGCACGAACTTGAACACGCAATGGCTGATGCGGGTGACGGGCTGGACAAAATCCTTGAGCGTTACAGCGAACTCCAACACGAATTTGAAATCGAAGGCGGTTTTGAATACGCGGCAAAAGCGGAAGCGATTCTTTTAGGTTTGGGTTTTGAAAAAGAGACTTGGTCGCTTGAAACAGAAAAACTTTCGGGCGGACAACAGAATCGTTTGGGGCTTGCAAAATTGTTATTGGCAGAACCTGATGTTTTGCTTCTCGATGAGCCGACGAATCATTTGGACGTGCAGGCAGTCGAATGGCTTGAAGAGTTTTTGCAGACATACCGCTCGGCTTACGTTGTCATCAGCCACGACAGATATTTTCTCGACCGTACCTGCAAACGCATCATCGAAGTCGAAAACGGCAAATGTGTTAATTACACTGGAAACTATTCCGGCTTTTTAATTGAGCGCGAGGAACGCCGCGAGATTCAACGCCGCGCTTACGAAAATCAGCAACATCTTATTTCCAAAACCGAAGAGTTCATTCGCCGCAATCTTGCGGGGCAAAAAACAAAGCAAGCGAAATCGCGCCGCAACATGCTTGAAAGAATGGAGCGTGTTGATGCAATCGCGCAAGATAAGGCTTCGGGTAATTTCAGTCTTCAAAAAATCGAACGCGCCGGGAACAATGTTTTGATGGTAGAAGATTTGTCCGTTGGTTATCCCGAAAAATTGTTGGCGAAAGACATCACGTTTACGCTTCATCGCGGCGAATGTTTGGGAATCATTGGTCCAAACGGTTCGGGCAAGACTACGCTCATAAAAACTTTTCTTGGAAAACCCGACCCGATAAAAGGCGATGTGCGTTGGGGAACAAAAACAGAGATTGGTTATTATTCGCAACAGCTTGATGATTTGGATGACCGCAACGAAATCATTATGGAACTCCGTCGTGTTGCGCCACTCAGTACGCCCGCAGGCGAACTCAGAAGTTTCTTGGCGCGTTTTCTTTTCTTTGGCGATGATGTTTATAAGCACGTCAGAGATTTATCGGGCGGCGAAAAGGGAAGGCTTGCGCTTGCGAAGTTGATTTATTCAAACGTGAATGTGCTTGTGCTGGACGAACCTACGAACCACCTTGATATTCCTTCGCGTGAGGCATTGGAATCCGCGTTGGACGCATACCAAGGAACAATAATTACAATCAGCCACGACAGGTATTTTCTTGACCGCACAGCGACACAGATTCTCTCTCTCGACGGAAAAGCAAACGCAGAGCATTACAACGGCAATTACACCGAATATCACGATTGGAAAGCATTGCGCGCGTCGGAAAAACGCCAAGCCGAATTAGAAGCGAGAACAGAAGTTCAAAAAGCAAAAACGATTGAGAACAAAAAAAGCGAAAGTAAAGCTACGAAGAAAAAAACGACACGCGAAATTGAAGTTATCGAAGCAGAAATCTCTGGGCTGGAAAAGAAACTCAATGAACTTTCCGATTTAATGAGCCAACCTGAAATCGCTTCATCCAAAAATGAATTTTCAGCTATAAGCAAAGACTACGAAGAGGCAGAGTCAAAACTCCAACAACTTTTTGAGGAATGGGAAGAGGCGGCAGAGACCGTAAAAGAGTAATTCCATTTAATGACAATGCCTTTCACAAGAGGCTATTGATGAAAACGTCAACTAAAGGACGTAGCATACTTCTAGACAGAAGATACTTTTCTTAGATTCAAATTAAACTTTTGAGTAAATACAGTTGCGAAAGAAAAGCCCGCGACCTGCCAGAACCAAACGCTTGTTATCAAAAATCCCACGCCGAAAAAACATAAACCTGTAAACGACAACAGCAAACAGGTCAGCGCGATTGCCCAAGCTTTCCAATAATTTCTGCCGCCTTCAAAAACTCTTCGCAATGCTTTCAATGGGTTCAACACTTCCGAGGCATCAAACCTAAAACAGTAGTGCGACATATAACCCGGCACGGCTACGGTTGCGATAATCCAAAGAAAGGCGGCTATGAAATGAAGAAAGAAAATCTCATAACGCCAAGCAATAAATTCAGCTATGACAGCGGGCGCGTGATATTCAACCATACCGAGAAAAGTAATAAAGCCGTGACGAAACAGCAAAGGATAATTATTCCAAGAACGCCAAGCCGATTCTCCGTTCTGCATCTTGTGGACCATCGAGATACGATGCCCCATGTTGAGAATCCAGCCGATGAAGGGAACTAACAGCCACAACGCACCGATTAAGACTTCGCGGCGCGAATCAGCGTTTTGAAGAGGAAACATCATCGCGTCACGAAACGAAAGCGGCGTTGATAAATCAATTGCTTGTTTCATCAGATAATTCACTTTTGAATTGAACGAAGCTTGCTAATATCAGTGAAAAAGATATGAGTTTTGTTTTGCGCCAGATGTCCTATCCAACCCGCTTCGCCTTGATCCATTGTGACGGCATCTCCACCCTTTTTGGAAACTTTCTTTAGAGCTAATGGCTCGAAAGACCCTTGATTGGCAAAGTAATAAACATTTGTGTCATCAACCAGAAAATCCATAGTTTGATTTATTGACGGCGCGAGTTGTGTAGCTTCACCACCTTCCTTAGAAAGCTTCATCAATGCCTGTTTGCCGTCGCCCTGTGTGAAATAAAAATTCTCAGAATCTATTTGAAGTCCGCTTGTTATTTGTTTATCGGGTGTTGAATAGACTTTTACAATATCGCCGCCTTTTTTCTGCATCTTGTAGATGCCGTCGGTTTGAACCCAGTAGATAAACTCATCATCTATACAAAGTCCGTTTGCGCTTGGTCGCGGGTCTGTAATCGCCTTTGCTTCGCCGCCTTTTTTTGAGAGCGAATAGAACGGAGCAGGCGGCATTCCTTCGCCAACATACGGATGCCAGTAATAGTTTTCGTTGTCCATGACAAAATCGGTTGGCTTACCTGCAACCGAAATCTTTTCGGGTGTGCCACCGAGTTTTGGAATACGGACAAGACTTCCGACAGAGAAATATATGTGTGTCTCATCGGTCAATAAAATATATGTATCGGGAATATATTTATCGCCACCTTGAAAAACAGTGATTGGCGCGCCGCCTGCTGTCGGCATTACCATCACGTTGTTTGTGCCTTCTTTCTGGCTTGCGACTGTGCCGCCCGTTATGAAGTAGATAAGTGAATCATCAGCGGCAAGGGCAGACGGGTGGTCAAGTTTGTCTGCCAGAACTTTGCTTTTTACCCATTCGCCTTTTAATGGGGGTTCGGGTCTTCTTCCTCCACTGCCACAGCGTGGAGCGACATCAACGATGAAAATAATGGCAATGAACATGGAAAGAATCGAACCTGATTTTGAATTTGATGACATGGCAAGCCCTCACACATTTTAGAAGATGGAAAATCAGATATTATCAGGAATAAAGAAATCAGCCACCGCAGGCGCCGGAGACACAGAGGACATAAAAGATAAAACACAAAAAATCGTTGATTTTTATTTTCAACTCTGTGTCTGCGGCGCCTGCGGTGGCTAATTAAGATGATGTTTATTTTTACCAACTCAAATCAGATGGTTTTGTTTTTATAGAAACAATTCCGGGGGCGACAGGTGCGTCCGTTGTCATCCACGCGCCTACAACTTTTTCTTTGTCAAAAACGAGATGCGCGAAAAGTGCCGAGCCGCGTTTGGTTTTCTCATTGAGCTTGAAAGACAAAAGCGCAAGCGTTTTCTTTTTATAGGGACTCAAATCAAATCCTGCGCTTGATGATGCGGATTGATAATGTGTGAAAGGCAAACCCGTTAATGTTTCAGGAAAAGTAATTGAACTTTCTTTATATTTGATTTCAACGGTCAGTTTGTAATTTGCGAGAAACTCAATTGCGGCTTTGTTTTTCGGAGTATTTTCTTCTGCTTGGTTTGTATCGCTACTTTGAACATCTTTTTTCTGTCTGACTATAAATGTTGCGTCGCCGTTACCAAACGGATTTGCTCTGAACATTTGAACAGCGTAATCACCAACGATAACGGGCTTTCCGACACTTATTGATGATTTTGTTTCGGTGTTTTTGTGTTTGATTGTAATACTGCAAAAAGCCCGCTCGCCGCCGTTCGCGAGCCATTCGCGCCCGATTTCATTTAGCGTGATTTTTATTTCCGCATCTTTGACCGAGATTGATTCTTTAGATTTCAGCGTAAACTCTTCGCCGATTTTTGCTTCTTTACCTGACGCACAGCTTGTACAGGCAAACAGCGAAATCAGACAAATCAGGAACGAGAACATTTTTGCCATTGAAATAATCTCCAATTATCAATTCAATGAAAGTCAAAATCGCTTTTGGTCTTTTATGACACGCGAAAAGAACGCGAAATGATTCTAAACTTGTGCAACTTTTCTAATGACTTCCGCAAATTTTGCGGCACAGGCTTTGGCGGAATAATGCTCAACGATTGTTTTACGCCCGGCTTTGCCGAGTTTTACTCTTAACTCAGCATCGTCAATCAAAACTTCAAAACAATTCAGCCATTCGCTTTCCGTCATTGCAAGCATTCCGTTTTCGCCGTGTTGTATGACTTCGCGGTTTGCTCCGACTGCCGTGCAAATCGCTGGAGTGTCCATTGCCATATAAAGCAAAGCTTTCATGGCGCATTTTCCACGCGCCCATTTGTCATCGGGCATAGGCATAATACCTATGTCGAATTGCGAGAGTTCTTCAACCTCTGTTTCAGCAGACCACGAACGCCAAACGTAAGGAACACCATGTAAATCAGGTTCACGGTCTGAGTGTACACGAATCTCGACGCGGCGGCGTTTAACCAATTCACGCAAAACATTATCGAACATCTCAAGATATGTTTGCGATGTAGAACTTCCCGTCCATCCTATTACAACTTTTTCCGACAGAGGTTTTTGTAAAGTGGTTTTGAAACGTTCTGTGTCAACGCTTGTAGGAACAATTGTGACATTCGGGTTGAACTGCCGCGCGTAGTCTGCAAGAAAAGAATTGCCCACGACAATGTGGCTGCTCAAACGGCAAATCGTTTTTGTCTTGCCCGGAAATTTCAGCCACCCGAAAAAACGATTCTCAGCCGCCGTGTGAAGAAGCCAGATTGAATCATCAAAATCAAAAACAATCGGGCGTTTGAGAAACGAAAGCAGTCTTTCCAAAAACGCCGGACCCGCGATGCAGATGGCACGGTGAATATAAACCACGTCGTAGTCTTTTGATTTGAGAACATTTCGCGTACTACGCAAAAAGGCTTTCAGCATTCCAAAGAATTTACTTATGTTGTTGCCCGGCTGTTTTAGTTGTTTGAGAAGGTCTTTATCGGCGAAAGAAAAGAAATCAATTTCAATACCTTCTTTTTCAAGGTAAGGCTTCCACTGTTCTATGCGAAAGCGTTGACTGGGCGTAGTGTCAACAGGGTAAGGGACAAGGGCGCAAACTCTTATTGTGGGACTACTGCTCATATCATTTTCTATCTATCATTTGTCATTTGTCTGCGGGCTTGTTGCTAAACGGAAATGACAAATGAAAACGATTATTCGATGGCTGACCTTTTACGGCTAATATAGCGAAGACACTCAATAAGTCCAATCGCGCCCAAGATCACGACAAAAGGTTCAATCGTAAAGCGATAGCGGTCAAGCGCATAGGTCAACAACATGGCGGAGTAAACACCAAACATCGGAATAAGAAGCAAGATTATTTTTTTTCTGTCATCAGTCTTTCTCAATCTTGACAGACCTGTAAAAGCGAAAAGCAACATCAACAAAAATGCGTAGTGATATTTATAAAATCCTGCAGACCAGTTTTGAAACGGTCCGAAGAAAATCAAGGTTTTTCGCGGAATCAACCAAATGAAATGTTTCGGATTTGATGAAACAGCGTGGACTGCCTCTTTGGTCCACATCCCGGAGCGTTCGAGTTCAGTCATCTCCAAAGCGTTCGGATGTTTGCTCAAGATGTACTGAAACTGTTGTGATTCCGTTTTTTTGAAAAATATCTCGCCGTCAATAGAACCGCGCGCCCATTGATTATTGCCTGTGAAAAAAGGGTCTGTTTGTGTGGAAAGAACAGGCTTGCCGAGCATAATCCAATTTCGTGTCATCCAACCGCCAACCAGAACAAACGAACACAAGGCGAAAATCAACGCCGCTTTGAATTTTTGTTTCGATGTGAAGAAAACAAATAAGACCATTAGCGGAATTATCAGCGCGATGTAGCCGCGCGTAAGAGTGGATAATCCCAAAAGAAAAGCCGACCCGATTAAGAAGGCAGTTTGTTTATGTTTCAAATAAGCCGCCATCAACGTAAACGAACCCAGAAAAAACAATGTACACATCGTTTCGGGGTAAAGTCTTCCGAGCGCAAAATCACTGAGAATATCCGCGGGCCAAATCGCCCAGATTGCTGCTGCCAGCAACCCTTGAAGCGGAAAGCCGAGATACCAGCCGAACAGTGCCATTACGAAACAACTCAAAGCAGAGATAAAAGCGAAAGTTATCCGCGGCGGGTTATTGTTGAATCCAAAAATTTTGTAATGAACCGCAAGGACAAAAGGCAAAACGGGCGAACGAAAAGCCGTTGGGTCGCCGGGCTTCCCGCCCTGACATTGATTTTGAATCTGGTCTGAACTGACAAAACTCCAACCTTCGCTGAATGTTCTGCCCAACGCCTCGTACTCAAATTCATCGCCGCCTTTTTTCAAAGGCGTGTTCTTGTAAACCAGAAAAAGTCTTATGCCCAGAGCGACGGCTGTAATTATCAAAGCAAGTGTTATGAACTTTTTGAAGTCATTGAATTGAGAGAGGGAACTTGAATTCATATTGTTTTTCTAATTGCTTTCCTGAATTTCTTTCTGCTCTTTAGTGGTGTCAAACTCCTTATTTTTTTTCTGTTTAAGTCTTTCACGGTTGTCGGGCATTTCGTATTTATCTGAGAAGATCGTCCGGTACATTCTAAGCATTTCAACAATCGTGCTGACGATGTTTCTAAAAGATGTGGAAGAACCTTTTCCGAATTCACGCGGGAAGGTTTGAATGCCGACTTCTCCGATGCGATAACCTTTAAGCATTGTTTTGATTGTAAGTTCCGCGCCGATAAACGGGCTTGATGAAGTGAGATGTAAATCATCAATCAAACTTTTGCGTGCAAGGCGAAGCCCCGTAGAAATGTCTCTGTAATTCGTGCGAAAGAGAAACCGCAGGCAGACGTTATAGACCCACGAGACAAAAATACGAAAGGTTGAATAGAGCTTTACATATCGAAAGGTAATAATTAAATCGTAAAAATCTTTCAGCTTGAAAAGTTTTTTGAGGTCGTTAATATCATATTCGTCGTCACCGTCCGTGAAACAAACCCACTCGCAACGCGCCGCCGTGAATCCCGAACGAAGCGCTTCGCCGTAACCTAAGTTTGTTTCATGGTGAATCACGCGAACACAATCATATTCGCGTGCGAGTTCGTCCGCGATTTCTCCCGAGCGGTCAGGGCTACAATCATTGATGATAATCACCTCGTACTCGTCGGCGATTTCTTTCAAAACGCTAATAGATTTTTCCGTGACCCTTCGCACCGTCAACTCATCTTTGAAAACGGGAAAGAAAACCGTTATGGAATTTTTTTCGCTCATGATTAGCGTCAGAAAACTAAAACTTTAATCGCTTGTAAACGAACCATGGGGTAGATTTCAAAACAAAAACGATGAAAGCCCAAAACTTGGGATAATAAGCAAACCTAAGACTTTTTTTGTTTGAATGCTTTACAACAAAACGCGCTACGTCTTTCGGGTCGGCTACGGGAAACAGGAGCTTCTGACCGAAACTCATCGAAGTATCAACATAGCCTAAACGATAAACTTGCAAAACTATATTTTCTCTATCCGCCAAATCGTGTTGAAGGCTTTTGCAAAAACTTTCAAGCGCGTTTTTTGAAGCCGTGTAACCTATGTTTTTTTTTCGCGGAACGGGTGCGGCAATCGTGGAAAAAACAACAGCCTCGCCTTCATTCTGATTTTTGAATTCGCTAATGAAAGCATTTAACAAACTCGCCGGACCAACGAAATTGATGCGGTTAATTTTTTCCATTAGCTCGTGTTCAAATCCGGCTTCGTCATTCTCTGTAACTATTCCAGCCGTCAGGTACAGGCTTTTGATTTTGTACTTAGTAAAAACCGCTTTTATTTCATCCAAAAAAACTTTACCTTCAAAATCGGGTGACTCCAAATCAACGGCAACCGGAAAAACTTCTACATTGTTTGTTATTTCCAGATGCTTCGCTATTGATTCTAAATCCTGCAAATCGCGTGCGGCCAAAACGAGATTCTTGCCTTGCTTTGCCAATTCGTAAGCAATGGCTTTGCCAACGCCCGCACTCGCGCCGAAGATGATTGTCAAATCAGATTTCAAGGCGTTTCCTCAACAAAGATTGAAAGCGACGGGTCGGGTCAAAGTCATTAATTCTTTCTTTGAAAAGTTCATACTCTGAAAAGAGTTTTTTAACAACTGAAACATTAAGCCGACTGTCCTTTGACAGATTCACAAGCCCCTTATAATCAATCATCAAAGCATCAAGCCCCGCGAAAAAATCAAGCGAGAGTTTGTCTGCCGGAACATCTATCGCAAGACAAACTCCGTCCATTTCAAAATTCAGATATTGAGTTTTGCCGGCAAATAATTTTAATGAGCCAAGAGAAATACCGACGTTCGTTTTTGAGATTAGTTTTTGCAAATCGTTCAGGAACGCTTTCCAAGCATCGAAAGATACAATCAATTGATACTCTCTAAATCCTCTCGCGCCGAACAGTTTGAAATAAATCTCTTTGCCGTGAATCGGAAACGAAGCCTTCTTCAGACCTAAAACCGTTTCGCTTTTCTTTGCTTTTTCCAGCAGCGCGTAAGTCACACACATTGCTTTTGATGTGAACGCGGTTAAGAGCGACATTTCTTTTTCATTTACATCCTGCGCTTCGAGAGGCGTGTAATCCTCTGTGTCCGAACTCGCCGCATCATCCGTAAAAGATTCTATGTGCAAAAAACCTTTTCCGAACGATTCTTGTTTCAGATTCAAGTTGTTCCAAGAATAAAGAAAATCGCATTTATCTTTTAGCCCCAGCATCATCTCGACAGAGTGATTGAGATTCTCGACAGGCTCACGTTTTATTTTCAGATTCTTCCCCCTTAGGTCGTTCAATCGTAGCGTCGCCTGAGCGAGATAACCTGTAAAGCCCATTCCGCCGATTGTTAAATCAAACAACTCTTTGTTTTCATCACGGCTGCAAAAAATCTCGCCGCGCGACGGGTGATAGAGAAGAAAATTCTCGACGCCGTTTTTGAAATTCCCGAACTGAAACTGACTCTTGCCGTGAACATTAAATGCGATGCAGCCACCGACTGTAATTGTAGGATGACCCGGCAAAATCGGTATGTACTTCTCTTTGGAAATTAGAAATTCAAGCAGATTTCCAAGATTAATGCCGCATTCAACGGTGATTAGATTTTTGTCGGCATTAAAAGAAAGAATACGATTAAATTCTTTAGTTGAAATTACTGAAGTTTCTTCGCCAAAACTCGCCGCGCAGTAACTCAAACCCGCGCCGCGAATGCTGATGACGAGTTGTTCATTCAAAGTTTT
>Ga0187893_10015317_pt1 | contig 10293 bp, 8 predicted proteins | sample MA1701074metaG_FD_139574 | JGI IMG/M metagenome (GOLD analysis project Ga0187893, IMG submission 139574) | White microbial mat communities from a basaltic lava cave in the Kipuka Kanohina Cave System on the Island of Hawaii, USA - MA170107-4 metaG ... | reverse complement strand
ACCAGCTTCTCGATGCGCTCCTTGGCTGTCAACTTGCCTTCCTGGTGCCTTTTGCGCTCAGTATCTTTGCTGACTTTGCCGGCTGACTTGCGCCTTTCGAGTAGTTCTTGGTTCGGCTCCAGTTTTGTCGTTTCCATAAAATACTTACCTGTTTAGAGGAGATGGGTCAAACAAACGTGAACGATGCTCAAGTAAATGGTCATCGTACAAACATCGAGAATGCTGGTAATTAGTGGACCGGATGCATGTGCTGGATCAATGCCCAGGCGGTGAAACATCATGGGTGTAATGGTGCCAATTAAGACGCCAACCATCATTGTGAGCGTCAGGGAAAATCCAACAATAATACCCAAGGAAGTTGGATGTCCGGCGTGCATGATGAGGCTGACGGCCCAAGCAACAAAGCCGCAGGCTAAGCCAAGTAGCGTGCCTACTCGTGCTTCGTGCCAGACATTTTTCCAGGCGGCACTCCAATTGAAATGACCTAATGCTGTACCGCGAATGACAATGCACGTGCTCTGAGTGGCAACTGATCCGGTGACGCCTGAAAGCAAGGGCATGAATGAGGCGGCGGCCACTGTTTGTTGAATAATGTGATCAAAGTGCGTAATGACCAAAACTGATCCCGTTTCAATTAGCAAGGTCACAACTAGCCAGGGAAGACGAGCACGAAAAGCAAGGGGCAAATTGTAAGTGAGTGCTTCGCTAGTTTCCATTTCCGGCACGTTAATACCGGAAGATTCATAGATGTCTTCTGTTGCTTCTTCCTCGATAACGTCAAATACGTCATCTGCGGTGATGATACCCTTGAGGCGTCCTTCTTTGTCCACAACTGGCAAGGACAAAACGTCATAGTGACTCAGCTTTTCAGCAGCTTCTTCTTGGTCGGTGTCGGTGTCCACGGAAAATACATCAGCATCCATAATGCTTTCCACTGGAATATCGCCTTCGGCAGTCAATAATTCTCTTAGCGATACACGACCGACCAGGTGATCATCAGCATCAACGACGTATACGTCGTAAATTTCTTCGTCTAATTCTTCGTATGTCTCTAGCAAGCGGGCAAGGGCCTCACTGGCGGTCATGGAACTTTCCAAGACTAGATAGTCGGTGGACATGATGCCGCCGGCTGAATCTTCTTCAAAGGACATCAGCTCTTTAATTTCTTGAGCGCTTTCTTCATCGCCCATTTGGCTAATGATTGAGGTTGCTTCTGCTTCCGGCAATTCGGATAAGAGGTCGGCTGCTTCGTCAGGCGGCATTCGTCTAATGAGCGGTACTACGCCAATATTGCCCAACTCGTGCAGCAGTTCACGTGAAAGATCTGCTTCTAGTTCGGCCAAGACATCGGAAGCGTTATCAAGGTCGAGCAGGCGGAAACAAGAGAGCCTGTCTTCCTTGTTCAATTCAGCCAAGAGAACTGCAATATCAGCCGGGTGCTGGTCGTTCAACAAGAGGCGCAGGCGTTGCTTGTCAGTGGCTTCTATGAGCGAACGAATCGTATCGACGCTTAGTTCGGTTTGTTCGGTGAGCATCGACCTTACCCGAAGAGACTTCCGGGTAAATTATAGCCTTGGCAGGGGCGCATTGTATGCGCCTACAAATTAGTCTTCCAGATAGCCGGCAAGCTTGGATGACCAGGCTGGCTGGCGAAGCTTGCGAAAAGCCTTGTGTTCTATTTGTCTCACACGTTCACGGGTGATATTGAACAAACGCCCGACTTCTTCCAATGTCCTTTGACGACCATCTTCTAAGCCGTAGCGCAGGTGCATGATATCGCGCTCACGAGGGGTTAATTGGGAAAGCATGCGGTTTAAGTCCTGGCGCATGAGCTCTTCTTCTGTAGTTGAATCTGGTCTTGCCGATTCATTGTCTTCAATGAGGTCACCTAAATAAGTCTCTTCGTCCCTATTCAAGGGCATCTCCATAGAGATTGGTTCTCTATCCGCTTGAATGATTTCCTTGATTTTGTTGACCGGCAAATCCATAGCCGAAGACAATTCCGCCTCGGTTGGTTTGCGACCCAATTCTTGGGCCAGCCTGGCACTTGTCTTTTTCATCTTATTGATGGATTCAACCATGTGTACAGGCACGCGAATCGTTCTTGATTTATCAGCCAATCCACGGCTTATAGCTTGGCGGATCCACCAAGTGGCATAAGTGGAGAATTTGAAGCCTTTGGTATGGTCAAATTTTTCAGCTGCCCTAATTAGTCCAACATTGCCTTCTTGAATTAGGTCTTGGAAAGGCAAGCCGCGGTTGACATACTTCTTGGCTATTGAAATGACTAAGCGCAGATTAGCTTGGATAAGCTTTTTCTTGGCTTTCTCGTCGCCCTTGGCAATTTGACGGGCAAGCTCAATCTCTTCGTCCGGCTTGACCATTTTGACGCGCCCTATTTCTCTCAAATAAAGCCTTACCGAGTCCTCGGTAAAGGCTGCCTCGGGCACCGTAGTTGTGTCCTCTTCTTCGTCCTGTGACAGGTCTTGAGCCTCCTCGCCAAATGGCGGTTGCTCTGACCAATCCTCGGTCACTTCTTCGGTTACTCGTGCAGCCATGAAGGCTCCTTACTAATGAGGGTGTCTAATTGTTCTTACCCAGTTCAAACAATTATCTAGCAGTCAAGAGAAAGATTAAGGTTTGTAAATTGTCTTCTTGTTAACAGCTGACAATAACAGTCCCAATTGCTTGTAAAATCGTTGCTTCCCCATATAGAAGTAAGGAGCTCTTATGACGCGCAAATATAATGCTCGTGAGAAAAAACGCCGCCGCCTGGCCAAGAAGGACAGACAAAAGGCTGAAGTTAGAGAAAAAATTGCCAAGTCACAAAATAAATAGTTGAGCAAAGGTTAGACCAAGTGTTAGTCCTAAGGCAAGGTCGGAACCGGAGTTACATGTGACAAAAATGACGCAAGAAACAAAAACTAAGAAGGCTATGCGAATAATGTCCGGCATGCGTCCAACTGGGCGCTTGCATATTGGCCATTATTTTGGTGCTTTGACCAATTGGCTTGAATTGCAAGAGTCATACGATGCCTTCTTTATGATTGCTGACTGGCATGCGCTGACGACCAAGTATCAGGATACTTCGCAGATAAAACAAAGTATTTGGGAAATTGCCCTTGATTGGTTGTCTGTAGGTATTGATCCAGAGCGTTCAGCCATTTATGTGCAATCAGCCATACCGGAAATTGCCGAGCTACATGTTTTGCTTTCCATGGTTAGCCCGCAGAGTTGGGTAGAAGGCGAGCCTGGTCTCAAAGACATGATTCGCATGCTGGCCAATGATGAGGAAGAAGCTCGTCAAAAGGCAACATACGGACTTATTGGTTATCCGGTGCTTATGACCTGTGACATTCTTTCCATGAAGGGCAATTTGGTGCCTGTCGGTAAGGATCAAGAGTCCCATTTGGAATTTGCTCGTGATGTGGCTAGGCGTTTCAATACGCTTTACGGCGTGGACTATTTTCCGGAGCCGCAGGCAAAGTACACAAGCACGCCTCTTTTGAAGGGCATTGATGGTCAAAAGATGGGCAAGTCGTATAATAACGACATCAAGCTGGCTGATACCGCCGATGATACCATTAAGAAAATTCGCCAGATGATTACCGATCGCACGCGTATTGCTAAATCCGATCCAGGACACACGGATTTGTGTGAAGTGCCTTGGCCGTATTACAACTTATTTGCCGGCAAGATGCCGCTAGATAATCCGAAGACGTTTTTATCTGATGTGCAGTATCAGTGTGAGAATGCTGTTATTGGTTGCGTTGATTGCAAGGTAAGGTTAGGTGAGTTGGTTAATGAATACTTTGCCCCCATACGTGAGCGAAGACAAAAGTTAGCCAATTCTCCGGATGAAGTTAGAAAAATACTCGAATTTGGCAATGCCAAAGCACGTCGCGCAGCTAAGCAAACGTTAGCGGAAGTGCGCGAAATTATGAAGCTTGTCGACTGGCACAAGTGATGTTAAACAACTTACTGCTCATCGAGACCGTGCTGGCTTATGCTTATGCAGCAAGTTTGCCGTTGACTTTGACCGGTTCGTGGATTGTCTTGATAGTTGGTTTGGCAGTCTTCTTACTGAAGACACTTATAGGTATAAAAGACGCAAAAGGCATATTGCCAAGCTTACTGGCGGCTCCATTTACCCTGCCGCTTCTAATTTTTCTAAGCGCTGTTGCGCTTTCTGGTTTTGCCAATGGGGGAGTGGGCGAGTGTCTCAATTCAATTTGGTCGTTAAGAGCATTATTGGTCTATTTCTGGGGCTACCAGCTATTTAAGGCGCGTCGACAGCTTGCTTTTCAATCCCTCAAAATAACACTTACTATTGCTGCTGTATCGGGACTATGGAGTGCAATTCAGCAGCTGACAGGCTTTCATCCCTTTGGCTATCAGTGGCTGCAGGGTACGGGATTCTTGAGCGCGCCAATGGCCTATGCCGGACAAATGCAGCTCTTTTCGCTTGCGGCGCTTGCCTTTGCCATTGGTTCAAACGAGCGTAAGGATAAAAATCTACGGTTAAGTCCTTATCCTTACCTGGTTGCTTTTTTCAATTGCTTGGGGGTTTTATTTGCAGCCGAGCGTAGTGCCTGGCTCGGTTTTCTAACTGGCATAGCCTCTCTTGCCTCGCTTAAGTCGCTGCGATTTTTCATAAAGTCGGCTTTAGTTGTAGCTTTCATTGGTCTTCTCAGTTATGCCTTTGTGCCTGTCGTCAAGCAAAGATTGGCTCCTTTGGCAAATTGGCAGCAGGATATAAGCACGCGTGTTCGCGTCCAGATCTGGCAAAAATCCTTGGAGATTTGGCAAGAGAAGCCCATCTTGGGTGTTGGTATTCGCCAGTTCCCTCGCTTTGACATAAAAGAAGCAATAGTGCCCGGGCGTTCCAAAGATTTAAACCATGCACATAGCAATTACTTTCAAATACTTACGTGCTTGGGAGCTGTAGGGCTTCTTGCATACATAGGACTCTTTTTGTGGATACTTGTAAGCCTTTTTAGAAGCTACAGGCTGTCTGCAGTTGCCAGTGGTACCGCATCTAGTGGCGAACAGGAACGCTCCTTGTTGTTGGCACTCTTTGCCTCCACTGTTGCACTTATGGTTTCAGGTCTTTTTGAGTACAATTTTGGTACAGCTCAAGTCCGGCTGGCACAATGGTTTTTGCTTTCTATGTATGTGAGAGACGTTCGCAAATAATCTCTTAGCCTAACCTGTAGGCTTAAGTTGCTATTGAGCCTGCTATTTAATATAATTAGTCAGATTAATATAATCAGTCGGATTAGCATATATCGGTCGGATTAGCATAATCGGTCGAACCTTTTACCACGAAAACACCTGATGTTACGGAGCACAAGTAGACAGTTCGGCAATGTAGGCGTGCGAATGGTGGCATGCGTTACCGTTATCGTGCTTCTGGTTGTAATCTTTGCTGTTAATTATGTGCGCATGATGAGTATTGAACGTGATACTCACACGGCAGTCGAGGCCGCTTGCTTGCAAGCTGCCAATGATTTGAGTTCAGTTGTAATCGATGGGCCCATTGGCAGGATAAGTCTTATTGACGATGCATCTGTTAAAAGACCGTATATACCAAGCCGTGATACTTATTCTGGTGCAACTATAAAACCAACGCCTAAATCAGAAGAGGTTAGGCAAGTAAAGAGCGTTAATACGCTTTTGGCCGAGATACGTTTGAGAGCATTGATTGCCAGTCAGCCGGAAATTGGCAATTCAACCATGACTTATAGAGCTGGCGCAGATTTAAAATTGGCCAGGGAAACCATTAATGCCTTGCGCTACAGGCTCACTAATACGCTGACAAATCAAATGCCTGTTTATGACAAGGCAGGACTGGAGCTTAATGTTCAGCAAGATGTTTTTAAGGCGTACAGCGACAATCAACAAAAGCTAGGTAGAGTCTATTGTCGTTTGGAGAATGTAGTGTTTCGCCTGGGCACTTTGAGTAATCTTCAGGGTAGAGCAGTTGGTACATTGCCTACGCCAAGACCTGCCGATTGCGATCCGGAGACAGTTGCCGAAGGTGGTTATTACAAAGCATACAAAGATTATTCTCTTCCAGGTTTATCTGCCGAGAAAATTGATTTTATTCCAGATTGCCGCCGAGCAAAGCTCGCGGACAACGATGCTTTTGTGCCCTTGGACGATTCAAGTGTGTTTCCGTGTGCAGTGCAAATAGAAGGAGACGAGATGGTGACGATGATCTCTCCTGTTGGCGGCGAAAAGCCACGCACTAGCAAAATTCATTTCACGGCAACAGCACAATTGCCATGCGGTCCAGTAGATGGGCTTAATAACCAACTAGAAGCTAGCCCTTCCGGTTCCTTTTTGCTGACATTTCCACAAGGATTTCCAAACGTGTCTGACGAGGACAGGTTCAATTTCTACTCGCTAATTAGCATCATGAATGCTTCTTCCCTGGATGCCAGTAATGTAGATAGCCCAAGTCCCTATCGCTATTGGAATAGTCAATCAGTGGGTACCTGGCGTGTAGCGCATAAAGGTCCTGTGCCTGGTGGCGGTGCGCTTGTACCAAGACCGTATTTGAACCTGAAGGAACGCCAAACTGATGATCCCTCTGTAGCACTGTCCTTTCTTGTCTATGATTGGTTGGCAAGTCTTGGATTAAAACCTAATGTTGAATCAGTAATTAAGGCTCTTACATTTGATTTGCGTGCTTATCGATTGTATCGACATAATCCCTCGATAGAATTTTCTACCATTGCACAGCTTGCCGATGTGATTCCGGCTTATGCTGATTTGGGTGAAAGGAATTCAGTAATAAGCGCAGTTTTGAATGTTGATCCAACAGGGCAAACAGACCCGCGTAATTTGGCTAACTGGGCTCGGAACCCCCATTTATATGGACGGCAACAAGCTCGAATGTGGAGTTATGCAGGAGCGCTGCCCGCCTTTCCTTACGATTCGGTACTAGTAAAAATCAATGACGATGGTTCAGTTACAACAACTGATGGCAATTCCGCCGATCAAGTGACGGAATTTATGAATGACATTTTGGCCATGAATCATATAGGTTGGCAAACTTATTTAAATACGCTTACTGTTCTAAATCAAAAAATTGCCTTCAAGTTTGAGACGCTAAAAGCACAGCAGGTGCCTGCGGTTGCTGTTACCAGCGAGGTCTTTACAGAGAATAAACGTCTAGCCAACGCGCTCAAAAATGCTCAGTATTGTATGGCCGTGTCTGTGGCTATGAAGAGGAACTTAAAGGCTCTTACTGCCAATGGACTAAGGAAGGTCAACAGTCGCCATTATGCCATGGATACTGTAGATTTCTATCCGCCCACCAAGCCTGCTGAAATCTCTGATCTAATCGGACAATCGGTTTCCGATACGGGTCAGGATGTAGTCTTAAGCAATCGAAATTGGTGCGGGGAAAAACCAATCTTTGTCACTGGTAGCAAGGTGGTAAAGTTAACCACGCATCTGCCAAGCTGGCAGTGTTTACCGCAAGCTGAAGCAACTTCATTGTCCTATTCCAAATGGAATAAGTTTCTTTTCCATTTGGATTTGCAGACGCCTTCAAGGCCATACCAGGGTGAAATACTCATGCACCGGCTAGAGACTTCTCCCTATGCAACTGTGCCATTACTGAAAGGGCAGATGCATTATCAAAATACCTGCGCACTGATTTCTGAAGCGACAGGCAATCCAGCGTTTCAGGTCTGCTGGCAAGTACAGGCACGTGACATGAACGCGAATCATTTTGTTGGCTTTGATGCTGATCTAAAAGGGCAACAGGCAGAAGTAGCTGCTTATTTTGCCGATATGGATTTGAATAGTTATAACGGGCAGGTATGCAAGACATCGCCAATGCGTGGTGTTTGCCCGCCATTGGCTGCTGAGTTTTCCATTCTTTGCCCGCTTGTGAAGGCACCGGCACCTTTTGATAAAAAGCCAATTGCTTTGTGGTCTAACTGGGCGGTATTACCGGCAGTGTCATCGGCTTTGTCCGATCAGTTGGTGAGTGTGGAGACAGGCTGGCAGCCGACCGTGTACACAAATGATGGCACGGTGTTCGGCAAGTTTAAGGGGCGTCTGTCTGAAAATAGCATTAGCCGCCAGTGGTGGCAGGATGAACGTTGGCATAGCGATTGGTGGCTTACTACAGGTAAGTTTTCCAAGGTGAAAGGGTTTTATCCCGAGCCACCACCTTTAGTTATCTAGGAATTAGACCCTTACTTTCAGCCAAGTACCGGATTGAAAATGCCAAGCCATCAAACAGGCTTGAATTATTACAGATGTGGTCATAGCCCACCATATTCCCAGAGGCCCTAAATGCAGGTAGAGAGCCAAGAATGCTGCCAGCGGTAAGCGAATGCACCAGCTGGAGAAGATGCTTATCCACATGGGCACACGCGTTTCTCCTGCTCCTTGTAGGGCACCGGCTAAGACCATTCCGACAGACAAAAATGGCTCGCTTAAAGCATTGATGCGCAGGTAATCTACTGTGTATTCAATTGTTTTTGGATCATGGCTCATCACTTCAGAAAATGGCCGGGCGAAGACAAACATCAGCGTGGCTAAGCAAAGCATAAGACCAATGCCCAAATTAGTTACATGCCAGCCGGCTTTAAACGCTCGCTTAATTTCTTTGGCGCCAAGGGATTGTCCAACAATCGATGCTACAGCCATGGATAAAGCCATAAGTGGCATGAAGACAAAGCTTTCCACGCGCATGCCAATACTCCAAGAAGCAAGAGACTGGGTTGGATTAGGACAGCGAGCAAGGATGAGGAATAAAACAAATGTGCCGCCGATCCAACTAATGCGCTGCAGGGTGGAAGGAATGCCAATGTGCAAAACGCGCATCATTTGTTCTTTTGATAGTGGCAATAGATGTTTAAAGCAGTCTTTGAGGTTGGAATTTTTCAATGCCCAAAGAGCAATAAGACTGCCAAAGGCAGAAGCAATGGCACCGGAGGCGGCAATGCCTTTTATGCCCAGTCCGGCAATTGGCCAATTGCCCACTACTGTCAGATAGTCGCCGGCAATGTTTACTGTCGCTATGACGCACATTACCAGCAAGGGTGTTTTAGCATCCCCGATGGCCCGGAAAGTAGCGTTAATTAGAGCAGTAATACTAAAGGGGAAAAGCAATAAGCAAATGATGGAAAGATAGATTTTGCCCATGGCAATAACTTCAATTGAATCGCTGAAGACGGGCAAGAGAAATTGGGCAGCAGCAATTGCCACAAAAACAAGGGTCATACCAAGCAAAACAGAAAGTGCCAGAGATTGAGCCGTGGCAATTGTTGCTTCTTCCATATTGCCTGCGCCTACGGCACGCGAAACAATGGCAGTTGTGCCAACTCCCACTGACATGATGAGGACTTGGAACAAGAATAGAACTTGTTCTGCAAGCCCTACAGCAGCCTGAGCTTCTGAGCCGAGAAGTCCGGCTACGTGAATGTCCACAGCGCCAACAATCGAGCTTGTAATGGTAGTAATCATCAAAGGCCAGGACATAATCCAAATGGCACGCCACAAGCTGCCTTCTACAAGCGGGGCAGCCTTTTCTGTTTTTGCTTGGATTGTGCTTTCATCCATTTTGATTGCCTGACGCTCCGATGCCCTGACATCTCCAAAAATTTGCCTGGCGAATTTAGCATTCTAGCGTTTTTGATTAGAGATGGGCAGCGACAAGGCTTTATAATAGGCGCCGCATCTACTTAGCCTTCTAAAGGTGACTATGCCTGGGAAAAAAGAGAACTTTGCTGAAGAGACTTTTACCTTCAAGCGTGCCTTTTGGAAGGTAGCCTTTCGCTGGTTTATATTGCTGCTGTTTTTGTTTCTCAACTTTTCGCTTGTGGCAAGCACTATTCAGCAGTTTGCCAGCGGCAGACCACAAGAGTTTCTGCTTGTGCTTTGTACCTACGTGGTGGTTGCATTCTTTGATCTGACCATTCTTCTGCCCTTGCTATTTGAAGTGGACAGCGTGTGGATTTTGCCGGATAAGCTTGTTTTGCGGACGCTACTTTGGCAAGCAAAGGTGCCCTGGGACAAGATTGTAAGTATTCGCTCGCCCATGTGGTTTAAGTTTCTCATTGTACGAACAGACAAAGTCATTTACCTCCTGCATAGAAAGGATCTGCAGCCTTTTGATATGCTTGTGGAGAAAATTACTGATAAGGTAGGTCAAGAGAAATTCTTAGGTTAGGTTTTTGCACAGTAGATAGGCTCTGGATATATCAACATGGTAGTAGTAGGTAGTCAGTTAGGAATTCAGCCAGTGTCAGGGAAAATTCGTGTGTT
>Ga0187893_10015316_pt1 | contig 10293 bp, 7 predicted proteins | sample MA1701074metaG_FD_139574 | JGI IMG/M metagenome (GOLD analysis project Ga0187893, IMG submission 139574) | White microbial mat communities from a basaltic lava cave in the Kipuka Kanohina Cave System on the Island of Hawaii, USA - MA170107-4 metaG ... | reverse complement strand
CCACCGACTGCTGCGGCTGGGTGTGGGCCGCGACAAGTCGCTCCCGTCCGGCCGCCACGTCCCCCACACCTCGCTGCTGCTGCTGGGCCTCGTTTACGGCGAGCTGCTGGGCATCGGGACCCGGCTGCCGCGCAAGTGGGTCAACGACGCCCGCGCCCCCTATGGGCTCGTGCTGGACCTGCGCACCGGCGCCACGCGCGCGGGCGCTAACCGCTTCAACCCCCTCGGCCGCGTCACGAAACTCTATCTCAAAGGCGAATCCGAATCCCTGGTCCAGTTCACCTGGTCGGTCCTTGATCAGTTGAAGATCTCCGCCCAATAGTCGATCGCCAACGGGCAGCGGAGGGCGGACGGCGGATCGCGCATAGAAAAAAAGGGGGGGCCCCCGCCGCACGGCGGAGCCACACCCCCCCTCGTTCGCGGACTGCTCGGACGAATTGAGCCTTGAGCTGCGAGCGACGTAAAGCTCGCGTCTCGCAGCTACTCCTGGTAGTCCTCCCTCATCTCCTCCTGCTTTTTTTCATCCTCGGTGATGATCGGGCACACCTCGTCCACGATCACCACGCTGTACCCCGTCCAGCCCCACGGGTCGTTCACAATCGTGCCGTTGACGCCGACCTGCTTCTGGTAAAAGCCGTTCATGGCCCACACCATCGGCTGGTCGCCGTCCTTGGCCTTCAGGAAGCACACGATGCGGCCGTCGTCGGCCACGAGCTTGTGCGTTCCGGGCCGATCGCGCAGGAGCGCGCCGGTGACGTCGAGCTTGCCCGTAAAGGCAAACTCTTTTGGCTTGGGCTTCTTGGCATACTCGTCCCCGAGCTTGCGGATATAGTCCTCAATCGTCCCCTTGGCTGCGCGGACCATCAGCAGATGCTCCTGCAGCTTCTGGAACGCGCGGGACATGTCCTCGGCGTCCTTGCGGACGACGTCGCTCTTGGCGAGCCCCGCCGCCTCCCTGGCGAGGGCGACGATGCCGGTGTAATCCAGCTCGTCCACCTTCTTGGCGGCCAGCAGGCCCTGCTGGACTCCAGCCAGCTTTCGGGCCTCCTCCAGCTTGGCCGTCGCGGCGGCGTCGGCGTCCTTGCCCGGCGCCGGGCGCGCTTCGACGGGCAACGACTCGCCCTCCAGCTCGCGCAGGAACTTGACGTACTTGGACGAGACCCACACGCGCATGGAATCGGGCGCGGTGACCTTGAACCACCCCAGATGTTCCTTGAGGATCTTGACGGTGGCCCCGATCTCCAGGCCGCCGAGCTTGGGCGCGTTGACGCGGCTGTCCGCGCGCATGGTGCACGCGTGCACGCACGTGGCGCCGTCCTTCCCCACCTTCAGGTTTCGGCCCCACACCCACACCCAGGACTGGGCCGGCGGAAGAATTCCATAGAATCCGTCCTTCTCCTCCATCACCTTGACCTTCGTCCCGCGCGCGACGATCGTCAGGATCGTGCTCGCCTCGTCGGTCTTCGGGAAGATCCGGACGTTGAGGTGATCGGCCACGACTTCGCCCTCGAAGGGCGGCTTCGCGCCGGTCACGCCGGAGACCGCGGTGTCCTGAGGCACGCCGACGGCGGCCGTGCATCCCAGGAGCGCCAGAACCGTAATAATCCGGGTAAGCATGCTTTCCCCCTCCCTTACAAAGAAAATGCCGCTCCCTCCGGGCGGCTGGGTCGAATGGCCCTTCGGTTCATCCCCCTCTCCTCTCTCCTGACTGGGAAATCGCCCTATGGCCCCGACGGCGGGGCCTCGGGCTCGGAGCCGGGCTGCTTCATCAGCCCCGCTTCCTTGAGGATCGAAAGTCTCAGCTTCTCCTTTTCGAGATTCCGGAGCGACACTATGCGTCGGCCGCGCTCGCTGCTCACGTCGCGCGAAATCTCTTTCGCCGGGGCGTAATAGGCGTCGTCCAGAACTCCCACGACGTATCCGCGGATTCCGCGCGGACGCCCGCGAACCGGAGCCTCCCCGACCATCTCCACGCCAGCCGAGCCGACATTCTTAAGCTGCGCGGAGAGCACGAAGATCGACTCGCTGATCGACCGGTCCGAAATCCCGGTGGCGATGTTGGGCTGCGAATAAGGATCGCCGCTGTAGGGCTCAAAGTACCCGCTTTGGGTGAACCCGACGCGGTGGCGGCGCTCCGCCTCGTGAAGGCCGCTCTTCTCCGCCGTCTCCGCGACCGCCTTGGCCTCGACCTCGGCGACGCGCACCAGCTCGTCCTTTTCGAGACGGGCGCGGATCAGCTCCTCCAGGCGCCGGGTAAGCGGAACTTCCCGGGAGGGCATCAGCCGATACATCACGTAAAAGTGGAATCCCGTTTCGGTTTCCTCCACCAGCTCCGAAAGCTCGCCGGCTTTCCGGTCGGTCGCAAATGCGAAGCGCTCGATGCCGGCCTTGTCCCCGAGCGCGTTGTCTTTCTTAATCTGTTCCGCCTGCTTCTGGGTGAAGTATTCGGTCAGGAGGTACTTGAAGTCGTGCCCCTTGAGCGCGCGAAGCTCGACGATCTTGGCTTCGGCGATCCGGAAGGCATCCTTGCCGTCGGGGTCCTTCTGGTGCTTTTCCTTGAACTGGGCGATCCCCGCCTTGACCTCGTTCCACAGGAGCCACGAAACTTCGTTGGCGACGTCGCGCGCACGGCGCTTGCGGACGGCGTCCGCGACCCTGGCGCGCACGTCCTCGAATTTCGGGAGCTGCTGGCTGTCCGGGGCCGCGAAGGCGCGCGGGTCGGCGTCGAAGTGCGCCTTGAGGTCGGCCTCGGTCGGGTCGGGTACGCGCTTGGCGAACTCGTCGAACGCCGCGGAGACGTAGAGGAGCTGGGCGATGGGAGGCGACTGGAACGTCGATCGATTCTGCTTGTAGTGCTTGAAAATTTCCTCGACGCGGATCGGCCTCAACTTTTGCAGGAGCCGCGGATCGTTCGCGCGGACGAGCGAGTAGCGGAAGCGCACTTGCCGGCTCTGGTCGAGCCGGTCGGAGTACACGGCCGAGAAGCTTGGAAAGACGTCGGCGGTGTTCTGCGACAGGAATTTCGAAACGCGAAGCGCGGCGGAGACGGCGAACGAAAGCTGTTTGGGCGTGGCCCGAAACATGGCGTGGGCCCAGAGCGCAAGGCGATGCGCCTCGTTGTCCCCCGCGTCCTCCAGCCGCCACGCCTCCATCAGATCCCGGACGACGCGATCGACTTCGGCCTCGGGAACGACCGGAACCTGATCCTCGGCGATGCGGTTGAGGATGAGTGTCTCCCAGGCCACCTGCTTGTACACCTCGTGGACGTCCCCGAGCTGCTGCAGGATCGAGTCCTGGAGGGCGCCGCGCTCCAGCTCGCGATTCAGGGTGATCCGCCGCACGAGCCCGGTGTAGCCGTGCTGCAGGTCCAGGTCGAAATAGAGCTTCCCGCCGTAGTTTTCGGGGGAAAGGTCGTAGAGCATGGCGCGAAGGAGGGTCAGCGTCCGGCTGACCTCCTCGTAGGGAGCGAGCTCGCGTTCCGTGACCTGGATGGTCTCGCGGGTCCCGTCGGCGCGGACGACGGTGAACTCGCCTGCGATGCCGCCGCCGCCGCCGCCGCCGCCGATGTTTCCGGGGGCGAACGTAATGACGAGCGGAACGGCCATGAACAGTACGATCACGGCCATCATCCAGCGGTAGTGCTTCTTGACCCACTGATCGAAGTGCATGGCGTCCTACTTCATCTCGCTCGGCTTGGGCAGCTCTTCCAGACTGTTCAGACCGAAGAGAGCGAGGAATTTTTCTGAGGTGGAGTACAGAAGCGGCGCACCCGGCGCGTTATCCCGCCCCGCCGTCTTGACCACGCCCATTTCCAGCAGTCCTTTGATGATCTCCATCGAGCTGACCCCGCGAATCGATTCGACGTCGGCCCGCTTGATCGGCTGCCGGTACGCGATGATGGCCAGGGTCTCCAGCGCCGCCCGCGAGAGCCTTTTCTTCGACTCGATCCCCTTGAAGGCGCTGATGGTATCATCGTGTTCAGGACGGGTCAACAGCTGCCATCCGCCGGCCACCTGGGCGACCTGGAACGCGCGGGCGAGCTGGTCGATGTCGGCGCGAAGCTCCTCCAGCGCGACGGCGAGTTCCTCTTTCGAGCTGCCGGGGAAGACCTCCTGGAGCTTCTCGATGGGCAGCGGCTTGTCCGACACGAACAGCACCGCCTCCAGGCTCGACTTTAGACTCCGCAAGATCCCCCCTCTCCCTATTCAGCTTAGTCGTGGCCTTGGGGTCGTCAAGTCCGGACCCACGCCCTCCGGGAGGCTTTGCCTCTTAGAGGGAATCACACCCTCTGGGAGGCTTTGCCTCCCAGAGGGTGTGATTCCCTCTAAGAGGCAAAGCCTCCCGGAGGGCGTGATAAGATGCCCGGATGGTGAAGGAAAGCCCGGACGGCGAATCCAAGCTGGCCGTCTACATTGACTTTGAGAACATCGCCCTCGGTTTCGAGTACCAGCATCGAAAGGAACGATTCGACATTCAGAAGGTCCTCGCCCGCTTCCTGGAAAAGGGCCGCATCCTGATCAAGAAGGCCTACGCCGACTGGGGACGCTACGACATGTACAAGCAGCAGCTCCACGAGGCCGGGATCGAGCTCATCGACATTCCCAAACGCCGCCAGACCGGGAAAAACTCGGCCGACATCCGCCTCTGCGTCGACGCACTCGCCCATGCCTACTCGAACCCGCACATCGACACGTTCGTCATCGTTTCCGGCGACAGCGATTTCACCCCCCTCGTCTACAAGCTCCGCGAAAACGCCAAGAGCGTCATCGGCCTGGGCATGAAGGGCTCCACCGCGGACCTGCTGATCGACAGCTGCGACGAGTTCATATACTACGAGGACCTCGAACGCCCCGCCCCCTCCCCCGCTCCGATCCCCGATAACGTGCCGCAAATCCGGCGCGACGCGATCTCGCACCTGATCGAAGCCGTCACCGCCATGATGCGCGAAAACATCCCCGTGCTGCATTCGTCGCACATCAAGGAGACCATCAAGCGGAAACGCCCTCAATTCGACGAGTCCTACCACGGCTACCGGTCGTTCAGCGAACTGCTGGAGCACGCCCAGGAGCTCGGCCTGCTGAAGCTGAGCACCGACCCCCGCAGCGGCACATACGTCGTCTCCCGGCTCTCGTCGCCGAGATGATCAGTTCGCCGAGTTCTTGACGAGCACCGGGGCCTGCTCCGCCGGCGCGCCCGCTGGTTCGGCCGGCGACGCCGCCGCCGAACGCCTCGCCACCTCGCCGCCGAACGACATCAGGCCCACCGTGGCAAAGCCGATCGCGTAGACCCCCAGCAGCCCCGCCACGAGGTAAAGCCCCTCCCACGCGTATAGGCCCGCGCTGACGGTCGAGTACGCGGCCGCCACGAGATCCGCCATGAACGACCATGAGAACGCGGGCCGGTAGTTTCCCACGTCCGTCTGCTGCCCGCGCTTCGGCGTCCGCACGAACTCGCTCGCGCGCCCACGGATCGCCTGCCACACCGCGCGCGTGTTGCTGACCGCGATTCCCATCCCGAGCGGCAGCAGCCCCGGCAGCACCCACAGCCGGCGCCACCCGCGCTCGTACAGGGTGAGTTGCGAAACGATGTACATCAGGAACGGCGCAAAGAATCCGAGGACGAACAGGACCGTCCCGATCGTCACGATCGATCCCGGCACCGGCCGCTCGACGAGCGTCCAGACGGGAATCGACATGAGGACCGACAGGAGCATCAGGGGGTGGATCAGGTACGTCGTAAGGTGGAGCGAGCCTTGAATCTTTCGGAGCAGGCCGATCGGCGCGCTCCACAGCCGGCCCATCAGCTTTTGCGCGGTCTGGATCGACCCCTTGGCCCATCGGAACTGCTGGGACTTGATGCTGCGGATATCGTCCGGAAGCTCGGCGGGAACGGCCACATCGATCAGGTACTCGATTCTCCATCCCTTGAGTTGGGCCCGATAGGACAGGTCGAGGTCCTCCGTCAGCGTGTCGCCCTCCCACCCGCCCGCATCTTCGATGGCGGCGCGGCGCCATACGCCCGCGGTCCCGTTGAAATTCGCAAGAAAGCCGCCCCACGTGCGTCCGGGCTGTTCGACCGCGAAATGTCCGTCGATGCCGACTGCCTGAATCCGGGTCAGCAGCGAGTCCTCCCGATTCAGGTGATCCCACCGGGTCTGAACCAGCGCCACTTTCGAATCGGCGAGCAGGTACGGGAGCGACCGGCGCAGCCAGTCAGGCGGCGGGACGAAATCGGCGTCGAAGATGGCCACGATCCCCGCCCCGCTCTGACGGAGCCCCTCCTTCAGCGCCCCCGCCTTGAACCCATCGCGATTCGGGCGACTGACGCGACGGACGTCGATCCCCCGTTCGCGCCACAGCGCCACCTCGTTCTCGACGATGCGGCACGTCTCGTCCGACGAATCGTCGAGGACCTGGATTTCAAGCTTTTCGTGCGGATAGTCGAGCCGGCACGCCGCCTGGATCACGCGCTGCGCGACCCACTTTTCGTTGTAGACCGGAAGCTGCACCAGGACCGTCGGCCAGGCCTCCGGATCGACGGGCAGGCCGGTGTGGGCGATCTTGGCCTGCCTCTCTCCCACGCGCTTTCGATGCAGCGCGAGGAGGACCAGCATGACATACCAATTCACGCCGTACGCAAGCAGGGACAGGGATACGGCAAGATGCGCGCCGACGAGGCCCCATTCGTACCAGCTGAGTTCCATATGCGGGTCAGGTAAGTCCGTAAGTATATACACTTGTCGAAGCCGTCCCTAGTGTTATTTTCCGGGACGATGCTCCTGAGGAAGCAAGAGGCGGTTTTCGAAGTAGCTAACGGGGGTGCCGTGGTTTCTTCTTGGGGTGAGTAAATGAAGTTCGGACGTTGGCTCGTCGGAATGGCGGCGATCGCCCTGATCGCACTCCCGGCCAGTGCAGATCTCGACTTGGGCGTTCCGATGGGAACGCCGCTCGACTGGGAGCAGGAGCTGCACCAGCCGATTCCCACCGGGATCGGGGGAGCCAAAGACGCCAAGTCCCCCACCCCAACCCAGGGCGATCAGGGGACGATCGTCCAGGGCCCCAAAGTCAAGCCCCCCGCCATGGGGTTCACGTCGGTCAACCTCTACAACTTCCTGCGCGTGAAAACCCACGACATCATGACCCACTTTACGGTCAAGATCCCGATGCGGTCGGGCAAGCCCGTGGGCGTGCCGGAGGAGCCGCCGACCTTCCGGACCGGCGACAAGGCCGCCGGCGCCGAACCCGTTTCGAAAAAGGATCGACCGCAGACCCTGGAGCCGGGCATCCAGAGCAACTACACCCCGCCGGTGCCGGGCGAACTCGCCTGGATCGGGATCGCCAACTGCCTGCGCACGATCCTCCACCCCGAACTCGTGTGCATTCCAGAAGTCCTCGCCTACCTCGTTGAAATCGGGGACCCCTCGCTCGTCGGCGCGGACTCGGTGACGACGAACATCGCGGCGCCGCTCAAGTCGTTAATCAAGGCGATCCCCGACACCGCGCCCACGCCGCCGACGCTCTCGACGCCCTTCGACAACATGCTGGCGAAGGTCGCTACGCTGGAGCTCGTGAACGGCTATCCTCATGCGCTTGACCCGACGTACGCGCGGCGGACGCTCATGATGGGCGAACCGGCGTATCCCGCCGTGCTCAAGTGCGCGGACAGCCCGCACCTGTTCCTCCAGCAGAATGCGGTCGTGGTGCTCTCGAACTTTTCGCATCCCGACGTGGGCAAGGAGCTCGCGCGGATTTTCGGGGCGTCCCCGGACAATACCGTCAAGGCGCGCTGCCTCTCGGGGCTCGCGCGGCGAAAGGACAAGACGCAGATTCCGTTCCTCCTCGGCTTGACCAAGGGAAAGGAGGACTGGATCCGTTCGCTCGCGATCTACGCGCTCGGGCATATCGCGACGGGCGACAAGAAGGTCGCCGCGGAGCTTCTCGCGATGGCGCGGCAGGACAACGGCGATGTGCGCTGGGGCGCGTTGCCGGCGCTCGCGCGGATCGCCGACACGTCGCCTCAGACGGCCAAGGCTCTGGGCGAAATCTACCGGACCTGCTGGGACCAGGCCAAGGGCATTCCGCATCCTGTGCCGCAGGGAGCGAAGCCGATCGACTTCCGCGCGCCCAACCCCGAGCCGGCTGGCTACAAGAAGCGCATCATCGCCGATTTCGCGCAGATCGCCGCCGCGGTCTGCGGTGACGTCGCCGCCCGCCAGGAGCTGATCGCGAAACTAAACGGCGGCGGCATCCAGGCCTTCACCGAGGCCTCTTACATGCTGCTGGCGGAATCCCTCCCCCTCATGGGCGATCAGGGCATGGAAGCCGCCAAAAAGCTCACGGGCCACGCCGACGTCGTCGTCGCGATGACGGCCATGAAGTCGATCGCAAAGGGGAGCCCGGTCGACACGTCGTGGGTCAAGCAGTTCGTGATGGGCAGCGGTAATCCGCTCGTCCGCGCCGCGGGCCTCACCGTGCTCTTCAAGCACACCCAGGGAGACATTCGCGACGCCTCCCACCATATCGTCAAGGCGGTCGGCGGCGGGGGAGCCGAAGAGGCTTACCTCGTCGGGATGGCGATCCAGATGCTCGACCGTCTCGCGGACAACAAGGCCGACGAGCTCATCAAGGTCGTCGAAAAGGCCAAGGGCGCCAACCATATCGCGCGGCGGGTCGCAACCGACGAATACGACATCACCAAGGCGAAGATCGACGTGTCGCCGCCCTTGCTCGAAATCGCGACGCTCGCGCTTTCGAGGACGGCCGATCCCGCGGCGATCCCGGTGCTGCTTGACCTGCTGACGAGCAGCGCCGCCTGCGCGGAAGCCGCGCTGGCTCTGAGTGGGATGCCGCTCGAAGGGGAGAATTTCTCCAAGGTGCTGACCGCCCTCATCGACGCCCTGGGCGATCCGAAGAACGGCTGGCTGCGGTTCTGTGCGTATCAGGCGCTTCGAAACATCACCAAGGAGGATCACTTCGTCGATTACATTTTTGGACAGGCGTCCAGCATCTATGGGGCGCAGGATCGCTATCGCGGCTGGCTCAAGAAGAAGCTGGAGGGGAAGTAGGCGATGCGCTGGCTGATACCCGTCCTCCTGCTGGTTCCCCAAGACGCCTCGCAGGACATCCAGGCCTTCCTCGCCAAGCCAAAGGACCCGGACCTGGCGTCCGCCGCCCGGGGAACGGCGCGTCGCGCATTAGAGCGCCTCGCCGAGGACAAAAAGACCGACCCGATCTGGATGGCCGTCCACCGGATCGTCGTCGAAGGGTCGGCGGACACCGCGTGGATTTCCAAAGACGCCAAGAGGGTCTCGGCCCACTTGGAGGCGATCAAGCTGGGGCAGCATGACGGCCTCAAGCCGGCCGAGCACCTGGAGCTCGGCAAGTCGCTCGCCGGCGCCGCCAAGAGCGGACCGCTCTTCATCCTGGCGCTCGCCCACTTCGAGGCGGCCGAAGTCCCCGAGCGCGCCGAGGCCGTCAAAGCCCTCAAGCTTCCCGAGTTCGAAGGCCGCTTCGGCGATGCCGACACGATGCTGCTCGCCAAATTCCTCTCCGATCGCGCCAAGCGCTCCGAAACTCTGGTCGGCGTCGACGAAACCTACGCCAAAGCCAAGAGTTTCGAGATCCAGTACGGCCGGATGACTTGCCTGCTCAAGTCGGTCGGCAAGGAGATGAAACTCGCCCAGGAGCTGTTCAAGGCCCTGGACGGTCTCAAGGGCGACGACTCGGCGCGCCCGCATATCGAGGCGCTGATCGCCGGACTGAACGTCTACCTCAAGTGCGAGACGTGCAAAGGGAAGCGCGTCGTTCGCTGCGACGGCTGCGGCGGCAAAGGTTCGCGCGAGATCGTCTGCTACTATTGCAACGGCGAGGGGAAGTTCGTCGAATCGCAGACGCCGACCTCCACGAGCTACAAGGGATGCCCCGCGTGCCTCGGCAAGAACATGAAGCGGACGGAGGAGTGCCGGTACTGCGTCGGCAAGGCCACCGTTCCCTGCGAGCGCTGCAAGTACCTCGTGCCCAAGTACGAGGACCTCGTCGCCGAGCGCGTCTGCAAGCGCTGCGACGGCAAGGGCCTGCTCTTCAAGTCGGCCGCCGTCGCCTGCTTCGACTGCCGCGGCCAGGGGAAAATCCTGCAGCCGAGCGCGGACCCGAACGCGCTGGTGAGTCCGCGAGAATAACGGTTAACGGTGGATGGTTAGCGGCTAGTCTCTTTTTCTCAAGTTCCCCTTGAATACCTTTTCGAACTTTTCCAGCTTCGGCCGGAGGATAGCGCGGCAGTAGGACTGATCAGGAT
>Ga0187893_10015315_pt1 | contig 10294 bp, 7 predicted proteins | sample MA1701074metaG_FD_139574 | JGI IMG/M metagenome (GOLD analysis project Ga0187893, IMG submission 139574) | White microbial mat communities from a basaltic lava cave in the Kipuka Kanohina Cave System on the Island of Hawaii, USA - MA170107-4 metaG ... | reverse complement strand
GCGCCGGAAGCCGCGCTTAGCGGGCTGTGGCTCTATTTCTCCTGTCTTGACGAATCGCACTCGCTGTCGCAGGATATTCACACGCCAGAGGGCAGCTTCTGGCACGGCATCATGCACCGGCAGGAGCCCGACCCCAGCAATGCAGCCTATTGGTTCCGCCGCGCCGGCTCGCATCCTGTGTTCCCTGCGCTGGCTCAGGAGGCCGCCACGCTCAGCAGTCAAGGTCCCGGCGCCGGATTCTCCGTGGGCCAACGTTGGGATCCGTTTGCGTTTATCGATTTCTGTGAGCAGGCGCGGCGTGGCGCGGGCTCGGATGAAGAAAAACTCGCGCTGCGTATTCAGCGCGCGGAATGGCAATTGCTGTTCGACTACTGCGCGAGCACGCTCTGATGAAGCGGCTTCTCTGGCTTGTCCCATTGATGGCGATCGTGGCGCTCGTGTACTGGGTCGAGCGGCGCCGCTCAGCCCCGCCCATAGTCCAGTTCGCGGAGGCGCGACGCGAACGGCTCGTCAGCCTTCTGATGACCAACGGCAAGGTGGAGCCGGTCGAATGGTCCGCCGTGCGGGCGGGCAGGGAAGGGCTGGTAAGCCGGGTCGCGGTGAGCAAAGGCGATTCCATCGCCGCCGGAGCCGTGCTCGCGGAGCTTGATGCGGCGGAAGCGCGGACAGAGATGGCCGCCGCCGAAGCCAGGGTCGCCGAAGCGCGTGCGCAACTTGAGATCCTGCTGGCCGGCGGGCGATCGAGGGAAATCGCGGAGATCAACGGCCTGATCGAGCGCGCACGCGTGGACCTGGACGCCGCGCGCAAAGAGTTGGCCGCTTTGAGCCGCCTGGTTGAGAAGAAAGCGGCCACCGCGCACTCGCGCGATCAAGCCGCCGAGCGCGTACGCCAGGTTTCGACGGAGATCCGCACGCTCGAACAGCGCCGCGATTCGCTGGTTTCGCCGCCGGACCGTAGCGCCGCCGAAGCTCGCGTGCGCGAGAACGAAAACTCCGTCCAACTCTCGCGGCGGCGGATCGAGTTGAGCGTCATTCACGCTCCCATGGCCGGAGACGTGTATCAGCTCGATGTTCGCCAGGGCGCCTATGTTCGCCCTGGCGATCCCATCGCGCACATCGGACGGTTGGACCGCGTGAAGGTTTTCGTTTACGTCGATGAGCCCGAGCTGGGTAACGTGCGCAAGGGCCTGCCTGTCACCATCACCTGGGAAGCCATGCCGGGCAAGCGGTGGTCCGGAGTCGTGGACCGGCTGCCAACGCACATCGTTCCACTGGGCTCGCGACAGGTAGGCGAAGTCACCTGCCTCATCGGCAATCCCGACCGCGCTTTGCTCCCAGCAACGAACGTCAACGCGGAAATCCGCCTGCACGTAGTCGAGAACGCCCTGACGATACCCAAAGAAACGTTGCGTCGGGAAAACAATGAGGCCGGCGTTTTCGTGCTGGAGGGCTCCCGGCTGGTGTTTCGAAAGCTGCTCCTGGGCGCTTCGAGCATTACCCGGATGGAGGTGCTGGAAGGGCTGCGTGAACGCGACCTTGTTGCGCTTCCGGCGGACTTTCCTCTTAGCGACGGGCTGGTTGTCAAAACCGGATCTGCGCCGTAAACAGAAACGTGCGGCCATCGTTCAACGTGTTGGTGATGCGCCCAAACGCGGGTGAGGTCAGATCGAAGTTCGGCTCGGCGAATTGCGGGGTGTTGGTGAGATTGATCGATTCACCGCGCAGAATCAGTTTCCGGTCGCCGGCAATATTCCACTCGCGCGCCAGGGAGGCGTTGAGGTTGCGGATGCCTCCGCGGCGGAAGGTGTTGCTGCCCAGGCTGCCGCGAGGCTCCAGCGGCTGTATGTAGCGGAATGCGGAGCGCGGCAGCAGCGCCGCGGAGGTGTCGGGATGACGGAGGGTGCGCCCGAGCACGGACGGGTCCACCAGATGCGGCCGGTCGCCGTTAATGCCATCGACATTACCGAACCCCGGGCCATCCGAACCGGATATGACGCTGAATGGCATTCCGGTCTTGGCCAGCCAAACCGCGGAAACGGCCCATTTGCCCAGCAGGCCTCTGGCGATGGGAGCTACCGTGGACCACGCCGGCAGTTGGTAGCGAACACGAATGAGCGCCGCATGGGATTGGTCGAAGGTACTCGGTCCCTTCAGATCCTGCTGGATGCCATTCTGATTCTGACCGTACCCTTGACGCACCTCGTCCCCGGCCGCCATGTTTAAATAGCTCGTCCCCGTGTCGATGGCCTTGCTGAACCAGTAGGAAGCGTCGAGCGTGACGCCCCTCCACTCCGTTGCGACCAGTGTTACGCGCGCGGCGTCAAAGTAGGCGCGCCCGGCGTTGGCGGCCTGCCTTACGTCAAAGTAGCGCTTGTCGGGCCGGCGATCATTGACCGTTGCCGTGATCTGATCCCTTGGGTCGGCCGCCGGTACGGCGCGATTCATATGCCAGAGCATCAGCAGCTTGTGCGAGCGGCTGCCGGCGTATCCCAACTGCAGCCGGAGCCGGGGCGTCAGCACCGCCTCCCAGCTCAAGTTGTACTGGTGCGAATACGGCGTGCGAAGATCCCGCGGCACCGAATAATACGTGCTCCGCCCGTTCGGGTCGATCACGGAGTTGCGCAGCGGATTGAGCAGATCCGGCGCCTGTGCTTCGATTTTCTGGAACTCCGGCGGATTCCATCGCAACTGCTGAATCGTCACCGGGAAAATCTCTCCGTAATGAAGGCCGTAGGCCGCGCGCAATACACCCCAGGAAGGCGGCAGCCGGTAAGCGAGACTCAGCATGCCCGAAAGGTTGTTGCAATCGCACTCGTAACCGATAGCCGTTCGCGCGCTCACTTCGCGCGGCGCGGGGAACGGCTGATAGCGCATGCCCAACGTAATTGAGAGATTGGAGCGCGCCTGCCACGTATCGCCGGCGAAGTAATGCTGCTCCCAATTGCGGAAGCCGCGGTCGAGCTCCCCGATCCCGGTCGAAAACCGGTTGGGCGCGCCAAACCGGAAGTTTGTGATGGCGTCGCGGCCGAAATCGTTGCGAAAAAAATAATTACCCCGGTTGCTGCTGGCTTCTCTGCCGTTGAAGCGCAGCCTTGTCAGCTCGCCTCCCGCCACGAAGCGGTGTGAGCCGCGCTGATGCTGCAACAGCGCGGCGTGACGGAAGCGGTTCTGCACGCGATCGAGCGGCACGCTCGAAGATGGCCCCAGCGTTGTGAAGGCCGTTCCGATGTTCACTTGCGGCCCCACCGCATTCGGCTCCGGCATGAGCTGCGAGCGCACGCGGTCAAAACCTGCTGAAACGTCGCTTGTCGTGTGCCCGCTCCAGATTCGCTGCCAGGTCAGCCGCGCCGCGTGCGATCGTGTCGCCGTGTCCGGATTCTGGCCGGCCACGAGTTGGAATGCATCCACCGACTGGCTGGTCCAGTTATGGCGCGCCGTCAGCCGGTCCCTCGAAGAGATAATCTGGTCTAAACGGATGGTGGATGTATCCGTGTTGATATGCTGCGGAGCGTTCGTGTTTAATGCACGCGGGTCAATGTCCGGACGGTTCGGCAGCTCCCGGGGATATGCCGCCAGGAACAAGGAGATCAGCGCGCGGGATTGCGGGTCCGTTACCAGCGGCGTCCGTTCCTCGGGACGAGGCACGAGGACGTTGCCGTTGACGTTGCCGCGCAATTTCTGCTGCGATCCGTCGAGCGTCAAGAAGGCGTTTTTCCAGAGTCCGCCCGCCAGGTTGAAGCCGTATTGATTCTCCCGCGCCGGCTTGACGCCGCCGACCTGAAAAAACGAGCGAGCGCTAAACACGCTGTTGCCGTGCGTGGCAAACAGGAGTCCGTGAAAACCGGCCGCGGGCTTTGTTGCGCTCACATGCAGCAGCGGCGGAAGGGCGGCGCCGTATTCGGCGCCGAAGTAGTGCCGTTGCGGAAGGAACTCGGAAACAATCGTAGCCGTCGTGCCCAGCCGGACGCGCAGCTCTCTGATGGCGTTGTTGTCGATGAGATTAAACTGAACGTTTTCGTTGCGGCGGCTCTCACCGGCCTGCGAATTGGTCCTTCCAAGCAGGTTGAGATCGGAGCGCCGCGGCGCGGCGGGAGCCGGCGCGGGTGCGGTTTTTGGCTGGGGGTTCTGCGCTGGAGCGCCTGCGGCCAGCAACACCAATCCCCCCGCGAACAAGAAGAACTTTGCCAATCGTACAGTCCTGTAAACATAATAAACCCATGCCGACTTTGAAGAAGCTGCGCAGCAGCGAATGGTTCGATACACCGGAATATTACGGTTTTTCCCGGAAAGCGTGGCTGCGCTCGGAAGGATTCGGCCGCCACATCTTTGACGGCAAGCCGCTCATCGGGATATGCAATTCCTGGAGCGAGCTGAACAACTGCAACGCGCACCTGCGCACCGTCGCCGAAGCCGTCAAGCGGGGGGTTTGGGCCGCCGGCGGCGTGCCACTCGAGTTCCCCACCATTTCCCTGGGAGAAATGTTCCTGCGGCCCAGCAGCATGCTGCTCCGCAACCTCATGGCGATGGACGTCGAGGAATCGATTCGCTGCAATCCAATGGACGGCGTGGTGCTGCTGTGCGGCTGCGACAAGACCACGCCCGCTCAGTTGATGGGCGCCGCCAGCGCGGATATTCCGGCCATTATGGTCACCGGCGGCCCGATGCTTAGCGGCCAATGGCGCGACCGCAAACTCGGCGCGGGAACCGATGGGCGCAAGCTCTTCGACCTGTACCGCTCTGGAAGATTGACCGACGAAGAATGGTGCGAGATTGAAGGCGGCATCGCCCGCAGCGCCGGCCACTGCACCGTGATGGGAACCGCTTCGACCATGGCGAGCGTGGCCGAAGCGCTCGGCATGACGCTGCCTGGCTGCGCCGCGATCCCCGCGCCCGATGCGCGCCGGCTCGAAATCGCCGAACGCTCCGGCCATAGGATCGTCGAAATGGTCCATGAGGACCTGAAGCCTTCTCGCATCCTGACCCGGCACGCTTTTGAGAATGCGATCCGCGTAAACATGGCCATCGGCGGATCCACCAATGCCGTTGTGCATCTGCTGGCGATCGCGCGCCGCGCGGGCGTTGCGCTGTCGCTCGATGATTTCGACTCGTTCTCGCGATCCACGCCCTGCATCGGAAACGTAAAGCCGTCCGGCGAGTACCTGATGGAGGATTTCCACGCCGCAGGCGGAGTCCCCGTGGTCATGAAGAGGCTCCTCGATCTGCTTCATGACGGTTGCATTACCGCAAACGGCCGGACGACCCGCGAGAACGTGGAAGGGGCCCGGTGCTGGAACGACGACGTGATCCGCCCGTTGGACTCCCCTCTGGCGAACGAAGGCGGCACTGTGATTCTGAGGGGCAACCTTGCGCCGGACGGCGCCGTGTTGAAGCAGTCGGCAGCTTCTCCAGATCTGATGCGGCATCGCGGAAGGGCTTACGTTTTTGAAACGTATAAGCAGATGCTGCAGGAAATCGAGCGGCCGGATCTGCCGGTGGACGAAAGCACCGTGCTGGTGATGAAGAATTGCGGGCCGAAAGGCGGTCCGGGGTTCCCGGAATGGGGCTTTATTCCGATGCCGCGCGTTCTGCTCGATCGAGGAGTTAAAGACGTGGTGCGTGTATCGGACGCGCGCATGAGCGGAACCAGTTTCGGGACCGTAGTCCTGCACGTGGCGCCGGAATCGGCGGCCGGAGGACCGCTTGCGGCCGTGCGCACCGGTGATGAAATCACCCTGGATGTCGAGGCGCGCTCATTGCGGCTGGAGATAACAGACGAGGAACTCGGCCGCAGACTGGCGGAGTTCACTCCGCCCCCGCCGCACTACAAGCGCGGCTACGGCAAGCTGTTCCTCGATCACGTGACGCAGGCCAACGCCGGCTGCGATTTCGATTTCCTGTAGGAGAATAGGGAATAGATGCTCCGATATTGGTTTCTAGCGTTGCTTGCCGCTCAGGCGCCCCAACAGCCGCGGTTCCCGCAGCTCGAGTTGCCCAAACAGGAAACTCCGCCCGAGCCGCCCAAACCCGAAGAACCGCCTCCCAAGCCGGTGCTGGTTTACGAAGGCAAGCCGCTGAAACTCCCCTTCTCCTGCACGGACGATGATATCGCCAACTTCGGTTTGACCTGTACAGCCGACGAGCCGTGTGAAGCCTATCTCGAGTTGGCCGCCGTCGAGCCCGTGGCCAATCGCCTCTTTTTGACAGGCAATCTGCACACCAGCTCGGTGACGATGTGGAGCATCCTTCTTTCAAGCGAGGACAGTGGCAAAACATGGACGGAAGCCCATGAACGGATTCGGTCCACCGGCTTAGAGCAGATTCAGTTTCTCGATCTTGAGGCTGGTTGGATCGGCGGCGAGCAGATGCTGGCTTTGCCGCGCGATCCCTTTCTGTTGATTACCAAAGATGGCGGCAAGAGCTGGCGCAAGAAGTCAATTCACTCGGAAACCAGAGTCGGGGCCATCGAGCAGTTCGCCTTTGAAAGCCGCACGAACGGCGTGCTGCTGGTGGATCGTACACAGACCGGCGATTCGGGAGGGCGGCATGAATACTACGAAACCAGCACGGGCGGAGAAAGCTGGGCATTGCGCCAGGTGAGTCCGCGGCCCATCGCGCTGAAGCGTCCTCGCATTCCGAACCCGGACTGGCGCGTGCGCGCCGATGGGCCCACACAGAGCTATCGCATCGAGCGCAAGCCCGGCGAGCGGTGGCAGACAGTGGCCGCGTTCCTGGTGAGTATCGGCGAATGCAGGCCCACCGAGATAAAGCTCGAGCCGCCCCCGGAACCGGAGGAGCCCAAACTGGAAGAGGTTACGCTTCCGCCTGGCAAGTCGCGCGCGCCTCCACCTTCCTTAAAAAAGAAATCGCCTAATCGCCTCCCCCCAAGAAGCCGCAATGAACACAGCCGGCCCGATTGAACTCGAACTGTTCCGCCACATTCTGGTTTCGATTGCCGAGGAAATGGGAACCGTCCTTCGTAAGACCTCCTACTCGGCCAACATCAAAGAGAGGCGGGATTACTCCTGCGCCGTCTACACCGCGGGAGGGGAAACCGTGGCGATGGGCGACCACATGCCGGTGCATCTGGGCGCAATGCCGCTTTCGGTGCGCCATGTAGTGGACAGCATCAGACTCGAGCCGGGGGACGTGGCCATCGTCAACGATCCGTTTCGCGGAGGGACGCATCTGCCCGACATAACAGCCGTGATGGGCGTGTTCGTGGGCAAGGCGCGGCGGCCGGCTTTTTACGTGGCCAACCGCGCGCACCACGCTGACGTTGGCGGCATGAGTCCCGGCTCCATGCCGCTGGCCCGCGAAATCTACCAGGAGGGGATTCGTATCCCGCCGGTTCTGCTGGTGCGGCGCGGCGGCATCGATCGCGGCCTTCTCGATCTGATTCTTGCCAATGTGCGCACCCCCGTGGAGAGAGAAGGCGATCTCGTGGCGCAATTGATGTCTCTCAAGCGGGGTGAAATGCGCATTCATGCTCTTGTCGCGCGCTACGGCGCTGGACGCGTGAACCGCAACGTCGAAGCTCTCCTCGATTACGGCGAGCGCATGATGCGCGCGGCCATCGGCCGGCTCCCGGCAGGCCGCTACGAATTCGAAGACGCGCTGGATTCGGACGGGTTCGCCCCGGGACGGCTTCGAATTCGAGCTGCCATTACCCTCGCTGGAGCTGGAGCGAGTGTGGATTTCACCGGAACCGGCCCGCAGGCAGCGGGGCCGGTGAATGCGAACTACGCCATCGCGGTAGCGGCCACGATGTACGTCTTTCGATGTCTGATTCGCGAAGACGTGCCGTTTACGGCGGGTCTGATGCGGCCTGTGCGCGTGATCGCGCCAGAGGGAACGCTGGTGAACGCGCTGCCGCCGGCCGCCATGGCGGCGGGTAATGTAGAAACGTCCCAGCGCATTACGGATGTGCTGTTGGGCGCGCTCTCTTTCGCCGCGCCGGACCAGATTCCCGCGGCCAGCTCCGGCACGATGAACAACTTGAGTTTCGGTGGCCGCGATGTCAAACGGGGGCGCTGGTTCGCCTACTATGAAACGATCGCGGGCGGCATGGGCGCCGGCTCAAGCGGCGGCGGGCTCAGTGCAACACACACTCACATGACCAATAGCTGGAACACTCCGGTTGAGGCCTTTGAGCACTTGTTCCCCATCCGGATTCGCCGCTACACCATTCGCCGCGACTCAGGGGGCCTGGGGCAGACCCGCGGTGGCGACGGGATTATCCGCGAATTCGAGTTTCTGGTTCCCTGCGAAGCGACCATACTCTCCGACCGGCGTGAGACGGCTCCGTACGGGCTTCGCGGGGGACAATCGGGGCAACCGGGCTGTAATACGCTGCTGCGCGGACGTGCGGCTCAAAGGATTCCGGCAAAGGCGAATTTTGAAGTGCGCGAAGCCGATGTGCTGCGCATCGAATCGCCTGGTGGTGGCGGCTGGGGGCCGCCGGGGCAGTCCGGGTAAAATAGAATTGAGACCATCATGAGCGACCCGGCAACGATTCCCCCATCTCCGGAAGAGGATGACAATTTCCCTCTGCCGCCACCCACTTTCGAGTTCCTGGCTTTGTCTCTTAGAACGCAGGCGGAAGTGCACATGGGCCTGCTGCGTCTCGGGGGCGAGAACGAGTCTCCGCCCAACGCGCGGCTGGCGCGGCACACCATCGACATGATGGCGATGTTGCACGAGAAGACGCGCGGGAATCTGAGTCTGGAGGAACAGCGGCTGCTCGAAAACTCGCTGACGGAGCTCCGGTTCCGCTTTGTCCAGCAGTTTGACAAGCCCGGGCCTGCCTGATGGAAAGCGGCAACGACGTTATCCGGCTCACCGTGTTGGGCTCGGGTACCAGCGCGGGTGTACCGACCATTGGCTGCCGCTGTTCTGTCTGCACCTCGAGCGATCCCAGAGACAACAGGCTGCGGCCTTCAGTCCTGCTGAGGTTTAACGGCCGGGCCGTCGTCGTCGACACGACGCCGGATTTCCGCCAGCAGGTGCTGCGCTGCGGCCTGGACCGGCTGGATGCGGTGCTTCTCACGCACGCGCACGCCGACCACATCATGGGACTCGACGACACGCGTCCTTTCAATTTCCGCCAGAAAGGAGAGATCCCGGTTTACGGATCGCAAGAAACCATCGCCACCGTACAACGCGTGTTCGCTTATATCTTTTCCCACACCTCACCGGAATCGTGGGTGCCCAAGCTCAAAACGGAGGCGTTCGATCCTGGCCGGCCGCTGGAGTTGTTCGGGCACTCTATCCGCCCGGTGCGGCTTCTTCACGGCCGGAGCACTGTGTATGGATTCCGCATCGGCGATCTGGCTTACCTCACCGATCACAGCGAGATCCCCGAGGAGTCGCTTGAGATGCTGACCGGGCTGGACATTCTGTTCCTGGATGCTCTGCGCCACAAGCCGCACCCCACGCATTCCACCGTGGAGCGCTCGCTGCGCTATGTCGAGCAGATCCGGCCTCGCCGGGCCTTTTTCACGCATATCTCGCATGATCTGCCGCATGAGCGAACCGAGAGCATGCTCCCGGAGACGGTGCGGCTTGCTTACGACGGCCTGGAACTGGAATCCGGAGTGGGGTCTTGAGCGCGCCAATGCGGATTTATCGCAGTCTCGCCGAAGCCAAAGACTGTTTTGGACCGTCGGCGCTCACCATCGGCAACTTTGATGGTGTCCACCGTGGGCACCAGGCCGTGTTTCAGCAGGTCACCCGGGCGGCGGCGCTGCTGGACTGCGTTCCTTCGGTGCTGACGTTCGACCCGCATCCCACCAAAGTGGTGGCTCCGGACCGTGCGCCGCTTCTGATGAGCACCATTGCGCAGCGTTGCCGGTGGATGGCGGAATCCGGCATCAGGCAAGCGCTGATCCTTCCGTTCGATGAGCGTGTGGCCGCGCTTGGTCCGGAAGAGTTCGTCGAATCCATTGTGCGATCCGTACTCGGGGCGCGGGCAGTTTTCGTGGGAGAAAATTTCCGCTTTGGACACAAGCAGGCTGGAGACACCGCCTTGCTCGAAAAGTTGGGCCAGCGTCTCGGTTTTGAGGCCCGGGCCGTGCCCTCCGTCTGGCTCCGCGGGCAAATGGTTTCGAGCACCGCAATCCGCAACCATATTCTGGCAGGCCGGGTAGCGGCCGCGGCCAGAATGCTGGGGCGCTTCTATCCGCTCGAAGGAACCGTGGTTTCCGGGCACGGAGTCGGTAAAAAGATGACCGTTCCCACGCTCAATCTACACACACACGCGCAGGTTCTGCCCGCAAACGGCGTCTACGTAACGATT
>Ga0187893_10015314_pt1 | contig 10295 bp, 5 predicted proteins | sample MA1701074metaG_FD_139574 | JGI IMG/M metagenome (GOLD analysis project Ga0187893, IMG submission 139574) | White microbial mat communities from a basaltic lava cave in the Kipuka Kanohina Cave System on the Island of Hawaii, USA - MA170107-4 metaG ... | reverse complement strand
GGCGCTGGTCGTCCCCGCCGACGTCGGCGACGCGCGCGCCGCGCGCGCCGGCATCGGCCGCGTCAAACGGCGCTGGCAGCGCATCGACGTGCTGGTCAACAACGCCGGCGTCCTGCGCCCGGCGCCGGTGGCGCGCATCAAGCCGGCCGACCTCGAGGCGATGCTGCGGGTGAACCTCTACGGCGCGCTGTTCATGACCCAGGCGGCGCTGCCGGTGCTGCTCGGCCAGCCGGGCGGCTCGATCGTCAACGTCGCCTCGCTGGCCGGCCGGCGCGGTCTCACCCCGCTCGGCGGGTACTGCGCCACCAAGTTCGCGCTCATCGGCCTCACCGAAGCGCTGCGCACCGAGGTGGACAGCGCTGCGCTGCACGTCGGTCTGGTCCTGCCGGGTGTGGTCGAGACCCCGATGGTCAGCGGCGCCGACGTGGCGACCACCGTCCCCGAGTGGCCGACCCAGCTCAACATGCCGGCGGAGTGGGTGGCCGCGGCCGTCGCCCTCGCCGTCCGCTTCCGCCTGCGCGAGGTGTCGGTGCCGCCCGGTGCCGCACTGATGGAAGAGCTCGGCGCGCTCATGCCGGGCGTCACCGACACCCTCATCGGCTGGGTACGGGAAGCCGGCCGGCGGCTGGCGCGCTCCGGGTAGCGGCGGCACTTGTGGCCGCCCCCCACCGCCGCGACATGGCAACGACGCGAACGGCGCTGGCGACTCGATGAAGGGAATTGCGATGAGACGAGCGTTTTGCGCGCTCTCGATCCGCCAACCCTGGGCCGATCTCATTCTGCTCGGCGTCAAGGACATCGAGAATCGACCCGAGACACGGAGACACGGAGGCTTCAGTCTTGAGGCGTGACCCGGCTCGAGGCGCGACCCAGCGGTGGAACACTGCTTTCCTTCCGATCGCGCTGCAGGGATCATGGTGCTCGATCCGGTCATGAAGAAGCGGCTCTGGGCGCGAATGCCTTTGCGCTGGCGATTACGTCTGCTGGCGATTGCCCTCGTTGCCGCGCCCGCGATCGTCGTCGGGCTCGTCTTGCTCGCTGTATTTCATGGGCTCGGCGGTCCCCTGATGCTGCTGTGTTTGATCGGTGGATTCCTGAGCCGAAGGCGCCCGCCGCCCCTCGGTCCTTCGGACGTCGAGCTGTTTCCGTGGGAATATCGCGCGATCGACGATCCCGAAGCACGGCGCCGCAAGCGCGAGGCGTGGCATGCCGATCGAGGTCATGCGGTCTCCGTCGGTTCGTTCTTCGAGAGCCTGAGAAGAATAACGCGTCGCTCCCCGCGCCGACCGTGACGCGCGATGAGAACGGTCGGCGAAGATGCATGCCTCAACGAGGAAACCGCTCCACGCCCGGTGTCCTCACTGCTCGAGCCCACTGCAGCCCCTCGTAACCGTCTCGAGCAAGCGCGCAGGAACGTCGCCGACGACTTCGGGGATCGCCCAAAACCGGCCAGTCGTGATCGCCTGAAAAGCGGCCAGTTGGAATAGCGAGCGAGACGTTGACTGAGGCGTCGGGGATGGCCCGGCGCCTGGATGGCTTGAGCGAAGAGAAGCGACAGCAAGTTCCGGCACTGGGGCGACTGGGGTGGACGCTTCGGCAGATCGAAGCCGCAATCCTTGTCCGGCGCGAGACTTCCAGCAGCTATCTGAAGGTGGCGGGAATACCGATCCGGCGAGAGCGTGGACGGCGCCCGCCGGCAAAACCGGCCAGTCGGGCAATCACCGACCTTCCGGCGGCTGGCGGGCGCGTAGCAAGGGCGATTCACCGCGGAGGCGCACAGAGGCGGAGGTTAGGGGTGGCTGGGCAACGACGCTTTCGTGGTCGACCACAATGGACCCCAGGACGGCCCCGAGGACCTGCGTCTCATGAGCCTGTGTCGCCACCACGTCATCGCTAACAGCACGTTCAGCTGGTGGGGAGCGTGGCTGAACGCGCGAGGACCCGTCGAGCGGAAAAGGGGCTTCCTGTAGACCGGCCTCCCGTAGAGCGTCGTGGTGCGTCGCGACCTCAATGTCTATCGCACTACCAGGATCGAGCCGCTCCCCGGTCATTCGTAGGTCAACCGTCGCTCGGCATGGCGCTGCAGTATCGGAGCTCGCCCTCGTTCCGCAATCGGAGAAAGGAGCCAATTGCGTGTCCCCGGCGCGGTTGGTAGTAGTCGCGGTTCGCGTCTGCTCCGGAACGGGCCAACCTGATTTTCGCGCGAACGCGCCGGCCGCCGGAGCACTTGGACGCGCCATGAACGCCGATGAAGCGGAGTCTTCTCTCTCGGTGGTGGTGGCCGACCTGGCTGCGGTCGGCCCACGACATCGACGTGCGCATCGCGAGCACGGTGGGGGCGCGGCGCCTTGCGCGCTTCTGCGTCCATGCGAAGGACCTGCCGGCCTATCGCTTTGTCGACCTGTACCGCGCCGCCGACGCCTGGTGTCGCCGCGGCGAGACGGTGCGCATCGAGTCCGAGCACGCCAGTGAAACGCTCAACGCGATTCTGCACGCCAGCCCGAGCCGCTGGGTATCGCGCCGCATCACCGGCGCGGTGCGGAAGCCGTGGGCGGTCGGGCCGGGCGAGGAGGCCTTCCTTCCCGCAGACAGCTTCTGGCTAAACCGCGCGGCGCAGGGCTGGACCGTCCTGCGGGTCGAGCACATTCCGCTGCAGGACAGCGCGCGCCTGGAGGTGGCGGCCGAGGATGCTGGGGCGGCGCAGTCGTGTGTGGAGGACATCACCGCCGCAGCCACGGTCGGCTCGATCTACCGCAACCGGATCATCGGGCTGAGTATCGATGCCGGCATCAAGGACGAATACGGCGACGTCGAACGCCCCGAGTGCCTGCGTGTGCTCTTTCGCCGCGAAGAGGCCGTCAGGGACGACGACATCATCATCGACGATGAGGTGCGCACGGTGCTCTGGCGCAATGTGGTCGACCTGCACCACCGCCGCGCGCTGCTCACCACCCACGGCGTCCCGCTGCGCCGCGGCGTGCTGCTGTACGGCCCGCCGGGCACCGGCAAGACCTTCGCCTGCCGCTATCTGTGTGGCAAGCTGCCCGAGACCACCCGCCTCATCGTAGCGGGCAACGCGCTGCTACAAGTGAAGTCCGTCTTCAACCTGGCGCGCATGCTGCAGCCAGCGCTGGTCATCCTGGAGGACGTCGATCTGGTCTTTTCCGCGCGGCAGATCACGCTCTACAGCTCGGTGCTCGGCGAGCTGCTCGATCAGATGGACGGGCTGCGCCCGTTCGAGGAGATCGGCGTGATCCTGACGACCAACGCGATCGACCGCCTCGAAGCGGCCATCAAGGACCGCCCCGGCCGCATCAGCCAGTGCGTGTACCTCGGTCCGCCCGGCGACGTCCTGCGCGGCCGCTACCTGCGCCGCCATCTGCGCGATTACGACGGGTCGGAGCTCGACATCGACGGGCTGATCCGCGCCTCGCGCGGCGCCACCCAGGCCTTCCTGAAGGAATGGGTGCACCGCGCCGTGCAGATCGCCGTCGAGCGTCTCGACGACCCGGCCCAGCTCCTCGCGCTCCACAACAGCGACTTCGACGGTGCCCTCCGCGAGATGCGCCGCTTCAGCGAGGGATCGACCGGCAAGATCATCGGCTTCCACGAGGCGTGACGCAGGCGACGCGGCAGCGGCTCGGCGATGCCAGGACGCCGGACGGAGTGCGGCACGGCTCGTGTCGGAGAAGAACCAGAGGACCAGAGGGGCTTTGCCCGGTGATTTTCGGTAGCGTCATCTCATCCCCTCACCCTGACCCTCTCCCGGTGAGCGAGGGTACCGAGCAGCAAAGGCGCCGACGTACGGCGAGAGTTCCTCTGCGCAGCCGCGGGAGGAGCTTTCGCACGTCGGCAATCCTTCATCGCAATTTCATACGTCGGCTTGGCGAATCGCCGCTCTGTCACGTTGCGCACCGCGATCTGGTCTCCTCCTTGGAGGAACCCGATGCAGCGCATGGTCTCGTCCCAGCCACGCGAGCCCCGCCCGGATGCGAGCGGGGGGCCGCCCGATCGCATTCTCGGGCTGCAATTCCAGTCGCTCACGTTGCCCAGCGGAGAGATCGCCTATGTCGACGAAGGCGAGGGGCCGACCGTGCTGCTGCTGCACGGCGCGCCGCTCACCGCGCTCGGCTTCGTGCGGGTGATCCGGACCATGCGGGCGCACTACCGAGTCATCGCTCCCGATCTGCCCGGCTTCGGCCGCTCACGGCCGGCCCCAGGGTTCGACGGCTCGCTGGCAGCCTACGCGCGCTTCGTCGAGGACTTCTGCCGCGCTCTCGAGCTGCGGGCATTCTTCGTTTACCTGAACGACTCGAGCGCCTGCATCGGGCTGCCGGCACTGGCGAGTCTCGCGCCCGAGATCGCCGGCATCGTCGTCGCCAGCACCGTGCCGTTGCCGCTCACCGGGGCGGCCCGGGTGGTCAAGTTCGGCCTCGAGCACGTCGTCAGCTCGGCCCCGATCCGCATCCTCAACCGCCGTTACAACCTGCTGCCATGGCTCGTCGTCACCATCGCGCCGTTCCTCGCCCCCTTCCCGGCCGCCGAACGCGCCGTTCTGCGCGGCCAGTTCGATACGCCGGCCAAGCGCGACCGGATCCTCGACGTCTTCGCGCAGATGGGACGCGACGACAGCTTCATGCGCGCTGCGGCCGAGCGCGCCCGCACCCACCTGTCGGAGACGCCGGCTCTCCTGCTCTACGGCCAGCTCGACCCGATGCGATTCATCGGCGCCGTGGGGCGCTTCAAGCGCCTGTTTCGCCGCCACGCCGTCCGCATCATCCGGTTCGAAGAGCACTTCCCGATCCTTGCATCCGGAGCCCGCGTCGCGGAGACCATGCACGCATGGATCGTGAGCCTCGGCCGCGCCGGCGAGACGCAGGCCTGATCAATCCGGAGCTCGAGACCTTCGAGTCGGAGCGCGGCGTATTGCTCGCTCTGGCCTACCGGATGCTCGGGGACATGGGACGCGCCGAAGACGTCGTGCAGGACGCGTGGCTGCGCTGGCAGGGCCGCCGCGTCGCGGTGGACACCCCCAAGGCCTACCTCATCAAAGTGGTCACGCGTCTCTGCCTCAACGAGCTCGCCTCCGCCCGCGCCCGCCGCGAGGAGAACCGCGGCGATCGGCTGCCCGAGCCGGTCGATTTGACCGATGGACTCCTCGGGCAGGTGGAAACCCTCGACCAGATCTCGATGGCGTTCCTGGTGGTTCTGCAGCGGCTCACGCCGGCCGAGCGCGCCGTGCTCCTGCTGCACGATGTGTTCGATTTCGACCACGCCGAGATCGCCGCCATGCTCGAGCGGCGCGAACCGGGCTGCCGCCAGCTCCTCAAGCGCGCCCGCGCCAACGTCGCCGCCGCGCGGCGCGTCTTCACGACCTCGCGCGATGAGCACCGGCGCCTGCTGCATGCCTTCGTACAGGCGGCGGCAGGTGGAGACGCCGCCGCGCTCATCCGCCTGCTGGCGGACGACGCCGTGCTGATCGCCGACGCCGGACCGGGCGGCGGACGCTTCGGCCGCGTCCGCAACCTCCCCGGACCACTCCGCGGCGCGACCAAGGTCGCGGCGTTCGTCGCCGCCGTCACCCCGCAGGGGTCGGCGAATCTCGAGGCGCGTGAGTGCGAGCTCAACGGCCAACCCGCGCTGCTCGTGCTCAGAGACGGTCAGCCCTTCACCGCCATCCTGCTGTCCGTGGCCGACAGCAAGATCCGCGACGTCTTCATCCACGCCGATCCCGCCCGGCTCCGCTGGTCGGTTCGGTAGTGGCTCGCCCTCCTGAGATCAGCGCGCGGAACGGTTCGGGTCAGCGATCGCCTGCGGTCGCCATCACGCCGAGACAGCGCTGGACGCTGCGCTTTCGGATCAGCATCTGCACGCGCGCCACCGCCTCGCGCAGACCGTCGCTTCCCGCCGCGGCGTAGGCGCTCAGCAGCTGCTCGACCGCGGCGAACTCGCCAGGGCCGACCTCCGCCTCGCCGAACTCGACCAGGCGGCGCAGCACCGGCGCGAGCTCGAGCATCAACCGCCTCGTCTGATCGAGCAGGCCGGGGTTGGTGAGCGCGATCCGCACCGCTTCGTCGGAGAACTGATAGTAGATCTGCATCAGCTCGCGGCCCACGGCCTTGCGTCGCAGCACCTCGTCCCGGACGCGGTGCCCCAGGTCGATCAGGTCGGCCCGTTCCGGCCCCGAGCCGGCCGCCTGGGTGAAGATGCAGTCCGGAAAGCAGGTGAGAACGTCGAGCGTCAGGTTGAGGGCGCTGAGCACGCGATCGATGTGATTCGCATAGGCGAAGCTGCCCGACTGGCCGAAGTTGAGGCCGACGACGCGCTGCTGCTCCTGGGCGGCGACGCTGAGCAGCGACGAGCCCGAATCGCCCCCCTGCAATCCCATTCCGGCATCGGGATTCCACTCGACCTGATCGTTCATGGTGAGCGCGCCGCAGCAGAATCCGCCGGTCTCGGGCACCTCGATGCTGACGTTGACGGCGGTGACGGTGCCGGCGGTGTAGCCGGTGGTGCGGCCGCTCTTCTGGACCCGATCGCCGGGCAGCGGGTCGCCGGCGAAGATCAGCGGGAAGCCGATATCGCGCATGGCCATCGAGGTGAGCTCGTTGGGGCTGTCGACCTTGGTGGCGTCGGTATAGTTGTTCGCGCCCGAGCTGCACTGCGGCGCGGCGTGGCCGGCGATCTCGCCGATCAGATACGACTGGCCCACGTCATCGTTGTTCCCCACGTGCTCGTGGTCGTTCCCGACCGGGGCCAGCGAGCAGGTCCCGAACTGGTTGCAGTGGGAGTTGGTCACGTAGACCATCTGCAGCGTTCCCTGATCGCAGGCCTTGAACCCCAAGCTGCACGCCGGCCCGTTCACCCAGCCGTGCGAATTGCCCATCTCGACCGGCGGCGGCAGCTGATCGGCGTGGCACGGCGTGGCGCACATGGGAACCCCGTCGAGCAGTTGAACCGGTTCGCGCCGTTCGACGCGAACCCGGACGCCCTCGATGTGACGCGGAACCCGTGGCCGCTGCGCGTCAGCGGGAAACAGGACGATGAAGATCGGACCCCCGCCATCCTCGGAGACGCCGATGCCCATGCCGATGACGTCGTCGCTCGCCAGGATCCGTTCCTGGTGGCGAGCTTGAATCGCCTTCAGTCGCTTGACCTCGGCGCGAAACCGGCAGCGTGCCGGGTCCTCGGCGGGACCACCCAATCCCGCGTCGTCGCAGGGCCTTTCGTCGTTGCGATCCTCGTGCCGCGAGTCGTCGCGGTCGTCGTGTCGCTCATGGCCGAGCGCCGGCGCCGGCGCAACGAGCAGAATGGCGATGAGAATGCTGCAGAACCAACCGATCATCATGAGGCACCTCCTCAGGGAATCCTCGAGAGCGCCACATGGAGACGCGGCAGCTCCTCGGCGTGGGTTACGGCTCGATGGCATCAAACGCGCTCACGGTTGACGCGGCGGCGGCATCGGGATTACCTGGACCGCTCCAGATCCTCTCGAGGAGGAGGCGTGAAGTCGCCGTTCACGCCGTAGCTTTGGAGGTTACAAGTTTCCCTCGACGCCGATCGGAGCGGGGCAGCGGGCACCGTCGGTCACCGAGCGCATGCGCCGCGAGATGGCCGTGCGACAGTCAGTGGACAATCACATGTTCATTGGTAGGGAACGCGAGCTGAGTGAGCTGTCGGTAGCGCTCGACGCCGCCAGCACCGGCTCGGGGGCGCTCCATCTCGTCGCCGGCGAGCCGGGCATCGGCAAGACGCGCCTGGCCGAACAGCTCGCCGCCCGCGCCGCCAGAGCCGGCACGCGCGTGCTGTGGGGACGCTGCTGGGAGGTGGAGGGACGGCCACCCTACTGGCCGTGGGTGCAGGTCATTCGCGACCTCGCTCGCGAGTGCAGGTCCGAAGCGCTGGCGTCGAGCCTCGGCCCCCGCCTGCCCCACCTCGTGCAGATCGTCCCCGAGCTGCGCACCGCCGGCGCACCGGGCACGCCCACTGCGTCAACCGAATCCGAGGCCGCGCGCTTCCATCTCTTCGATGCCACCGCGACGTTCCTCGCCCAGGCGGCTGGGACCACCCCGCTGCTGCTCGTGTTGGACGACGTCCACTGGGCGGATGTGCCGTCGCTCAGGCTCCTCGAGTTTCTCGCCCACACGTTGCCGGACAAGCGCCTGCTGGTGGTCGCCACCTACCGGCTCCAAGCGCAGCGCGAGCCGGTCGCGGCCGAGATTCTCGGCACCCTGGCTCGCGTCGGGTGCACGCATGCACTGGCAGGGTTCAGCGAGCGCGAGGTGGGCCTGTTCATCGAAGAGACCTCGGGTCGCGCCGCCCCCGATGCCATCGTCCACGCAATTCACCGCCAGACGGAGGGCAACCCCTTCTTCGTCGACGAGGTCGTGCGCAACCTGCGCGCAGCGTCGCCGGCGGGGGAGTGGATCCCGCCGCCGGAGGGAACCTTCCCCATCACACAGGGTGTGCGCGGCGCCATCCGCGAGCGGGTCGCCCCGCTCGGGCCGCAGACCCGCCACGTCCTCGCCGCGGCAGCCGTGATCGGCCGCGACTTCGAATTGGAGCTGCTCGCGTCCGCCGGCGCCCTCGACCCCACGGCCCTGATGGCGCTGCTGACCCCGGCGCTCGAGCGCGAGATCATCGCGCGGGTGCACGGCACACCCGGGCGCTACCGCTTCTCGCACGCGCTGGTGCGCGAGGCCCTCTACGAGGAGCTCCCCGAAGTCGAGCGCACGGCTCTGCACCGCCAGCTGGCGGAGACGGTCGAACGGCGCGCCGGCGAGTACCTGGATCCGCACCTCGCCGTGCTCGCGCATCACTTCTTCGAGGCGGCCGGGGGCGGCGATTCGGCCAAGGCCGTCGAGTACGCGGTCCGGGCGGGGCGGCAGGCGATGGGCATGCTGGCGTACGAGGAAGCGGTGGAGCAGTTCGGCCGTGCCCTGACACTCCTGGAGAAGAGGCCGGACCCCGGCGTGCGCCAGCGCTGTGAGGTGCTGATCGCGCTCGGCGAGGCACAGAATCGCGCCGGCCGGGCCGAGGCCGCGACGAAAGCGCTGCGCGAGGCGGCGGGCTTGGCCAGGCAAGAGGGGGCGGCCGAGCTCCTCGCCCATGCCGCCATCGGTCTCTGTGCCAACAGCGGCTTGCTCTGGACCGAGTTCGGACGGCTGGACGACGGTCTGGTGCGTATCCTCAGCGAGGCACTCTCCGCCCTCAGCCCCGAGGCGCGTGCGCTGCGGGCGCGGGTCACGACCCGCTTGGCCACCGAGCTGTGTTGGACCCCCGACGTCGAGCGCGCCTTGACGCTCAGCGACGAGTCGATCGCGATGGCGCGCAGCGCCGGCGATGCCGCCACGCTGGCGTACGCGCTGCTCGGACGGATTCTGTGCATCTCGGGGCCGGACCACATCGACGAGCGGTTGGGGATCGTCGCCGAGATCCTTCAGCTGACGGAGATCACGGGCGACCGCGAGGTGGCGGTCAACGCCTTCATGTGGCGGATCGGGGATGCGTTGCAGCTCGGGGACTTCGAGGCAGTACGCGCGGCGCGGGTTCGGCTCATCCAACGCGTCACCGAGCTGCGCCAGCCCGCCGACCTGTGGATGCTCGCCGCGGTCGAGAGCCAGACGGCGTTGATGGAGGGTCGTTTCGACGCGGCCGAAGCCCTCGCCGGCGAGATCGTCGCCGAGCCGACCCGGCATACCAATGCCGCACAGATCGCCTCCGCCCTGCTGTTTCTCGTGCGCCGAGAACAGGGCCGGCTCGCCGAGCTGGAAGCGACCCTGCGCGATCTCGTCGCGCAGTATCCGAACGTGACCGTCTGGCGCGCCAGCCTCTGCTTTCTCTATGCCGAGATCGGCCGGCCAGCCGACGCGCTGGCCGAGTGCGCGGTGCTGATGGGAGGCGGCTTCGGGCGCCTCCCGCGAGACGTGACCTGGCTCTATACGGTGGCGTGCCTCGCCGAGGCCTGCACGCAGGGTGGGAACGCGGCCGATACCGAGTCGCTCTACGCCACGCTCGAGCCGTATGCGACGCGCAACGTCGTCGCCGGTCCTCTCTACTATCTCGGGCCGGTCTCCTACTATCTCGGCCGGCTCAGCGCCCGGCCGGGCAACTGGAACCTGGCGATCGCGCACTATGACGACGCGCTCGCGCGCTGCCGCGCGGTCGGCGCCCACGCCTTCCTGCCCCGCGTTCTGGTCGCTGCCGCCGCGGCACGCCTCGCGCGCGGCGAAACAGGCGATGGCGACACCGCCGTGACGTTCCTCGAGCGCGCCCTGACGATCGCCGAGCCGCTC
>Ga0187893_10015312_pt1 | contig 10296 bp, 6 predicted proteins | sample MA1701074metaG_FD_139574 | JGI IMG/M metagenome (GOLD analysis project Ga0187893, IMG submission 139574) | White microbial mat communities from a basaltic lava cave in the Kipuka Kanohina Cave System on the Island of Hawaii, USA - MA170107-4 metaG ... | reverse complement strand
ATGATTTTACGAGGAAATTATTTACCTGCTCCAATACCTGGTGCTGCCTTTTTACAAGTGAGGTGGGAGATATAGATTCGCTGATTTCATCTAACTGCTCCATTAGTGTTTCCCTTGCAAGGGCTTCTGTTTCATTGTCCAGTTCTTTCAGCATGGCCACTTTTATACTGTCGGTTATCAAGCCATCATTCAACCAGCTTATACGTGAAATTTTCAGGAGGTTGGAATAATTCACCAATTCAATATCCGGTTCTGTGCGCTGTAATTTTTTTTCCAGTACGTGACCCATTGCCAGTGTAAAATTCCAGTCAGTATCAGGATACACTGCAAGACAGCAAACCCATTTAAAAAGATGGTCGTTAGCGAGATAGCGTTTAAGCGTGGCTATTTCATTAAAGTTTAAAAACCTTGCTTCATAAGTTGTATTAATAACAGGTTTCTTTTGCGAAAGATGATCTGTTTGCCTGTAAACAATCTTTTCTATTATTTGATAAGCAGAAGCATCTGCGGGGATAACGGTAAATTTTGCTTCAGAAAGCAATTGCTCTTTTTTGTCCCAGTCATTTTTTGCAAATGGTGTTATAAGCAATTTGGTTTCCCAGTTTGAAAGTTTATCCGTTACCCAGCTCTTAATATTTTTCGGTGTTCCTTTCGAGGTTAAAATAAAATGGCGGGCATCGCCAAAAATAAATAAAGCTGTATCGGGATAAAGCGCTGCAACCCTGTCAGCCGGTATGCGTATATGATTAAGTTTTTCATTGGTAAGGAAGAGAGGTTCTTTATAATAATCATACACCACAATATTAACCTGCTCTGCCTGCAGCCTGTTGATAAGGTATTCAAATAATTTTACCATGTGACTGTCCGGGTTTTCTTTATCCATAAAAACCAATACCTCCGTTGGTTTTGTACGTGGCGTAAACTGCAGCAGTGGTAAACCTCCCGTTTTAAATGCGGTACGAATCGTTCTTTTTATATCTAATTTATATGTATCACCAGCCTGTCTTTTACGCAGTACATCTGCCAGTTGTTCTATTTCATGTTCCGGGTGAATGGCATGTTCACGGTTATTAAATTGTATTTCGTGCGGCTCATCTTTTGCATCGGCAGCAGCATTGCTTTTTTCTTTTTGCTTATAACTAAAACTGTTGAAAATAAGCCGGTAGATCAATAAGCCTGTTAAGGCCGGCAATGCAATTAAGAAAAGCAAACTCAAAAGTATATTGTTCCAGTTCAGTAAACCGGTTAGCTGTAAGGGTGCGCCATTTTCTATAGTCGTATATACAGCCGGCGTGTCATTGAATGAAGCTGTTAATGAATCTTCGCCACAATGCTGTGCTGTTCTTTGTACAACAAGTTTTATATTCCTGTTTCCTTTTAATCGTTCGGGCAGAGACAATGCAGGTTTGTTATTATTCTTTATCGTTGTTTCGTTTACAAACCAATTGTAAATATAACCGCTGCTGTCTGGTGAAGGGTTTTTTATATCTGCTGTATAAATAATATTGCCGCGCTTTCTTTTAGCAGTTGCATCTGATGAATCTTTTTGCTTTTGTACCGTTAGAGAAGGTGTATGCTCACAAACTACATGAACTTTTATTTCATCTTCACCAAGAAATGCGCCGTCTTCTGAAAATAATTCTGCCGTTATAGAAAATGTACCCGTATCGGAAAAAATTTTGGCTGCTGTAAACTGGTTATTCACAGTGCCATCCTCAAATGTCCAGTTAACCTTTGTTCTTTTTTCATCTGCTGAATCAACAAGTTCCGCTGTAAAAAGGATGGTATCATTTACTGCAATTTCAGAGAATTTATGTGTAGCAAAAGCACCCCAGAGCTTAGGTGAGTCAGGAGGTTTGCTTAAAAGCTTGTATAAGGCAAATGCGACAATAGCAGCAAGCGGCAGCAGCCATAAAAGTTTTTTCCATTTAAAGTCATTTTTTATTTCACCGGTAGTTGCTTCTTTTTTAATTAAATCTGTCTTTTCATTAAGCCTGTCAAATATGCTGTAAGTAATTTCCTGTTCTTCTTTGTTCCTGCTTATAATGGGTGTAAGCATGTATTTCAGTTCTGAAGCAGCAGGATAATATGCAGAATCAATATTTACCAGGATCTTATCAATCTCCAGCATGGTTGCCGTACTTACAACAATTCCTTCCTGCTTCAGCATTTGAAGCAGCATGGGCATAAATATCGTTCTGTATTGAATAAGTGGTTTCAAGCTGGTGCAGCCTAACCGGCATAATATTTTATAAGCGTATCTATATCGTCATTGCTTTTTGCAATGGCTGTAGCGGCATTGCGCAGTATTTTTTTCTTTTCAGCATCAAGCGCAGAAAAATCAACTTTGCCCTGAAAAAATTTTTGCTGTTCCAGTGCTTTTATCCAGTCAAGCAATTCTGCGGTTGCCGGTTTTTTATTTTTCAGCATATCTTTTATCTTGCCAAATTCATTAATTGAATTTTGCATGTTTTCATTAATTGTGGTCCACATATTTTCAATCTCAACTGCTGTTTTAAAACCATACAATTCTTCTATGTACGGCTTTATTCTTGATGCTGCAATATTGCCAAGCTCGGCGGCAGTGGGCGAAGGGATATGATAAAACAGGCATCTTCTTAAAAACGCATCGGGGAGGTTTTTTTCAAAATTGCTTGTCATAAAAACAACAACCTGCGCTTTGGCCTGCGGCCTGCTTACTTTTTTATTCATCAGTTCTGTAATAAAAAACTCGAAATTTTCAATTTCATTCAGCAAATCGTTGGGAAAATCCCTCGGCGCTTTATCTATTTCGTCAATCAGCACCACTGAACTGCGTGGTTTATTTTTCAGTTCATTAAAATCTGCAAGCAATGCAAGATCTTTCAAACTGTCATCATTTAATATGGCTTCTTTTCCATGCGCCTGCAGTATTGCTTTGCCCAATGCATTCAGTCTTATAAAAGGATGCGCAAGCCCGCTCATGCCATTATTTGGCTGGTCATACACATGCCGCTGCTGAAAGTGCCGCACTGCATCGTAGTAATAAAAAAGATCGGTTGCCGTACTGGTTGTTTTGGTATTGAACACAAAAGGAATATCAAGAAAAGGTGCGGTGGTATCATCAGCAACCTGCGCAAGCATATACGCAACTTTATAGGCAAGCTGTGTTTTTCCTGTACCAGGCGCACCTGTAAGCAGCAAAGGTTTTCCAAGCCAGATAGCAAGTTGTATGGCTGTTTTCAGCGCCTCATTATCCAGTACATAATTGGCCGGGTCCTTATCGGCTTTTGTTCTGATACTCCTGAGATCAAATTGACCATTCATGTTGATATGTTTAAAGTTTCAAGTTTCAAGTTTCGAGTTTCAAGTTTCGGCTTTACACTGGTGATTATATAACAGTAACCTGAAGTGTGCGACGCAACGGCAGCTTAATACATATTCTTATGCCGGGCTCAAAAAAAATAAAAATTGTGATACCGGCATTTGTACTTCGTGGCATCGTCCCTTGCGTCGCAATCCGTTCATCTTTTATTTATATGGCATCTTTTATTGCCCCGAACATTTCCTGATAATATTTTTTAGCGGTTCTTCCAGTTCGCTCAGAAAAAATGATTCTTTGCTATTATCCGGAAAACTTATTTCTAAAAGATTTTCCTGTATGCCGGGGTTACGTACAAGTTCAGCTTTATTAAGCCATTCCTTGATATCGAGCCGGTTGATCAGTGAAAATTTTGAAAGCATTTTGCCATACATAATACTGCTTATTTTGGCTTCAAACTGCTCCCTTGTTAAAGAAGAACCTGCACTGTAACTAAGTACTCCTATAAAAATTATTTTTCTTGCAGTGGTAATATTTCTGTTGAATGCTGCATACTTTTCATAAAATGCCGAGATATGCTCTTTCAGTGCGTCGCTTCTCCAGTGCACGCTTTGTATTTGCCATGCAATGATGAGTATATCAATACCCAATTGATTCATAAATGCAATGCCGTTTTCAACGGTAACAGTTGCGGCCGTTTGAAATTTTGGCCAGCCTTTTCTTTTGTTCCATTCGGTTTTGATGGCTGCTTTAATAGCGTATTCAACTGCATCGAAACTATAGTCCTGCTCTATGATAACAGGGTTTACATACAGGTGGTGCGTAGTTAATTCCTGTTCAGAAAATTCAAGCTCTTTGCGTTTTATAAAAAAATGCGGCATGTCTTTTTCGTGGCTGTTGATTAGGAAGAACTGCACGGCATCAGTTGACTTGTCAAAAGTCATGTCAAATTCGCTTGCAGGTTGCACCCTGTCGCAGAGGTAGATCTTGTCGAAACAGGTATCCGTTACTGTTGTTACGTTGCACACATAATTATCCAGTGCATCCAGTATAAGGGCCGGTAATTCAGCATCATTTTTAAAAACCTTTACCAGGCTTTGTTCAACGGATAAGATTTGTTTTTTGATTTCTGTAAGATTGGGATGGTCGTCGTTTTCATAGAAAGGTTCTTTCACAAAGATCAGCCGTTCAAAAGCGGAAGGATGCTCTTTTTTCATAAATACCGCTTCTTCATACTCATGGTGGGTAAAAGACATGCCCCTGCCATCGCTTACAATGCTCCCGTATGTATGGCCGAGGATGCACACATAAATGCGGCAGGCTTTTACATCGTTGCGGCACCTCTGTACGGCGGGTATGTCTTCGGCTGTATAATCTTCCATACCGGTGGCATCGTACAGCCTGCTGCGGGTAGCTATTCCTGCAAATATCTGCTGCCGTACCTCTTCAAACTCCCGTTTTACCGATGAGATGTATATTTTGTATTTGGACATTCCACAAGTTATTCAGCACTTTAATTTAAGATTATTTTTTTTGATGTGCAATGTGAAGTTTCACGCCGCAGCCTTTTGAATATTTGTAATGCGGGTTTGCAGTAATAAAAGCCATGATAAGGCATAAAGATGAGGGTACATTATTTTCTTAAAAGCTGTATCATATAATAAGCACTTTAAGCGGCAGAATTTTCAGTAATACTCAGGCTTCAGTTTTATGTATTGGGAGATGCAATTGTTTAATTCCCCGGCTTAATTTCTTTGTATTTAGATATTTCTCCTTATCTTAGCCTCTTACAACCTGTATGCCTGTAAAAACAACGATACCCGGAAAAAGAGAATCTATTGTTCCTTTGGCTTTATCTGCACTCGTTGGCCGCTATCCCTTGACTGGTTATGTTCAGGGCATGAAATAATTACATCATACTGGTTTTAGCTTATGTATCCTTGTACTTAAAGAATTCTTTATCCTTTATTTAATGCTTCCTGCAGAGAAATAGAAATTGCGCATTTAAGATTGAAGCTTTAAAAAAAAAATTTACGTTAGGAGCGATTTTTGTGTTTATTTTTTTGCATTAAAACGATTGCATCCGGTTTTGTTATGTAAATTTTTTACCTGCAGGTTAGACCGGATGTTATTCTTTAGCGTATCCGTAGCGCTTAAGAGATTAAATCAGGGTGCAGTAAATCTGATGTTCTCTTAGTTATATAAATAACTCTTTTTAAAAATTTTAAAAGGATTTCTATGAAAAGAACTCTATGCAGCATTTTGTTTATTTCATTTTGTTTTTTGACCTCTTTACCCCTGAGGGCACAGCAAAAACCCAATGTTATTTTTATTGGTGTAGATGATTTGGGTACTGTATTCGATGTTTATGGAAACGCCGATGTTCCCTGCCCCAATTTTGCACGCCTGATGCAGCATGGTACTCTGTTCAGGCAGGTATATTGCCAGTATGCGTTATGCAGCCCGAGCCGCACCTCGTTATTAAGCGGAAAAAGACCCAATACAACAGGTGTAATAAATAATGGTACAAGCATCCGGGCAAACCTTGGGGCTAATTATAAATTTTTGCCGGAATACTTTCAAAGCAACGGGTACTTTACCGGCAAATTCGGTAAAATGACCTGTGGTCATGAAGAAGAGATTGCCTGGAGCTATTATTACGACAGTGTTTCAGGTGATGGCATAAAGAATATTGGTGGTACACCGCATTGGTGGATTGATACAGCCCATAAAACACCCATGCAAATAAAAGAAGGCCAGTTTGTAAATGCGATGATAAGGGAAATGAATAAACCAAGAACGAGCCCGTATTTCTTTGGCCTGGGGCTCGAAGCACATAATGAATTTGCTCCTATCCTGTCTGCATGGAACAAAATTGGGAATAATACAACCCAGCAGTTATTGCCCGTTGATCTTGAGGGTACACTAACGAATGTTTATGGAAATAGCTCTGATAATATTACGTTGCCCAATACACCCGCTAACGATGGAGATGATATACCTGAACCGGCTCTTAAAAGTCTTCAGCCATATCCCGAGGATGAATGGAAAAGAATACGGCATGCATATTACGCTGAAATTACACAGGTGGATACCTTATTAGGAGTAGTACTTGATGAACTGGACAGGCAGAATGCATGGCAAAATACTGTTGTTGTTTTCTGGAGCGATCATGGCATACAAACAGGGGAGCATAACGGGTTATGGTTTAAACAAACACTTTTTGAAGGGGCATTGCGGGTGCCACTGGTTATTTGCGCACCCGGTAAATCCACTGGTGGCATTCATGAAAGCCCTGTGGAATTAATTGATATTTATTCTACGCTTTCAGAATTATGCGGGTTGCCGGTACCGGCAGACCAGGAGGGATCAAGCCTGGTTCCGCTCTTAGAAAAGCAAAATGTGCCCTGGAAGAAAGCTGCTTTTGCCCAGGTTAGAAGGGTTGACAGGCAGGGTGACAGTGATACCACACTTTCAGACGCAGTAAGAACAACAAGGTATCACTATAATTCATGGGGTATTTTTGGCGAGGAGTTATATGATATTCAAATTGATCCTGAGGAATTTACCAACCAGGTTACCAATCCGGCCTATGCAATTATTTTGGATTCTATGCGGGTACTGCTGGCAAATAACTGGCAGGCAGCACGGCCGCCGGTTTATCCCAAAAGAACTTTCTACAGGGATGCAGACGGCGATGGTTATGGCACCAGGGCAGACAGTATTATTACATACTTTGCCCTTGCAGGTTATATAAAAACTCCGGGCGATTGCGATGATACAAGGTCATCTGTATATCCCGGTGCCCCCGAGCGTTCATGCAACGGCATTGACGATAACTGTAATAATTTAATAGATGAAAACAAGGTACTGCCTACCATTACTGTTTTGGGCAATCCTGACATTTGTTCGGCAGGATATGTTGATTTGAGGTCATCAGGTAATGCAACTGCTTTATATCAATGGAAGAAAAATGGGGTTATAATTGCTTCTGCCACAAAAAGATCTTACAGGGCTTCCTCTGCAGCAAATTATTCCGTAGTGGTTACGAATACAAATTCAGGTTGTGTGGCAGAATCAGCACCAGCAACCGTAACTAATTCATGTTTTAGCGCTTTAAATAGTCTGGTTGCATCTTCAGATGTCGTTACTTCTTCTGTTAAATTATCGGTATATCCAAATCCAGCAAAAGGTAATATTGCAGTAACCTACAACAGCCGTGGTAATAGCGTTATACAGCTCAGGGTTTTTGATATAACAGGAAGAACAGTATATAACAGGAAAGAGCAAAACATAAAAGCAGTTAATACATTTAATCTTAATCTTTCAGGTCGCAGTGCAGGAATGTACTATCTTGAGATAACTGAAGGAAAAGTAAAACAGCGAATGAAATTTGTAATTGAATAGTTCTGTCTGTATAGATAATTCATAAGGTCATTGCGAAAGTAATGACCTTTGTTTTTATGTGTACCAGGTTACAGAATATTTATGCTGTATGTAAAACAACAGTCTGTAATTTTTAACCGGGCTTTTATAGCAAAGTTGATGTTTTCGTTGCGTTATCACCGACCCCCGGGCCAGGCTTATACGCTGCATTTGGCACTTTTGTACTTTCTTCTCTTATTGCAGCTAACCCGGGCCAACCAGGGAATGCGCACCTATAGTTATTGCGTAAGCATTTTATCAAACCATGAAACAAGCTATTGATTCCCAATTGTATGTTTTCCTGCAGAATCTTTAATTCATTTTCTTCTTTTTTACAGTTATATTAGGTATGTTTTCTCTTCACATTTCTTCATCTTAAACACAAGGAGGTTTCTATGAAATTTATGGTAACCTGGCGTATTCACCCAGATAAAAGGCAGGCCGCTTTCAGCGCATTTTCTCAAATGACCAGTGAAGATGATCTAAAGGATATGGGTGATAATATAAAACTTATAGGGCGCTGGCACGACCTAAGTCAATTTACCGGCGTGGCTATCTGCGAGTCTGATGATCCACTGGCTTTGGCAAGCTGGGCACTTAACTGGAACAGCATCCTTGATGTGCAAACATCGCTTGTACTGGATGATAAGGAAGCAAGGGAGGTTGGCAGGAAAAAAGTAGCAGAAGCAGCCGCTCTAAAAACAGTGGTTGCGGCTAATTAAAGTAATGGTCGGCTCCACTTTTATTTACACGGCCTTTTAAAAATGCGCAAACAAGCCCTGCGGTTGGAGAGAATGCAGGGCTTGGTTGTGATGCTGAATATCGAAATTAAGAACGCATCTAATGGCTGTAATACGAAATGTGCTGAATCGCAAAAAAACAAATGTACCTGTTCTTTCTGTGCAGCGCCTATAACGGGTTTGAGCTCTGTTTCCACTCATTGATACTGTTGGTCATTATCTGCTTTTGCAGGGATGCGTCCGCATTTGATAAACCTTAATGCATGTCTCTTAATAAAGCTCCGCACCTGCTGGCTGCTCCGGCTTATACCGGTCATTTCTTTTATTCGTTCTGCCGCTGCCGCCGCTGTCATTGGTGGTTGCAGGCGAAAGGATTTTAAAATACTGTCTGCATGATTTTCTAACCCGCTTTGATTACTTCCATAATTATTACTCAGCAATGCTTCAAACCCATTTGCTTTATAGGCATTTACCCAGCTACCAACTGCATTGTAATGCAAACCCACTGTATGGCCTATGATTGAATTACTCCAGCCTAAAGTAAATTTCAAATAAACTGCAAAAATTCTTTTTTGCACCATCGCGTCAGGGTAAGCGTATCGTTCGTAATTTATACTGTACGCCTGATGGTTTTGTGCCTTGCTCAATACTGAGAAGAAAGTACAAGAGTGCGACGCAACACCCCGAAACTTCGGGGGGATGCGATAAAAAATAAGAGCCGGGCTCATAAAAATCATTGCACATTTTTATGCGGCGACAAGTATAGTTTATCGATTTCAGCTTTGCTGATGTTGAATGGAAGAGTTGGCATGTTTTGTTAGTTTAGCAATTACAAAATTGCCCCTCTTTTTTCTTAATTTAAAAATTCATGGTTTTACCCCTTGCAGAGTATAATAAGATTTATTAACACAAATAATTGACAATAGCATTTTGTAATTAAAAGTCAAAATTTTATAACACACTATTAATATCCTCTAATTACTGTTTTATGAAATATGTACTGTATGTTTCTTCTTTTGTCCTGATGATCATAAAATAAATTCCCCTGGAAATAGTATTAGGGATTTTTATACTTGTATTTATTGTGTGTTCAAATATATTAGCACTTGTACCAATTGCAGGTATACCTTGTGCGGTGCATATTTCAATAATGGCTTTTCCGGATATCTCTTTAATATTCCTTAATTGCAAGGATAATTCGTTAATTACTGGATTGGGATATAACTTAAGATCTTCTTTATTTACACTTTCTTCTAAGCTACCCGCACTACTATTACTATAAAAAGTATTCACAGGTTGTTTTGTAGTAAAAAAAATAGAGTCGCTAAAAGTTGAACTATCAACACCACAGTTGCTTCTTATTCTCCAGGTATAATTAGTGCCGGCTAATAAATTCTTTATTTTTTTTGAACGCTCATCCCCACCCGCATTTATGGTAAACCATGTTTGTTGATTTGCTGGTTTGTATGCTAATTCAAAACCCCTGGAATAGGTATTATAAGCCCAATGCAGTTTTGCCGTATTAGTTTCAACCTGGTTGGTATATAAGCTGTCGGGTATACTGCAGCTTATATACTGTTTATATTTGACAATAAACAGGTTGGTATTAAGGCTGGTAGGAATCAGGAAAACACTATCAGGTCCGGGATCGAAATCTATTTTTGTTTGGCCATATCCTGAAAAAATTATATTTCCATTCTGGTCAATGTTTATTGTTTTCGAACTATTAAAACCCGAAGCGCTGTCTCCGTCAAAATCATAGCTGAATAAATAATTCCCCAGGCTGTCATACTTTGCCATAAAGAGATCCATATTTATATCAACGTAATT
>Ga0187893_10015309_pt1 | contig 10297 bp, 3 predicted proteins | sample MA1701074metaG_FD_139574 | JGI IMG/M metagenome (GOLD analysis project Ga0187893, IMG submission 139574) | White microbial mat communities from a basaltic lava cave in the Kipuka Kanohina Cave System on the Island of Hawaii, USA - MA170107-4 metaG ... | reverse complement strand
TGCCTTACATACAATATACCGACACCTTTGGGAGCATAAAGTTTGTGTCCGCTCATACACATCAAATCAATTCCAAGTGAATCAACATTGACAGGAATTTTCCCTACCGCTTGCGTTGCATCAGTCATAAATAAAGCACCGACAGCATGAGCCAAGCCAGAAATTTCTTTCACAGGTTGCAACACACCGGTTTCATTATTCGCAAGCATCACACATACAAGAGTTGTATCTTCTCTTAAAACACTTTTCAATTCATTCAAGTCAATCAATCCGACAGCATTCACAGACAAATAAGTTATTTCACAACCTTTCGTTTCTAAAAACTTGCAAGTATCAAGCACAGCAGAATGTTCAGTTGCGACAGTTACAATGTGATTTCCTTCTGAGGAATAATTTTCAGCAACACCTTTTATTGCCAAGTTGATTGCTTCAGTTGAACCGCTTGTAAAAACAATTTCGTGTGCTTCCGCACCAATCAAATCCGCAACTTGAATTCGTGCCTGCTTCACAGCTTCGTAAACAGTAACACCAAACTGATGGGTGCTATTTGCATTTGCAAATTCGCTTGTGAGAAACGGCATCATGGCATCCAAAACTCTTTTATCAATTTGAGTTGTGGCGTTATTGTCGAGATAAATTATTTGTTTTTGAGAAGTCATTTGATGATGCGAATTTACAATTTTAAGCGGAGGAAACGTTGAAAAACAAAAAGCTATTCATAAAAAAATTCTCTCTTGCATGCCTCACAAAGCAATGCTGAACTGCGTAGCAATCACGAACACATTTAAAAGTTAGAAGAGTCGTGAGTAAACCAAAGCTTGCAAGAGAGAATTTTTTTCTCCCACTCAAGTAGAATTTTTCCCTTCCCTACTCTTTTGCTTTTTGTTTTCGTCTGACAAACTCACCCATGCATAGGCGGCAGATCTTGTCCGCGTCATTTTCATCCGCACTTTTCTTTTTTACCATATTTACTCATTCCTTCATCATAAATCGCAAAACCCGCAATCCACCTCGCTTTCACATGGCAGGTCGCGAATCCCCTGGAAGTGTGGTTTCAAAAACTTTAAACCTTCCTGCCTGCCCTCACGCTGGCTTACGCTACGGGGCAGCGAACTGTCATTGCCTGTACCTTATCGGGCGATAACAGGGCTGATTCCTTAATGCTTGACTGGATATTTTTTATTTATGTTTTTATAAGTACTTTTATACCCTTAACCTAATTTCTGACCTTATGAAAAAAATCCCTTCGCGGGCTATTGCGCTTGCAATAGCTTTTTTATTTTATTCCCAAAGCGTCATTTCGCAAATATTCACCGGATCTGCCGCAAATAAATTAGTTGCCGGAAGCAGCCGTGTGATTGTGGATGAAGAAAGAAAATCAATTTCATTCATCACAATAGATGAAAGTAATTTCATCGGGGAGGAAACACAGGAGCAATGGCTTAGATCAGCTTTAAAATTAAAAGATGCCGAGAAGTATAATCACTACAAAAAGGAAAGTGATAAATATGGATTTTCGCATTACCGCTATCGCCAGGCATTTAAAAACATTCCGGTTGAATACGGAGTATTTTATATTCATACCCGGAACGGAAGAGTCGTTTCTGCCAATGGAGAACGTTATGAAAATATTTCGGTAAACACCTCCCCCTCAAAAAACATTCAGGAGTGTTATGAAAAAGCAGTCTCCTGGTTTGGTATTTCCAAAGTCATTACAGATGAAAGCGTAATCCGTAAGCCGGAGCTATTTATTTTCCCTTTAAAAACAGAGTACAAGCTCGCTTACCGGTTCGATTTATTTGCCGAAGCCGGAAACAAGCGTGCATATATTTATGTGGATGCACATACCGGTTCAATATTAAAAGAAGCAAACCGTATTATGGATGGCGATGCCATTGGCACTGCTGTAACTATGCATAATGGTACAGTAACCATAACAACTGATAGTTTAAGCCCCACATCATTCCGGTTGCGCGAATCCGGCAGGGGAAACGGAATTATTACCTGGGATTTGAACAACACAACCAATTACGCAGGCGCTGTGGATTTTACTGACAGCGATAATCTATGGAACACAACAACCAACCAGGACCATGCAGCTTATGATGCACATTTCGGAGCAGAGAAAACGTATGATTTCTACTTTGATAATTTCGGAAGAAATTCATACAATGATTCCGGTGCAGTCATCAACAGTTATGTTCATTATTCTACCGGCTACGTAAATGCGTTCTGGAACGGAAGTGTAATGACCTATGGTGATGGCAACGGCACCCAGTATCTTCCGCTCACATCAATGGAAGTGGTAGGTCATGAAATCACACATGCAGTAACTGAGCATACAGCAGGTTTAATTTACGCGGGCGAATCGGGTGCATTGAATGAATCATTCAGCGATATTTTCGGAAATACAATCCGCTTTCTGTATAGCCCTTCTGTCGCCACCTGGTTTGTGGGTGATCAGATTGTAATTCCCGGAAGCGGGGCGACTCCATTCCGCAACATGGCTGATCCGAATCAATTCGACTGCGCTGATACCTATGGCGGATTATTCTGGAACAACGGGGACATTGTTCACTACGATAGCGGAGTTCAGAACTTCTGGTATTACCTGCTCACCACAGGGGGAAGCGGTGTAAATGATATTGGCAATGCTTACCTCGTGAACGGAATCGGAATGGCTGATGCCATGGCTATTGCTTACAGAAACCTGTCGGTTTACTTAACTCCAAGCTCCAACTTTATGGCTTCACGCAATGGCGCTATTCAGGCAGCAATTGATTTATTCGGTTCGTGTTCAAACCAGGTAGTTCAAACTACCAATGCATGGTATGCTGTAGGTGTGGGCGGATTGTTTTCAAATGCTGTCATAGCAGGATTCAATGCACCGAATACTTTTCATTGCGTTGTCCCGGCTACTGTTAATTTTAGCAACACCAGCTTAAATGCCACTTCATACCAATGGGATTTCGGTGACGGAAATACATCCACGCTTGCAAATCCATCACACACCTATTCCTCTGCCGGCAATTATACAGTCCAATTGATTGCATCCGGCAGCGGCACCTGCAGTTCGGTTGACACGCTGATTATTTCAAATTATATTTCAGTAACCAATGGGGGAGGCCCGGTGTCGGCTGCATGCACACCCAATACAATTTCCTATTGCTGCGGAGTGGGGATTACAAATTTTCAGTTTAAAACAATAAATAAGTCATCCACGAATGCTTCTGAGGGTTACAAAGATTTTACATGTTCTAATGCAACCACCATTACTGCCGGAGATGCCGTTGCGATTTCTGTTACCACCGGATTAACAACCAATGAAAATGTAAAAGCATTTATTGATTATGATAACGATGGGTCATTTAATAACACCAATGAAGCAGTATTTGTCTCAAACAATAAATTACAGAACCATACGGGGGTTGTAAATACACCGGTAACCGCAACATTGAATACACCCCTTCGCATGAGAGTGATTGATGACAATGCTGCATCGCCCATAACAAATTCCTGCACTAATCCGAATGACGGACAGGCAGAAGATTATACGGTTACTTTTGTTGCAAATACACTTCCACCTGTTGCCGACTTTACATCCAACATCACCACAGTAAATGTGGGCAGCTCTGTAAATTTTTATGATTTAAGTATTAATGCACCTTTAACCTGGGAATGGCAATTTTCAGGCGGCACACCAACAACTTCTGTAGTTCAGAATCCTGTAGTTACTTATAGTACGGTAGGGGTTTACCCGGTTCAATTAAAAATAACCAACTCTTTTGGTGCCGACAGCATTGTCAAAACGAATTACATATCTGTTGTCAATTTTGTTAATATGTGTTCAGGAGTTACATCCACTACAGCTTTAAACGGAATTTTTTACGATTCAGGCGGACCAACAGGAAATTACATGGACAATGAGAATTGCACATTCCTGATTCAGCCCCCATGTGCAGATACTATTACTCTTTCATTTACATCCTTTCAGACCGAAAGCGGATTCGACTATTTGCGGGTATATAATGGTACATCTGCGGCTGCCCCTATATTGCTGAATTATGCAGGAAGCAACATTCCTGCACCGGTTATAGCAACTTCAGGAGCCATGTTTATTCAATTTATTTCGGACGGCTCAGTAATATACAACGGGTGGGTGGCAAACTGGAGCACTACTGCTTATTCATCCGGTGTTCCGGTTGCAGATTTTGCGATGAATGATACTACACCTCCGCTTAATGTGGATGTACAGTTTACTGACATCACGTCCAATTCACCCAATGCATGGTTGTGGGATTTCGGTGACGGAAATACTTCCACTCAGCAGAATCCGAAACACGCTTATGCAACTCCGGGCGCATATACTATTCAGTTGATTTCTTATACCTGTAGTTTCTCCGACACCATTTCAAAATCATTAATTGTGCAGCAGGCACCTGCTTATTGGTCTTCGCCTGATTCAATAAACGTCAGTATCAATTGCGGAGATTCTATTACGGTTCCGATTATGATTGTCAATTCAGGAGCCGGAGAATTATATGTACAACCCACCGTATCTGGACAGAATCAGACCCTTGAAGTACTCGCCCTGCAGTACGGTACGGATCTGGTAACCGAATATCCGAATACAATCAATGCCATTAATCAGTATTTTACTGATTATAATCTTTCCACCATTAATTCAACATCACCTTCCGCATTGCAGGCAGCGCTTGCAGGCAAAGACGTATTCCTGATGACGGAACCGGAAAACGGATCGCCATCAGTTTATTCTGGCTTTGCTCCGGTTTTGCAAAGTTTCGTCAGCCAGGGCGGCACTGCGATTCTTTGTGGATCGCACAGCGCACAATCGGCTTGCATTTTTAATACTTCGCTTTTCAGCGGTTCGTATCTTAATGATGGCAATGGACAACCGCTTACCATTAATAATCCTGCTCATCCGATCCTCAGTGGGGTAAGTCCTCCTCTCACGGGTACCAACGGAACATATATTTATAATATTACCAATCCGGATATTGTTTCGCTTGTAAATTATACTACCGGAAATGCTGTTGCTTACCGCCCGATCGGAAGCGGTCGTGCCGTGTATCTTGCATTTGATTATTATGCAAGTTCTCCCAATGTGAACCGGATCGTATCCAATGCTGTTAAATGGGCGCAAAACTTTGTTGCTCCTCCCTGGATTACGGTTAATCCCGATTCGGTATTGATTGTACCGGGCGACACCGGATACATCTATGTAACATTAAATAGTCTGGGGCTGGATGCCGGGACATACTCATACTTCCTTGTGCTAAATACTAACGATCCGCTGAATCCTGTGGATACAATTCCTGTTACTATGACAATAGGTGGGCCTGCAGTAATTGCCATGAGTGATACCTGTATCCATTTCGGAAGCATTTTGCAGAATACTTCTTCAACCGATTCTGTTCTTGTAGTCAATTACGGTTGTGATACGCTTGATGTGAGCAACATCATTTCATCTGCTGCGGAATTTGTATTGCAATCTTCATCCGTGTTTTCAATCGGACCGGGCGACTCTGCTTACATTGTAGTTTCCTTCAATCCGACCGTTGCGGGAGCTTTCTCCGGGCAACTGATGATCTTAAATAATGATCAGGACACCACCATTTGTCTCGATGGAAGTGCCACCCTTGCCCCTGCAATGATCATTTCACCTGATTCTGTTATTGCTACCTTATCCTCCTGCAATGATTCAATTACCATTCCGGTGCAGTTCATCAATTCGGGAGGGGGAACTCTGCAGGTTTCTATTGCAGGTGACGGCACCTCGCAGCTTCAGGTCCTTGCCCTGACTTATGGTACCGATTTATCCACTGAATATCCGAATACGATTGCTGCAATCAATCAGTATTTCACAAATTATGTTCTAACCACCATAAATACCACCAATGCCTCAACGCTACAGGCAGCGTTGGCCGGCAAGGATGTTTTCCTGATGACGGAACCTGAATCAGGAACGCCCTCCGTTTATGCCGGATTCGCTACGGTGCTGCAAAGTTTCGTGAACGGAGGCGGAACGGCTGTTTTTTGTGGCGCCTACAGCGCACAGAGCGCATGCATCTTTAACACAGGTTTGTTTTCAGGAACTTTTGCTTCAGACGCCAACGGATTGCCTCTTACGGTAGTCAACAGTTCACATCCGATTACAGCAGGACTGCCGGGCACTTTCAACGGTTCAAACGGGACTTATGTGCTGAACATTACAAATCCAGACAAAAATTCGTTAGTGAAATTTAATACTTCAGAGGTAGTTTCATGGAGAAGTATCGGCAGCGGAAAAGCAATCTTTATTGCCTTTGATTATTTCACTCCCAATGATGTAAATGCTAACAGGATAATCGGACAAACTTTTGAATGGCTTGGAAATGCAAACATTCCATGGCTTAACCTTTCGCAGGACACTTTAAGTGCATCCGGTGGCGACACCGTTACTGTTTATATCACACTTTACGGTGCCGGACTTTCTAACGGCACATATTCGGCATATCTTACCGTTACATCCAATGATCCGCTTATTCCGGTGGATACCATTCCTGTGCTGTTTACCATTTCGGCTCCGCCCTGTATGAGCTATTCTTATTCTGTTACTGCCTGTAATGGCATGGTCGCTTTTACAGATTCATCCTCCAATTCACCAACTTCCTGGCTTTGGGATTTTGGCGATGGAAGCACCTCCGTATTGCAAAATCCGGTTCATCAATATACTGCGCCCGGATCTTATACCGTAAAGCTGATTTCATGTAATACCCACGGATGCGATTCACTTACCCAAACCGTAGTGATCAGTAATCTGATTCTTGCCAATTTCACATTTTCAGGTTCCATGGTAGTGGGACAGCCCGTTCAGTTTACCGATAATTCCTTCGGAGCAACCTCGTGGCTCTGGGATTTTGATGATGGATTTCTTTCCACCCTGCAAAATCCTGTTCATTCGTTTGCTTCACCGGGAACATACATTGTTTCGCTTACAATTAACGGCTCCGGATGTGTATCCACTTTCATTGATACCATTGTAATATTGCCGGTAGGTATACATGAGCTGATCCATAACAGCGGATTAATAATTTATCCCAACCCTGTAAAAAGTGAAACGGTCATCCAGTTTTCGATTGACCGCGTGCAGGCGGTTTCATTAATCGTGTTTGATGCTGCAGGAAAGCGCGTAAGGGTTCTTGCAGATGATGAAATGTTGAAACCCGGAACTCATCAGTTTATGCTGCGGCAGGAAAAAGCAGGAAATTATTATTTGAGAATTAAGGGGGATTCAATATTTGAAACTGTCCGGTTCGTTAAGCTGAATTAATGTATTTATTTGGATAGTTTAAAGCCCTTGTCCGGACCGTTCAGGGGCTTAATTTTTTTAGTGACTGAAAAACCTGACAGACTGTAAACCTCGCTATCTGTTCTGAATTACCGTCACGCATCCAGGATCTTCGGAATTTATGATGAATTGATAAGTATATTATTTTTTTGCTTGCTTTGTAGCGGGCGTTGCATCCCTAACGAAACAATTATTGAAACTTTAATTTTTTAATTCGCTTTTATGGAAACTCTGATAATTATTGTGTTTGTTTTAGGATACATTGCCATTGCCACCGAGCATAATATTAAGATCAACAAAGCTGCTTCTGCACTGGTAACAGGCGTAATCTGCTGGACACTTTACGTTTTTTCGGGCGCTTCGCATGAGCATGTCAATGAAGAGCTGCTCACCCACCTGAGTGAAATTTCCGGAATTCTGTTTTTCCTGCTGGGCGCCATGACGATTGTCGAGCTGGTGGATGCACATGATGGGTTTGAGATAATCACGCGTAAAATCACCATCAGGCATAATCCGGCACTGATGTGGATTATTTGCACTCTTACTTTTTTTCTTTCCGCTATCCTCGACAACCTCACCACTACCATTGTTATGGTTTCATTGCTTCGGAAACTGGTACAAGACAAAGAGGAAAGATTGTTTTTTGCCGGAATGGTGATTGTTTCAGCCAATGCAGGGGGCGCCTGGTCACCCATAGGAGATGTTACGACAACCATGTTGTGGATAGGGGGTCAGGTAACAACATTTAATATCATAAAAGTTCTGATAATACCAAGTATTGTTTGCATGGTTGTACCGCTGATCATACTTTCCTTTACTCACCGGGGCGAAGTCGTGCGTCCTGAAATTAAGGAAAGCAAGGTTTCAAAAATTGAAGATCGGGAGCAGAAAATAGTTTTTATTGCCGGAGTGCTTTCACTTATTGCTGTTCCTGTTTTCAAAACCCTTTCCCATCTGCCACCCTTTATGGGAATGATGCTCAGTCTCGGATTGATGTGGATCATTACCGAGCTGTTGCATCATGGAAAAAACGATATGGATAAAGAGAGATATTCTGTGCTTCATGCCTTGCGTAAAATTGATACCCCCAGCATTTTGTTTTTTCTCGGTATTCTGCTTTGCATCGGCACGCTTGAAGCAACCGGCACGCTTCACCATACGGCTGAGTGGCTCGACATTCATATACGTTCGCAGGAATTGATTGTGCTTACCATCGGGTTGCTTTCATCCATCGTGGACAATGTTCCCCTGGTTGCGGCAGGAATGGGGATGTATGATTTAGCGCAGTTTCCCCCCGATTCTTTTTTCTGGGAATTTCTTGCTTATTGTGCCGGAACAGGAGGAAGCGCACTGGTGATTGGTTCGGCTGCAGGAGTTGCTGCTATGGGGATTGAGAAAATTAATTTTTTCTGGTATCTGAAGAAAATCACCTGGCTGGCTCTTGTGGGATATTTTGCGGGGGCCATAACTTATATTATTCAGTTCAGATTATTTTTCGAATAGTGCACCCGATGTAATTTTATTTTCAGTTGTCAAAATATGAATCCTGAAATCGCCAGACGATTAGAACAGCTTGAAAAAAAATATGAAGCCATGGGTCAGGACATGGCATCGTACCTTGATGGATTGCTGTTTTCAAATTATCTTACGTATTGGGAATATATTCATCTGGATCAACTGTTGTCATTGCAGCACCCCAAAACTGATTTTCCGGATGAAAAGATTTTCATCATGTATCATCAGGTTACTGAACTGTATTTCAAATTGTGCCTTCATGAATTGGAACAGATTGCGCACAATGGAAGAAATGTGCTTCCCACAGGACAGGATTTGGGATGGAATGAAAAACTGAGCTTGAATTTTTTTATCGAACGGCTTTTGCGTATTAATCGCTATTTCGAAGCGCTCACCAAATCGTTTGATATTATGGTGGACGGCATGGAGCCAAATCAGTTTTTGCTTTTCAGAATGGCTTTGCTCCCGGCAAGCGGATTCCAGAGCGCACAGTACCGGATGATTGAAATCTGCGCTACGGACTTCATTAACCTTGTGGACCATAACGAACGAAAACGATTTGAACAAAAATCCTCATCCATCAGTGAAATGTTTGAATTTATTTACTGGAAACGCGGAGCAACGGAAGCGGAAACAGGAAAAAAGACCCTGACATTAAAACAATTTGAAAAAAAATATTCTGCTCATTTAATTAACCTCGCAACCGAATACCAGGATAAAAACCTGCGGGCAAAATACCGTTCTATGAATGAGAAGGATCAAAAAAATCCTGATTTGATTTATCAGTTGCGCGAACTTGATAAAAATGTTAATGTCCGGTGGCCCTCCGTACATCTGAAATCCGCTGCCCGGTACCTGCGCAGGGAAAAAGGCAATATTCAGGCAACGGGCGGAACCAACTGGCAAAAATACCTTCCCCCTAAGCTGCAGCGAAGAATTTTTTACCCTGAATTGTGGAATGAATCTGAATTGAATGAATGGGGAAGTCCGGAATAGACTGTCCCATTGCATTTATTTATTTTTATTTACATTTGATTTTGAATAAAAATAGTTTTATGGCAAACTCAAAAATTATTACCAGGGAAGCGGGGCTTTCAATTTATAAAGCGGCTGCTATGGCAGCTGCGGGACTGATTCTTTTTTTCTTCCTCATCAAAGCGCTGGGTTTTGTACATGTGGTGGAACTTCGCCTGTTCAACCTTGCTATCTTATTTTTTGCCATCCGCTATGTATTAAATATGGAGCGAAAGCTGGATCACGATCATCTGGAATACCTCACCGGACTGATGCACGGGGTGTTCCTCGCTCTGCTTACCAGCATCGGTTTTGCGGCTTTTGTGTTTTTTTATCTTTCCTATGTGGATCATGCACTGATGGAAACCATTAAAACCAATCAGCCGTTCGGAGAATTTCTGAATCCGCTTTCTGCTT
>Ga0187893_10015308_pt1 | contig 10297 bp, 6 predicted proteins | sample MA1701074metaG_FD_139574 | JGI IMG/M metagenome (GOLD analysis project Ga0187893, IMG submission 139574) | White microbial mat communities from a basaltic lava cave in the Kipuka Kanohina Cave System on the Island of Hawaii, USA - MA170107-4 metaG ... | reverse complement strand
GGGAGCTCGGGGCTGCTTGACCACCGGTTGCGGATCCACCGCGACAGCGACTTCGCCACCGTGTGCCGCCACGTGCAGCCAATATTCGCCGCCGTCGGTGTAGGGATAGGGAGCACGAAATTGCCACTCGCCGGCGTATTCAAAGATGCCTTTACCTTGGAAACTGGCTATCAGCGCATCGCCGAAGCGCGCCAGGGCCTCGCACTTTCCCGGCGAAGGAAGTTCCGCCACTCGCTCGCTGGTTATCTGGAAGACCCTGCCGTCGCGGCTGCACAAATAGCTGGTTGCCGATACCGTCGCCCAATGCGCAGCGAAGAAGCGCAAGCCTTCCATGGGGATCTCTCTCCACTCGTTGGAAGCCAATACAATGGTGTCGGTTTTGAATTCCTCATCGTCTCGCACCAGGAAAGCCAAACCTTCATGGCGGACAATCACTGCTGGCTTCCCGCCGACGAAGAGGACACCAATCGCTTCGTTGGCATCTTCCACGGTTGGGGTCTGCCTGGGGATGGGAAACAAGATCCATTGTCCTTTGCCGTGATCCCAGCGCCAGGCACTGCCTCCTGAATGCATCCATAACGTGCCGCCGTCGTGAACCATCCGGATTCCCTGAAGGACATCGCCGCGCGAGTAATACCCCTTTTCCGGCTGAGGCATGGGCGTGCGCGTCCACTGACTCCCGTCGAAGCGGAGCAATTCCTGAGTCTGGTCGTCCTGAATCCAAAGCAGTTGGTTCCGGTCGTCCACCCACGGGCCAGACACTACAGAATAGTTTCGTTGCACGCGGTACAGTTGGGTAGGCTGGCCGCCCGACACTTCGATCAGGCCAATGTTTGAGGTCACGTACAATTCTCCACGGAAATACGCGAGTCCGGAATAGCCAAAGGGTGCATGCGCCGGCAGCGCCCCTACCAATTTGGGGATTTCGCTGGCTGGTAATACCTGTGGTGGCCCTGTATTGGGTCTCACGGCAAGAATGGCCGATCCCGCGGCGGCGAAGACAACCAGTATCACGATGCCAAAGGCGCCGCGCTGCCTGGGATTCCACCCACGGAACTTTCTGACAAACCAAAGGAAAAACCACACCGCAATCGCCAAAATGGCAATCAGCACGGGAATCGCAAGGAAAAGAGCCTGCTCCCCGCAGAGCAGGGCAGCAAGAGACGGGGAATTGTTCATCGCCATCGCCTACTTCTTGATAGTCACCACGTTGCCGCTGATGCGAGACGTGGACGCGGCGCCATCGCGGCGGGGCAGGCCCCCGACGCCTTCTGGCGGCTGCGAAGCGCCGTCGCGGCGGGTGTACTTGGTAGCGACGTAGTCGTCCACCAGCGCGCGGAAGGCGCGGTCGAGCTGGTTGTAGTTGCCTTCGAGCGTGGTGAACTTCTGCCCGTCGATGTAGACGGGGCAGCGCGGCTCTTCGCCCGTGCCGGGCAGGGAAATGCCGATGCTGGCGGCCTTCGATTCGCCGGGGCCGTTGACGATGCAGCCCATCACCGCCAGCGTCATCGCTTCCACGCCATCGTATTGCTGCTTCCACTCCGGCATTTTTTCGCGGATGTAGCCCTGGATGCGCTCGGCCAGCTCCTGAAACGTGGTGGACGTGGTGCGGCCACAGCCGGGGCACGCGGTCACGCTGGGCGCGAACTGGCGCAGACCGAGCGCTTGCAGCAACTCCATGCAGGCGTAAACCTCTTCGCGGCGGTCGCCTCCGGGGCGCGGCGTGAGCGACACGCGAATGGTGTCGCCGATGCCTTCGTGCAGCAGCACGCCCATGGCGGCCGACGACCACACTGTGCCTTTGGTGCCCATGCCGGCTTCGGTCAGGCCGAGGTGCAGCGGCTGGCGGGTGCGCGCGGCCAGCTCGCGATAGACGGTGATCAGATCGAGCGGGCGCGACGTCTTGCAGGAGATGATGATCTGGTTCTCGCTGAGCCCGCATTGCAGCGCGAGCTCGGTGGATTCCAGTGCCGAGATCACCATGCAGTCGTTGATGATCTCTTCGCTCGATTTGCCGAGGTCGCGGTCGGTGTTCTCCTGCATCTTGCGCATGACCAGCTCTTGATTGAGCGAGCCGCCGTTGACGCCAATGCGCACCGGCTTGCCGTGGTCGAGCGCGATTTTGCAGATGGTGGCGAACTGCTCGTCGCGGCGCTTGCCGGCGCCGACGTTGCCGGGGTTGATGCGGTATTTGTCGAGCGCGCGGGCGCAGTCGGGGTACTTGGTCAGCAGGACGTGGCCGTTGTAGTGGAAGTCGCCGACGAGCGGCACGTTGCAGCCCTGATCGAGCAAACGCCGCTGGATCTCCGGCACCGCGGCGGCGGCCTCGGGCACGTTGACCGTGACGCGCACGAGCTCCGAACCGGCCTGTGCCAGTTCGAAGCACTGCTGCACCGTCGAGGCGACGTCGGCCGTATCGGTGTTGGTCATCGACTGCACCACCACCGGCGCCCCGCCACCCACCGTGACGTTGCCCACTTGCACAGCATGGGTCGGCTTGCGCTCGCTCGCTTTCATGGACATGCGAACCACCATAATAGCACTGGACGGGAGTGGTCTATAAGCGAGCCTCCGCAACAATGTGGAGTAATCCGGATTCGCCTATGCGTGGTTGTGCGTTCGCGATGAAAATTGCGAACGCAGTGAAGGCCGGGAAGGCACAGAAGGCTGAAAAGCGCGCAGGCTGTGAGCCTGCGCTACTTGGCTTGCGTGGTGAAAGGGGCAGTGGATAGAATACCGCTTCCTTTAGCAGTGCGAGGGCCAGGCGAGTGGCGTCAGGGCGCAGCCCTTTGGCTGCGCTCAGGACAAGCAAGCAGCAGCGTCAACATTCATCTATGGCGCAAATCTTCCATCGCAGCATGAATCTGCTCTCCCGGGTCAGCATCCTGGGGGGCGTGTTCATTCTGGCGCTGCTGGGCTGGCTGATTGACGGCTTCGTGCGGTCGAGCTACGTCACCGAAGTGAACGTAGCGCGCGAGCAGCCGGTGCCGTTCAGCCACAAGCACCACGTTGCCGGGCTGGGCATCGACTGCCGCTACTGCCACAACACGGTGGAAGAGACCAACTTCGCCGGCATCCCGCCCACCAAGACCTGCATGAACTGTCATGCGCAGGTGTGGAACGACGCGCCGATTCTCGAGCCGGTGCGCGCCAGCTTCCGCAGCGACAAGTCGCTGGAATGGACCCGCGTGCACGATCTGGCCGACTTTGTCTTCTTCAATCACAGCATCCACATCGCGAAGGGCGTCGGCTGCCAGACTTGCCACGGCCAGGTGGACCAGATGCCGCTGGTGTGGCGCACGCAGTCGCTGTACATGGAATGGTGCCTCGAATGCCACCGCGAGCCGGAGATGTACGTCCGGCCCAAGGATCAAGTGTTCAGCATGAGCTACGCGCAGCCCACGCGCGACAAGCCGGTCGCGTGGGAAGGGCGGATGTTCACGTCGCAGATGGAACTGGGCGCTGAGCTGGTGAAGAAATACAAAGTTCGCAGCGCGGCGCTGCTGACGAGCTGTTCGGTGTGTCACAGGTAGATGAGCGGAGAACATCACAGTCCGATGGACCTGAGCGCGATTCGCCAGAAGCTCGCGGCGAAGAGCGGCGTGCAGTACTGGCGTTCGCTCGAAGAACTGGCGGAGACGCCGGAGTTCCTCGACTATCTGCACCGCGAATTCCCGGAAAATGCCACCGAGTGGAACGACGAGCGGGGCCGCCGGAATTTCCTGAAGCTGATGGGCGCATCGCTGGCGCTGGCTGGGCTGACCAGCTGCAGCAAGCCGGTGGAAAAAATCGTGCCGTACGTGCGCCAGCCTGAAGAGCTGGTGCCCGGCAAGCCGCTCTATTACGCCACCGCGCTGACGCTGTGTGGCCTCGCCACCGGCGTGCTGGTCGAGAGCCACATGGGCCGCCCAACGAAAATCGAAGGCAACCCCGAGCATCCGGCCAGCCGCGGCAAGACCACCGCGCAGATGCAAGCCGCGATTCTTGGGCTCTACGACCCAGACCGGTCGCAGGTGGTGACGCGCGGCAGCCGCATCAGCACCTACAGCGCATTTCTGGCGGCGGTGCAGACCGAACTCGGCAAGCAGCGGCTGAAGCGCGGGGCGGGCATGCGCTTCCTTACTGAAGCGATCACCTCGCCTACGCTGGCCGCGCAACTGCGCGCGATCCTGGCGGAATTCCCCGAGGCGCGCTGGCATCAGTGGGATCCGGCGGGGCGGCACTCCGCGCGCGCGGGTGCGATGCTGGCCTTTGGCGAGTACGTCGATACGCGCTACGACCTGAGCAAGGCCGACGTGATTCTTTCACTCGATGCTGATTTTCTCACCAGCGGGCCGGGCGCGCTGATTCATGCGCGGCAGTTTGCTGACCGGCGGCGCGTTCGGCACGACCACGCGGAAATGAATCGGCTGTACGCGATCGAGTCGGTACCCGCCGCCACGGGCACGATGGCCGATCACCGGCTGGCCGCGCGCGCGAGAGATGTAGAGCACTTGGCGCGTGCGGTTGCGCAGCGGATTGGAGTTGCGACCGCGCATGCCAATGCCACTGCTATGCAAGCCAGCGCAAAGTGGATCAGCGCCGTCGCCGCCGACTTGCAGAAGCATCGCGGCGCGTGCGCTGTGATTCCGGGAGAAGAGCAGTCGCCCGCGGTGCACGCGCTGGCGCACGCGATCAACGCGGCGCTGGGCAACGTGGGTTCGACGGTGTTCTACACCGAGCCGGTGGAAGCGCAGCCGGTGGATCAAGTGGCGTCGCTGCGCGAGCTGGTCAACGACATGAAAGCCGGGCGCGTCGAGTTTCTGCTGATGCTCGGCGGCAACCCGGTGTACAACGCGCCGGCGGATTTTGATTTCACCGCAGCGCTGCGCGATCGCGTACCGGTGCGCGCCCACCTGAGCCTCTATCAGGATGAGACGTCGCACTTGTGCCAGTGGCACGTGCCGGCGGCGCATGAGCTGGAGTCGTGGAGCGATGCGCGCTCCCTCGATGGAACCGTCACAATCCAGCAACCGCTGATTGCGCCGCTCTACGCCGGCAAGACGGCGCACGAGCTGCTCGCCGCCTTTACGCAGAATCCTGCGCAATCAAGCCACGACATTGTGCGCAACCACTGGCGCGGGCGGCGCGAATTCGCGGGCAGCACTGCCGAGTTCGAGAAAAAGTGGCGCCGCGCGCTGCACGACGGGTTTGTGCCCGGCACCGAGACCGCGCCCAAGCGCGTCAGTGCGCGTGCCGTGCCCGCGGGCGACTCGAGCGTCGATGCGCAGGGCGTGGAGATTGTCTTCCGCCCCGACCCGTGCGTGCACGACGGGCGGTTCGCGAACCTCGGCTGGCTGCAGGAGCTGCCCAAGCCGCTGACCAAACTGGTGTGGGACAACGCCGCGCTGGTCAGCCCGAGCACCGCGCAACAGATGGGCCTGCGCAGCGAAGACATGGTCGAAATTTCATCCGACGGCCGCACGGTGCATGCCGCGGTGTGGGTGATGCCGGGCATGGCGGACGATTCGGTTGCGCTGCACCTTGGCTACGGCCGCGCGCACGCCGGACGCGTGGGGAGCGGAGCGGGAACCAACGCCTACGCCCTGCGGACCGCGGCGGCGCTGTGGAACGCGGGCGGCGCAAAGGTGCAGGGCATCGGACGGCAACACAGGTTGGTGCCGACGCAGCATCACCACTCAATCGATCTCGAAGCCGCGGGGCCAGGGATTAGGGACCGTGTGGATTTGTTGGTGCGCGAAGGCACGCTCACCCAGTACAAGCAGAATTCGCACTTCGTGCATGAAATGGCGCACCAGCCTTCGCCCGCACTGACGCTTTATCCCGACTTCAAATACGAGGGCAACGCATGGGGCATGGCCATCGACATCGGCGCATGCAATGGCTGCAACGCGTGCGTGGTGGCCTGCCAGGCGGAGAACAACATCCCCGTCGTCGGCAAGGAGCAGGTGTGGCGCGGCCGTGAGATGCACTGGATCCGCATCGACCGCTACTACAAAGGCGCGAGCCTCGACGCGCCGGAGACGGTGAATCAGCCCGTGGTGTGCATGCACTGCGAGAGCGCGCCGTGCGAAGTGGTCTGCCCGGTGGCGGCTACCGTGCACAGCGACGAAGGCTTGAACGACATGGTCTACAACCGCTGCGTGGGAACGCGCTACTGCTCGAACAACTGCCCGTACAAAGTGCGGCGATTCAATTTCCTCCAGTACTCCAAGTGGGACGAGCCCAGCCTGACGCTGCTGCACAATCCGGATGTGACCGTGCGCAGCCGCGGCGTGATGGAGAAGTGCACCTACTGCGTGCAGCGCATCAACGTGGCGCGCATCGAAGCGGAAAAAGAAGGCCGCGCGATTCGCGACGGCGACGTGGTGACCGCGTGCCAGCAGGCCTGTCCCAGCGACGCCATTGTCTTCGGCAACATCAACGACAAGTCGAGCCGCGTGGCGAAGCTCAAGGCCGAGACGCTGAACTACGGCATGCTGACCGAGTTGAACACCAAGCCGCGCACCACGTACCTGGCGCGGTTGCGCAATCCGAACCCGGAGCTGGCGGAAGGCTGAGCGAAACTGCATGGCTGAGCAGAATGAAAACCTGATGAACACCAGCCGCGCTCCGGTGATTGCGCCGGGGCACACCTTTGCCTCGGTGACCGACAAGATCTCCGCCATTGCGCTTACCACCAAGCCGCCCAAGACGTGGTGGCTGGGCTTCCTGATTTCCTTTGCGCTGACGATGCTGCTGCTCTACACCATCACCAACCTGCTGGTGACCGGCGTGGGCATCTGGGGCGTGAACGTGCCGGTGGGCTGGGGCTTCGACATCATCAACTTTGTGTGGTGGGTGGGCATCGGCCACGCGGGCACGCTGATTTCCGCCATCTTGCTTTTGCTGCGGCAGCAGTGGCGCACCTCGATCAATCGCTTTGCTGAGGCGATGACGCTGTTTGCCGTGGCCTCGGCGGGCCTTTATCCGCTGCTGCACACCGGGCGGCCATGGTTCGACTACTGGCTGATGCCCTATCCCAACACCATGGCGCTGTGGCCGAACTTCCGCAGCCCGCTGGTGTGGGATGTGTTCGCGATTTCGACTTACGCCACGGTGTCGCTGCTGTTCTGGTTCATCGGATTGATTCCGGACTTTGCCACACTGCGCGACCGCTCCACCAGCCGCTTCGCGCGCGTGGTGTACGGCATCGTGGCTATGGGCTGGCGCGGCTCGGCAATCCACTGGCACCGCTACGAGATGGCCTACCTGCTGCTCGCGGGCCTGGCGACGCCGCTGGTGGTCAGCGTACACAGCGTGGTGAGCTTCGACTTTGCCGTCGCCGTGATTCCCGGCTGGCATACCACGGTGTTCCCGCCGTACTTCGTGGCTGGCGCGATTTTCTCCGGGTTCGCCATGGTGATGACGCTGGCGATTCCGCTGCGCGCCGTCTACGGGCTGAAGGACTTCATCACCCAGCGCCACCTGGACAATATGGCCAAGGTGATGCTGGCCACCGGCCTCATCGTGGCCTACGGCTACATGATGGAAACCTTCATGGCCTGGTACAGCGGCAGCCACTACGAGCAGTACATGATTCACAACCGCATGACCGGGCCGTACGCATTTCAATACTGGATGCTGATCCTGTGCAACGTGGCGATTCCGCAGTTGATGTGGATACGCCGGGTGCGCGAGAACACCATCCTGCTGTGGGTGATTTCAATCATCGTCAACGTGGGCATGTGGCTGGAGCGCTACGTGATTATCGTCACCAGCTTGCACCGGGACTTCCTGCCGTCGTCGTGGGGCATGTACACCGGCTCGAATTGGGACTGGTCCATGTTCATCGGCACGATCGGATTGTTCCTGTGCCTGCTGTTCCTGTTCATCCGCTTCCTGCCGGTGATTTCGATTTTCGAAATGCGCGCGCTGGTGAGCGAGACAGCGGAGAAGGGCAAGCACTGATGGCCTTCGGGCAAAAAACGCGGCCGCCGATTTACGGCATCATGGCGGAGTTCGATGAACCGCACCGGCTGCTGGAGGCCACCGAGCGCGCGTACGCCGAAGGCTACCGGCGCATGGACGCCTATACCCCATACCCCATCGAAGGGCTGGCCGACGCGCTGGGCAAGCATTACACGCGGCTGGGATGGATTGTGCTGGCGGGCGCACTGGCCGGTTGCGCAGGTGGATTCCTGCTGGCGTACTACGGCTCCGCCGTGAGCTATCCGCTGAACATTGGCGGCAAGCCGTTCAATAGCTGGCAGGCGTTCATCCCGGTGGTGTTCGAGTGCACGATTCTGGCCGCGGCGTTCTCGGCAGTGCTGGGGATGCTGGGGCTGAACGGGTTGCCGCAGCCGTATCACCCCGTATTCAACGTGCCGCGGTTCGCGCTGGCATCGCGCAACCGGTTCTTCCTGTGCGTGGAATCGCGCGACCCGCGATTTGACCGCGAGGCGACGCGGAAATTCCTGGAAGACGCAAGTGGTCACGAGGTTTACGAAGTGGAGTGGTGAGCAACTCTCGAAGTGTGGCGTGCAAGAGTGAAAGGGTGAAAGAGTGAAAGGCATCGTCAAGTTTGGCCCGTCCGCGGTGACGCCCATCATCCTGTGCCGCGCTTTCACTTTTTACCTTTTTACTTTTTCACTTCTTTTGGGTGGCTGCCAGCAGGACATGGCGCAGCAGCCGCGCGTAAAACCGCTTTCCGCAAATCCTTTCTTTGCCGATGGGCGCGGGTCGCGGCCGCCGGTGCCGGGCACCGTGGCGCGCGGGCAGTTGCGCGAAGACGAGCACTTGTACACCGGAAAAGTCGGCGGGCAACTGGCGGAGACGTTTCCGTTTGCCATCATCCGTGCGGACCTTGAGCGCGGGCGCGAGCGCTACAACATTTACTGCACGCCGTGCCACGGCTACGCCGGCGATGGCAGCGGACTGATCGTGCAGCGCGGGCTGAAGGCGCCGCCTTCGCTTCACATCGAGCGGCTGCAGAAGTCGCCGCCCGGGCATTTCTTCGACGTGACCACCAATGGCCTGGGCGCGATGCAGGATTACTCCGCGCAAATCAGCCCGCAAGACCGCTGGCGCATCGCCGCTTACGTTCGCGCGTTGCAATTGAGCCGGAACGCGTCGCTGGCGGATGTGCCTGCGGCAGAGCGCCAGAAGCTGGAAGCTTCCCGGCCGGCAGCACCCAGCGCGACGGAAAGGAAACCGTGAGCGGGTCCGCACAAAACGCAGCAGGCATTGACCGGCTGGCGAGCCGCGCGCTGATGATCGGCGGCGCCGCGCTGGCCGCATGCATCGTCGGCGCGTTGATGAACCGCGAGCAATTCTTCCGGTCGTATCTGATCGGGTTCATGTTTGTCGCTGCAGTACCGCTGGGGTGCCTGGCGCTGTTCATGCTGCACAACATGTCCGGCGGCGGCTGGGGATTTGTGATCCGTCGCGTGCTGGAGGCGGGCACGCGGACGTTCCCGGTGCTGCTGGTGCTGTTCCTTCCGCTGACGCTGGGGATTCACCAGCTCTACGAGTGGTCGCACGCCGACGTGGTGGCAAAAGACGCGCTGTTGCAGCACAAGAGCAGCTATCTGAACACGCAGTTTTTCCTGGTTCGCGCTGCGGGCTACTTCCTGGTATGGATCGGCCTGGCATATTTCCTGGGCCGCTGGTCGCAGCAGCAGGACGCGAATCCGGCGGAAGGCGGCAACTACGTTCGCCGTATGCAATACCTGAGTGGAACGGGACTGCTGCTCTACGGGCTGACGATGACTTTCGCCAGCGTGGATTGGGTGATGTCGCTTGAGCCGCACTGGTTCTCGACGATTTATGGCCTGATGTTCATCGTGGGGCAGGGGCTGACCACACTGTGTTTCGCGGTGCTGATTCTGCGCAAGCTGGAGAGCGCGGAGCCGCTGGCCGGCATCGTGCGCCCGTCGCACTATCACGACCTGGGCAACCTGATACTGGCCTTCGTGGTGCTGTGGGCCTACATCGCTTATTCGCAGTACTTGATCATCTGGTCGGGCAACTTGCCGGAAGAGAATGTGTGGTACCTGCGGCGCACCGGCGGCGGCTGGCAGGTACTGGCGATTTTCCTGATTGCGTTCCACTTCGCCGTGCCGTTCATGTTGCTGCTCTCGCGCAAAGTGAAGCGCCAGGCGCAGACGCTGACGCGTGTCGCAGTGGCCCTGATCCTGATGCGGCTGCTCGACCTGATCTGGCTGATTAATCCCGCGTTCACGCATCCCGGACCGGGCGGCGAGATTGTTCCGCATTTTGCGGTGCACTGGCTGGATTTCGTCGCGCCGATTGGCAT